>ERZ772900.3232-NODE-3232-length-10843-cov-8.526326_pt1 | contig 10843 bp, 10 predicted proteins | sample MGYA00512124_ERZ772900 | MGnify/ENA primary metagenome ERZ772900 (study PRJEB29015, sample SAMEA2737716) | human gut metagenome | biome: human gut; feature: human-associated habitat; material: faeces | place: China | collected 2012 ... | reverse complement strand
TCATAGTTTTATAAATGCTTACGATTTCTGCTCTTTGCTAAAGTTAATGACATTGCCTCTTTTAGATATTCTTTGTTAAAAAATGCTATTACACCAGAATGCTTTGATGAATCAAATCCTTTTAATATATTTGCTGCACGCATCGCATGGAAAATAGCATAATAGGAACGATTTAAAGATGTCTTAAACTGGCCAATTTCCAAATTATCTTTTGCGGCATCCAGCATTTCTCTCGCTCGTTCCATACGATATCCAGCAAGTTCCCTTAAGCTGCCTTCCAAAGAACAACCCCCTCATTTTGAACATTCTGATAAAACGGAAGTACCTTTCCCCATTTTTTCATATTTCTTTCCTGAATATCTATAATTGAAAACACACGATCATATTGAAGATCCATATCCGCAGACCACTGAATAAAAGTCTCCCTTGTTTTATCATCGATCTCTTTCTTCAAAATAATCGCTACATCAATATCACTTTCCGCCGTATTATCCTTCCTTGCAACAGATCCATATAATATGATTGCTTCAATATTATCCTTAAAAATATTAAGTAATCCGCTAATCAATGCGTCTCTCATTGCATTTGTGAACATACATATCACCTCTTTTATTATATCAATGATCGTCCTAATACCTTTTTATTATACTCTCTATATCTTCATTCTACAATCCCTGGAAAGTCATTTTTAATGAGTTTGTTTCCAAAAAAATCCACAAAAAATTAACTACTAAACAAAAAATATAGGTTCATGCCAATCATCATCATCGCAATTCCAATAAACACCGAATAAATAATCTTGCAGTAGTTTTCTTATTTTTGCATGCCACACCTCCACAACTTACTCATTGAATACTTCCTTTGTGAAACGTCTCCACCGCTTCTTTCACTCCAACAGGATCCGTGCCCCTCCATAATCCAGCACAACCAGACGTCTCTTATCTTTTAATATCACCTCATCGACAGCCGGATCTTCATGAACCAGATATCGATACCAGGACACTTCTAGTCCACCAGGAAGTTCAACCAGTTCCAGGAAAGTTTATTATAGATAAGATCATTATTTTCTGACAAGAACGATGGACTTACTATTTTCTTACAGATTTATCAGATCTCATTCCTTTCTTCTCTCTTCTGATAAAGAGGAAAACACACAAACCAGCAAAAATAACTGTCGCAGCAATCAGCACCGGCCATACCGGAATTGCAAAGACGCTTACGCTTATCATTTTCAGTCCCTGATAAAGCGTATATACACCGAAGATCGAAAAGATGACAAACGCAAGTGTATTCAATAATCCATCCGGTGTCTTACTCTTTAAGAAATACCCCACTAACATTCCAAGAATATCCGCTGCAAAAAGTCCCAAAGAACATCCAATCCAAACAACCAATGCGGCTCCCATACCTTCATTGGCGCCAAATGTAATGGCAGTAAGCTGTGTCTTATCTCCAAGCTCCGCTACAAAAAAGGTACAGAATACTGCCAATGGAGCAAACTGGATTTTTGTTTTACTGCCCTCTTCTTCATCCTCGTCATCATCACCAGTGATCGTTGCTGCAGCAAAATAAAGAAATGCCAGCGCTGCAATGGTCTTGATGAGCCATTCAGGAATAAATTCACTGACAAGTCCACCTGCTAAAACCGCCAGTCCATTCAGTACAAGAATTGCTGCGGCAGTTCCTAATATAATGTCCCGTAATTTGTATTTCGACGTAAGGGCGATTAACATAAGCTGGGTCTTATCTCCCATCTCTGCAATAAATTCCGTAAAAAAGACCTTAAAAAATAGTAACATTTCCACATTTCCTTCCTCTCCGTATCAGTATCGTCAGCCCGGTCATCGGTTATCATAGGTAATTTCAGCAAAATTTCCTGATAAACAACAAAGACCCATGTATATCAACTGCCAGCAATGCGTCCACGCATTAACTGTCCATCGATATACATGAGTCTCATTATTTAAGATTTGCCAGATTATATACTTTCCTATAATCAGAATGTTGACAAACCACACGTTCGTGCTAACTACTCCCCCATGGGATATTGAATTTACCTGATAAATATTATCAAATGCATTCTGGATTGTCAACCATATTTTATCATTTTTTGTTACTGTACACGGGTAGGCATTTTCTGAACTGAAAATGCCGTATGATACAGTGGTGGTAACAGATTTTGCCGATTTAGAATGCGAAGCATCGGCAAAATCCGTTGCTGTTTACGCAACGCGTGAACAGTAATCATTTTTTATCTACAAACACGGATAGCTTGATTTCCGACTCATCCTTCGTATAGACGATACCACTGATATACCTGCCATCATCTGTTACTCCGCCAGGAATCGTGTCATAGCAGGTCTCACCCCGATACTGATACTGTTTGACCAGCTGGATACGCTTCACATCTTTCGTCTGCAGTTTTTCTACCGGGAAATACACATATACCTTTCGTGCGTTCGTCTCAACTGTATATGCATCAGCCACCTGTTCTGCGTCAAGGAATCCATTTCCATTCCAGTTTTCCTGTGGATCCAGAATCGTTTTCTCAAGCTTCACCTGCTCCTCTGGCTTTTCTGTGATCAAAATGATATCATCCTGGATCTTCTTCTCACAGTTCATAGAATAATCTTCGCCTGCACTTACCACACGATATCCATTTATCTGATAGAGCTGATCTTCGATACCATTTTCTATCGGCCACCCAGTCAGATTATAATACGGTTGTGAAACCGCCTGATAAGCCTCCTGGCTTTCATAGTCTGCAAACAAGATCGTTTGAACCCCGGTCATCCTGCTTATTTCTGATACCGGAATTTGTTCCACTGGCTGATTGATATAAGATGCAATGGCTCTCGCAGATCCACCCTGCAAAATTTCCGTCAGATTCCCACCGTTATAAAAATCATGGACCATCCCGTTCTTTTCAGCGTTTACCGTTTGAAACTCGCCATAGCAGATAAATACACTTTTTGCTGAAAGTCCTGTAATTTTCTCCAGTTCCCGTGTAAATGTCCCCACAATCTCCTGGTATTGATAGTTGTCGATTCCGTCTGCATTCCTGCTTTCTCCTGAAATGAAAACAGAGAAGTCTTCTCCCTGAGCGCTCATCCTCACAAACACATTTCCAGTGGGAGAAGGGGAAAAGTCTGGCACCGGACCAGAATTATATTTCTCGCAAGTCACTTCCCTGATTTTCACATCCACTCCATACTTTTCTTTGATATAATCTTTCGCATTTTCACGACCCTGGGCTTCATAACGCTTCATATCCGCCTTCTCTTCTTTCGTATAGCCGCAGCCCGCCAGGGTAATCACAAGAAAAGCAAGGGATATATAACCAATGGTTTTCCTTTTCTTCATATGTTTTTCTCCCGATCTCTGATATCATTGTTTCCAATGCAACTGATTATACCAGTATTATACCACACAAAACTCCGGGATCCTATGGAAGAATTATTTACATCAAACCTGTTTTTCAAAAACACCACGCCCGATTTTGCTCATTGTCAATCAGATTCTGTTTCCATTTCGGTCAAATGTCTTCTTTAATGCATGTTCTGTTGGAATAATAGATGCAATTAGGACAATACACTGAACGATCACCAAAATCATGGCAACGGTCCCGATCTGATCTTCCGTACTATGGTAAAACGGAATATGAATCAAAACCGATGGAACAAACATCCATAATCCCAGCTTCCACCAAAGGCGTCCGCAGTAATCATGGGCAAATTTCCATGTGTCCATATTTTTCATGGAACGATGCGTCCGGTATCCGAACAAACCATTGATCGAATTGGGACAATGTTTCCACATCGCTCTTCCACCAATCAGCATTGTGACCGGGATTAATAAATCACAGAACAGCATCACCCACCAAAACCACATAACACACACCTCCATAATTTACCAGATTTCACATTCCTCAATCATGCATTCGTGAACCTTTGTCTTTTTATCATAATTTACGCCGACCAATAACACATTTCCCCGGTATTCTTCCAGACTTCTGCAATATTCCTTGTTCTTGATCTGCGCAATCGCTCCACTCACATCTTTATCCCACTTCAATTCCACTACAATTGCCGGTTTTTCCGGAAATTTTTTCCTTGGTAAAAATACGAGATCCGCAAATCCTTTCCCACTTGGCAATTCCCTGTAAATCATATAAAAATTTCTCGCCGAATACAAAGCCAGTGAAATCGTATAGCTCAATGCATTTTCATCATTATATTGAATATGCGATGTTTCAAAATGTGCCTGACTGATTGCTTCCGCTACCTGCTTCGGCCTTTTCTGCCAGATTGCCTCCAATGTATCTGCTGAATTTTTTAATGATTTTGATACTTCGCCCCAATTTGATGCAGAAACACTATTCACATACTCCGCTCTCACTTCTTCATTGGGAATCTTCACGGTCTTACTGTCATAATCGTAAGAGGCATACCCCAAATGGATCAAAAGTGTCAGAACATCGTCTTCGGAATGAAAGGTCGCCATATCATTAGAAAAATTTCCTATGTTCACAGGAACTGCATTTCCTGCGATCATACTTAGAACATCATCTTTTAAGCCTTCAAAATTCATATCAATATAAATTCTCAGTGCCTCAAACGTTTCTGTCTGATTCCAGTAATTTCCTATTTTTTTAAACCGCATACAGCTTACTACAGAACGCGGACTGTAAATCGATATTCCATTTTCAAAGGAATATCCGTCATACCAGCTTTTGACCTCTGCCATATCCATCTGATACTGTCCACACAGCTTTTTGACTTCATTCTCTGTAAAGCCCACGTACTGCGCCAGCGGACCCGGATCAATCATGGAAAATTCATCAAACATATTTAAAGCAGAATGCGTTCCATACTTCTTAATTGGCAGAATTCCCGTCATATAAGCCAGATGGATATATGCCTTGTCCTTTAACAAATCTCTCAGAAAATCAAGATACTTTTCCTGCGCCTCTTTGTCTTCCTTGTACTCCCGAAAAATACAATCCCATTCATCAAGAATCACAATGAATGCCTGCTTTTTCTGGGAATATACATCCTGCATACATTCGATCACATCGGTGTCATCAAAATAGTCCACATCCAGATATTCTTTTTTCAAATCACGGATAAGCAGTTTATTGAAACGCTCAATCAGTTCATAAATGCTTCGGCTTCTGCTTAAAATCTCCTGCATATTAACAGAAATCGTATTATACTTGTTCAGGTATTTCTTGAAACCACTATCTTTTGCAATCTCAAACTGTGAAAAGATCTGCTCCGCGTCACATCCCCGGCTATAATACGCCGTGAGCATATTGGCAGCTGTCGATTTTCCAAAGCGTCGTGGACGGCTGATACAAATATATTTCTGCATCGTATGCAAAACGGAATTGGTATACGTTAACAATCCGGTCTTATCCACATAAATATCCGAATTCACAGCTTCTTCGAATTTACTGCTGTCTGGATTCAAATAGATACCCATATACACGACCTCCTGCTTTTATTTCACTGAAATTTCCTCAAAATCAATTTTAATGTTCCACCACATCAGGGCACCTAATTCCATATGGCGCTTTCTCCGGTAAATACTTCTCCCCATCTGCTTGCCCATGCTTCTACAAAGCAGGCAGTATATGGCAAATTCTTTTCTCTGCGGATTCTTTCAAAATACGGGTGCCGCGCCCATACAATAGAGATAATACCAAGCAACATATAAAGTGGACCAAGCACGATGGATTGTATGCAATGACCATATTCATGTACCCGGATCTTTTGAGAATCCTCATCTTCTTCACCAGGCGTGAATATAAACAGCCCAAGGCTTAGTCCACTGCTTATATTCCATCTTGTATCTACACATCCGCGATATCTCATATGCGGATATTTTCTCAGTTTTATAAAAATAACTGCTCCTAAAAATGTTTGAATGATTCCCCATGTACACTGCAGTATCGTGAACAAAATCCTTTTTAATTTCATTTTTTTCTCCCAGGACAACCAATTACGCCATATTGTAATAGCCTGCATAGATTCCGTCTTTCTCAAGCAGCATATCATGGGTTCCACGCTCTGCAATTCCATTTTCCGTGAGAACGATGATCTCATCAGCATGTTTGATCGTAGACAGACGGTGGGCAATGGTGATGGTCGTCCGGTCTTTGGACAGTTCTTCCAGGCTGCGCTGGATCCAGCGTTCGCTTTCATTATCCAGGGCGCTGGTGGCCTCATCAAGGATCAGGATCGGCGGATTCTTTAAGAATACCCGTGCTATGGAAATCCGCTGCTTCTGTCCACCAGAAAGTCTGGCTCCGCGTTCTCCTACAAAAGTATCATACTGTTCTGGAAGTTCCATGATAAAATCATGGATGTTGGCCTGTTTTGCTGCCGCAATGATCTCCTCCTCGGAAGCATCCGGTTTTCCGTAGGCGATATTTTCGCGAATGGAACCGGAAAACAGATAAACATCCTGCTGCACAACACCAATCTGGCTTCGAAGACTTTTCAGCGTGAGGGAACGGACGTCATGGCCATCCACAGTAATCTTGCCGCTGGTCACATCATAAAAACGGGGAAGCAGTGAGCAGATGGTTGTCTTTCCACCACCGGACGGGCCAACCAGCGCAACTGATTTACCGGCCGGAATGTCAATGGATACATGGGAAAGCACTTCTGTCTCATCGTCGCTATAATGAAAAGAAACGTTTTCATAGCAGACATGGCCTTTTACATTGGTCAGTTCCACTGCATCCGTGTTATCCTGAATTTCTGGAACCGTTTCCATCACATCAAGGAAACGGCGGAAACCAGAAAGACCCTTCTGCATCATTTCCATCAATTCCACCAAAATCTGGATCGGACTGATGAAAATTCCGATATACAGAGCATACATGGCAAGATCGGAAGCCGACATCTCTTGATTGGCGATCAGATAACCGCCATAAACCAGTGTAACCAGATACATCATGCCCTGGAAGAACAGATTAGAACTCATAAATTCTCCCATGCAACGATAGTTATCCCTTTTGGAAACCAGAAACGCTTCATTGCTCTTTTGGAATTTCTTTTTCTCGATTTCCTCATTAGTAAAGGACTGTACCACCCGGATTCCTGACAAGGTATCCTGCAAACTGGCATTGACGTCACCGATCTTCCTTCTGTTCTCCATAAATGTCTTCTGCATCTTCTGGTTCTGACAGAAGGATACCGCAAACATCAGGATCACCAACAGAATCAATGGCAGCGCCAGTTTCTTATTAATGAAGAACAGGAAAATAAACGCACCAACAATTTTGATCAATGAAATAAATAAGTTCTCCGGTCCGTGATGCGCGAACTCAGAAATATCAAACAGGTCGCTGACCAGTTTACTCATCATTTGTCCAGAATTATTCTGACTGTAATAAGAAAATGACAGCTCCTCATAATGCTCAAAAAGCTGCTGCCGCATATCCCGTTCCATATTAGCGCCCATCACATGCCCCTGATAGCTGACATAATATTTGCACAGGCTCTGGATCACATACATAAAGAACAGCCCTATTCCAATCCACGGAAGCACTTGCAGGATCTCATTCTTATCCTGGACAAAAAGTGTCTTTGCTGCAGTCCGCAGGATCTGTGGATAAGCCAGATCCACAAGACTTATGATGACCGCACAGAACAGATCCATAAAAAAGACCGCTTTGTACGGACCATAGTAGCGGATAAATTTTTTCAGTGTATTCATAAATAAGTTTTCCTCTCTATTTTTTATCATTCACATGTTCTGTGATCAGTATAACACAAAATTTCTTTCATTTCGCCTAAAAATTTAAAATAGTCTGCATTACTACCTTTATCTTTTACTCCTTAACTCCAAAAATCCCCTCAAACCATGGCATCCGCCGCCACAATTTGAAGGGATTTTGTATCATTTTATCTCATCCTTACATCACAAAGCCAGCCACAATATACATCACAAAGCTGATCACAGCAATGGTAAACACATATGGGAACTGGGTCTTGATGTGATCGATGATGTCACATCCGGTGGTAGAACAGGTCATGATGGTGGTATCGGAAATCGGGGAAGCATGATCACCGAAAATACTGCCGCCAAACATTGCGCCAGCTACCAGAGGAATGTTATTGCCCATAGAGTATGCCATTGGCAAAGCAATCACAGCCATAATAGCCATAGTTCCCATGGAAGTTCCAGTTGCAAAAGAAATCAGCACTGCAATCAGGAAGGTCAGTGCCGGAAGTAATGCCGGGCTTAAAAACTGCTGGAAGATACTGGACAGGTATGTACCAGTATCCAGAGCCTTTACTACATTACCCATGGTGAAACCAAATAACAGAACGAACGTGATCGGCAGCATGCCGCTCATGCCCTTGAAGATCTCATCGATCACCTGAGTCGGAGTAAATACTTTCTCAACAACGCAGAGAACAGAAGCTACTAACAATGCAACTACAACCGCCCAGATCAGGGCTTTCATACCAGAACCGTTCATCAGATTGCCGTTGCCGGTAATGATCAGTGCTGCAAACATAACTGCGATCAAGGTTCCCACTGGAAGGAGCAGGTTGATGGCTCTAGGCTTCTGACCGGATACTGCGGAGGAGGTATCGGAGTTTTCCCTGGCATGATTCGGATCATCCAGTTCACCAGTTGATGCCGCACGTTTCTCAGCCTTTAACATCGGACCGAAATCCTTCTGGGTTACTGCCAGCACAAATACCAGTAAAATAGCCAAAATACAGTAGAAATTCATAAACAGGGACTGGAAGAGAACAGATACAGACTGATCCTCCGGCACACCGCCAGTTACCAGGTAACCTGCCATAGCTGCCAGCCAGCCACTGAATGGGAACAATACGCACCAGGGTGTGGAAGTGGTATGTACGATAAACGCCGCTTTCTCATGAGGCACTTTTAAAGCATCGTTCACAGGTCTGGATACAGAACCCGTTACCATACAGCTTAAGGTTCCGGAAGTAAATACCACCAGACCTAACAGCCAAGTAAAGAGATTGGCACCTCTTTTTGATTTAATGAGACCTTTTCTCTTAACCACTACATTTACAAAACCTTCAATACCACCAGACTTCTCTGCCAGATGGATCACCGCTGCTGTAATCAGAACAGAGCCGATGATCAGGGTGTTGCTCTCAGTCATGGTATCCAGAATGCTGTAAATACCGGCGTTCAGACCTGTAAATACTGCAAAATGATTCAGCACCAGATTACCGGTTAAAATACCGATGAGCAATGAGATAAATACATTTTTTGTGATCAACGCCAGCGCAATGGTAAGTACCGGCGGAACCAAAGACCAAAATCCAAATTCCATACTTCCTATCCCCTTTCTTTTTCCCTTATTGCTTCAACTTCTTTTACGGATCGCCGTTCCTAAATCACCTTTCACGATCCGGCAGTCCTTTGCGGCGATCTCACCACCGATCAGCACATAATCAATGCCGGATGGTGGAAGCATCGGATCATCAAAGGTTGCGCCATCCCTGATCTTTTCTGGATCAAAGATCACCACATCGGCATCCGCTCCCACATTCAGGCGGCCTTTCTCCGCAAGTCCTAAGCGCTTCGCCGGAATAGAAGTCATTTTTGCAATTCCATCATAAAGAGAAATACTGCCATCCCGTACAAAATCAGCGAAAAATTTAGGGAAAGAACCAGCCGCTCTTGGATGGCCCTGACCATTATCAATCAGTCCATCGCTTCCCAGCATCACTCCCGGATCAGAAAATGCCATGCGGATATCCTTCTGATCCATCACGTAGCAGACGGTTAAACACTCCGGAAAATCTCTGCGCATCTCTGCAAAGGTCTCTGGCGTACACCGCTGGCCTTTGTATTTGCCTTCCATCAGCTGGCAGGCATCATAATCACAATGATAACGCTCCAGCCACCCATCATCGTAGGTAGTTGCCCCGATCCTGGTCGAGAACGCAAAATACGGATAACAGTCACAGGTGATGTCCATGCCATTCATCCGGTAGCCATCCACCTGTTTTAACAGCTGCTCCATTTGTCCAAATCCAGCCATACTGCCGATATGGGAAATCTCTACTGGAATATCAAATATCTTTCCAGCTTCTGCAACTTCAGCAACTGCGCCAAATACCCGCTCTTCATCATCACGGACATGGGCGGAGATTAACCGGTGCTCCTTCTGGCAGCAGGAAGCGGTGTCCAGGAATTCCTCTCTTCCAGTTCCCGGAACATACCGCAGACCATAGGAAATACCCACACAGCCTGCTTCCAATGCCTCTTCCAGTCCCTTTTTCATCATCTTTCGCTGTTCTTCCGTTACCGGGCTGTATTTATCCAGGGCACCCGCTGCCTCGCGGTAATACTGATGTCCTGCAAACATCATCACATTGACCGGTGCGCCATCCCGCTCCAGCAGATCTAAATATTTTACCGGGTCATATACATTGATTCCGCAGTTTCCACCTACAGCAGTTGTCACACCCATCCGCAGCATGGCATCAAAGATACAGAACTGGATCTTATCGTCCTTTACCGGATCCTCATGCATATGGATGTCAATAAATCCAGGCGCAACTACCTTTCCAGCCGCGTCAATCACCCGGTCTGCCTCCGGCTCCTCTTCTGTCACAGCCACAATTTTTCCATCCTCCAAAAGCAGATTCAGATGGGTCTGCACCAGATTGGCCGGATCGACCACCAGACCATTTTTGATCAGTGTTTTCATCCTCTTCACCCTCTCGCTTTCCTATTCGATCGCATCCGCAGTCTCATAAACCAATAGATTCTGTCTTATTCAAGAATGCCTCGGCATTCTTGCTGCGAGATGCGCGTCATGCAAAGCATG
>ERZ772900.3222-NODE-3222-length-10867-cov-2.778024_pt1 | contig 10867 bp, 8 predicted proteins | sample MGYA00512124_ERZ772900 | MGnify/ENA primary metagenome ERZ772900 (study PRJEB29015, sample SAMEA2737716) | human gut metagenome | biome: human gut; feature: human-associated habitat; material: faeces | place: China | collected 2012 ... | reverse complement strand
AACAGGCTGCGGAAGTAGATCATCACAATGCGGAAGAAGCCGCAGCGTGGAAGGAGAAGCAGGATAAGTTTAGTGTTCTCCCAACGACTCGCAAAAAGAGGATATCAGCTATTTATAAGGCTCACCAGATGAGCGACAGGCAGGTTTCCATACAGGATATAGCATCTGCCCTTGGCGTTTCAGATCGGACAGTGCAAAATTATCTCAAGATCAAAACAGAGGATTTGGAGGCAATCCCGCTGGATGTGGAGTACACTCCCATTGAGAAAGAACCAATGGGGACAGAGAATACAGATAAGGTCAATATGTACTCGGCAATCACGGCTTTTTCTGAGCTTGTACGGGATAAAGATCCGCAGACTGGGAAGACAAAGCTGGATAAATATTTTGAGATACGCCCCAAAAATGATATAGCGAAGTTACTCTATCTATCAGTTGAGATTCCTCCGGATCGGACAAGAGGATCGATTTATTCCACGATGATATCTAAGCTGAGCCTTTGGATGTATGATAGCTTCGCCAAAATGACGGCTACCAGTACCATCAATATGGAGGACATAGGATATGGAGATAAGCCAATGGCTATTTTCCTGATCCTGCCGGATTACGATACTTCAAATTATTTTTTGGCATCAATTTTTATATCGCAGCTTTACTACTTTCTCTCCAAAAGAGCTGCAAAAACGCCTGGCCGCCACTGTAAACGGAGAGTCGTTTTTATCCTAGATGAGGCGGGAAGTTTGCCAGAAATACCAGGGCTTGCAGCATCGGTTACAGTTGGCTTGAGCCGGTGGTTGGTGTATTACATTTTTGTACAGAGCCTGTCGCAGCTTGCGAGCCGATATGGAGACAAGGATACAGATACGATTGTGTCAAACTGTGGAAATAAAGTTTATATCCTTTCTGATGATGAAAAGACAATCAAGAAATTCCAAAGCTGGATTGGAGGAGAAAATGTGTCTTCCTATACCAGGAGTGGAGAACACTTGAGTATGAGTAAAACATACACAGAAAGCTCCAAGGAAAAGCCTTTGCTCGAAGCGACTGAAATGATGCGGCTGCTTCAGGGCGAATGCGTCATTGTCCGAACCAGCAAGCGAACTGATCTTCAGGGGAACCCTATTCACCCTCGTTCAATTTTCGCCCATGGGAATACAAGGCTCAAATTCCGTTATCAATATCTTGATGAGTTTAGGAATGATGATGTTTTGGCGAGTCAACTGGATTTGTGTGAGTTCCCAGCGGATGAAAAAGTCAAGATATACGATATACAGCGAGCATTTAACTATGGTTGTGTCAGGGCAGCGAGAGAAGGCAAAAAACGGCTCATATCTACATTAGAAGAGCCGAACTATCTCTATTTGTATGCCAATAGAGTTGTGGGAGAGGAGGCTGCATTGAAGATGACGCTAGAGGAGTTTGAGGTATTGCTCCAGCAGGAATACGAGGCGAAGAAGGTAAATGCGGCCACTTATGAAAACTTTAAGCAGATAATAGCGGAGGTGACTTATGTCGGATTATGAGATAGTGCAGGTTCTTTCACAGTACGGCGAATACTTCCAGGGCTATGACCTTGTATCATATCTTTTAAGAAGTCTTGGATGGATACTGGTAAAGATCCTTTATACACTTCTTGAAGCTGTAGAAGGCTTGCTGGATGATGTATACACCTTGATGGGACTTCTGACATCAGCTCCAATCAAAGGGTTCGTCCAGAGTTTTTTACCAGCGGTTTACCTTCTGTTCGCATTCTCTTTTTTGGTAATAGGATACAATATGATCTTCGGGAACAAAGAGGGGCGCAAGAAAATTATCCCTAATTTTGTCCTGGCGATTTTCTGTATCAGCTCAGTTTTCCTGATGGCAGCCAATATGTCTGCTCTTACTCTGGCGGGAGTAAACTGGGTAAGAAGTACTTATACCTCTGCTGAAGAAAGCTATTCAGTAGCAGATACATTACTGAAAGACAATGTGGTAGATCTATTATATTTTGTCGATCATGGGTACGATGGTACTAACGATATTCCGGTAGATATGCTGGGAAAAATCAACCCCGCAGAAACTATAGATCCATACAAAAATGATCTTAATCTTTCGGCAGATGAACGGGCACTTTTTGGGAACAAACTTACAATAACACAGTCGGGACAGTACCAACTTCAGAAGATAGAAAAAGGGGGACTGCTTAACTGGATGCCGGAATATTATTTCCGTTTCCACATAGATTTCCTTCCTATTTATTTGATGATGATAGCGTCAATATTTGTGCTTTTCTTTACCTCCTTCAAGGTGGGGCGGTTGATATATGAGCTAGCCATTCAGGAGTTTTTTGTGGTAATTCTGGCTCCCTCTGATCTTAATTCGGGACGCCGTATCAGCGCATTGATAAAGTCTATTGGTAGTGGGTTTTTCATTATTTTTGTGACAGCTGTGCTGATGAAGTTCTTCTTGATTGGCAGTGCCTATGTCAATGCTAATATGTCTGGCCTCACCGCTGCGTTCTGCATGATCTTTATGGCCTGGGCTACAGTAGATGGGCCGAACTTTATTGAGCGGATCATCGGCATTGATGCTGGACTCTCTAGTGGATTTAAGCTAATGATGTCTGCTTATCATGGGTCTCGGCTAGCAACTGAGGCAGGAAAGGCAGCCGGAAGCCTTATTGGAGCTGCTGGACGAGGAGTAGCAGGCTTGGGTGGATTTGCGGTTGGAGCGGCTGGAGCCGCTGGAGCCGCTGGAGCTGGGGCTGCTAAGAGCAACTCTAACAGTATCTATAATTCACAAAATGAAGACCAGAGCGAAAAGAATGAACAGTTGGGGAGCAGCTTGTATGGCGATGCTCAAAACAATATGAATGCTGAAAAGAGCGATATAGCTCAGTCCCAGAGTTCGGTATCCCAGAGTGGAGATACAATCGCTGGTGGCGATACTGGAACAGGAAGTAGTATTTACAGCGATCATTCCAGCAGTGAAAGTGAGGATGGAAATATTGGAGATACAAGAATAAGCGCACCAGATGTGATAGGTGGTGCTGAAACTGGATCTGCTGGATTGGATAATGGGATGTATACTGAAACGCCAACACAATCTCCGACACAGGACAATCCTTATGTTGGAGGACAGGATACGGACAATCTTGGTAATGGTGAGGCTAGCATAGAGGACGGGCTGTATAAGCAGGATTCAATACAAGATAATCCTTATATAGGAGAGCATGGAAACGACAATCTCAATAGCTCTGGTATCCTTGCTGAAGGACAAAATCTTATAAATGAATCTAAAGTAATGCCTGAAGACTCTCTTTACAAGGATGTTCATCAACCTCAAAATCAGAAGGTCGCAGAGGCAAATCTGAAGGAAAAGAATCCTGTTCCAGCTTCCAAGGCTGCAACCCAGGGAAGTAAAAAGACCGTAGTTTCTTCTGTCAAAAAGGGATATGCGGCCGGTAAAAAGTTCCGGGAAGGTGTGCTGCGGGCAACCGGCGGTGAAGATCGCAAAAAGTAGTCCAAATGGACTACTTTTGCCTTCGATACCTGAGAGGAGGTATTTTTGGTGAGTAAATATATGCTCCCAAGCGAGATAAAAACAGAAACACAGATGATGTCATGGCTTTATTTGGGGGATATTCTTTTTATCGCTGGGTATGTCGGGTTTTTCTCGATATTCTCAGGGCTGGTTCACCCAATGCTTATCATGCCATACATGATCTGGAATGCGCTGATTGGGCTGATTCTTACCCGTCCCAGCCCATATAACCCGCCCAAAAGAATTTACCATAGTGTTTTCCTTAGAGTGACAAAAAAAGTGATGGCATATCATTCTATTCCGTTAGAGGAGGAGGGTCATTTCGATGAAATTGCCTACAAGAAAAAACAAGGTGCCTAAGATACCCCGATTCATTACAGAGCTTATCCCTATTTCCGACTATGATGATCTGAACCAGTGTTTTCTCTTTCGGGATGGCCGTCTGTTTGATATTATGCAGCTGGAGTGCAAAAACCTCTATACCATGTCCAGCGATGAAAAGCAGATGGATATGCTGCACTATTCCAAGCTGTATAAGACCTATGGAGACGATATCAAGATTGTTGGCATCAACTATCCAACTGACACCACGCTCCAGCAAGCCTATCTGCGGCACAAACTGGAAGTAACGGATAACCCTGTCTTCAAAAAGAGACTGAAAGATAAACTGAATGAAATGGAGCTTATCAGCGAGAAGAGCTTTGACCGGGAGTATTTCCTTTTCGTTTTTGCGGAAGATGAAAAGGCTCTGAGGGATAACCGAAACATTCTTACAGCGACACTGTCCACTTTGGGCAATCCGCTGATCCGGGAAATTTCAAAGGAGAAGAAGATCCGGCTGCTGGCCAAGATCAATAACAAAAGCACCGCTTTTTATTCTCTGCCCAACGCAGCACCGAGAGGCAAGGAAGAGCTGAAGAAGATTATCAGCAAAAAGGGATATAACCCTTATCTTCTCTATCAGATCCAGCCGCAGGGAGGACTGAACTTCGGCTCTGATCCAACCATAGTAACTGCGGGGGATGGATTTGAAGCTTGTCTGCATATCTGGAAGTACCCAAAAGATGTTGATGACCACTGGCTGTCTCAGATTTTGAATGTCCAGAATGTTATTACCACCATTGACATTTCCACCCAGGATGTAGAGACCGCAAAGAAGAATCTGAACAAGGGTATGCAGGAGCAGGATATCCGTTTCAGTACTGCTTCCAACAATGCTGAACAGATCGATGCCAGGGTGCAGTATCAGCGGCTCCAGAGCCTCTATAATCAGGTTTCCAATATGGGTGAAATGCTGAAGCTGATCCATGTGCGCCTTTATATTTCCGGGCGTACCAGGGAAGATGTAGAGAATCAGATCAAGGTGCTGCAAACCATGCTGGAGGGAAATGACTATCGTGCTGCCGTCTTTCTGAACGAAACGGAGAATGAGTGGGCAGCGATGTATCGCTCATATACCGATCAGATGAAGGCTCCCATCAAAAGAATTGGTCAACCGGTCAGCTCAGAGGCTTTGGCTGGAGGCTATCCGTTCCACTTCACAAGCCTGTCAGATCCTAATGGAATCTACATAGGCCGCACAACAACGGTCGGGGCGAAGGGCAATATCTTTTTCAACCTCTTTGAGTCGGATAGCAAATATCGTCTCTCATACAGTTGCGCTGTCTCTGGAGCGACCGGATCCGGTAAGTCTACCCTTTTGAAGAAGGTGCTGGAGAATAATGCGATTTGTGGTAATTTCATTCGGGGATTTGACGCAGTAGGAGACTTTACGGATCTGATTCATTACCTGGGCGGTAAAATCGTGTCGCTGGATGGAACGGATGGAGTCCTCAACGCTCTGGAGATCTTCCACACTGCCGAGAATGATACTCTGAGTTACTCCCGGCATATCTCGAAAATGTCTACGATCCTGAAGTTTCTGGCTCCCGATATCGGTATGTATGAATCACTGGAATTTACCCGGTGCCTGGATGAGCTGTATAGCAAATGGCATCTTAACCCTGGAGAAAAGGATGTGCTGCCGCAGATTACCGGTCTGGATCCGGCGAAGTATCCGACTTTCAGTGACCTCCTTGCGCTGATCCAGCGGAAATGCGAGAGTATTCAGGACTTGGAAAGAGACAGGGATGAACTGATCCGGCTAAAGCATTTGGAGCTGATTATCAGTGATCTGGTCAAGAACTATGGTCATATCTTTGATGGTCACACTTCTATTCCCGACATTTTTGACACACAGATCGTTTACTTCAATATCAAAAATCTGGCGCAGATGAAGCCAGAGATATTTGACTGCCAGGTATTTAACGCCATCACTCTGAGCTGGGATAACTGTGTAAAGCTCGGCGAGAAGATGAAGCGGATGTACGAGGATAAGGAGATTGCCTGGGAGGATGTCACCCGGTTCCTCTTGATCCTGGATGAAGCTCATAAAATCGTGAATGCGAACAAAATGCAGGCTGTAGAGCTGCTGGTAGTGTTCGCAAGAGAGGCGAGAAAATTCTTTGGTGGTATCATGCTGGCATCACAGAGCATTCGTGATTATGTGCCTGAAAACACCTCCTCCGCCGCTTTGGATCAGCTCAAGATCTTGTTTGAACTGATGCAGTACAAGGTTATCATGCGCCAGGATAGCAATAGTCTGCCAGTGCTGAGAACAATTTTCCAGGGACAGTTCACAGATACAGAACTGAGCCGGATACCAACCTTTGACAGAGGTGTTTGCCTTCTCTCAATTTCTTCTTACAAAAATATTGAATTTAAGGTCGATGTATCCGGAGAAGAACTGGCGCGGTATCGGGGCGGTGTGTAATGAAGAAGTTCTTTGCGCTTGCGCTGGCCTTATTCTTCTTCCTTGCATTGGCAATCTTTATGGTTGCACAAAACATTCTTATGGCAAACCATGATGTGGAGTCTTCATACCAAACTTTGACTGAACAAACGGAGCAGTATCGCACTTTTGTAGAAACAAAAATGGATGAGGCTGGCTATGCAGATTATGCAAATGTTGTAATGACCATTATCCAAATGGAGTCTGCTGGGCAAGGAACGGATGTCATGGGAGCTGCCTATTCGCAGTACAACAGACAGTACCCGCCTGAAGCAGGAGGAATCATGGATCCTTATTACTCCATTTCTTGCGGCATGAAAGATTTGATTGACTTGATGGATGTTGCCGGAATATCTTCTCCGGATGATACAGAAGGATTGGCTATCGTTTTTCAAACTTATAGCTTGAAAAACGAAGATGAAGGCAGCCGTCATTTCGAGACAGGATATGTTGGCTATGCTTACGATCATGGCGGATATACCCCTGATGGAGTGGACGATTACATGATTCCCGATGACTGGGACGAAGAAGAGGATGGAGAATATCCAATTTGGTGGGACAGAGATTATGGACATGATGCCATATTCTACTATCAAGCACTCCTCCATCGTGGTGGATCCTTTATTTATCCGGTATCACCAATTAACATTACCTCTGACTATGGCAGCCGATATATTCAGAATTATTATGGTGAGTATGTTCTGGACTTTCACACCGGTATAGATTTGGCAGCTCCAGAGGGAACCCCTATTTGGTCATCTAATTCTGGTCGAGTTAAAACAACAGGATACGATCCAGATGGGTATGGAAATTACATCATTGTGGAGCATACTGCCAGATACTCTACCCTTTACGGCCATTGTTCAGAGCTTTTAGCATCACGAGGAGATACTATACAGCAAGGAGATATTATTGCACTAGTTGGTAATACAGGCTGGTCTACCGGAAGCCATTGTCATTTTGAAATTCGCCTGGATGGTCACCATGTCGATCCCTTGCCGCTAATTGGGTTGCAAATTGATATTGAAGAAAAGTAGTCCAATTGGACTACTTTTCAAATTAGGAGGATACCATGAAGCACAGAGAACCGTTGCAAATTATATTAGGAATTGTCCTGGCAATTTCAGTAGTGATGAATTTGTTTCTCTTTTCAGAGTGGCGTAATTGGCGTCAAGTTATAGATCAAGCACAGTTTGACAATGACAGCATAGCGATGCAGTCTACTCTTGATAGCTTGATGCAGGAAAATGCTGAGCTGCGTAGGAGAGTGGAGGAGCAGAAAAAGAACACCGAAGAGGAGGTTAAGGCGGCAGCAGAAAACTTCCTGGACGCCTATCTGAATTATTCTTCAGTCAGCTATACCCCTCTTGATCGGGTGAATGCTGCGAAGCCCTATATAACCGATGAAGTCTATGAGGAGCTGAAGCCGAGTTTTGAGCCTGAGCTGCCGGACGATTACACTCCGGATTCCCGTTTTTCCTTCTCGTCATATCTGACAATCGAAAGGATGTATTATACGCAGCTCGAAGATGGTGGAGCCAATATCCTAGCTCTCTGTACGCTGGAAGTTGTGACTACCTATGGTAGCAGTGAATCTACACAGTTGATCTGCCTCGATCTTTCCTATTCCGATCAGTGGAAGATCAGCGATATCGTTTTCATGGAAACGCTGGAAAAGTCTCTGTTTTAGAAAGGAGAAAAAGTAATGCTTTTCAAATCCAAGCAAGCTGAAGAAAATGAACTGGAACTGGAGCAGGACGAAGAAATACAAGAGGAAGAGCAGCCTGGATTTTGGGAACACTTGAAGGAAAAGCTGCCAAAGGTCGATCCAAAGATCAGCATGAAGATCCTTGGCTTTTTTATCGGGTTTGGCTATGTCGCTTTTTTCTCTTCCAGGCTACTTCTCCCTGGTGGTACATCTGCTGAGTTTACACCACTTAATACGCCAGTCAGTTTCCCTGGCTCTTCTCGCACTGTAACTGTTTCTCGATGGGTATATAGCCCATCACAAAGTCTTATGGAAGTGGAACTGGTATTCAAGGACAGCTCGTTTGATGTTGTAGAGGCTTATGCTTTTGATTCGATGATAAAGACCTTCTCAATCAAGCAGCAACCTGTCAATGTGATAATCAATACTTCCGATCTGTGTGTCGTACACATTCCGGTTCCAGAGTCTTTCCGGGCTGTCTCGCTGCGTATGCTGCCAGATGTAGAGGACGCCTCTGCCGATCAGATTGTGAAGGTCTATACTAATCCTACTGAAGTACAAGTAGTCGATCATATTGAGGCTAAAACGGAAACAGCGTACCGGCGCGAACAGATCCTTTCCAATGTTTCACTTTATGAGGAACAGATTCAAGCCATAAAGGATGAAAGTTCCAATCTGCGGACTACTATTCAAAATGTGCGGAAGCGAAATGAAGACCTGGAGCAGTCTAAGCGATATAGCACTGACAAGGAAATCATGCAAATTAACACAGATATTGAGGCTAACGCCAGATACATAGAGCAGCTGGAGAAACAGATCATATCTAATAACCGGGATATAACTGAGCTTCAGGAGAAGATTGAAAACACAAAAAAACAGGCTGAAGAGCTAAAATAATGCACATCAAATAGACACCTACAACTGTTTTTTTGTCCCACACTCCAGGATTGAAAAAACCTGGAAACGGCTGGCTTTGCCAGCCTCCCACTTACAAAAGTGGGACAAGTTTTCCTTATGCTCGTACTTCGTACCTTCGCTGTCTCGTCGGCTCCGGCTACGCCTCTGCCGACAAGACGATAACACGCCTACGGCGTGATTCTGAAAGGAGAAAAAAATGGGAGGAGAAAATACCAAACTCGAAATCCGGATTCGTAATGTGGATCCAAGAATAGTTGCTCGTTTGGCTGAAATGGCCAATGCCCAGGGGAAAACTATCAGCTCTTTTTTGAAACCGCACCTTACAAGGATATCGACACAAGAGGAAATTATCGAAATCGATGAAAAATACAGAAATCTTGTTTTGGCCGTGGTTGAAGCAGTTGAGGACAATACCACCGCCCTGAAACAGCTAATCAGGGAGATCCAAGGAGGGGGCAAAACTCTTTGAGCGATAAAATACAGAGAACATGGAGACTCAGCCCGCAGGTTATGTCTATCATTGATACTTACGCAAAAACCTTTTCATGCTCCAGCACTGAAGCTCTGGAGAGGATCGTGCTGGACTACAATAGGCGTGGCTCTGATGAAGATCTAGTGAGGATGCTGCTTCAGGCGATAGATGACCATTACAAAAATTTCTTTACCCGAATCCGTCTTGGAGTTCGCAGTACAGATATAAATTCTCAGGTAATCCTCGAAATCCTGAACACCTTGATTTACAATCAATCAATCCCCGTTGCCATATTAACAGATGATAAACCAACGCCTGTTTATCTGGAGTCTCAAAAGCACATTCAGGAAAAGATCAAGGCTTTTATGAATCCAAAGAGAGATAAAGAAAAAGGGGGGAAAGTTGATTGAAACCTGGAGTAATCCTTAATATGGCTTTTGATCAACCACAGGAAGTCGAATCGTATACTGGGTATATAGACTATATCAGCCGTGATGAAGCTGCGGTTACAAGCTATACCGGATACCAGGACTATATGGAGAATCCACAGAAAGGACAGGGGCTTTTTTCTGCGGATAGCCTCTCCTTATCTCCTGATGAAAGGCGATGGTTCAAAGAGCTTTTTCAGATTGCTCAGGATAACGGCAGCCTCCTTTGGAGACCAATCATTAGCTTTGACAATGAGTGGCTTACTGAAAACGGATTATACGATGCCGAAACCAACACCGTTGATCGCAACCGGCTTGTTGAATATACCCGGAAGGCGATGAGCCGGATGTTGCAAAAGGAGGGATTGGATAGCAGCGCAATATGGATGGCTGCCGTTCACAACAATACAGACAATATTCATATTCATATTGCTATTGTTGAGCCTTTTCCGCAAAGGAGATCCATGACCATTGATGGGAAAAACCAAATCCGGGGGAAATTCAAAAGAAGCAGCTTGGAAGCAGCGAAGTCTGCCATGGTCAATTCAGTATTGCAGCAGAGCCAGGAAAACCAGCTGATAAATCACATAATCCGAGAGAGGATTATACAAGGCAAAAAGGACAGAATGCTTAGCTCTGACCCCCAGTTCTCTAGGGCTTTTCTGGATCTCCTTACTGAGCTGCCTCCGGATCGACGCCTGTGGCATTACAACATGACCGCCATGGATCCATATCGACCAATGATAAATCATCTCTCCACGCTCTATATCCAGAGATATCATAAAGAGGACTATTTGCAGCTACAATCCCTAATTCGGAAACAAGAAACTAAATATGGCCGGGCTTATGGGCAAGGGAATAATACCAAAAACAACTTTGCTAAAAACAAAGAAGCCGACTTATACAGCCGTCTTGGAAACCAAATTTTGAGAGAAATGAGCAACTATCAGCAAGAAAAAGAAAAAGAACAAAGGAAAACCGAGCAA
>ERZ772900.3211-NODE-3211-length-10899-cov-5.144043_pt1 | contig 10899 bp, 12 predicted proteins | sample MGYA00512124_ERZ772900 | MGnify/ENA primary metagenome ERZ772900 (study PRJEB29015, sample SAMEA2737716) | human gut metagenome | biome: human gut; feature: human-associated habitat; material: faeces | place: China | collected 2012 ... | reverse complement strand
TCCCGGACGCCAAATACCAGCGCTGCACGGTGCATTTCTACCGCAATGTTTTCTCCGTTGTGCCTAAATCCAAGGTCAAAATAGAAGGGCTTGCCCTCTGAGCGCTTGCGGTCGAGAAACTGGAACACCGGTTCATCCTGAAGCGCACATTTTAAGTATATCCCCATCACATTGAACGGTGTTTTGCGGAGATATGGCGAGCCACGCTTGGAGGATTTATTGCTCCTGACATTCTTGTCGCCGGACTGATTGGGCATGGGATCAATACCTGCAAAGGCAACCAGAGACTGCTTTCGTTCAAAACGGCGCACATCGCCGATCTCAGCCATGAGCTGAGGGCCGAAGGACTTTCCAACACCGTACATCTCCATAACGACAGGGTACTCCGGCAGCATGGACGCAAGACATTCCATTTCTGCGCGGTAAGTCTCGACAGAACGTGAGGTGCTGGAGAGCTGGTTTGCAGCTTCCTGTACGAGGACTCCTGTACGAGGACTTTCGTTACCCCGGATTTAGGAGCCAGAACGACAGCGTTTTTCGCAAGGGCATACACTTCCTCGGCATTGCTTTGTTTGAAGAAATAGCCGTGGCGCTTGCACCATTTTCGGTAACGCTCAGAAAATGCGTTGTAGCTCTGCTTCCGCACACAGTCCACATGCCAGAAGGTATGTGCAAAGTCAACCCATTGCCGATTCCATCTGTTTGCTGACACGAACGCATTGGCTCTACCTGCACAAATCGAACACTGCGAATAGGAGGATGGCTGACTTTCTGGCGGACGTATTAGCCCTTGGAGAAAAAGGTCAGACCATTACCCCCACTATTCTAACAGTTTAGGCAACGAGATGTCCCATGCCTATGGCTGGCTGCCATAAATCAAGGGGCAAATATATAGTAACAGGAGAACCCTGTGAGAATGCGGAAATTGGAACCAAAGGGCAGCAACAAGTATTACCGCATTCAGAGTAGTTGACATTTTTAACCCCCGCCCCCGCATGGAGAGCTTTCTCCAATGCGGGAGCGGGGGGGTTTCTGTTGCCGGCTGATCAGCAGTAGTACAGGAACGAACGCAGGCGGGCCCAGGCGCTCTCGTCCCAGTCTCCGTCGAGCGAGAGCTCGAACAGCGGGGCGGGGCACTGCTCGGACAGGCCGCTCAGCTCGAGGACGACGGCGGTATTCTCATAGCGCGGCACGCAGTGGAGCACCGCGTCGGCGTGCGCGCCGAGCTCCAGCGCCTTGGCGTAGCGGTAGCGGCCCTGATTGCCCGCGAAGTCCGCGAGGCCGCGGTCGGCCGCCGCGATGAGCTTCTCGGGATCGGGGCTGAAGGCTCCGGCGCTGCCGAGGGTGCGGGCGAGCTGCGTGAGCCGCTCCTTCCAGCGCTCGAGCTACTCCGGTGCGGCGGTGCCGTTGTCGCGCCAGAGCACCCAAAGCATCTCGCCGAGGGGTATACGGGCGATCTGATAGCCCTCGCGCTCGAGGGTGTCCAGAATCCCCTCGTTGAGCGAGGTGACGCACAGCGGGCTTCCCACGGCCGCCAGACGATTTCAGCCGCGGGGGGGGGAGGGCGGATATCTGCGCCGCGAGCCGCGTCAGCTCCTCCCACGTCGGGATGGCCTGCGGGGCCAGCTGCGCGCGCATGTCGGCGAGGGCGGCATAGAGCACGTCGCCCGTCAGCACGGCGCGCAGCAGCAGATCCGGATCCGCCGCATGTTGCGGCAGCTCCTCGAGTATGGGCGCGGCGATGGCGGTGTCACAGTGGCCGCTGCGGTCGAGGACCGTGCACACGGCGCGGACATACTGGCCGTCGGCGTCCGCGCCGTAGCCGTAGGGGATGAGGAACTGGACGTCCGCGCCGCGGCGATGATGTCGGTCTTGGCGAACACGGCGCAGCGTCTGTGTCAGCTCGCCCTGATGCGCGGCGAGTCAGCTGCGGCGCAGCGCGCCGTCCTCGAGCAGCGCCCGCTTGACGGTGCTCGAGCCCATGTCAATTCCCAGTTGGAACATAGCTTCCTCCTTTTGTTAGACAAATCCAACTGAATATGTAAAATCATCGCGCCGACGGCGCGTGATTTTATGCCCATGAGGATAGCGCACGCTAACCGGAATGCCTGCTGCCATGGCAACATTTTGTGGGAGGAAATTGAAGCTTCGGCGGGGAGGGGGCGGCCTTAGGGGGCGCTGTTCCTGCGTTTTCGGGTCGATGTGGGCATTGGCCCCTACAGAATGATACAGAATTCCGGTGCGTACTCCTTACGTTTTGGCGGGGCACGCAGGCCCCGCCCTACAGAAATCTATCGAAAGAACGTTGCAGGACGGGGCCATGTGCCTCGCCGCGTCCGACCGGAATGCTTCTTGAAACGTCGTAGGGGGCGATGCCCACATCGCCCTGCCGTCCGACCGGGAAACTCCTTCCAACCTCCGTAGGGGGCGGCGTCCCCGACGCCCCGCTTGCCGGCCGGAAAAGGAAGTCAAGAAACCTTGGTTTCTTGCGCATCTTTGGTAACTTTCTGTGCGCACAGAAAGTCACCCGCCGGCGGCACGGACACGCCGATTCTCCTACCAATTCCCCACCAAAAACACATGATTCTCAACCTTTTACAATTTGACCCCGATTTTACAAAAGCGGACTTTCTCATTTTACACACGGCCGCTAAAGTAATAACCGTAGCAAGGAACAAAAGATTGATACAAATCGGAAGGAGAATGATTTTGATGAAAAAGTTTCTGGCATTTTTGCTCGCCGCCGTGATGGCGACGGCGCTGCTCGCCGGGTGCGGCGCGTAGAAGGGCGGCACCGTCGCGACCGACGGCTCGACCTCCATGGAAAAGGTGATCAACGCGCTGGGTGAGTCCTTTATGCAGAACAACTCCGGCACGACCTTCACCTACAACCCCACCGGCTCCGGCTCCGGCATCCAGGCCGTCTCTGAGGGACGCTGCGACATTGGTCTTGCCAGCCGCAGCCTGAAGGACGACGAGAAGGCCGGCGGCCTGCAGGAGACCGTCCTCGCCTATGACGGCATCGCGATCATCGTCAGCCCGGAAAACCCCGTCTCCGACCTGAGCGTCGAGCAGATCGCGAAGATCTACACCGGCGAGATCACCAACTGGAAGGACGTCGGCGGCAATGATGCGGACATCGTCCTGATCGGCCGTGAGGCCGGCAGCGGTACCCGCGACGGCTTCGAGTCCATCACGGATACGAAGGACAAGTGCCAGTACCGTCAGGAGCTGACGAGTACCGGTGATGTCATCACCGCCGTCAGCCAGAACCCCAACGCCATCGGCTATGCATCCCTCTCCGCCGTCAAGGACAGCGTGAAGGCCCTGACCGTCGGCGGCGTGGCCCCGACCGAGGCCACCGTGAAGGACGGCAGCTACGTCGTGCAGCGTCCCTTCGTCCTCGTGACCAAGGACGGCACGAAGCTCTCCGACACGGCGCAGAAGTTCTTCGACTTCGCGACCTCCGCGGACGCGGTGTCCATCATCAACCAGGCCGGTGCCGTGGCGGCAAAGTAACAGGAAACAGAATCACCGGACGGTCGGGGTCAACCCGGCCGCTTCCGGCGCTTTCGGGAGAATGACTATGAAAAGAAAAAAGCAGCTGTTTGAGGGTGCGGTACACGGCATTTTCCTCCTGCTGGGGCTGATTACCGTCGGGTGTGTGCTGCTCATCACGGTGTATCTGGTGATCTCCGGCATCCCGGCCATCCGCAAGATCGGGCTGGTGCCGTTCCTGTTCGGAGAGACATGGAAGTCGACGGGCGCGGACCCGTCCTACGGGATCCTGCCGTTTATCCTCACGAGCGTCTACGGTACGGCGGGCGCGATTGTGCTGGGCGTGCCGGTGGGCTTTCTGACGGCGGTGTATCTGGCGAAGGCCGCGCCGCCGAGGATCAAGGCGGTGCTGTCGGCGGCGGTGAGCCTGCTGGCGGGCATCCCGTCGGTCGTATACGGCCTTGTGGGCATGCTGATCCTCGTGCCGGGGATCCGGAAGATATTCGGCGTGGCGGACGGCGCGAGCCTGCTCGCGGCGATGATCGTGCTCGCGATCATGATCCTGCCGTCGATCATCAAGGTCTCGGTCACGGCGCTCGAGGCCGTGCCGCCCGAGTATGAGGACGCGTCGCTCGCGCTCGGCGCGACGGCGGTGGAGACGTGGTTCCGCATGTCCGTCCCGGCGGCGCGCAGCGGCATCGCGGCGGCGGTCGTGCTCGGCGTCGGCCGCGCCATCGGCGAAGCGATGGCCGTGATGATGGTCAGCGGCAACGCGCCGAACATGCCGAAGCTCTTTGAGAGCGTGCGCTTTCTGACAACGGCCGTGGCGAGCGAGATGTCCTATGCCGGCGGGCTGCAGCGGCAGGCGCTGTTTTCCATCGCGCTGGTGCTGTACCTCTTTATCATGCTCATCAACGCCACGCTGAACTTCTTCCTCAAGCGCGGCAGGGAGGACTGACATGGAAAAGACACGGATTTCCGGGCGGCGCCGGGCCTATATCGGCCTGATGCGCGCGTTCATGTATATCGCGGCGGCTCTGACGGGCGCGCTGGTGCTGTTTCTGATCGTCTATGTGCTCGGCAAGGGCCTGCCACACATCAGCTGGGAGCTGCTGAGCACGAAGACCAGCTATCTGACGGGAAAAATCGGCATTCTGCCGGACATTCTGAGCACGCTCTATATCGTCCTCGCGGCGCTGGTGATCGTGCTGCCGCTGGGCGTGGGCGCGGCGGTCTACCTCAACGAATACGCGAGAAACAAGCGCGTGGTCGCCGTCATCGAATACGCGGCGGAGACGCTCTCGGGCATCCCGTCGATCATCTATGGCCTGGTCGGCATGCTCTGCTTCTGCGAGGTGCTGGGGCTGCAGACCTCGCTCATCGCGGGCGCGCTGACGCTCGTGATCATGAACCTGCCGACCGTCATGCGCACGACGCAGGAGAGCCTCAAAACCGTGCCGCAGAGCTATCGCGAGGGCGCGTTCGCCCTCGGCGCGGGCAAGTGGCGCACGATCCGCACGGTGGTGCTGCCGGGCTGCGTCGACGGCGTCATCACCGGGTGCATCCTCTCCGTGGGGCGCATCCTCGGCGAATCCGCGGCGCTTCTCTTTACCGCGGGTACGGCGCACGCGCTCTACAGCTTCTTCGAGGGGCTGGGACAGTCCGGCGCGACGCTGACGGTGGCGCTCTACTTCTACGCTAAGGAGCAGGGCGAGTTCGACGTGGCGTTCGCCATCGCGGCGGTGCTGATGCTGCTGACGCTGTGTATCAACCTCGCCGCGGCGCTTGTGGAAAGACATTTCAGGAGGAAAAGAAGCCTATGAATCCGATTATGACGGTCAAGGATCTCTGCCTGTGGTACGGGAGCCATCAGGCGCTGAAGAATATCACCATCGACATCCCGGAAAAGAGCATCACGGCGCTCATCGGGCCGTCCGGCTGCGGCAAGTCGACGTTTCTCAAGACGCTCAACCGCATGAACGACCTCGTCCCCGACGTGAAGATCACGGGCGACGTGCGCTATCGTGATGCGGACATCTTCGACCCCGCGCAGGATGTGAGCAAGCTGCGCCGCGAGGTCGGCATGGTGTTCCAGAAGCCGAACCCGTTCCCCATGAGCATCTACGACAATATCGCCTACGGCCCGCGCACGCACGGGATCAAAAACCGCGCGCAGCTCGACGAGATCGTGGAAAAATCCCTGCGCGGGGCGGCCATCTGGGACGAGGTAAAGGACCGGCTGCAGAAAAACGCGCTGGGCCTCTCCGGCGGTCAGCAGCAGCGGCTCTGCATCGCGCGGGCGCTCGCGGTCGAGCCGGCGGTGCTGCTGATGGACGAGCCGACAAGTGCCCTCGACCCGATCTCCACGTCGAAGATCGAGGAGCTCGCCATGCAGCTCAAGGAGCGCTATACCATCGTCATCGTCACCGACAATATGCAGCAGGCCGTGCGTATCTCCGATCGGACGGCGTTTTTCCTGCTGGGTGAGCTGGTCGAGTGCGGCGAGACGGAGACGCTCTTCTCCACGCCGCGCGACAAGCGCACGGAGGACTATATCACGGGGAGGTTCGGATAAATGAGAAGTCGCTTTGATGAGCAGCTGGCGCTGCTGAACCGGGAGCTGATCGAGATGGGCTCGCTGTGCGAGGAGGTCATCGCGCTGGCCTCGCTCGCGCTGACCGAGGGCGAGCGCGAGCTGGCGGCGAAGGTTGCGCCGCTCGACGAGGAGATTGACCAGAAGGAGCGCGCCATCGAGTCGCTCTGCCTGAAGCTGCTGCTGCAGCAGCAGCCCGTCGCACGCGACCTGCGCCAGATCTCCGCCGCGCTGAAGATGATCACGGACATGGAGCGCATCGGTGACCAGGCGGATGATATTTCAGAGATTATTATCTATCTGGACGGCAGAACGGCGGAACATGACGATCTGCTGCGCTCTATGGCGCGCGCGACCATTAAAATGGTCACGGAAAGTGTTGACGCATATGTAAAACATGATACAATATTGGCGGAAAAGGTCATCGCCGACGACGATACCGTCGACGATTACTTTGAGCAGGTCAGGCGCGCGCTCATCGGCAAGATCGCGGCGAACCCCGACGACGGCGAGTATGCGCTCGACCTGCTGATGATCGCGAAGTATTTCGAGCGGATCGGCGACCACGCGGTGAACATCGCCGAGTGGGTGATCTTCTCGATAACGGGCGTACACAATGCGCTCTGACGGGGAGGTGACTGCTTTATGATCTGGTGCGTGGAGGACGATGACAGCATCCGCGACATCGAGGTATACGCGCTGCAGTCGACCGGGTTGGAGGCGCGCGGCTTTGCCGACGGCGGCTCGTTCTGGGCGGCGCTGGAGCAGGAGAAGCCCGCGCTCGTCGTGCTGGACGTGATGCTCCCCGGCGTGAGCGGGATCGACCTGCTGCGGCGGATGAAGGCCTCGCCCGCGCTGCGGGAGATCCCCGTCGTGATGGCCACGGCCAAGGGCGCGGAGTATGACCGGATTCAGGGGCTGGATCTCGGCGCGGACTACTATCTGACAAAGCCCTTCGGCGTGATGGAACTCGTCTCCTGCGTCAAGGCGGTGCTGCGCCGCTGCGGGCAGAGCGCCGAGCAGGCGCGCATGCTCAGCTCCGGCGGGCTGTGCGTGCATCTTGACGAGCGCACCGTCACTGCAGACGGCGAGCGTATCGCGCTGACGTATAAGGAGTTTGAGTTGCTGCGGCTGTTTCTGTCCCATCCGGGGATGGCTTTTACTCGCGACCAGCTCTTCAGCGAGATCTGGGGCATGGACTACTGCGGCGAGTCGCGCACGGTCGACATGCACATCCGAACCCTGCGCCAGAAGCTCGGGGCCTACGGCGCCGCCATCACGACGGTGCGCGGTGTCGGCTACCGGTGGGAGGTGCAGGCATGACAAGAAAGATTTTCCGCTCCATTGTGCTCGTGGCGGGGACGGTCCTGCTCGCGAGCCTTTTGCTGATTCTCGGCTATCTGTATGATTTCTTCGGCGGCGTGCAGGAGACGCAGCTCAAGGACGAGCTGACGCTGGCCTCCGCCGCGGTGGAGAGCACGGGCGGGGACTACCTCGCGCAGCTCTCGTCCGACCGCTTCCGCCTGACGTGGATCGCCGCCGACGGCAGCGTCCTCTATGATACGCAGGCGGACGCGTCCTCTATGGAGAGCCACGCCGACCGCGAGGAGGTGCAGCAGGCGCTCAAGACCGGAGAGGGCGAGAGCACACGCTACTCCGCGACGCTCCTGCAGAAGACGCTCTACTATGCCCGGCGGCTGGGCGACGGGACGGTACTGCGCATCTCCGTCAGCCGCGCAACGGCGGGGCTGCTGATCCTCGGCGTGCTGCAGCCGATGCTGCTGGTGCTGGCCGCGGCATTGATCCTCTCGGGCGTTCTCGCCCGGCGGCTCTCGAAGCGGATCGTCGACCCGCTCAACCGGCTCGACCTCGACCACCCGCTGCACAGCGGCAGCTATGAGGAGCTGGCGCCGCTGCTCGGGCGCATCAACCAGCAGCACCGCGAGATCTCCTCGCAGCTGCGCACGCTGCGCCGCAAGACGGACGAGTTCGACCAGATCACCGGCAGCATGAAGGAGGGGCTCGTCCTGCTCGACAACGCGGGCGTCGTGCTGAGTATCAACCCGGCGGCGCAGCGGCTCTACGGCGTGAGCCGCGCGAGCGTGGGGCAGGACTTCCTGACCGTCGACCGCAGCCGCGACATGAGCCGCGCCATCGCCGACGCCGTGAAAAACGGCCACAGCGAGGTGCGCAGCGAGCGCGGCGGGCGCGCCTATCAGTTCGATCTCAGCCGCATCGAGTCCGGCGGCGAGACAGTCGGCGCGGTGCTCCTTGCCTTCGACGTGACGGATCAGGAGTACGCCGAGCGCAGCCGCCGTGAGTTTACGGCAAACGTCTCCCACGAGCTCAAGACCCCGCTGCAGGGCATCATCGGCAGCGCCGAGCTCATCGGCAGCGGTATGGTAAAGCCCGAGGATCTGCCCCGCTTCGTCGGGCATATCCACGACGAGGCGTCGCGCCTTGTGACGCTGATCGACGACATCATCCGCCTTTCGCAGCTCGACGAGGGCGGCGAGCTGCCGACCGAGGAGGTTGACCTCCTGGCGCTCAGCCGCGAGACGGCGGAGAGCCTGCGCCCGGCCGCTGAGAAGAAGCACGTCACGCTCGAGGTCTCGGGCGAGAGTGCCCCGGTCATGGGTGTGCGGCGGCTGCTGTATGAAATTGTGTATAATCTCTGCGACAACGCGATCAAATATAACGTCGAGGGCGGCAGCATCCGCGTTGAGACGGCCTGCGGGCCGGAGACGGTGCAGCTGACCATCTCCGACACGGGCATCGGCATCGCGCCGGATCAGCAGGAGCGGGTCTTCGAGCGGTTCTACCGCGTCGACAAGAGTCACTCCAAGGCCTCCGGCGGCACGGGGCTGGGGCTCTCGATTGTCAAGCACGCCGTGCAGCTGCACCGCGGGACGATTGCGCTGCAGAGCGAGCCGGGGAAGGGTACCTGCATCCGCGTGTGCTTCCCGGCAAAATAAATCCGTATGCAGGGCGCAAAGCGCCTTGTAAATAAATGAATCTTGCGCTGCATCCGCCAAGACGGAGCGGCAGCAAGGAGGAGGAAAAAATGAACAAGCAAACCCTGCGCCGAATGGTCGGAGGCGGACTTTTTGCCGCCATCATCGTGGTGCTCCAGCTCATAGGCGGCGGCATCCGGTTCGGCACCTTTTCCATCTCGCTCGTGCTCGTCCCCATCGTGGTGGGCACGGCGGTCTACGGCTGGCAGATGGGCGGCTGGCTCGGCCTCGTGTTCGGTGCGGCCGTGCTGCTCAGCGGTGACGCGAACCTGTTTATGACCATCAACCCCGCCGGCACCATCGCGACGGTGCTCATCAAGGGCATCGCGTGCGGTCTGGCGGCGGGCGGCTGCTACACGGCGCTGCACGAGAAGCACCCGACGCTCGCGACGGTCGCGGCGGCGGTGGCGGCCCCGGTCGTGAACACGGGCGTGTTCCTGCTCGGCTGCAAGCTGTTTTTCATGGATTTTGTGCGCGAAATGGCGGCGGGTGCCGGCTATGAGAGCGCAGGGGTCTTTATGATCGTCGGCTTTGTGGGCATCAATTTCCTGCTGGAGCTGGGCGTCAACATCGTGCTGGCACCGGTGATCTCGCGGCTGATCCGCCTCGGGAAGAAAGCGTAAGGGGGAAGAAAACATGCTGCTGGCGATTGATATCGGGAATACGAATGTGGTGCTGGCGCTGCTCGACGCGGAAGATCGCGTCCTCGAGGAGCGGCGCGCCCCGTCGAAGGACGGCTGGACGGCGGAGCAGTATGCCGCGCAGATCCGCGCGCTGCTGTGCGGCCGCGCGGTTCGCGGCGCGGCCGTCAGCTCGGTCGTGCCGGAGCTGACGGGCGTGCTCTCCGCGGCGGCGCGGGAAGCGGCGGGCGTCACGGCACTGGTTGTCAATTCTGACTCACCGGTCGGTCTGACGCTCGCCATCGAACAGCCGGAGACGCTCGGCGCCGATATTCTGGCCGCGGACGCCGCGGCGGCGGAGGAGTATCCGCTGCCGGTGATCGTGTTCGACTTCGGCACGGCGACGACCGTCACGGTGGTCGACGAGCAGCGGCGCTACCGCGGGGGCGTGATTCTGCCGGGCATCAAGCTCGGTATGCAGGCGCTCTTCACCGGGACGGCGCAGCTGCCGGATATCCGGATCGAAGCGCCGGCGCATGTGATCTGTACGGAGACGGTCGAGAGCCTGCAGGCCGGCGCGGTCTACGGCGCGGCGGCCATGACCGACGGCCTTGTCGAGCGCATGGAGAGCGAGCTGGGACGGCCCTGTACGGCGGTCGTGACGGGCGGTCTCGGGCGCTTTGTCGTGCCGCACTGCCGCCGCAGGCTCGTCTATGATGAGCACCTGTTGCTGCGCGGGCTGGGGATGATCTGGCGGCGCGCACAGGGAGAAATTCACTCTTGCGGTGCGATGGGAAATGCCGTATAATAGCTGGAAGAGACTATTTTCTGACTGAAAAGGAGCATTTTCCATGACCTATACCTATACGCCCAAGGGCGTCTGTTCCCGCAAGATGACCGTCGAGCTCGACGAGGGCGGCGTTATCAAGGCCGTGCGCGTCGACGGCGGCTGCAGCGGCAATCTCCAGGGCATCAGCCGTCTCGTCGTCGGCATGACCGCGCAGGACGCCATCGAGCGCATGCGCGGCATCCGCTGCGGCATGAAGCCGACATCCTGTCCCGACCAGCTGTCCTACGCGCTTGAGAAGGCGCTAAAGGCAGAGTAAAAAGGAACCGACGGCAATGCCGTCGGTTCCTTTTTACTCTGGAGGGATACGCTGCGCTTCATGCCTTG
>ERZ772900.3208-NODE-3208-length-10902-cov-12.783535_pt1 | contig 10902 bp, 7 predicted proteins | sample MGYA00512124_ERZ772900 | MGnify/ENA primary metagenome ERZ772900 (study PRJEB29015, sample SAMEA2737716) | human gut metagenome | biome: human gut; feature: human-associated habitat; material: faeces | place: China | collected 2012 ... | reverse complement strand
CTGGTCAGCCAGAATAAAGAGGAGTATGCCTCCTATAAAAAAGAAGCTGAGGATATGCGGAACAATTACCCGGATATGAAGCAGTCATATGTCTGCAATTATGAATTTAATCCGGTCCGCTTCGACCATACGGTCGTCAGTATGTACTGGCTGAAATATTATGATCTGGGAGGCGTGCATCCAAGCTCTGTGACGGAATACCACAATTTCGATACGCAGACAGGAAAAGAGCTGGAACTTTGCGATGTAGTAAAAGATCTTCCGGGATTCCGGAAATATGTGGAGGAGGAGCTTTCTGACCAGAAGGAGGAGAAGGGATTATTCGAAGATTATGAAATGACTGTGGACAGTCTGTTTGCGGGGACGGATGGATATGGGCCACTGGGATGGTGCATCACAAAAACAGGTGTGTGCATTCATTTTGATCAGTATGTTATCGCCTCATATGCGGCAGGAGCTGTTGAAGTGGAGGTTCCGTTTGCCGGAAATGAAGCGATGTTCCAGACAGACTATATAGGGAAAGCTTCAGAAGGCTGGGCAGAAAAGATCAGTCCATGGGAGACTGTGACGTATGAGCACGAGGAAAACGATACTTCTGTGAGTTATCATTTTGATGATGCCGCAGACGGGTATGACGCGAGAAATATCACGATCGAGCGGGAACAGGGTGGAAAGAAGAAAGAATTCACGATGGAACTCTATGGACAGCCCCAGTACGGCTGGATCGTCATGACAGATGACGGGCACCCATATCTCTACACGGAGATCCAGAGTGAGAATGACTGGAGGACCATGGAAGTCTTTGACCTGAAGGGAGAAGAGATCTGCCATGTTGGTACATCGAATGACAGTCCTCATGGCGCCCTGTTAAATGATCCGGATGGATTTTACCTTACCCGCAGAGTGGATGCCCTGGGAACATATGACGCTTACCGGAAATTCCATGTGGGTGAGAGCGGGATGCCGGTGGCAGAGAATGATGTGTATACAAAAGTCAATGTCTGCGATTCAAAGGAGGATGAGGCGGCGCTGGTATCCACGAGGGAGCTTCCGGTGACGATGATGGAAGCAGACGGCAGTGAAAAAGAGGAGAAACTTCCAGTGGGAACAAAGTACTATGTCCGGGCGACAGATCTGGAAAACTTTGTGGACATGGAGCTCTCCGATGGACGCAGATGCCGTCTGGCAGTGAAAAAGTCGGATAAAGGCTGGGGATTCGAGATTGACGGGGTGTATGAAGAGGATTGTTTTGAATTTATCCCGTATGCTGGATAAAAAGAATGTGTCATGGTGAATTTCCACACCGAACGCGCTCGCCTGCTGTAATCTGCATCTTTTCGCGAACACGCATTCAGGAATGGGCGGAATCCGGGAAAAACGTCGAAATGCATTGACAAAACATATCCTCATGTTACAATGGACTTATATGACGATTTGTAGCTGTGAAAATACCAGGCAGTTACGATTATTTGAAATACAGGAGGGGGAACCAATGAAGTTTTTCATTGATACAGCCAATGTGGATGAAATCCGCAAAGCAAATGACATGGGAGTGATCTGCGGAGTTACAACAAATCCGTCCCTGATCGCAAAAGAAGGAAAAGATTATGTTGAGACTTTAAAAGAGATCGCTTCTATCGTAGACGGACCGATCAGCGGTGAGGTAAAGGCAACAACAACTGACGCGGAGGGAATGATCGCGGAGGGCCGCGAGATCGCGAAGATCCACCCGAATATGGTCGTTAAGATCCCGATGACGATCGAAGGATTAAAGGCAACAAAAGTTCTTGCATCGGAAGGAATCAAGGTAAACGTGACTCTGATCTTCTCTGCAAATCAGGCGCTTCTCGCAGCTAGAGCAGGCGCAGCTTATGTATCCCCGTTCTTAGGACGCCTCGATGATATTTCCCAGCCGGGTATCGACCTCATCGACACCGTTGCAGAGATCTTCGCTCTCCATGATATTGAGACGGAGATCATCGCGGCAAGCGTACGACACACCATGCATGTAACAGAGTGCGCACTCGCAGGTGCCGATATCGCGACGGTTCCGTACAAAGTAATCGAGCAGATGACACATCACCCGTTAACTGACCAGGGAATTGAGAAATTCCGTAAAGACTATGAAGCAGTTTTCGGCAAATAAGGAAAATTCATGAGGACGCCTTCGGGCGTCCTTTTTTTGTGCGCTTTTCTGTGATAAAGAGGTAGTGGAAAGAACAGAAAACGCGAAAAATTGCGAAGGCGGAAAATTTAAATAATAGTAACTGTTCAGTACCTTCACAGTTACATGCAAAAATCCATTCCAAATCGGCTACGCCGATGGATTTTTGCCTTTTAGCCTAGGTTTTCTTACGGTCAGCGCAGCAAGTGCGCAGACCTACTGAACAGATACAAATAATACAAAATACATAAACAATACAAACAATAATAGACAACAATAAACAGCACACAAAGAGAAAGGTAACAAAACAAATGGAAACATCAGAAACAAAACAGAACAAGGCGGCATCTGTCGTTATCCAGACTGCGGTTATCCTGTTCGGTCTCACGGTCTACGCTGCGGGAGTCGTCCTCTTCATTCTGCCGTTGGACATGATCGCCGCGGGAACCACAGGACTTGGTCTTATGGCACAGCATTTCTTCGGGATCCCTCTTTCCGGCTTCGTGGCGGTCTTCAATATCGCCATGTTCGGTCTCGGCTGGCTGGAGCTGGGGAAAAAATTTGCGGCGACGACCCTGCTTGCGACATTTTATTACCCGTTCATCCTTGACCGCCTGACCGCCCTGGCGGGAGACTTCGTATTCACAACGGATCCCATGCTCTGTGCCATCTTTGCTGGGATCATGATCGGATTCGCTCTGGGGTTCGTGATCCGCTCCGGTGCCTCCACCGGCGGCATGGACATCCCTCCGCTTGTCCTGCAGAAACGCTTTAAGGTTCCGGTATCTGTGTCCATGTACGTTTTCGATGTGGCGATCCTCTTATCCCAGCTTTTGTTCCGCGACCGGGAAAAGATCCTTTACGGAATCATCATGGTCATGGTCTACACCGTGATCCTCGACAAGATGCTTATGATGGGCAAAAAGCAGGTACAGGCGAAGATCATCAGCGAGAAATACGCGGAGATCAACATCGCGGTGCAGGAACAGCTTGACCGTGGAACCACATTGTTCCAGATCGAGGGCGGGCACTTAAGAAAGCCGTCCATGGCCGTCATCACCGTGGTTTCCGGCAGGGAACTTCAGAAATTAAACCGTATCGTCATGGACATCGACAGCGAGGCCTTCATGGTCGTTCATCAGGTCGGAGAGGTCCGGGGACGCGGATTTACGGATGTGAAACGCCATCTGGAAGCAGCTGGTTAAAAAAATTAAGCGCAGTTACAGGACCACGTTAGAAAAAAAGTTTCTTAATTTTTTCTGACGAAAAAGCATAAAAATATTGTTAAGGCAGGGAAAAACTCCTTGAATTTTACGTCAAATCCGTTTATTATTACACTAGGCAGAAATTTGATTTTCGTCAATTTAAGGAATAATGGAGGACAGCAAAATGACAAAAACGTCGGCAATCAACAGAATTCATGAATTGCTTGATGACAACAGCTTTGTTGAGGTTGGTGCTTATATTACTGCCAGAAGCACTGATTACAACATGCAGTCTCAGGAAACCCCTGCAGATGGTGTTGTTACCGGTTATGGTACTATCAATGGCGCTCTCGTCTATGTGTACAGCCAGGACGCGTCCGTAATGGGCGGATCCATCGGCGAAATGCACGCAGAGAAGATCGAGAAGCTCTATAGTATGGCTATGAAAATGGGCGCACCCATTGTTGGTCTGGTTGACTGTGCAGGATTCAGACTCCAGGAAAGCATGGATGCCCTGGACGGCTTCGGCAAACTTTATGTCTGCCAGGCAATGGCATCCGGTGTGATCCCGCAGATCCAGGCTGTGTTTGGAAACTGCGGCGGCGGAATGGCTGTGGCATCTGAAATGGCTGATTTCACATTTATGGAACAGGACGCAAAAATGTTTGTGAATGCTCCGTTTGTAATCGCTGAGAACGATGCTGATAATTCCAGCGCTGAGTATCAGGCAAAAGAGACAGGAAACGTATGCGCGACTGGCTCCGAGAAAGAAATTTTCACAGAGATCAGAAACCTTGTTTCCATCCTTCCGGCTAACAACGAGGATGACATGTCTTACAGCGAATGTGAGGATGACTTAAACAGAATCTGCACAGATATCGAGAACTGCGCAGGCGATACATCCATCGCACTGTCCATGATCTCTGATGACAGCTTCTACATGGAAATGAAGAAGGACTACGCACCGGAGATGGTAACGGCATTTATCCGCTTAAACGGAGCTACCGTTGGCTGTGTTGCAAATCGCAGCGAAGTTTATACAGACGGCGAGAAGACTGCTACTTATGACGCAGCCCTTACCGCAGCAGGATGTGAGAAAGCAGCAGCATTTGTAAACTTCTGCAACGCTTTCGAGATCCCGGTACTTACACTCGTCAATGTAGATGGTTACAAGAACTGCAAATGCAACGAGAAGAAGATCGCGAAGGCGGCAGCACGCCTGACCTACGCATTCGCAAACGCTGACGTTCCGAAGGTAACTGTCGTTGTCGGCAAGGCAAACGGAACAGCAGGTCTTACCATGAACAGCAAGTCCATCGGTTCTGACATTGTATACGCATGGAAGAACGCGAAGATCGGTGTCATGGAAGCAGTACCGGCTGTGAAGATCATGTATGCTGACGAGATCACAAAGGCTGACAATGCGGCAGCCCTGATCAATGAAAAAGCAGCACAGTATAATGAGATGCAGGCAAGCGCACTTGCGGCAGCAAAGAGAGGATATGTAGACGATATCATCGAGGCTTCCGAGACAAGACAGCGTGTAGCTGCTGCATTTGAGATGCTGTTCACAAAAAGAGAGGATCGTCCGTCCAAAAAGCACGGAACGATCTAATATGAGGTGGCTGAAATATGAAACAGAGAATTAGAAGAATCTGGCTTGCACTCTGCATGGCAGTTTGCCTCTTCGCGCTTGCAGGATGCTCTGCAGCCGTTGACACCGCTGAAACGATCGATCCGCAGATCGAAATGGCGATGCAGTCCGGCTCCCAGCAGTACCTGGATCTGTTCAACCAGATGGATGACGCTTCCATCGAACAGGCCCTTGCAACAAGCGTAAAGAACAAAGATACTGTTATGGAGAATGCGTTAAAATCCTGGGATTCCATTAAGGATGACCTTGGCGCGTTCGTTTCCAGCGAGACAGCAGTCGTTACAAAAAGTGATGACGGCTATGTCGCAAGAATGAACACTGTTTACGAGAAGAGAGCGATGGAATTCACTCTGATCGCAGACGAGGACCTCAACAAGGTTGAGACAATTTCCTTCTCTCCGGTTTACACAACAGGCGAGAAGATGGCGAAAGCCGGAATGAATACCTTAATGGGTATGGGCGTTGTATTCGCAGTCCTGATCTTCATCAGCTGGCTGATCAGCATGTTCAAATACATCAACGTATTTGAGGCAAAGATGAAGGCAAAGAAGGCTGCAGCAGCACCGGCACCGGCGGCAGCACCGCAGGCAGCACCGGCAGCTCCGGCTCCGGCACCGGCAGCAGCACCGGCTGAGGAGGAGAACCTCACCGACGACACAGAGCTCGTTTCCGTGATTACAGCAGCGATTGCAGCTTACGAGGGAAAAGAGACTGTTGACAACGGACTTGTAGTCCGCTCCATCAAACGTGTTTCTAACAGAAACTGGAATTAATATTATCAGGAGGAAATCACAATGAAAAATTATACAATCACAGTAAACGGTAATGTATATGAAGTAACAGTAGAAGAGGGCTTCACAGGCGCAGCTTCCGCACCGAAGGCAGCAGCACCGGCACCGAAGGCAGCATCGGCAGCAGCACCGAAGGCAGCTCCGGCACCGGCAGCAGCTCCGGCAGCTCCGGCTGGCGCAGCAGGCGCAGTAGCAGTTACAGCTCCGATGCCGGGTAAGATCCTTGGCGTTAAGGCATCTGCAGGTCAGGCTGTTAAGAGAGGCCAGGTTCTCCTGATCCTTGAAGCTATGAAGATGGAGAACGAGATCGTTGCGCCGCAGGACGGCACTGTTGCAACAATCAATGTTGCTGTTGGTGATTCCGTAGAGCCGGGTGCTACACTCGCTACATTAAACTAATTTTCTGCTGACTGCAGATTCCACATGGAGGGATTAACATGGAATACATTCAAAATACACTTTTGAATCTTCTTCAGCAGACAGCATTCCTGAATTTAAGCGTAGGAAACCTGATCATGATCTTAGTTGCGTGTATCTTCCTTTACCTTGCGATCGGAAAAGGATTTGAGCCGCTTCTTCTTGTACCGATTTCCTTTGGTATGCTGCTTGTAAATATCTACCCGGATATTATGCTGAGCATTGAAGATTCTTCTAACGGAGTTGGAGGACTTCTTCACTACTTCTATTTACTGGATGAGTGGAGTATTCTTCCGTCCCTGATCTTCATGGGTGTAGGCGCGATGACAGACTTCGGTCCGCTGATCGCTAACCCGAAGAGCTTCCTTTTAGGCGCTGCCGCACAGTTCGGTATCTACGCCGCTTACTTTATGGCTATTTTCATGGGCTTCAATGACAAGGCAGCCGCAGCGATCTCCATCATCGGTGGTGCTGATGGCCCAACATCCATCTTTCTTGCAGGTAAGCTTGGACAGACTGAGTTCATGGGACCGATCGCCGTAGCAGCTTACTCCTACATGGCTCTCGTTCCGATCATTCAGCCGCCGATCATGAAACTCTTAACAACGGAAGAAGAGAGAAAGATCAAGATGGAACAGCTTCGTCCGGTATCCAAACTTGAGAAGATCCTCTTCCCGGTTATCGTTACGATCGTAGTTTGTATGATCCTTCCGACAACAGCTCCGCTCGTTGGTATGCTTATGGTTGGTAACCTCTTCCGTGAGTCCGGCGTTGTTAAACAGTTACAGGAGACAGCTTCCAACGCTCTTATGTACATCGTTGTAATCGTTCTCGGTCTTTCCGTTGGCGCTACAACAAGTGCTGAGAGATTCTTAAAAGTTACAACTATCAAGATCGTTATCCTTGGACTTATCGCGTTCGCGTTCGGTACAGCAGCCGGCGTTATCTTTGGTAAGCTCATGTGCAAGGTAACTGGTGGTAAGGTTAATCCGTTAATCGGTTCTGCCGGAGTATCCGCAGTTCCGATGGCAGCCCGTGTATCCCAGAAGGTTGGTTCTGAGGCAGATCCGACAAACTTCCTTCTTATGCACGCAATGGGACCGAACGTAGCCGGCGTTATCGGTACAGCAGTTGCTGCAGGTACCTTCATGGCTATCTTCGGAGTTTAATTGGAACCGAAACTTTTAATATAGGGAGGTCTGCCCGGGCAGATCTCCCGGTAGGAGGATAATAAAATGGCAGAAGTTCAGAAAAAGCCGGTTAAGATCGTTGAGACCGTTCTTCGTGATGCGCATCAGTCTCTCCTTGCAACAAGAATGACGACTGATCAGATGCTTCCGATCGTTGACAAAATGGATAAAGTTGGCTACCACGCAGTAGAATGCTGGGGCGGCGCTACTTTTGATGCCTGCCTGCGTTTCCTGAAGGAAGATCCGTGGGAGAGACTCAGAAAACTGAGAGCTGGATTCAAGAACACGAAGCTCCAGATGCTGTTCCGTGGTCAGAATATCCTTGGATACAATCATTATGCAGATGATGTGGTTGAGTACTTTGTACAGAAATCCATCGCAAATGGTATTGATATTATCCGTATTTTTGACTGCCTGAATGATATCAGAAACCTTGAGACTGCCGTTAAGGCAACAAAAAAGGAAGGCGGACATGCCCAGATCGCCCTTTGCTATACATTAGGCGATGCGTATACACTTGATTACTGGAAGAATATCGCTTCCGAGATCGAGAGCATGGGCGCTGATTCCCTCTGCATCAAGGATATGGCAGGTCTGTTAACTCCGTATGCGGCTACTGAGCTTGTTACGGCATTAAAACAGGGTACAAAGCTGCCGATCGACCTGCACACGCACTATACCTCCGGTGTTGCTTCCATGACATATTTAAAGGCTGTGGAAGCAGGCTGCGATATCATTGACTGCGCAATGTCTCCGCTGGCTCTCGGTACATCCCAGCCGGCAACTGAAGTTATGGTTGAGACATTCCGCGGCACCAAGTATGATACTGGCTATGACCAGAATCTGCTTGCAGAGATCACCGATTACTTCACACCGATCCGTGAGGAAGCTTTAAAGAGCGGCCTTCTGAACCCGAAGGTTCTCGGTGTAAACATCAAGACGCTCCAGTATCAGGTACCGGGCGGAATGCTTTCCAACCTTGTTTCCCAGTTAAAGGAAGCTGGCCAGGAAGACAAGTACCGCGCAGTGCTTGAGGAGATCCCGAGAGTAAGAAAAGACTTCGGTGAGCCGCCGCTTGTAACTCCGTCCTCCCAGATCGTTGGCACACAGGCTGTCATGAACGTTCTTGCCGGCGAGAGATATAAGATGGTTCCGAAGGAGTCCAAGAAGATCATGATGGGTGAATTTGGTAAGACGGTGAAACCGTTCAACAAAGAAGTCCAGAAGAAGATCATCGGCGATGCGACTCCGATCACCTGTCGTCCAGCAGATCTGATCGAGCCGCAGTTACCGAAATTCGAGAAGGAATGCGCACAGTGGAAGCAGCAGGATGAGGATGTATTATCCTATGCTCTGTTCCCGGCTGTAGCAAAAGACTTCTTCGAGTACCGTGAAGCCCAGCAGACGAAGGTTGACCAGAAGACTGCAGACAAAGCAAATAAAGCTTACCCGGTATAATTTTGCAGTAAATCTGAAGTGTAATTGACGAAAAAACATGAGGCTCGGCGTTTCCATGAGGAGATGCCGGGCTTTTGTGCTGTCATGCATTCGAAAGAAACTGGCGGTGGAAGCTTCTGCAGGTTATAGTTTCTTTTTTAAGTTTTTATTAAGAAAATGCGGCAATATTTGGAATTTGTGTGAAGTTTCTCCTGCGCGGTTGACAGAAAAGTGCCTTTATCATTATAATGGATATGATGTCGATTTTATGCAAAATTTCACGAAACCGGCAGTGGGAGAGAAGAAAAACATGACAAAGAGACAAAAAAGATTTCTGGCGCTGATGCTGGGGGCGGTCCTTTTGGGAGATTGTGCGGCTCACACCGGAACGATGATATCCGGGCTGTCTTCCGTATACGCGGCGACAGGCTCGGCGACAGTAAATGCCACGACTCTGAATGTGCGGAGTACACCGGGGACGACGGGATCTATCGTAAAAAAACTTGCCTACGGAGCTGCTGTGACAGTGGTTTCCGAGACAACGGGATCCGACGGGAAGATCTGGTATAAGATCCAGTTTTCCTCCAGTTCAGGGACACAGGGAGGCTATGTCCGTTCAGACTATATCAAATTCCCGGTATCCTACAGCTATGACGCGAACTTTGAGAGCTATTTAAACAGCCAGGGATTCCCGGAAAGCTACAAGACGTCTCTGCGGACCCTTCACACGGAACATCCGACCTGGGTCTTCCAGGCCCAGAAGACGGGGCTTAACTGGGGCGATGTGATGGAGGCGGAAGGAGCAGTCGGAACGAATCTGGTATCGAAGGCGAGCATTTCATCCTGGAAATCCACAGACTACGGCGCTTACGACTGGAATACAAGCACCTGGACCGGATTCGACGGTTCTTCCTGGGTGGCGGCATCCAAGGACATTGTCGCCTACTATATGGATCCGAGAAATTTCCTAAACGATACCTATGTATTCCAGTTTCTGCATCACGCCTTCGACAGCAATACCCAGACGAGAGCGGGACTTACGAGCCTGATCACGGGAACATTTCTGGAAAAGACGCCGGAGGAGACGACGGCAGCCCAGAGTATCCAGGAGACTTCGGGGTCCGGTACAGCGGCAGTCATAAACAGTAAAACGAATACTGAAGCTTCCGGCTCCCTGCAGCAGGGGGAAAACTACGGACCGGGAATGAGTTCTGGAACGTCCGGCGGAAGTCCTTATGGAAGCGGCAACATAAGCTCCGGCAGCGAAAATCAGGGTGTGAGCCTTGAGGGGCCGGGTTCTACGGTGAGCTCCACGATCAGCCAGAGAAAGATGTATACAACGGCACTCCCGGAGGTAGAGTATGGTCCGGGAATGGACGCGTCTGCCATCACCGATGACAATACCGGCGCGTCAAACACTTCACCGGTACCGACGGGACAGACTTATGTGGATATTATTATGAAGGCGGCGGCCCAGACTGGCGTCAACCCGTATGTCCTTGGCGCTATGATCCTTCAGGAGCAGGGGATAGGTAAATCTGGAAGTATTTCAGGAAAGACCTCAGGCTATGAAGGTTACTATAATTTCTTTAATATCGGCGCTTTCGCCTCCGGCTCCATGTCAGCCATCACGAGAGGTCTCTGGTACGCGTCCCAGTCTGGAAGCTACGGAAGACCGTGGAATTCTATCGAGAAGTCCATCATCGGCGGCGCGACCTACTACAGTGAGAATTTCCTGAAAAATGGACAGGATACCTTCTATTTAAAGAAGTTTAATGTGCAGGGCAGCAGCCCTTACAAGCATCAGTATATGACAAACGTGGAAGGAGCGGCCGGGGAGGGCGCGAAGCTCGCGAGGGCCTATACGGATGAGATGAAGAAACAGGCGCTCGTGTTCAAGATCCCGGTATTCAACAATATGCCGGAAACTGCCTGCGCAAAGCCGACCGTAACGGGAAGCCCGAACAACAAGCTGTCAGGAATCACCATCGACGGATATTCCCTGACACCAACCTTCAATAAAGATACGGAGAAGTATGATCTC
>ERZ772900.3196-NODE-3196-length-10928-cov-6.475214_pt1 | contig 10928 bp, 12 predicted proteins | sample MGYA00512124_ERZ772900 | MGnify/ENA primary metagenome ERZ772900 (study PRJEB29015, sample SAMEA2737716) | human gut metagenome | biome: human gut; feature: human-associated habitat; material: faeces | place: China | collected 2012 ... | reverse complement strand
TCAGCGTCTCGTTGATCATGGCGTTGCCGCCGTATTTGATGACCATGGTCTTGCCATGGTATTTCTGGATGTAAGGGGTCGCCTCCGAAAACAGGAGGGCCATTTCTTCGTTTTTCATATCTTTCCTCTGAACCCTCTCAGTCAATGCCTTGCGGCATTGCCAGCTCCCCCGAAAGGGGGAGCTTTTGTCGAATGGGTCACTTGCTCCATAAAATTAAAATCTGCTGCTTGTCGTTCGTTCCTAAAGCTCCCCCCTCGGGGGAGCTGGCGCGCAGCGCCTGAGAGGGTTATCAGGTCCGATAATCCCCGTTGATCTTCACATAATCATAAGTCAGATCACAGCCCCATGCCTTGGCGCTGGCATCGCCGGTGCCCATATCCACCTTGACAAGGATATCATGCTCCGCCAGAACTTTGGCAGCCTCGTCCTCGCTGTAGGGGTGGTAGGCGGCGTTCTCGCAGACATAGACCTCACCTGCGGCACTGCTCAGCCAGACACAGACCTTGTCGATGGAGAAATCGCCGGGGGTGTAGCCGATGGCGCAGAGGATGCGGCCCCAGTTGGCATCGCGGCCAAAGACAGCAGCCTTGAACAGGTTGGAGCAGACCACGCTGCGGCTGACGGCACGGGCCGTTTTCAGGTCGGGGGCGTGGGTCACCTCGCAGGTGATGAGGTGGGTGGCACCCTCGCCGTCACCGGCGTGCTCAGCGCACATGTGCTCAGCAATGGCGGTCAGGGCCGCCACAAAGGCATCGTAGTCGGCGTTCTGTTCGCAGATCTCGGGGTTTCCGGCCAGACCGGAAGCCATGATGATCAGGGTATCGTTGGTGGAGGTGTCCAGATCCACGCTCATCTGGTTGTAGGTGCCGGGCACCACGGTCTTGAGGGCCTTTTCCAGCAGGATGGGTGAGACGGCGGCATCGGTGGTGTAGAAGGCCAGCATGGTTGCCATGTTGGGGGCGATCATGCCGCTGCCCTTGCCAATGGCACCCACCGTGCAGGTCTTGCCGCCCAGCTCGAACTGGATGGCGTATTCCTTTTTGTGGGTGTCGGTGGTCATGATAGCGGTGGCGGCATCGGTGCTGCCCTGCTCGTCCGCAGCCAGCTTTGCGGCGGCGGCAGGGATGCCCCGGGCAAAGGGGTCGATGACCATGGGCTGACCGATGACACCGGTGGAAGCGGGCAGAACGTCCTGCGGGTCGATGCCCAGCTCCTTGCCCACCAGCTCACAGCATTCTTCGGCCAGAGCCACGCCGTTGGCGGCGCAAGTGTTGGCGTTGCCGCTGTTCACGATGATTGCCTGTGCGTAGCCGTCCTTCAGGTGGGCGCGGTCCACCTTGATGGGTGCGCCGCAGACCTTGTTGGTGGTGTACACACCGGCGGCGGCGCAGCGCACGTCCGCCTTGATGAGTGCCAGATCGTATTTTTCTGCATGGTTTGCGCGGATGCCGCAGTGCACGCCAGCCGCTGCAAAGCCCTTGGGCGCGCAGATGCCGCCCGCAACTTCTTGATACTGCATAATGATCTTCCTTTCCCACAGGACGAACCCTCTCAGTCAATGCCTTGCGGCATTGCCAGCTCCCCCAAAAGGGGGAGCTTTTCAGCAAGAGGGAAACCTTATCTTTTTGCCAAAAGCTCCCCCTTCGGGGGAGCTGTCACCGTCAGGTGACTGAGAGGGTTTTCTTTTTTATTCCAACCCTTCGGTCTCTTCCAGCCCCAGCATCAGGTTCATGCACTGGACGGCCGCGCCGGAAGAGCCTTTGCCCAGATTATCGAACAGGGAGACCAGCATCATCTGGTCGCCTGCAGCGTTCACGGTCATGTACAGCTCCATGCGGTCGGTGCCGGCCATGGCATTGGAGTACAGGCCGTTCTCCGGCAGGGCTTCGTTCAGGGCGTGCACCTTGACGGTGGCAGCATCCTTGTAATATGCCGCAATGCCTGCAGCCACCTGTTCGGCGGTGCTGCCCGCCAGCGTCAGATCCAGCGGCACCAGCACCTGCATGCCGCAGTAATAGTCACACACCACCGGCACGAACATGGGGGTGTGATCAAGGCCGCTGATCTTCTGCATTTCCGGCAGATGCTTATGGGCAAGGCCCAGACCGTAGCTCTTGGGTGCATCCAGTTTGCTGTGTGCCGGGCGGTCGGGGCTCTCGTACTCGGCGATCATCTTTTTGCCGCCGCCGGAGTAGCCGGAGATGCCGGTGCAGCTGAAGGGGTAGCTTTGCGGCACCAGCCCCAGCTCCACCAGCGGGCGGGCGATGCTGATAAAGCCGCTGGCATAGCAGCCGGGCACTGCCACGCGGTAAGAGTTCTGAATTTTTTCCTTTTGTCCCTTCAGCTCCGGGAAGCCGTAGTCCCATGCGGCATCGATGCGGAAGGCGGTGGAGGTGTCCAGCACCTTCACGTCCGGGCGCAGCAGGGGCATGACCTCTTTGGAAGCGGCATCCGGCAGGCAGAGGAAGGCGAGGTCGGCAGAGTTGATGACCTTCGCGCGCTCGTTCACATCCTTGCGGCCCTCTGCGGAAATGGAAAGCAGCTCGATCTCCGGGCGTTGTGCCAGACGGTCGGCAATGCGCAGGCCGGTGGTGCCGGAAGAGCCATCAATAAAAACTTTCACGCTCATGCGTTCTTTTCCTCCCACGCATCCAGCTGTGCGTTTGCCAGTGCGATCTGGTTGTTCACGCTGGCTTCGCTGGGGCCGCCGTAGCTGGTGCGGCCCTCGCAGCACTTGACCAGATCAATGGCATCGTAGATATCGTTCTCAAACAGAGCGCTGTAGCCCTTGAACTCGTCGAGGGTCAGCTCTTCAAGGGTCTTGTCCTTTGCGATGCAGTCGGACACCATGCAGCCGGTCAGCTTGTAGGCATCGCGGAAGGGCATCCCCTTCTTGGTGAGGTAGTCGGCGCAGTCGGTGGCGTTGATAAAGCCCTTGGCGGCGGCGCGGCGCATGTTGACCGGAATGGTCTTCATGGTATCCAGCATGGGGGTGACCGTCTTCAGGCACAGCTCCAGCGTATCCACTGCGTCGAAGATGGCTTCCTTATCTTCCTGCATGTCCTTGTTGTAGGCGAGGGGAATGCCCTTCATCATCACCAGCAGGGTGTTCAGGTCGCCGTAGACGCGGCCGGTCTTGCCGCGGATCAGCTCGGTGACATCGGGGTTCTTCTTCTGGGGCATGATGGAGGAGCCGGTGGAATAGGCGTCGTCCAGGTCCACATACTTAAACTCCCAGGAGCACCACAGCACGATCTCCTCGGAGAAGCGGGACAGGTGCATCATCAGGATGGACAGATCGGCCATCAGCTCGATGGCGTAGTCCCGGTCAGAGACGGAGTCCATGGAGTTGTCCGTGGGCTTGTGGAAGCCCAGGGCGTGAGCGGTCTGGAACCGGTCCACGGGATAGGTGGAGGTGGCCAGGGCCCCGGCGCCCAGGGGGCACTCGTCCAGCCGCGCCAGGCAGTCCTCCAGCCGGGTCACGTCCCGCTTGAACATGTTGGCATAGGCCATCATATAGTGGGCGAAGGTGGTGGGCTGGGCCCGCTGCAGATGGGTGTAGCCGGGCATCACCGTGTCCAGGTTGGCCTCGGCCTTTTTCACCAGCACCTGCTCCAGCTCCAGCACCTGCTTGATGATGGCGGGGATCTCTTCTTTCACATAAAGGCGGGTGTCCACGGCCACCTGGTCGTTCCGGGAGCGGGCGGTGTGCAGCCGCTTGCCAGCGTCGCCGATGCGCTGGGTCAGCATGGCCTCGATGTTCATGTGGATGTCCTCGTTGTCCATGGAGAACTCCACCTTGCCGTCCTCGATGTCGGCCAGAATGGCCTTCAGGCCCTCGATGATCTTCTCGGCCTCGTGCTCCTCGATGATTCCCTGCTTGCCCAGCATGGCAGCGTGGGCGATGGAGCCCCGGATGTCCTGCTGATACAGCCGGGCATCAAAGCCGATGGAGGAATTAAAGTCGTTTACCAGTGTATCGGTCTCCTTCTGAAACCGTCCAGCCCAAAGCTTCATAGTATTTTCTACCTTTCCGGCGTCCCCACAAACATCTGGTATGTGGGACGCAATATTAAATTGAGAGTGGAGACGCGCGGGTCCCCACTCTCAAAAGCGCCTATTCGCGTCTTACTTCAGCTTGCCCTGGTCCCGCAGCGCCTGAACGGTGTCGGGCAGGCCCCACAGGTTGATAAAGCCCTGGGCATCCTTCTGGTCATAGTCGCTCTCCTCAAAGGTGACCAGGTCCTCGGAGTACAGGGTCTCGGGGGAGGTGACGGAGGCGGTGATGATGTTGCCCTTATAGAGCTTGAGCTTCACGGTGCCGGTGACGTGCTTCTGGGTGTCCACGGCGAAGGCCTGCAGGGCCTCCCGCAGGGGGGTGAACCACTTGCCGTTGTACACCAGGTCGGCAAAGTCCACGGCAAGCTTCTGCTTCATATGCTTGGTGTCCTTGTCGATGGTGATCATCTCCAGCACCTCGTGGGCGCGGTAGAGGATGGTGCCGCCGGGGGTCTCGTACACGCCCCGGTCCTTCATGCCCACCAGACGGTTCTCCACGATGTCCAGCAGGCCGATGCCGTTGTCGCCGCCCAGCTTGTTCAGCTTGCGGATGATGTCGCTGGCCTTCATCTTCTCACCGTCGACGGCCACGGGCCAGCCCTTCTCAAAGTCCAGGGTGACATAGGTGGCCTTGTCGGGGGCCACGGCGGGGGACACGCCCATCTCCAAAAAGCCGGGCTCGTCATACTTGGGCTCGTTGGCGGGGTCCTCCAGGTCCAGACCCTCGTGGCTCAGGTGCCACAGGTTCTTATCTTTGGAGTAGTTGGTCTCACGGGAGATCTTCAGGGGCACGTTGTGGGCCTCGGCATAGTCGATCTCCTCGTCACGGCCCTTGATGGACCACTCACGCCAGGGGGCGATGATCTTCATCTCGGGGGCGAAGCGCTTGATGGCCAGCTCGAACCGGACCTGGTCGTTGCCCTTGCCGGTGCAGCCGTGGCAGATGGCGTCGGCGCCCTCCTTCTTGGCGATATCCACCAGGCGCTTGGCGATGACGGGACGGGCAAAGGCAGTGCCCAGCAGATAGTCCTCGTACTTGGCGCCCATCATCATAGAGGGGATGATCACGTCGTCCACCATCTCGTCAGTCAGGTCCTCAATGTACAGCTTGGAGGCACCGGTCTTGATGGCCTTCTCCTCCAGACCGTCCAGCTCGCTGCCCTGGCCCACGTCGGCGGAGACGGCGATGATCTCGGGGTTATTGTAGTTCTCCTTCAGCCAGGGGATGATGATGGAAGTATCCAGACCGCCGGAATAGGCGAGCACAACTTTTTTCACTTCAGCCATGATATATTTCCTCCATAAAGACAGTTTGGAAGGGGAATTCCGCACATGTTGCGGAAGGATGGGCCTTCCTGTTGTTTCAGTGTTGTCAGTCTATCACTCCTTGGACGGAATTGCAACCCCCTATTCGCATAGTTATCCATATTTTTTCCCAGCTTATCCGTATATTTTCACCAAAAATGAATATTATGCAGGAAATCACTGAATTTTATACATTGTCGTGCATACAGAAGCAGCCAGGGACTTGCCTTTTGGGCCGGAATGGGGTACACTGAGAAAAATTCAAACAAATAAAAAAGAGTGAATATCGAAACAAACGAGGTGCATCTTTATGCCAAGGCTCTTCTGGCAGGTTCTCTTCTATTATCTCATCGCGGTGAACGTCCTGGCCTTTGTCCTCATGGGCCTGGACAAGCGCCGGGCCAAAAAGAACGCCTGGCGCATCCCGGAGAGGACCCTGTTCCTCCCAGTCATTTTCGGCGGGGCCCTGGGGGGCGTGGCGGGGATGCGCCTGTTCCGCCACAAGACCCGCCACTGGTACTTCAAATATGGCTTCCCCCTGCTGCTGCTCCTCCAGCTGGCCGGGGCGGGCTGGTGCCTCTGGCGGTTCCGGGGATAAAAATTTTCTTCTTTCGGTATAGTTCTCCTGTGATCGGTCCAGACTATCCCCAGACCCAATGCAAAGGAGGCTTGGACCATGCAGGCAAAGCACAAGGACCGCACCCAGCGCACTCAGACCCAGGATGCCCGGCAGCCCCAGGAGCCGCAGAAGCAGCCCCAGACCCAGAACAGCCGGCAGACCCCCAGCAGCCGCTGAGACGCCCGACTCATGTGCATCCTCCCGCCGCCGGACCGCAGCCACGGTCCGGCGGAATTTTTGCGTTTTACACAAAAGTTCACAAATAAAATCTTGACTGCTGGGACAAATATTATATAATTTGCTTAGAAAGCCGGAGAAAGGGGGCTGATCCATGAAACGAAACATCGTGATCCCGGCGGCAGTGACAGCCGTCCTGCTGCTGGTCATCAGCGGCGTGCGGGAGAGCCGCTATACCTATGAGACCCAGCCCGGCGGCTGCGTGCAGGTACAGGGCGGCGGCTTTGCCGGGCGACAGTATCCCGGCGGCATGTCCATGGGGACCGGGACCGGGGGCGGCCTGCTGTTCTGGGTGGACCAGGGCGGCCCCGAGCTGGAGCTGACAGCGGAGTTTTTCCGACAGGGCCGTCCCGGTGACTGTCTCCCTGGGGGAGCTGGGCGGCACGGACGGAACGCCGGTGTTCGTCCCGGCCGACGAGAACTATTATAAGGTCTGGGTGGATGTGTCTGCTCAGGTGATGCGGACGGATGTCTATCGGGTGGACCGGCGCACCGGGATTCGGGAGCTGTGGAACAGCACCTATGCCACGGAGGAGGTCCAGGCCGTGCCGGAGGCCGTCCCGGTGGAGAAATAAGAAACATAAGAGAGCAAAATTGGCCGCCGCTAGAGCCCTGAAATGGGGCTTTGGCGGCGGTCTTTAACATTTCTTAAGAAAATTCGCCCTTGCAACTTCATATCGGTGTGTTATGCTAGACACAAGAGACAAGAAATCTGATGACGCAAGGGAGAACGGCCTATGTATACCATTTTGATCTGTGACGACGACAAGGACATCGTCTCCGCCCTGGACATCTATCTCACCAGCGAGGGCTATCGCACCCTGAAGGCCTATAACGGACGGGAGGCCATCCGGGCTGTGGAGCAGAACGAGGTCCATCTCATCCTGATGGACGTGATGATGCCCGAGCTGGACGGCATCCGGGCCACCGCCAAGCTGCGGGAGGGGAGCAACGTGCCCATCATCCTCCTCACCGCCAAGAGCGAGGACGCAGACAAGATACTGGGCCTGAACATCGGGGCGGACGACTATATCACCAAGCCCTTCAACCCCCTGGAGGTGATGGCCCGGGTGAAGTCCCAGTTGCGGCGGTATACCAGCCTGGGGGGTGCGGACAAGGGCCCCGGCCTGCTCACCGTGGGACCCATCACCATGGACGACGGGGCCAAGCGGGTGACGGTGGACGGGGAGCCGGTGGCCCTCACCCCCATCGAGTACAACGTACTCAAGCTGCTGCTGTCCCACCCGGGACAGGTGTTCTCCTCCGCCCAGATCTATGAGCAGGTGTGGAACGACCCGGCCTATGGCTCGGAGAACACGGTGGCCGTCCACATCCGCCACCTGCGGGAGAAGATCGAGATCGACCCCGCCGACCCCCGGTATTTAAAGGTGGTGTGGGGTCTGGGCTATAAGCTGGAGGAGGGCGTGCGATGAAGGAGACGAGACACGCCGGCCGCAGCGGGGTATGGGCGGCCGCAGCGGCTATGGCGGTGTGCGCCCTGCTGGCGGCCTATTTAGGACTGAGCGCCCTGTCCACTCTGGAGTGGCAGGGGGTCTATTGGCAGGACAGCCGCCAGTTTCAAACGCTGTGCCAGAGCTGGAACGACCGGGTGGCCACCGCCGTGGCCGACTCCATCGCCCTGGAGAGCGACACCATCAGCTATGTGGAGCGCCAGCAGCTGGAGGGCGCCATGGCGGAGTTTGAGGCGGATGCGGACGCCAGCGAGACCAACTATCGCTTCCGCCTGCTGGACCGGAGCGGGAAGGAGCTGTCCTCCAACCTGGGGGATGGGGAGAGCCTGCTGACCGCCGTGGATCACATCGGCTATGCCAGCTTTGTCCCCGGGGCCTACGCCGCCGAGGGGCTGGACAGCTATGTCTATTACGCCCAGTACTACGGCTGGACGCGGCAGCCCAACCAGACGGCCTCCACCCGGGAGGACGTGGCGAGTAACGGTGAGGATGCCGACGGCCAGTATATCCTGGAGTATGGCGTGGCGGATGAGCCGCAGATCGACGACAGCTTCTATCAGCTGCGGCAGGAGATCACCCGGGCCCAGGGGCAGTTTGCCTTTCGGGTGGGGGTGGGTGCGGCGCTGCTGCTGGCGGCGCTGGCCAGCCTGGTCTGTCTGCTGTGGCTGTCGGCGGGGGAGGGCTGCGTCCCCACCTGGCAGGAGAAGATCTATCTGGAAGTCTATCTGCTGGGGGCAGGGGCCGTGGACGTTCTGCTGACAGCGGCGGCGGGAATGGCCTGTCAGGCGGCCGCTGCGGGTGAGATATGGTTAGAGCGGGCGGAGATGCAGTGGCAGGCGGACCTGGTGATCGCAGGGGGAGCTGCCGTCTTCGCCGGGGCCATGCTGTGTACAGCGCTGCTGCTGCGCACGCTGGCGGTGCGCCTGCGCACGGGCACCCTGGGCCGGACCAGCCTGCTCTGCCGGGGCTGGAGCGCAGTGTATCGGGGCGTGGGGGAGCTGGTCCGCCAGCTGCCCCTGACCTGGCGGACCATCGCGGGCTTTTTCGTCTATCTGCTGGCCAATGTTCTGTCTGCGGCCATGGGCTATGGCGGCGGGCTGCTGGTCATCCTGGTCAACGGGGCGGCCCTGGTGCTGCTGTGCCGGTGGACGACCAGCTTTGCCCGCCTGCGCCGGGGCAGCCGGGCCATCGCCGCCGGGGACCTGAACTATCGGGTGGACACCGCCCGGATGCCCGCCGACCTGCGGGCCTATGCCGAGGACCTGAACAACATCTCCATCGGCCTTGCCGGGGCGGTGGACGAGAAGATGAAGAGCGAGCGCTTTAAGGCCGAGCTCATCACCAACGTCTCCCACGATTTGAAAACGCCCCTCACCTCCATCATAAATTATGTAAACTTATTGAAGACCACCCAGCAGACCGACCCCAAGGCGGCGGAGTATATCGAGGTGCTGGACCGCAAGTCCCAGCGGCTGAAAAAGCTCACCGAGGACCTGGTGGAGGCCAGCAAGGCATCCACCGGCGTGCTCAGCGTCAGCCGGGAGAAGATCGGCATGTCCCAGCTGCTGGACCAGGCCCTGGGGGAGTGGGCGGAGAAGCTGGAGGAGCGGAAGCTGACGGTGGTGACCACCGTGCCAGAGGGGGAGACCTGGGTCTATGCCGACGGGCGGCACCTGTGGCGGGTCATCGACAACCTGCTGTCCAACTGCGCCAAATACGCCATGGAGGGCACCCGCATCTATGTGGAGCTCTCCCGGGGGAAGGGCCAGGTGACCCTGTCGGTGAAGAACGTCTCCCGGGAGGCGCTGAACGTCCCGGCGGAGCGGCTGATGGAGCGCTTTGTCCGGGGAGAGGAGTCCCGCAGCAGCGAGGGCTCCGGCCTGGGGCTGTCCATCGCCCGCAGCCTCACCGAGCTGCAGGGGGGCGAGTTCCGGCTCACTGTGGACGGGGACCTTTTTAAAGCAGAAGTCACCCTGCCCCAGGCCAACTAAAGAGCCTGTGCGGGACTTGAAAAGAGGGCTGTTCCAGAGAAAACTGAAATAAAAATGGGAAAACAAAAAAGAAATCGCATAAAATATGAACAAATATCACTTATTTTGTTAACATTAGCACTCGCCTATTGACTCTGCTAAAAATGGTGCTATGATATAGTTGTTCCAAGAGAGAGGGGCTTGAGAGAGTCCCCGGGAGGAACGATAAGATAACAAACAATGGTAACAAGATTCGACAACGTCCGGTTTGGCCGGACGGCCTGAGAACGGTTTCAAGTTGAATGGAGGAATAATTATGTTACCTAGCATTTTTGGTGAGAATTTGTTCGATGATTTCTTCTCTGATCCCTTCGGTATGATGAATCCCCACGGCCACGACCCCCTGTATGGCAAGCACGCCAAGAACCTGATGAAGACCGACGTGCGGGAGACCGAGAACAGCTATGAGCTGGATGTGGACCTGCCCGGCTTCAAGAAGGACGAGGTCAACGTGGACCTGAAGGACGGCTACCTGACCATCAGCGCCGCCAAGGGCGTGGACAAGGACGAGCATCGGGCTTTGCCACCAGTACATAGCAGTCCGGTGCCGGAGCAAGCGGTGTCAGTTTCTCGCCGATTCCCTCAGCCAGCGCCGTTCCGCCCATGACGCAATAGGGAACATCCGCACCGATCTTCACCCCCAGTTCCATCAGATCCTTCAGTGTGCACCCAAGATCAAACAGACGGTTCATTCCTTTTAAGGTAGCTGCTGCATCCGTACTGCCGCCGGCCATGCCCGCTGCTATGGGAATATGCTTCTCCAGATGGATCTTCACGCCTCCACTGATAGGATAAGTCTCCATCATCAGTTTTGCCGCTTTGTAGATCAGATTATTCTCATCCGTAGGCAGTTCACCGGAATCTGTGGTTATCACGATCCCACCGTCTGTTCTCTCAAAGTCCAGCACATCATAGATTCCTACAGTCTGCATGACCATCTTCACTTCATGGTAACCATTCTCCAGTCTTCTGACCACATCCAGCCCCAGATTGATCTTGGCATACGCTTTTATCCGATATTCGTTCATTTTTGTCTCCAATACGTTAGGGCGCTATTCCAAAACTACATGCCTCTGAATAGCGTGTATACAATAATTGTACTTAATTTTATACAATCCTGCGTATTTTGTCAATGGAGTGCGGTTCTTTCCATAGATTTTTCCATAGATTTTTCCACTGTTTTTCTCTAAATCCTCTAAAGTATC
>ERZ772900.3190-NODE-3190-length-10940-cov-3.743868_pt1 | contig 10940 bp, 13 predicted proteins | sample MGYA00512124_ERZ772900 | MGnify/ENA primary metagenome ERZ772900 (study PRJEB29015, sample SAMEA2737716) | human gut metagenome | biome: human gut; feature: human-associated habitat; material: faeces | place: China | collected 2012 ... | reverse complement strand
TTCAGATGGATTTGTGATATCATTACAGACAAATAAGGACATCTAACCCGAAAGGCCGTCCCGCATGACGCCGCACACGTCCTCGTCCGCGCGGGTGTCGGTGATGTCGGCAGCGGTGACCACCGTGCTGCCCGCCGGGCGGCGGATGTCGGCCAGGCACAGGTCGTACACCAGTGCGGTGCGGGTGATCTCCGGGGCCGTGGGGCTGGCGCTGTCCGGGGTGCCGGTCAGCACGGTCAGGCTGGTCTTTTTGGCGGCTGCGTCGTACCGCAGCACCAGCCGGTCGATGCGGCTGCGCACAGTGTCGGCGGCGGTCAGGGTGACCGTCTCCGGCTGCTCCAGGATGATGCTGCGGCCCCGGAACCGGGCCGGACGCACCCATGCCTGCCCGGCGCTGACGGTCACGGTCAGGTCGCCGTTTGCGGTCACGGCAAAGTCCTCGTCTGCGCTGTATACGCCGCTCAGGCGGGTGCTGAGGTACCCGGAAGCGTCGTCGGCGTCGTAGGTGATGCCGTTTTCCGGGTAGGTGATGATATCGGCCATAAGCCCTCCTTTACGTCTTGTGCCAGCTCGGTGTGCCCAGCCGGATGGTCCGGGTGGTGCCGCTGGACTGGCTCTCGGTGATGATGTCGGCCACCCGCACCATGGCGGTGTAGCCCAGCTGGGGCAGGCTGACGCTCAGCACGTCGCCCACGGCCAGCGTGTCATCGTCCACGTCAAACTCGATGCTGCCGGTGCGCAGCTGGGCCAGCAGTTTCTGCCCGCCCCGGTCGGCCAGCTTGTCGAGATACGATTGGCTGGCGGTGGTCTCGCCCTTTTCTTTGTCGGGCTGGATGTCGCGGGCGTCGATGTAGATCTCCCGCCGGTCGGCTCCGGTGCTGTCTACATCGCCTACCCAGCAGGTGGCCCGCTGGCTGCCCTCACCGGCCCCCTGCACAAGGGCCACGTTGGCGTAATCGGTATCGGCAAAGGACCAGCCCGCGTTGAGCAGATTGCCCCACTTGGGGCTGTACCGGTTGTTGGGGTCGAAGGTGGGCCGGAAGCACTCGAACAGCAGCTTTTTGTTGTCGCCGCTGCCGTCCAGCACGATGCGGAAACCAAGGTCGCACGCCTGCCCGATGGTCTGGCAGTAGGCAAAGACAGTGCCGCCGGAGGTCTGCTTGTCAAAGGTCGTGTCGAAGCCGTACTCGGTGCCCAGCTCCAGGCGCGGCCACGGCTTTGCCGCCGCCACAAGGCTGCGCATGGCGGCCTCCGCGTTCTGTCCCTTGATGACGGCCGCGCTGGCCCGCTTGGTCAGCAGCCAGGTGGCCGGGTAGCCGCTCACCACGAGGTTTGCGTCCTCGTTCTGGTTGGCCCTGCCGCAGATCCGCATCGGAATGCGGGGCGTCTCGTCGCTGCGCACCAGCCACCGGCCCTCCTGCAAAAGCTGTAGGTTCTCGGTGGTCGGCCTTACCTCAAGGGTAAAGCCGCCCTCGGAGTAATAGGGGCTGTCCCAGTAGAGGGACACCCACACGTCCACCCAGCCCACACGGGCAAGGGTGTCGGCGTCCAAAACGTCCAGTCTCATAGCGGTTCGGGCAGGATGCCCGCCTCCATCGGGTAAAAGCTCACGGATGCCTGCAAATAGGCCGCGCCGCTGTCGGCCTGCATGGACAAAATGTTGTCACCGGGCTGCAGTTCGGTCAGGGTGCTGTCCTCGTCCAGCGCGGAAAAACAATTTTTGGTCTTGCCCTCCCGCGTCAGGGTGCAGGCCAGCCGGTCGGTGGTGCTGCGGTAGATCTCCAGCCTGTCGCCGTCCTGTAAGGTCAGGTCAAAGCCGATGAACGCCCCGTCTCTGAGATCCACCACCCTGGGATGCACCACCGGCATGGAGCAGGTCAGCGTGGCCGTGAAGGGCACCGGCAGGCTGCCGGGGTTGCGCAGCACTGCCGCCTCGCCGTCCTGCCGGATGCCGTAGGTGTGGGAATCGTAGCAGACGGGAAAGGTAAACGCTGGCTGGTAGCCGCCAAGCACGCGGGCTGTGGCGGTCAGGCCATACCAGTAGGGCTTTGGGCTGTACAGCATCAGCTCACAGCGCGGCTCGGTGTAGCTGGAAAAGTAGGGCGTTTTCTGCACCACGAAGCGGGTGAAGTACGCATCCCCGAAGTACATCGTGCCGGTGGTGTAATAGGGCAGTTTCCGAGCAAAATTGCGGGCATTGTCGAGGGCATGGCCGCCCCAGAACACCACCGACAGAGTACGGGACACGCCGCCCACGCGCTGCCGCTCCACGGTGTCACCGGTCTGGTTGATGCCGTGAGCGGTCTGGATGTCCACATCCACGCCGTTCAGCGGGTCGAGGGCGTAGGGCGCGTTGTAGTCCCAGCCCAGATGCAGGACGGCACCGGCGTCTGTGACCAGCTTCAAGTGATCTTTAAAGAGCATTGGTGTCCTCCTTTCATCGGCGCTGGCGGCGGGCCTTGTCGGCCTCCCAGCGGGCTTCCCGCTGCTGTGCGGCGGCGGTATCGTGGCCATTGTAGAAGTTCTGGGTGATGTTGGTGTCACCCTCGCGGTGGTAGCTGTTGGCGGCTGCGGCCACACGGGCCGTGCCGGACGCCGCCACGGTGCTGCCGAGCCGCATGTTGTCCGACAGCACCAGACTGCCCGCCTGCCGGATCATGTCGGCAAGAGCGGCGTTGGTCTTTTCCAGCGCCTTGGTGTTGGCGGTGATGGCGTCCTCCAGGCTGCCGGTGCCGGTGGAGATGTCGATGTCTCCGCTGATGCCGCCGGAGCTGCCGCCCCCGGAGCCGCTGCCACCGCCGGGTCTGGGCGGGCTCTTTCTGGAGGCACCGAGGCTTGCGCAGATGGCCGCGATGGCCACGCCAAGCGCCACGGCAGCACCCGCCACGATCACGCCCATGGGGATGCCGAACACGGTCGCATTCAGGGCGGAAGCGATGGCCGTCATCATGCCCTCAAAGGCCGCGCCGATGGTGCCCACCATGGAGCCCACGCTCGCGTAGATGGCCGGGAAGCTGGACAGCAGCCCGCCGGACAGGCCCTGGCTGATGGCCAGCGCGGCGCTGCTGAGGGGCGCTTTCAGCCCCTGGAAGATGCCGGTGAGCTGGGTGCCGAGGGTCTTGGCCTGCGTCCAGACCTCGCCAAAGCCGGAGGTCAGGCCCTTGCAGATCTGGGCACCGATGTCGATGCCCTTCTGCACGAGGGCTGTCTGAGCGTTGCCCAGCGCCTCGTTGAGCTTGTCCACCAGACCGAGGGCAAAGTCATTGACCTTTTTCTTCTGGTCGGCGGTCAGGCCGCCGTAGATAGCATTTGCCGCCCACAGGCCGATGGACTTCCAGTCCTTGTTCTTGACGGCGGTATAGAGGCTGTCGAAGGTGCCCAGCAGGCCGGTGTCGGCGTGGGTCTGCAGCTCCTTCCACAGGTCATCGAAGCTCTTGATGGATGCCTCTTTGATGGTCTCGGCCACCTCTTCGGTGCCGTCGGCGGCAATGGTCTTGACCCGCTCCACCGTGACCAGCGCCCCGTCCACTACGTCATCGTAAGTCTGGGTGATGACCCGCTTCTGGGTCTCGGTGCCGTCGGTCAGGGTCTCGGTCACCGTCTTGGTGCTGGTCTGGATGTCGTCCACGATGCCGGAGGTGGTGGCGGTTACGGTCTTGGCCACTTCCCGCACCGTCTCCATGGTCTGCTTGACGGTCTTTTGGCCCTTCTCGTCCACCTCGGTGATGGTCTTGATGTCCTTGAGCACGCCTTCCACCATCTGGCGGGACGTCTCGGTGATGACCTGTTTTTGCTGGGCCTTGCCGTTGGACAGGGTCTCGGTGACGTTTTCGGTGGTGCGGGTGATCTTGCCGTCGATTTCGGTCGTGGTGTCCGAGATGGACTTGACCACTTCGGCAGCAGCTTCCTTCGTGGCCTTGCTGGCTTTCTTGGCTCCGCTGGCGATGGCCGGGTAAGGATTCGCAGCTGTCTGGCTCCCGGCGCGGCTGCTGCCGTTGCCGGAGCTGCTTGTGCCCTTCGGCACCCATCCGTTGTCATCGTCCCATTCGAGGTCTTTGTGGGAGTTGTCCCACTGCTTTGCGCTCTTGCGCTGATTATAGTTGTTGATGGCGTTGTTGTAGGCGGTGTTATAAGCATCCGCCGCAGCACCGATGCCGTTCTTCAGGTTGGCCAGTGCTGCCGCTGCTCCTTCAATTTTTGCAACCAGATCATTGATCCAGTCCACCACCGTGCCGATGGCGCTTTGGGCAATGTTTTTGACCGTGCTGAATGCGGAGTTTACTGTGTTGCGGAAGGTCTCACTGGTCTTGTAGGCCGTCACAAGGCCGGTTGCCAGAGCTGCCAGTGCGGACACAAGCAGAGCCACCGGGTTCGCGGAGATCACCGCATTCAGGGCGGCCTGTGCCAATGCCAGACCGGTTGCACCCGCCTCAGCGGCGGCGTTGGCTGCGGTCATGGCCGTGGTTGCAACGGTGTGCGCGACCTCGGCAGCAGTGGCAAGCGCCACATATCCCTTGTAAGCCAGGAACGCCGCGCCCGCCGCCGCGACCACCGACGTGGCAATGCCGATGGTGTCCTTGAGCTGGTCCATCTTCTCGTCACTGTCGAGGAAGGAGGTGACCACGTCGTTGAGTTTCACCACAAGGTCGCCCAGCGCCGCAAACAGCCCGCTGGTCAGCTCGCCGGTCAGGGCGGCCACGTTATCCTTCAGGGTGGACATGCGGCCGCTGAAGGTCTGGCTGGCTTCCAGCATGCCGTTGTAAAATTGCCCGCCCTCACTGGTGGCGGCCTGCACTGCATACTGCAGCTCTTCAAAGCTGACCCTGCCGTCCGAGATGCGCTTGTACAGGTCGGACATGCTCTCGCCGGTGGCGTCACAGATCTGGTTCAGCGGGTTAAAGCCCGCGTCGATCATCATGTTGACGTTTTCCAGCGTGACCTTGTGGGCACTGGACATCTTGCCGTAAGCACGCACCAGCGTCTGCAGCTTGTCCGCGTTGCCAAGGGAGATGTCGCCCAGCTGTTTCAGCACGTCGGTGGTGTCATCCGCTGCGATGCCGAACTGCAGCAGGGTCTGGGTGCCCTCGGTCAGGTCGGACAGGGCAAAGGGCGTGGATGCCGCCATCTTGCGCAGCTCGGAAAGCTTTGCGGCGGCCAGTTCCTCGTTGCCCAGCATGACCTTGAAGTTGGTCAGGTAGCTTTCCATGCTGGCGTTGTAGTCCACGCCGCTCTGGACCACCTTGCCCAGTTCCGATGCGGCCTTTTTTGCAAAGTCCGCGATCATGTTTCCGGCGGCAACGGTCCACTTGCTGGTGCTCTTTTCCGCCGGGTCGCTGTTGAGCCTTACTTCGCCGGTGATGCTGAAATCTGCCATGTGTCCACCTCTCATTCAGAGCGCGGGCACAAGGGCACAGGCTTTACAGTTTGATCTCTACCTCCCGTTTGCAGGAGGGATTTTTGCATTTGACCCACACGCCGGATGCCGTGGCCGTGCGCACCGCCCACACGGGCAGGGGCCTGCCGCAGTAGGGGCAGGGCACCGGCACCCGCTCAGTGCCGGAAGCGGGCCAGGAATGCCGCGTCGTGTTCGGCAACGGTCTGGGCAACGGCGGCACCCCCTCTCAATGCGGCAGGCAGGGCAAAGCGTTCCTTCAGCGCGGTGTAATGCTCCCGCATGCTGCCCTCGTAGTCGGCCAGGTCCAGCGTGCGCCAGTTTATGATCTTGGCCATGAGGGTATCTTCCGGCAGGGCGGCAAACAGCGCCCGGAACCGGAACCAGTGCAGTTTTGCGGTGGTCAGGTCGATGCCGTAGGCCTGCTGGAACGCCGCCACGATATAGGGCGCGTCGCACCGGTAGTCGAACGCCGGGCCGGCGTCGGGCCTGCTGGCAGGCTTTGCCGCTGCTGGCTCTGCGGCCTGTTCTCCGGCGCAGTAAAACTCGATGAGCCAGCTGTATTTTTCCTGCAAGTCGGAGGGCGAAAAACGCTCGGTGTAGAACTGCCCACACAGCTGCAGGGCAAAGGCCACCGGGTCAGCCTCGACCTCTCCATGGCTGTAGACAGCGGACAGCCGCACCATGTGCCGGAAGTCCGGGTCAATGCGCCTGCCGTGCCATACGGTGGGCAGGGCGTCCGTCAGCAGGTCAGTCATCCAGCGCCGCCAGCTCTGCCAGCAGGGCCTTGCGGCGGGCGGCTTTGTCCACCCGCTCCACCATCCGGGCGGCGGGCGGCTGTGCCGGGAAGCTCACAGGCTGCTGGCTGACGATGCGCCCCGCCGTCTGGGTGCGCTGCTGCGCTTTTGCCGCTGCCCGGCGCTGCTTCCGGTTCATGGGCTGGGGCTTGGGGATGCGGCTGGTATAGCGCTGCTTTTCGGCCATGCAGGCCTCGTTGATGGCGTCCAGCACGTCATAGATGGGCGCTGCATTGTTTTCATCCAGACCCAGCCGGGCAGATGCGCCCGCGCCAAGGATCTCGTCAATGCAGGCCATCACGAGACGCGCCTGTGCACGCATATGGTCGCCCAGACGCACGCCGCCGCGGTTGAAGCGTTCCTCTTCGGCCCGGCCCGCCTGCTGCATCCGCTCGTTGGCATCCTCGAAGCGGTCCATGTCGTTGGCGTTCAGCACGGAAAAGTTGAATTCCTGTCCACAAATAACCATTTTCTGGCTCCTTTCGTTGGGCCGTGCTCCGGTGCTGCCCCGGAGAGAACTGTTTTCACGGCATAAAAAATCCCCGTTCCGGGCGGAGCGGGGAAAGATGCGGGGAAGATCAGCCAGCGGCGGTATAGGCAAACTCGTCCGGAGTGCCGATGCCCTTGACGTCACAGGCAAAGGTGGCCGGGGAACCGGCAGCGCCTCCCACATCCGAAGTGACGATCAGCGAGCAGCTGCCCTTTTCGCCCTTGCCGGTGCGCAGGCTGAAGTAGATGTATGGCACGATGACATCGCTGCCGGTGCCGAACACGATCTTGCGGGACAGCAGGAAATCCTGGAACGCGTCGCCGACGCAGCGGTTGCCGGTGACCGACAGGGTGCGCTGCACAGCGCTCTTGGTGTCGGTGGGGCCGGTGCGGATAAAGGTGTCGGAGTTGGTGGTGGCGTTCAGCGCACCGCTGTGCTCCTTGACGTGGTCGGCGCAGACCACCCAGTCAGTCTCCTTGCTCTGGGTGCTCTCGGTCTGGATGGCAAACACGAAGTCGTCCGCCGTCTCGATGCCGGTATAGGACGCGCTGGGCGTGATGCCGGACTTGGTAATGGCTTCTGCTACGGTCATAGCAAAACTCCTTTCATTTGGGCTGGTAGTAGGTCAGGCGCAGCTGCATCTGCATCCGGCAGCTGCCCGCGCTGCTGGTGACGATGTAGCCGGTGGAGGTGACGGACACGCCGAGGGGCTGGCGGGGCGCTTCCAGTGCGGGAAGGTGGTGGCAGTCGTTCTGCGCCAGCACCCAGTCGGTGAGCTGCTCAAAAAAGCCGCTGTTCTGGATGGCCAGCACGTCTGCCTCGCCGTACTCCCGCCGGGACAAAAACAGGTAATTCTTTGCCATATCCCGCCCGGAAAAATACTTGGTCAGGACCGGGTCGCCGGGGCTGTCCTCGATGGAAAAGGCGGTGGCGTCCTCATCCAGCCCTGCAATGCGGAACGCGGCCCCGGTGGCCTCCTGCTCTTCGGCGATGAGCGGGCAGCTCTTGAGCCACGCCCGCAGGGCGGCAATGGTGGGTTTAACTTCGCTCATTTTTCACCTCCGAGGAACTGCTTTGCGGCGTTGTGGGCGAACTTGACCAGCTCGTCCTTGTGGTCGGCAATGGCACGCTGGCCCCAGTAGGAGCCGCGCAGGCCGGTCTCGCCATGCAGGCAAGTGCCCTGCTCGTGCAGGTAATACTGCTTGCGTGCATAGGGCGTGTTATACACCAGCAGGCCCTCGTCGTACTTGCTGGCCAGATTCACGCTGCTTTTCAGGGTACCGGTGTCGAAGGGCACATAAGGGTCAACGGTCTTGGCTACCTGCTGGGAAAACGCATACTGCACCTTCGCAAAGCCTGCGTCCATGTCGGCCTGAAAGCCGGGTCGAAAGGTGATCTTAAAATCAAAGACCGGTGCGCTCATGGCGTCAGCTCCCTTCCACATGCCAGTGCGGCAGCAGCGGTTCCCGGTTGTCCGAGATGGCCGACACGGTGCAGCAGGGGTGCGTCTTTTCCAGCCGGGCGGATTCCTCGGCGGTCAGGCTCTGCACCGCACCCTGCACCACCTTCCAGCCCCGCTTGAGCGTCCAGTGCTTTGCCTTTTCGGCAGCGGGCAGGGCTGCCCACTGCACATAGGGCAGGTAGCCCAGGGTGCAAACGCTGGCCGGGATGCGGATTTGGATGGTGCGCTCGGGGTCCTTGCTGGTGCCGGTGCCGGAGGTGTCCAGCTTTCCCCGCCAGCTGCAGGCCGGGAACACCCAGCACTTGGGCGTATCAGTGTCGGCCTTGGGGTCGTGGATGAGGTTCACCACGGTAACAGACGTGTTCATCTCACATGATCCCCCTGTACAGCAGGCCGTGGGGGTCCGCCCCGAGGGCGGCTTCCAGCACATGCCAGGCTTCAAAACGCACGGCGGCGCTCAGGCTTGTGTTGGCCGCAAAGGTCACAGCATAGCCGTCATTGGAGACGCTCTGTGCGCCCGGTGCAGCACCCACAGCGGCCTGTGCGGCAAACAGATCCACGATCTGAGCGCAGGCATCTGCCAGCATCTGGCGGCAGCTCTCGCACACGGCGGCATGGGGCTCCGCCTTGCCGAAGGTCGCGCTGTCGATGAGCCGGGACGCCCTGCTGCACAGCACCCCGAAGGCCGCCTCCGGCACCGTACCGCCCGCCGCCGTGTACTGGTCATAGGTGCAGTAGTTCATGGGCGGGGCCCTCCTTACGCTTCGATGCGCTTGATGTACAGGGTCTTGGGCTTGGACACCTTGATGCCGTACACCTTGCGGCCCTGCACAGCGGACGCGCCAATGTACTTGCCGGAGCCGCCCAGATCCTGCAGGTGCACGGGGGTCTGCCACTCCATCACACGGTGGCACCAGTTGGGGTGGCCGCAGATGAACTCGGTGGTAGTTTTCTTGGTGCTGACACGGGTGGTGTTCTCGAAGTCCATGTTGTTGGATTCGTACACCGCAAAGCCGGCGATCTGACCCACCGCACCGGTCTGCACCAGCTGCTGGGACAGGTCACCCTGCTTGATGAACTTGTCATCCTGCATGAGGATCTCCAGATACTCAGGGCTGACGATCATAAAGCGGCCGGTCTGGGGCACGCCGTTGCGGCTCAGGGTGCGCTTGGCGGCCAGAGCCTCTTTGTAGGCGGTGGAAGCGGTGCAGGCGGTCTTGGTGGCGCTGATGGTAGCACCGGTTGCACTCTGCAGCGCCTCGATGGACTTCTTGTCGATGGACAGGGCCATGGAGTAGGCGGCGCTGTCCAGACGCTCAGCGGTGATGCCGTCGGGCACGGATGCAGCGTCAAAGCCGTCGATGATCTCATTGACAGCCTCGTCGTTGTCGATGTCCAGATCCAGATAGGTGGTGGTGCCGGCATCGGCATCCACGCCGTTTGCCTTGTCGTATGCCTTGACGGCCACCTCGGTGTCACGCACCGGGATCTTGACCTTGCCGGCCTTGGGGCTGCCCTCGTAGCGGGTGTTGAAGATCGCACCGTCACGGGTAACCAGAGTGGCCCGCAGCTTTGCGTCTACCAGAGCGGAATACCGCTCCTGATTTGCATGTGCCATGTTGAACTCCTTTCGTTTTACAGGTTCAGTTCGGGATTCAGGGACTTAAAGGCGGCTTCCACACCATTGGATTCGTTGGCGGGCGGTGCGCCATGCTCAGCGCCGGTAGAGACCACGGCCACGCCGGCGGCACCGTCTTCACCAAAGGCCCAGGGGTTGGCCTTGGCAGCGTCGTCCAGAGCCTTGTCAATGTCGGCGCTGCGGTCCTTGGAGCCCTTCAGAGCGTCCAGATCCAGCAGGGCACGCACCGCCTTGACGCTGCGGCCCTTCTTGCCCAGGATGGCAGTGTTCAGGGCGCTGTCAAAGGCAAAGCCGTCCGCCTGGGCCTTCATGTCCGCCTGCAGCTTGGTCAGCTCGGCCTCGTACTCCTCGGGCTTCTTCTTGCCTTCAAAGGCTTTCAGGCCGTCCTGGGCGGTCTTGAGCTGGGCGTTTGCGTTGTCCAGCTGGGCCTGCAGGGCAGTGGCGGCGGCCTTTTCGCGGTTGACGTCGTTGCCGTTCTCCTGCATGATCCAGTTCAGCTGTTCCTCGGTAATGCCGGGGATCTTGTTCTTCACATCTTCACGTTTCATGGTGGAAAAGCTCCTTTCTGTGGGGAAAACCTCGGTTTGGTGACACGGTTCTCCGTCCGTGTTCGGTTGTGGGCGGGGTACGCGCCGCCCTCCGCATGGTGCCGCTTGCGGGAGTTGAACCCGCCGCCCCCGGATTAAAAGTCCGGTGCTCTGCCAACATGAGCTAAAACGGCATGAAAAAACCACTATGAAGCCTTTTTCTGGGCACATAGTGGTTAAAATGGGGGATTTCTGTGAATGACTTTTACGGCTTCACCTCCACACTGGGCAGGATGTCAGTGTGGAAATAGAGCTTGTAGTGGTAGGGGTCGGTATGGGTGCCGGTGATGTCCTCCACCACATACATGGTGTAGTCGTTCAGGTAGATGTAATTCTTGCGGTAGGTATCCGGGCCGACCTTCACCGTGCAGACCAGCTCGTTGTTATCGTTATTCGAGATGGACATATAGCCCTCGGCTTCCAGAATGACCTTGTCGGTGCGGGCATTGTAGACGGTGATCTTGCGCTCACTCTCAAAGTAATCTGCCTGCTTGGAAATATTGGCGTTTGCCTTGTCGGCTTCCGAACAACCGCACAGCAGGATGGATGCTGCCAGTGCAAGAGCGAGAAGAA
>ERZ772900.3185-NODE-3185-length-10954-cov-86.647307_pt1 | contig 10954 bp, 9 predicted proteins | sample MGYA00512124_ERZ772900 | MGnify/ENA primary metagenome ERZ772900 (study PRJEB29015, sample SAMEA2737716) | human gut metagenome | biome: human gut; feature: human-associated habitat; material: faeces | place: China | collected 2012 ... | reverse complement strand
CCTGGGCTAGGAGCTTCTGCCCTTTCAGGGCGTGTGGGGCTTACTTGCGAAACTTCAGTGAAGAATTCAAGTGTAAAGTGTATAGCAAGAAAACGCCAACGAAATGAAGACAGAACTCATTCTGGTCGGAAAGACCGTAAACAAGCATTTCATTGCGGGCATCAAGGATTATGCTGAGCGCATCACCCATTACATGCCTTTCAACATAACAACCATTCCTGAACTCAAGAACACCAAGAGTCTCAGCGAACAGCAGCAGAAGGAACGGGAAGGAGAACTGATTCTGAAACTCCTCCAGCCTTCAGATACCGTGGTGCTGATGGATGAACACGGACAGGAATTCCGAAGCATCGAGTTTGCCAAATGGATAGAGCGCAAGCAGGCTACTGCCCGCAGGCTCGTCTTTGTCATCGGCGGTCCTTACGGCTTTTCACAGTCTGTCTACGACCGCGCCAACGAGAAGATCTCCCTCTCCAAGATGACCTTCTCGCATCAGATGGTTCGCCTTATCTTTACCGAGGCGCTCTATCGCGCATGTACTATTATAAAAGGTGAACCTTACCACCACGAATAAGGGTAAAAAAGTAAAAAGGTAAAAAAAATGGGGAAAGATAAATATATAGAAATAAAAGGGGCAAGAGCCAACAACCTCAAGAATATCGATGTGAAGATACCTCAGGGCAAGTTTGTTGCCATTACGGGTGTCTCCGGATCGGGAAAATCATCGTTGGCTTTTGATACCTTATATGCTGAGGGCCAGCGCCGCTATGTGGAGTCGCTCTCTTCGTACGCTCGCCAGTTTCTGGGACGTATGAGCAAACCGGAATGTGATTTCATCAAGGGATTGCCACCTGCCATCACCATCGAACAGAAAGTGATTTCGCGCAACCCACGATCTACCGTGGGCACCAACACCGAAATCTACGAATACCTGCGACTGCTCTACGCACGCATCGGAAAAACCTATTCGCCTATCAGCGGACAGGAGGTGAAACGCCATACTACCGAAGATGTACTCGCCTGTACCCGACAGTATTCCCAGGGTACCAGGTTTGTCATCCTCGCCCCTATCCACGTCATCGAAGGGCGCAGTCTGGGCAAACAGCTGGAGATGTACAACCAGGAAGGTTACGCGCGTATATATATAAAAGGTGAATTCGTACGCATAGAAGACTTCATGGAGCAGGCTGACAAGGAACTGCTGGAAGTAAGCGGCGACAAACTGAGAAAGAGAATGCAACAGAAGGATGAAGAAATCTTCCTGGTCATCGACCGTGCTTCGGTTAGCGATGAGAAGGATGACATCAGCCGACTGATGGATTCTGCCGAAACTGCCTTCTATGAGGGAGATGGAGCCTGCCGCCTCGTCTTCCTGCCAAGCAATATCTGCTACGACTTCTCTACCCGGTTCGAAGCCGACGGCATGCAGTTTGAAGAGCCTACCGACAATATGTTTGCCTTCAACTCCCCTCTCGGAGCCTGCCCTACCTGCGAAGGTTTCGGCAGCATAATAGGCATCGATGAGAAACTCGTCATCCCGAACACTTCGATGAGCGTATATGACGGATGTGTGGTTTGCTGGCGAGGCGAAAAGATGGGTATGTGGCTCAAGGAATTCATCCGCAGAGCTGCAGAATACGACTTCCCAATCTTCAAGCCTTACTTCGAACTGACACAGCAGCAGAAGGACTGGCTGTGGCACGGTCTGCCTGGCGAGAAGAAACGTAAACAGCAGGAAAGGGTGAGCATCGATGAGTTCTTCAGAATGGTAAAGGAGAACCAGTACAAGATACAATACCGCGTGATGCTGAGCCGATTCCGTGGAAAGACAATTTGTCCTGACTGCCATGGTACCCGACTCAAGAAGGAAGCCAACTATGTGAAGATTGGCGGAAAGAGCATCACCGAACTGGTTGAGATGTCGATTGTGAACCTGAGCGAATGGTTCAGGAAACTGGAACTCTCTGAGCATGAGAAGGAAATCAGCAAGCGTCTGCTCACCGAAATCACCCACCGCCTGCAGTTCCTCCTGGATGTTGGTCTGGGTTATCTTACGCTCAACCGACTCTCCAACACCCTCTCCGGCGGTGAGAGTCAGCGCATCAACCTGACCACCAACCTGGGCTCATCGCTCGTGGGTAGCGTATATATCCTCGACGAACCTAGTATCGGACTCCATAGCCGTGATACTGCCCGACTGATTAAGGTGCTGAAAGAACTGCAGCAGCTGGGCAATACGGTGGTTGTGGTAGAACACGACGAAGAGATTATGCGGGCAGCCGACTATCTCATCGATATCGGTCCGGATGCCGGCAGACTGGGTGGAAGAGTGGTCTACGCCGGTCCGTCATCAGAATATTCAACCACCGACAAGGCTGAACAGGAAAAGCTGCTGGCTGAATATCCGGAGAGTTATACCATCAAGTACCTGACCCACAACGAGGAGATAAAGGCACCAACGAGCCACCGTGCCTGGAACCAGTATATCGAAATCAAGGGAGCCCGGATGAACAATCTGCGCGGCATCGATGTTAAGATACCGCTCAATGTATTCACCTGTGTAACCGGCGTATCAGGCTCTGGCAAGAGTTCGCTCATCAAGGGAATCCTCTATCCTGCCATGCGTCGCCGTCTGGACCTCGTAGCAGATGCCCCAGGCGAATATACATCGATGGAAGGCGACTGGAAGAGCATCCATCATGTAGAGTTTGTTGACCAGAACCCTATCGGAAAGAGTACCCGCAGCAACCCTGCCACTTATCTGAAGGCATACGATGCGATACGTGCCCTCTTTGCCAACCAGCCACTGGCTAAGCAGATGGGATTCACGCCGCAGTACTTCTCTTTCAATACCGAAGGCGGAAGATGCGAGGAATGTAAGGGTGCGGGATATGTTACCATCGAGATGCAGTTTATGGCAGACCTCACGCTGACCTGCGAGGCTTGTAAGGGCAAGCGGTTCAAGCACGATATCCTGGAGGTTCGCTATGGCGGAAAAGATGTCAATGATGTGCTGAACATGACGGTAAATGAGGCCATTGAGTTCTTCAGCGATGAAAAGCTGCAGCGCAATGAGGGCGACTTTGACAACTGCCGCATCATCGTAAACCGCCTGAAGCCGCTTCAGGATGTGGGTCTGGGTTATATCAAGCTCGGTCAGAATTCAAGTTCGCTTTCGGGTGGTGAGAATCAGCGTGTAAAGCTCGCCTTCTTCATAGGTAAGGAAGAACAGGAGCCTACGCTTTTCATCTTCGACGAGCCTACCACGGGCCTTCACTTCCACGACATCAAGCGTCTGCTCCATGCCTTCAATGCCCTGATAGAAAGGGGCCATTCGCTGGTAGTGATAGAGCACAATCTGGATGTCATCAAGTGTGCCGACTATATCATCGACCTCGGTCCGGAAGGCGGCGACAAGGGCGGCAATCTTGTTGTTGCCGGAACTCCGGAAGAAGTAGCTGCCTGCAAGGCAAGCCTTACCGGAAAGTTCTTGCGTTAAATTGAAGTTTCAGGGCGTATTGGGTAATTCCACCCGCACAGGGTGAAAATACGATATCAGTGGAATCCGGCGGTTGCCGGATTCCACTTTTTAATTTAAAAATCCAATTCAAAAGAATTATCTGTTAAAAAAGTAACTATCATCGAAGGCTGCTTCGATAAGGCGTTGCTTCACTCGGGCGTATTCTTCCGAGTCTTCGATAAAGTACCGAAGAGCAGAAACAATCCTCACATAAACACTGAGCCGATAATCGCCCTTACCCTTTTAGATTGCAAAAATGTTTTCCTTATGCATCCCAGCATAATACATCAGATCAGAACCAGATACATGATGGTTCTTCATCACTTCACTCAGAACAACACCGAAACGGCTGTTGTCTGCTTCAAAATTAACAATCTTCATTACTTAATTTTTTAAAATTGTTTATAATTATTGTATACGAGTTCCCACTACGGGAACTCTTTTTTATTTTCTTTTTAGTATCTTTGCACCATGTAAAACAGATTCAACAATCTGCTTACCTATAAGGAAACGAATAACCGATACATATATTGTATAAACAATATAATATTTTTAGGAGATTATGAACATCAGTACATTCATTAACATGGCCAGCAAGATTCCTTCACCTGGCCAGTTGGAAGGCCTGGTAACCTTCATGAAGGAAGATGAGAAACTCAGGTTTTTCACCGAGTCTTACCGGAAAACGGGGAATAAGTCGTACAAGCACGATGCACCCCTCTTCGCCGTAGCCTGCATCTTCGAAGGCGGAAAAGGCAAGGACAACATCCGGAGCCTCACACATCTGTCGCTGGTCGACTTCGACCATATCACAGAAAAACCGGATGACGGCACCCTGCGCTCGCTCAAAGAGAGAATCTGCCACGATGCCCACACCCTGCTCTGCTACGTTACCATGAGCGGCAACGGACTGCGCGTCATCTACCGCTACGAAGGCGATGATTATCCCGCCGCCTTCGCCATGGGAAACGACTACTACGCGCATCTCATCGGCAAGGAAAGCGATCCGCTCTGCAAGAACATCACAAGGCTCAGCGGACTCGCCTACGACCCCGAAGTCTATTTCAATCCTGAAGCCACAGCCTTCAGCGCCGAGGAAATCAGCCATTTCCATTCAGCTACGCTCAAGACCGCCCAGAAGAAAAAGAAACAGGAACGCATCGCCGACTACTACGAGCAGATCGTCAAACCCAAGCTGGAAAACGAAAAAATCAGGTACGAACCCGGCAACCACAACCAGTATGTGATGCGGGTGGGCTACATGATGGCTAAGAAACGGTACGACAGGAAAGAAGCCACCCAGTGGGCTATCAGGCAGTTTCCCGAATACGACGACGTAGAACAGGTGTTCAAATCGTGCTACGACAACACCACTCACCCACAAAAGGCGAGGGCAGAAACCGGAAAGATTCCCTATGCCACCGTAGATGAAATCAAAGACTTCCTCGACGGACATATCAAACTCCGCTTCAACCTCATCACCCTGCGCTACGAGTATCTGAAGGGGAAATGGCGAATCCTCCAGGACCGCGATCTGAATACGCAATGGAGCAACATGTCGCTAACCGCAAGGGTGAGCAAGAGCGACATGATCAATGTCATCGAGAGCGACTATACCCCGCCCTACAATCCCTTCACCGATTATCTGGAGAATCTCCCACCCTGGCAGGAAGGCGACAAGGACTATATAGCCGAACTCGCTGCCACGGTAAAGATGAAGGGCACCCCCGTGATGCCCTTCTGTGAAGCCCTCAGGAAATGGCTCGTGGCGATGATAGCAGGATGGATAGACGAAGGTGCCGTCAACAATGTCATCCTGGTGTTCATCGGCAAACAGGGCGCCTACAAGACCACCTGGTTCAACTATCTCCTGCCGCCGGAACTGAAGCAATACTTCTATACGAAGGCGAATGCCAGGCGCATGACGAAGGATGATATCATCGCCCTTTCGCAGTATGCACTCATCTGTTATGAAGAGCTCGACACGATGAGTCCATCGGAACTGAACCAGCTGAAGGCTGTGGTAACGATGCAGTATACCAACGAAAGGGCGGCATACGGCCATTATGCGGAGCAGCGCAAGCATATCAACACCTTCTGCGGCACGGGCAACAATCCCGAGTTTTTGAGCGACCCTACCGGTAACCGTCGCTGGCTGCCCTACGAGATAGAGAGCATCCTCTCGCCCCGTGAGCATCCGTTCAATTACGAAGGCATCTACGCCCAGGCTTACGCCCTCTACAAGAGTGATTTCCGCTATTGGTTCACCGATGAGGAGATAGAAAAGCAGAACCGGCACAACCGCGCTTTTGAGGCGCCCAGACTAGAACAGGAACTTGTGGATCTCTACTTCCGAAAGCCAACGGAGGCGGAGACAGGGGAGTTCGTGTCCATAGCCAGAGCGATGCAGATCATCAGTTGCAACATCTCCCAGAAGCTGAGCAGCACCAAGTTGGGCAGAGCTTTCAATGATCTCGGATTCGAAAAGATGCGCACCACCTACAACCGTGGTTACAGGGCGATTATACGTACTGCCGAGGAAATCAAGGCATACCAGGTATCCCTCTGCATCAACTCGCCGCAATCCGATGATGATGCCCCGTTCTAGCCGTTCCCAAGCCATCGGTTCCCACTGGTCAGATTATGACACTATGACACTTATGACACTAGTTTTTCAACTTTTCGCCTCGCACGCGGGCAGGCAGGAACTTTCGGCCTGATTTTTCCTGCCTGCCCGCGCGAGAGCAAATCTTCAGAATTCACTGTCATAAGTGTCATGTGTCATAGCAAAGCCGGTTACTTCCTAATCGGAAACCAAAGACTTACGATGAAAAAGTCAGAGGCTTACGATGCAAAAGTCAGAGACTTATGATGTAAAAGCCAGTAGCTTATGAGCCGCAACTCAATCATAAACCCCTTAAAAAATCAAACAAAACTATGGATTTAAGAAGTTATACCAAGCAAGAGCTAGCTCTTCTGTATTTTCCCGATGCTACTCCAGCAGTAGCCAGTGCTCACCTGATGCGATGGATCCAGCGCATCCCCGACCTTCTCCAGAAGCTCGCCGCCACCGGTTACGGCAAGAACTGCAAGGAGTTCACCCCGATGCAAGTCTCCTACATCCTCTACTTCCTCGGTGAACCCTAACCCTGTTCCGTCTAATCTGAAAATGAAGCAACTAATTGTTACTCAAATATTTGGAATTATCGTTCAGAAAGATTATCTTTGTGAACGATAATAATAAAGCATAACATGATGGAATATAATAACGAAGAAGCTAAGATACTTCTACCTGAAGACATCATGCAATAGGAAAAAGGGTCTATACACCCTCTTGTCAAGGTGTATAGCCCCTTGGAACTATAGCACTTCTTAGCTTATCAAGAGTATATTGATTGCAGCCGATTGCTTTAATTTCCTTTAAATTAGGGCATCTTTTATTTGTTATTTTGTGCGAAGATAAATCAAATCAAAGTACATCAGTCGTGTCTTCATCGGCTCTATCGGAGTTGTTGGCTCTAGACCTTTGTTATGCAAAAAGGTCCATTCTTCCTCATCTGACGAAAACAAGAACTTGAAACCATTTCGTTGATAATATTCAAACACTTTCGAATGGTTGACGGCATCAACAATGACATATCGGCATCCTGTTTTATTCAATGGGTCTATAAACCATGATTTGATGAAATCCAACAATTCATCTCCCACATGATGCCCACTGAACAAATCGCTTACTGCCAACTGTCCAACCAACACTGCTGGATACTGCGGTCTTCGCTTAGCATTCGGAATCTTTCTATTAAGCTTATTCCGAAGGTTTGAAGGAAGTGAATCTACTTTTACACTCGAATTAGCAACTGTAAATGCACAGACTATTTCAGATGTATCTGGTTTAACAAAACAATATGATTTTCCAAGCAACTGATAGGCATAGTCAGCATAGTCTTGGGTGAAGAACTCTGTTATGTCCTCATCCTTACAAGTGAAGCCTTTGCATTGCTGCAAGACTTCCTCTGTCAGTTCCATAAAATCACATTGCTCTAACATTTTAAATGTACAGTTTTGAACGTTTTAATATAGCACGTGCCTTGGCTACTTGCTTGGAGAAGTCAATGGAGCCACGCTTTTCCAATGCCTCATCAGCCGCTTCAACGAAACGAGCTGCTGCCTCACCATGAAGGACAGGTATTGTTTTAATTTCTATTGCCATAATCTTCTTGTTTTTAATGTTATGTACTTATTTAATTTGCAAAATTATGCTTTTATTTTCACTTTACCAAACTTTTTGTTAACTTTCTGTTGAATTTCTACGAAAAAATTCCAAATACCAACTTCATGCCATTTTAACGTTTCATTCTTTCCAATTCATCATCCTTTCGCATTTTGTCGTTCAACTTCTCCTGCATTCTGTCTAGGAAGTAAGTACGGCTATGGTTTTTGCTTCCTCTTGGCATATCCCCTACCATTGCTTCGGGAAGTCAACTCCTTGAGTTTGGCTGCACGCTTGGACTTGCACCCATTAGAATAAGCTCATGCCGAGCATACCAAAAACGCCCTCCCAACAGCCATCTATGGCAGGGGGAGGGCGTTTGCTAGTTTATTGTTCTATTAGTCTGGGTTCTTGGTGGTGCCATTACCGAATCCTATCTGGACAGTATTGTCGCCAGGATCGACATAGAACGGGTCGTTCACTTTGGAGCCACTCTGGTCAGTGCCATTGGAGCCTGCCAATATCGCTTGCGCCTCTAGCTGCATCACAGCCATCAGGGGCTGTATATAAACTTTCTTTTTCATCATTACTTTCTGTATTTTAATTCATTATTACTTTATTACTTTCTTGCCATCCTTGATATATATGCCGTTCTGAGGCTCCTGGGAGAGCTTGCGGCCCTGGAGGTCGTAGATGCCAGGACGAGCACCATTCTTGGAGCCCGATGTCTGCTCGGTAATCACGTGCAGCTTATCGATGCCCGTGGTAGCATCACCATCCACGATGGTGATATTGATGCTGCGAGAGGCCTGGGTGCTGCCATTGCCTCCATCTGCACCGCCGCCATCGCCATTATTTCCGCTACCTGGCAGGATGCCCATGTCGGTATTACGGTCGGTGGCATTGAGATACCAACGCATAGGCTTGAGCTGGGTATCTGTCTCGGTGCCTAGGAAGACTCCCTGCTGAAGCACAAAGTCGGCGCTGGTGTCAAAACTCGTCTTGCCCTGCAGGGTACCAATAAACTTATAGTGGCGCAATACGCTGGAGCAGTCTACGTAGCTATCCTCCGCAGCTTCCTTCAGAGAGCAGTCGGTAAGCTGGATGGTCTTCTCTCCCGCCTCCTTTGCGCGGATCAGGTAAGGTCGCAGTGCCTTGATGGTATAACCGCTCTTCATCAGCTTAGCCTCCAATGATATCTTGGTCTTGCCGTCGGCGAGCTCATACTCATGCAGATTGTTAGGCGCCGCCAACTCAAAGTCTTTGAGCAGTTCCTCCGTCACCTCAGTCTCGAAAGGCACATATAGCGCCTGCCACTTGTCGTGGGTGAAGGAGCGGGTGTAGGAGAGCTGCTTTACGGTAAATTTCGCCTTGCTATTGTATACAGTGGCATCATTCAATGTGAATGCTTCCACGGTGAAAGCACTTGCATCATCGTTTGGCTTAGCCTCGATGCTGCCATCGCTTGTAGCGTAATAGTCATGATAATCACAATCTTTTCTTGTACATCCTTTCTGATAGATGCTCTTGCTATCATTGAAGGTAACATCCTCAGACATGTTATGTCCAAGGGCTGGGAATGTCTGTGTATAGGCATTGCTAAAGATAGCCTTGGCATTGAAGGCATAAGAAGTCTTATAGTACTTATGACCATCATCTGTACAAGTAGCCGCTTTATCGTCATGCTCTGCATCATGCTCCACAGTCATTTGCGGTGTTTCGGTCTTTCCACATACCTTGCAAGTATAAGTTACAGCCACCGAAGGTACTTGTGTCTTATCCTCAGCTTCCGTCCAAGTATATTCACCAGCCTCATAGCTCAAGTCATGGTTACCGTTCGCCTCGTCTACTGCCTCAGCATTGTAAGCTACAGAATGCTGATTGGTATTGCTAAAGCAGCCATCTTTGCTGCCATGTTGATAACCACCATAGACAGTATTGTCGCCAGTAGATTTCAAGACAGGATACTCATCGCCATCATCGCTCAACTTCTGATACCATGCCAAGGTGCTTCCTTCGGTAGGAGCAGATGTGGAGCCGTTAAGAAGCCATGCCACCTCGCCGCTCCTCAGTTGGGCTTCTGTAAATCCTGTTGCGTTATCTTCTGAAGGCTTGCCATTTCCGAAGGCTTTTACAGTTTGTTCTTTGCCGTTTACAATCAGCTTTGCGCCACTATAGTATGCCACCATGCCTTCAGTAGCCCCAGAACGAGAATAGCCAAAAGCCATGCCTACATTTTGTGTTTTGTTTGTGACACTGATGTTGCCATAGCTGAACACGTTCTGTATCTTGCCTTTTTCTACGAAACCTGCCATACCAGCAACACGTTCTGTACCTTTCACATCTCCATAGTTGGCGCAGTCTTGGATTGTTCCGCTATAGAAATCGCCAACCAAGCCACCAGCAATCTGACTTGATGCCGTTACTTTTCCATAGTTGGCACAGGCGGTTATGGAATTACCTGTTCTAGCGAAGAAACCAAAAAGACCGCCGACATCTTCTATTCCTTGTACCGTGGCGTAGTTCACGCAGTTGTAGGCGTTACCATCAAGTTTACCTGCAATACCACCAGTATAATCTTCTCCTCCTTTCATCTGGCAAGTATTTGATATTTTGATATTTTGAAGGGTGCTTGTATTTGCATAACCAACCAAAATTCCTGTGAAAACTCCCGTATTCGTCACATTTGCATACTCAAATGTTAGGTTCTTGATTGTGCTTTCTCCTGTATAACCGAAAAGCCCCATATATTTTTGGTTTGCATTGATATAAAGGTTGGTGATGGTCTTGTAATTTCCGTCGAAAGTTCCTTCGTAACTATTATTAGAAGTATTTCCAATAGGCTCCCAGCTCTTTTCTTCTAAGTTTTGAGACTTGTCTTCCACATGACATACTGTACTCATGTCAATGACATCAACTTCATCTGATATCTTTGCGCAGATACTATATTTTCCTCTATTCACCTCATCGCGGAACCACTTTAATTCCTCAGCTTTTGTGATGATGTAAGGATTGCCTACTTTGCCATCACCTTTGGAAGGACGCGTTTGTGCCCATGCCCCCCCATAAGGCATGAGGATAACCATCACGAGCAGCAGCATCGTGAATAGCCTGTTTCTTTGTTTTTTGTTATTCATATCTGTAAATTATTATTATTATACTTTCTTACACCTGTTGGCGGAATTAAAAAACCGCCTGAAAATTAGTATATTTTTATGGAGAAA
>ERZ772900.3165-NODE-3165-length-11008-cov-3.882407_pt1 | contig 11008 bp, 15 predicted proteins | sample MGYA00512124_ERZ772900 | MGnify/ENA primary metagenome ERZ772900 (study PRJEB29015, sample SAMEA2737716) | human gut metagenome | biome: human gut; feature: human-associated habitat; material: faeces | place: China | collected 2012 ... | reverse complement strand
CTCCTCTCCGCCCCACAGGGCCTGATCCCCGCCGCCGTCGCTGAGCGGGCCGTCCGAAAGCGCGAGCAGCGCGCGACGGTGCCGCCGCCCGGCGAGCTCTATGTAGTCGCTGTAGACCGCGAGCAGCAGGCCCGATGCCGTCCCGACGGCCGTGAACGGCAGAAGCGTGAAGCGCCGCCCGCTGCCCTCGCCGTGCAGACGGGCCATTTTCTCCTCCGGTGGGAGCGGCTGCGCCAGAATATCCCGCACCGGCGGGGTCCACAGCGGGTCGAGCGCGCGGCGCTCGAGCACGAGGACGGGGCCGCCCGTGACGGGGTCGCGCAGCGTGCAGCCTGTGTCGTGCAGCGCGCGCACGGTGCAGCACTTACCGCCCAGTGAGATGGTGATCGACATGATTTCATTCCCTCCATGACGCGCCGCCTGGCCGAACACCAGCCGCAGCAGCAAGCTCATTCCCAGTGCCGTCCCCAGCAGCACCGGCCAGCTGACGCGGGCATAATACACCCGCCCGAGGAGCTTCCCCGGTGAGCCGAGCGCAAGCCCGACGGCAAGCAGCAGTCCCGCGAGCGCCCCGCTGACGAGGAAAAACAGCGCGGTCAGCCGCCAGCGCCGCACCTCGCACCAGAAGGCCGCAAGGCTCATCGCAAGCCCCGCGAGCAGACGGAAGACCGGCCCGTTCAGCGCCGCGCAGCCCGGCAGGAACACCGCCGCCGCGTAGAACGCCCCGCCCGCCGCGCACAGCAGAAACCGCAGACGCCGCAGCGGCGTTCCCGCAAGGCGCGCGCAGATCAGAAGCAGCATGTAGTCCAGCGCCAGATTCAGCACAAACACCCGGTCGATGTAGATCACCGTCACGGCGGCCCCTCCCCTCTTCGTCCCTCATTATAGCGGGGCGGCGGGGAGAAAACGGTCAGAAAAAGAGCGGGGACGAAGGCTTTTCCCCCGTCCCCGCATGTCTTATTCAAAATAGAACAAATCCTCGAACTTCCGATCCAGCGCGATGCACAGCAGCAGCGCCAGCTTCGCCGTGGGGCTGAACTGCCCCGTTTCGATGGAGCTGATCGTGTTGCGCGAGACACCAACCATGTCGGCCAGCTGCGACTGCGACAGCCCCTGTGCCGTCCGCACCTCCCGCAGGCGATTGCGCAGCGGCAGGCTCTCGTTTTTCTCCCTCATACGCCGCGCACCACGCTCACCACGTACGCCGCCAGTGCAGCGGCCGCCGCTATAGTTGTGAGTATGGCCAACACCAGATCCGATTTCTTCCGCGTAAAGGCGAAGCGCGGATAGCTCTCCGCCGCGAGATACGCCATCATCACCGCCATCGGCAGGTCATTCGGCCGGTCATAAATGTCGTTGAATATCAGCACCGCGATGCACAGTGCACAGAAGGCCGAAAAGCCGTATTTCCTGCCGCGGTTCTCCGCCGCAGCCATGCCGTCGTCCTGATTCTCCCGCTGCGCACGCTGCAGAATCTCCTTCTTGTCCATGGTCAGCCCTCCTGTATGCCAAGTTTTCTTTACACGCGCAGTATAGCACCGCCAAGTAAACTTGTCAAGAGGAGGTTTTTTATTTTTCGTCGGTGTATATGCCGGTTTCCTCGCACAGGAAATTGGTGCTTAAATCGGCGTGTCTGCCTCCGGCCGTACAGCCCAACTCCAACGCCAGTTCCCCGCATACTCCCATTCGGTCAAAATAAAAGAGAGCGGATAACCGCTCTCTTTATCTTTCATAGTCAAAAATTGCCTTTTTCTCCAGCAACGGGCCGAATTCGTCCTTCCACCGGTGGTGCATGGCGGACTCGTCATACGTCGTCAACGCCGACGGCTCCATCTCCAGCTCGATCAGAACGTGATACCGGTTCTCGCGGTCGACGCAGCCGGGATAGACCGCCGCACCGCGGACGCCGGGAATCTCCCCCGCCGCGCCGAAGATCTCGCGGATCCGCGGGAGGTAACCGTGCCAGTCCCCGGCATCGGCCTGGAACTTCGCCAGAATGTAGTGTCTCATCGTGCGGCCCTCACAGGCTCAGATACGGCACGATCAGCGTCAGCAGCATCACCACCGCCAGCAGCAGGGCGATCCCCATCGCGACATAGCGCGTCCATTTTGCTCTCATATCGTTTCCTCCTCTGAAAGAATGCGTTTGATACTCTTCTCGATTTTACGGCGGGGTGCCATCACCTCATGGCCGCAGCCCTGACAGCGCAGCTTCACGTCCATACCGACGCGCAGCACCTCCCAGTTCCGGCTCCCGCAGGGGTGAGCCTTTTTCAGCTCGACCAGCTGGTGCAGCTTCAGATCCATTTTGGTTCACCTCTCCATTCAATCCGCCCCGCGGCGGTGCATAGATTACTATATCTCATGAAATAAGGATGGTTGCTATGACATTCGATCGCTGGCCGCAGCCGGAGACGCTCCGCGCTGCGCCAGATTATACCATTGGACAGCTGCAGGCCGCCATGGCCGAAGGACAGATTCTCACCGGGCAGGCCGTGCGCTGCGACGCGGCGCTGAACCTCCATATCCGGCTCGGCGCTCTCTCGGGCATTATGCCGCGCGGCGAGTGCGTCGCGCCCTTTCTCTCCGGCGCGCAGCGGGAGATCGCCGTGCTCTCGTGCGTGGGGCGCGGCGTCTGCTGCCGCGTGACCGGACAGCGCACCGCGCCGAACGGCGACACGGAGCTGCTCCTCTCCCGCCGCCTTGCGCAGGAGGAGGCGATGGACTACATCGAAGCGCACGCGGAGCCGGGGCTGGTCATCCCCGCACAGATTACGCACCTCGCGCCGTTCGGCGCGTTCGCGGACATCGGCTGCGGCGTCGTGGCGCTGCTGCCGCTCGCGTCCATCTCGACCGCCCACATCCGTCACCCGTGCGAGCGGTTCGCCATGGGACAGCGGATCTTCGCGGTCGTGCAGGAGATTGACCGCGCGGCGCGGCGCATCACCCTCAGCCACAAGGAGCTGCTGGGAACATGGCTCGAAAACGCCGCGGACTTCCGCCCCGGCGACACCGTAACGGGCATCCTGCGCGGAAAGCACCCCTACGGCCAGTTCGTGGAGCTGACGCCGAACCTCTCCGGCCTGACGGACACGCCGCAGGCGCTCCCGGAGGGCAGTGCCGTCTCCGTCCGCATCCGGAGCATCCAGCCTGAGCGGCAGAAAATCCGCCTGCAGGTCATCCGTGTGCTGGGGCCGGCGGCGTTCCCGACGCCCCTCCCCTACCGCATCACCGGCGGCAGCGTGCGCGGCTGGCGGTATACTCAGGAGCCGCCCTTGATCTCGTCCCAGTAACGCTTCGCAGCCTGCTCGGTCTTGTTCTCGCCGTAGTCGTAATAGTGCGCGTCCTTGATCGCGTCGGGCAGGTACTGCTGGCGGACATAGTGGTGCGGATAGTTGTGCGGATAGCGGTAGGCCGGGGCCTTGGCGCTGCCCGCGCTGTCGGCGTGGACGTTCTGCAGGTGCCGCGGCACCTGACCGACGCGGCCGTGCTCAATGTCGCTCATGGCGGCAATGATGGCGTTGTGCGCGGAGTTCGACTTGGGCGCGGTCGCGAGTAAAATCGCCGCCTCCGCGAGTGGCAGACGCGCCTCGGGCAGGCCGAGCTGCAGCGCCGAATCCACGCACGCCTTTGTGATAGCGATGGCCTGCGGATAGGCAAGGCCGATGTCCTCCGCCGCGATGACGAGCAGGCGGCGGCACGGCGAGAGCAGATCCCCCGCCACGAGCAGACGCCCGAGATAATAGACTGCCGCGTCCGGATCGGAGCCGCGGATGGACTTCTGGAGCGCCGAGAGCATGTCATAGTGCTCGTCTCCGTCGCGGTCATAGCGCATTGCGCTGCGCTGTGCGAGCTGTAAGGCATCGTCACTTGTCAGATGCAGCTGTCCGTTTTCGGGCGCCGCGGACTGATACAGTAGGTCGACGGCGTTGATGGCCTTGCGCACATCGCCGCCGCAGGACGACGCGATGGTCTGCGGCACCGTCTCCTCCCAGTCGAGCGGAAGGGCGCTGCGCCCCTGCACGATCGAGAGCGCCCGCTCGATCGCCGGGACCGTCTCCTCCGCGGTCAGCGCCTTGAACTCAAAGACCGTGCTGCGCGAGAGGAGGGCGTTGTAGATATAGAAATACGGGTTTTCCGTCGTGGAAGCGATGAGCGTGAGCTTCCCGTTTTCCATAAACTCGAGCAGGCTCTGCTGCTGCTTTTTGTTGAAGTACTGGATCTCGTCGAGATAGAGCAGGATCCCGTTCGGCGCGAGCATCGTGTCGACGTCGGCGATGATGGCCTTCACATCCTGCAGCGAGGCCGTGGTCGCGTTGAGGTGGTAGAGGGCCTTCTTCGTCTGGCGGGCGATGATACCCGCGATGGTGGTCTTGCCTGTCCCGGAGGGGCCGTAGAAAATGAGGTTGGCCGAGGTGCCGCTCTCGATCAGGCGGCGCAGGAGCGCGCCCTCGCCGAGCAGGTGCTTCTGTCCCGCCACCTCGTCAAGCGTCTGGGGTCTGATTTCGTCCGCAAGCGGCCGCATGGGAACACCTCCTGTGTGTCAACTGAAAACTAACGATATATTATAGCACATCTGTACGCCGTTTTCCAGCCCTTTCGGGCGAAAAATGCGCCGCGGGGGATTTCTCTCCCCCGCGGCGCGGTCGGTCATGCGCGCGGATGCGCCTTCTGATAGACGTCCTTCAGGTGCTTTTTGATGATGTGGGCATAGATCTGCGTCGAGGAGATGTCCGCGTGGCCGAGCATCTCCTGAATGGAGCGCAGATCCGCGCCGTTTTCGAGCAGATGGACGGCGAATGAGTGGCGCAGGGTGTGCGGCGTGATGTCCTTGCTGATCTCCGCCTTCTCCTGATAGTACTTGATGATCTTCCAGAAGCCCTGGCGGCTCATGCGCCCGCCGTTCATGTTGACAAACAGCGCCTGCTCGTCCGGCCCGGAGATGATGCGCGGGCGGATGTCAGTTATGTAGTCCCTCAGTGCCTTGATCGCGGTGCGGTAGAGCGGGATGATGCGCTCGCGCGTCTTGCTGCGGCAGCGGATGAAGCCGCCCGCGAGGTTCACATCCCCCACGTCGAGCCCGATCAGCTCGGAGACGCGGATACCCGTGGCGTAGAGCAGCTCGAGCATCGCGTGGTCGCGGTAGCCCTTCTCGTCAACGCACTTCGGCTGCTCGAGAAACAGCTCCACCTCTTTGCTCGTGAGGATCTCGGGGCACTTGCGCTCCACCTTCAGCGCGGCGACGTTCTTGGCCGGGTTCGTTTTGACCGCGCCGCGCCCGAGCATATAGGCGTAAAACGACTTGAGCGAGGCCGTGCAGCGCGTGATGGTCGCGGGCGACTTGCCCGCGCCGCTGAGATAGAGCATATATTCGTTGATGGTATCCTTCTTCACGCGGCGCAGATCCGGCGAACCGGCACCGAGTAGCCACGTTTTAAACTGGTTGATATCGCGCAGATAGGAGCTGAGGGTGTTGTCGGAGGCGTGCTTCTCCTCCTGCAGCCATGTGCGGTAATCCGCGATGTAATCGGTCATGATCCCTCAACCCCTCCTCTTATGTGATGGCCGCGAGTCCCAGCTGCAGCAGCTTCGGCACGGCGGTCAGCTCCGCGAATACCCCGGCGGCGAGCAGCAGCGCGCACAGCGCGAGACGCGTCCTGTCCGCGCCGGTGAGCGGCGCGCGGCGCTTTTTCGGGCCGCGCAGGCGGGCATAGGCCGCGCGCATCCCCCACGCCGCGAGAAAAAACGTACACGGTAGGATAAACGCGCAGCGCATCAAACCCGAATACAAAGAACTGGAACTGGAATTCGAAGATTGGGAGCTTCCCCCCGCCGCGCCCGAGCGCCGCGGCAAAGCACGCCACGGAATAGGACAAAAAGAAGCCCTGCAGCGCGGAGAGTGCAGGGAGCAAAAACACGCCCGGGCCAACAAGCCCCAGCAGAAACGCCGCCGCGGGCCCGCGCAGATACGTCAGCACGGCGGAGAGCGCCGACTGCACCGGTCTCTCCGCCGAAGCGCAGAGCGCCGCGTACCGCCGCAGATAGGACGCGAGCGCATCCTGCTGCTCCGCCCCGAGTGAGCGTCCCGCCAGCTGCCCCAGCAGGATCCCCAGCCCGAAGGCCGCGCACAGAATCCAGAAGCAGGGACGCAGCGCCGTATCCGATTTCGGCATCCAGCCGCGCAGCCTTCGCATAACACTCACCTCGCCCCATTCTATGAGACAAGCCGGCGAAGTAGAAGCGTCTGTCTGAAAAGTGTCTGCAGCCGCCGCAGCATGCGGTTTTCCACTACAAATAATAGGGCAAACGCCGTGAATTTGCAAGGGTTTTCCGGTAAGTCTTCGCTTTTTGTAAATTATGTCAAAGCATTATGTAAATAATATTATGTAAACTTTGTAAATTCGCGTACTTTCACTCTGCAAAACGTCTGTTTTGCGGCAAGATATGGCGCCGACTGCTCAAAACAGCCCCACATATAGCACAGGCGGCACGCGGGCGAAGATTTACCCCGCGCACCGCCTGTGCGTCAAGTATTTTCTGTCATGCGCCGCATTTTCGTGATTATCACAAGGCACCGCGACGCATGGGGCGGTGCGCCGGTCTCCCCTTCCCCGGTGCACGGCTGCGTTTTTTTGCTTTACCCGGCCTAAGCAGTCCCGCGAGCAGCGGCCCGCCGAGCACCGCCGCCGTCACATCCCAGCGAAAGCCCGCCGCCTGCCACGCGGCGAGCCCGACCGCCCAAACGATCCCATAAAGCCCCAGCCCGACCGCCGCCGCGACCGGCAGCGACCCGCACTCCGCGCGCACGGCCATCCGCGTCCCGCAGAAGCCGCCTGCCGCCCAGCTCCCCAGCGTCCACGCCCGCGCCGCAGCCATCGGCACCATCCCGCGCGCAAGCAACAGCGCGCCCAGCGCGTCGAGCGCCAGAGCCAGCACCAGTGCAAACCCCAGCCCCAGCCACGTTCTCTTTCCGTACCACACTCCAGCAGACATAAGAAAACCTCCCCCGTATGCTTTTTCCAGCATATGTGGGGGAGGTTCTTTTTTATTCAGGAAAAATTATTCCTCGTCGGACTTCTCCTCGGCGGCAGGCTCCTCCTGCTTGGCGGGGATGGCGGGCTCGACGACGTCCTCGGCCTTCTTGGGCGCATCCTTCTTGCTCTTGCGGGGAGCGGCAGCGGCAGCGGCCTGCTCATCGAGCGTACCGACGGCGCCGACGGCGGACTTCACAAACTCCAGACGCACGCGATCCTCGCTCGTCTCGATGACGACGGTGCGGTCCGTCACGGAAACGACACGGCCATACACGCCGCCGATGGTCGTCAGCCAGTCGCCCTTCTTCAGGGAACTGCGCATCTCCTCGGCCTGCTTTTTCCGCTTGTTCTCGGGGCGGATCAGCAGGAAGTAGAAAATCGCGATCATCAGGACAATCATGATGAGCGTGGAACCCATACCTCCAGAAGCGGCGGTGCCGGAAGAGGCATAAACGATGTCAACCATGGGTCAAAACTCCTTTTTTAACAATATGAACTTATTATACAAAATTTTGCCCGCTTTGGCAAGTCCTTTTCGGATTCTTTTCACGAGTGTTTTTTCGCGGAGTAAACAGGCAAATCAGATTTTCTCGGCGAGCTTTTCACTGTAGGCCGCGCGGAACTGCGCAAACTCCCCGGCATCGAGAGCATCACGGATGCGCTCGGCAAGCTTGTTATAAAAATACAGGTTATGCATCACGGCCAGCCGCATGCCGAGCATCTCCCCCGCCGTGAAGAGGTGGCGGACGTAGGCGCGGCTGAAGCGGCGGCAGACCGGACAGTCGCACTCCGGGTCGATCGGCCGCTCATCGAGCTTATACTTCGCGTTCTTGATGTTCATGCTCCCCTGCCAGGTAAAGAGCTTGCCGTGGCGGGCGTTGCGGGCGGGCATGACGCAGTCGAAGAAATCGACGCCGCGGGCCACGCCCTCGATGATGTTGCTCGGCGTGCCGACGCCCATCAGATAGCGTGGCTTATCCGCCGGCATATGCGGCTCGACGGCCTCGATGATCTGATACATGACCTCCGTCGGCTCGCCCACGGCCAGACCGCCGATGGCGAAGCCGTCGCAGTCGATCTTCGCAATCTGCTGCATATGCCACACGCGCAGATCCTCGTACGTCGCGCCTTGGTTGATGCCGAAGAGCATCTGCTGCGGGTTGACCGTCTCCGGCAGGGCGTTCAGCCGATCGTGCTCGGCCTTGCAGCGCTGCAGCCAGCGCAGCGTCCGCTCGCAGCTGGCCTTGGCATAGTCATAGGGTGCAGGGTTCTCCACGCACTCGTCGAAGGCCATCGCGATGTCCGAGCCGAGGTTCGACTGGATGCGCATGCTCTCCTCCGGCCCCATGAAAATTCGGTGCCCGTCGAGATGGCTGGCGAACGTCACGCCCTCCTCGGAGATCTTGCGCAGCCCCGCGAGCGAGAACACCTGAAACCCTCCCGAGTCCGTGAGAATCGGGCCGTCCCAGCGCATGAAGCGGTGCAGCCCACCCAGCTCGCGCACCACATCGTCGCCCGGACGCAGATGCAGATGATAGGTATTCGACAGCTCGATCTGGCAGCCGAGCTCCTGCAGGTCGAAGGCGCTGACGCCGCCCTTGATGGCGGCCTGCGTCCCGACATTCATGAAAACAGGCGTCTGCACCACGCCGCCATGGGCACACTGAAACTCGCCCCGGCGCGCGCGGCCCTCTGTTTTGATGACCTTGAACATGAAAGCAATTCCTCCCGCTCCGTAAATCGCGCCGCTCGCGGCGCTCCTCCATCTTACCAGATTACGCCGCCGCGCGCAAGCCCCGCCGGAAAAACGGCGCGCGGCCGGTGAACTGCCTTGACATTTCTTTCCGCCTGCCTTTATAATGAATGGCAGAATTGTACTTTTCGATATCGGAGCGCGCGGCGCACGGAGGGAGAACACTTATGAGCTGGCTGAAAGAGCAAAACCGCCTGACGCACGAATTCTGCCGCGGCGAGCTGTCCCATTTCCTGCACATCACGGCGTGCGCCTTCGCGGCGCTGGCCGTGATCGGTCTGGCGCTCGGGCTGGTTCGCCCGGATCTGTGCAGCTGGATGATCGGCCAGTTCGTGCAGCAGATGGAGGACATGGGCATCCAGCAGGCGGACGGGCACCTCAGCGCGCTGATGCTCCTCGGCAACAACCTGCGTGCCTCGATTGCGTGCATTCTCTATGGCTTCGTGCCGTTTCTCTTTCTCCCCGCCCTGTCGCTGGGCGTGAACGCGGGGCTGCTCGGCCTGCTCGCGGCGTTCTATCTGCAAAACGATATCTCCCTGTGGTACTACCTCGCCGGGATCCTGCCGCACGGGATTTTCGAGCTGCCCGCGCTCGTGATCGCGCTGGCTCTCGGTGTGTCGCTGTGCAGCCACGTCACGGACTTCGTGCGCCATAACCAGAAGGGCGTGATGGTTCCGCTCATGCTGCAGATGCTGCGCGTGCTTCTGCTGCGCGTTCTGCCGCTGCTGATCGTCGCCGCCGTAATGGAGGCGTATGTCACGCCGCTGGTGCTGGCGCTCCTCGGGCAGTGAAAGATGCCGCACATTTTGTGCCTATTTCATCTGCTTTCCATGTAATAAGAAATATTTTCTTGACTTTTTCTTGCATTTGCCTTAAAATAATTCTTGCGTGTAGCACACAACAGTGGCTCAGCAAAGCGTACTGCCTTCCCGGCAGTACGCTTTATTCTTTGCAAAGGAAGCGAAAATCATGCCAAAAACAAAAGCACAGGGCATCCTCTTCGGACTCATCATGTCCTATTCAATGGCCATCGGTATGGAAATCTACAACACCGCATCAGCGCTGGGCTTTGCGCAGCAGCCCGGCGGGCTGAGCAATCTTCGCAGTGCCGTCTTTCTCCCCGCGCTGCGCGAGACGCTCTGCATGGGGCTGATCGTCTTTATCGTCTCGAACCTCTGGGGAAACCGCATCGGCGCGAAAATCGCGGCGGCGCAGTGTGACCCCGCGCGCGATCATCCGACGTTCTGCCGTCTGCTGCGTCAGGCCGGAACGGTCGCAATCATGTGTCCGTCGATGTGCCTGATCGGCTCCGTCCTCTTCCAACTCCTGCCCGGACGCGCCCCGGCAGCCGAGCTGCCCGCCGCCTGGCTCGGCACACTGCTCAAAAACCTCCCCATGGCCTTCTTCTGGAACATGTTCGCCGCCGCACCCTTTACCCGCTGGCTCTTCCGCGTGCTCTGCCCGGAGAAGTCCCCGCGCAGCCCGCCGCATAGGATGAGTGGGGGCGCAGCCCCCGAAAGGAGGGAACGGTTTGGACTTCGGCATTGCGGGCGTGGCGGCCATCACCGTCATCGCCTATATCGTCGGGCTGGCCGCGCGCGTCAGCCCGCTGGACAACAAATGGATCCCGATCCTGTGCGGCACAGCCGGCGCGGCGCTCGGTGTCGCGGGGCTGTATATGATGCCCGACTTTCCCGCAGGAGACGCGATCTCCGCGGCGGCTGTCGGAATCGTCTCCGGTCTTGCCGCTACCGGCGCGCATCAGGCGGTCAAGCAGATGACTTGCCACGAAAACGGCACCTGCGGCAAATAGCAAACGGCGGAGCGCCCGGATTTCCGGGCGCTCCGTACAATTTTCTTAAAAAGGGCAGAGCCATTTTCAAGAAATGTTTTTCGCTCTGAACTACGTATTTTTGCGCGACGGGTATCACGAAGCACGCTGCGGAGCGTCTTGCCAAGGCCGCCGAGATGCGAAGATCGTATCGGGAATTTCCCGCGTACCGGTGACGGTGCGCGGGAAATTTTTTCAGGAGTCTCCCGATCAGCCGCGGCGAAGCAACAGGCTCCGTCAAAACGTGAAAAAAAGCCCTGCACCACAGGTGCAGGACTTTTGGTCAGCCATAGCCTTACTTGTCCAGACCGAAACGCTTGTTGAACTTTGCAACGCGTCCGCCGGTATCCACCAGCTTCTGCTTGCCGGTGAAGAAGGGGTGACACTTAG
>ERZ772900.3160-NODE-3160-length-11026-cov-28.577158_pt1 | contig 11026 bp, 8 predicted proteins | sample MGYA00512124_ERZ772900 | MGnify/ENA primary metagenome ERZ772900 (study PRJEB29015, sample SAMEA2737716) | human gut metagenome | biome: human gut; feature: human-associated habitat; material: faeces | place: China | collected 2012 ... | reverse complement strand
TGTATGAGGACGACTTTGCGGGCGATGGCCGTCGCTTCTACACCGATGGCCGCAACGTCCACAAGTACCTGAAGGAGCTGGTCGCCGCAGGCGGCATCGACGGTATGATAACCGTTGGCGAAATGTCCTCCACCACGCTGGAAAACTGCATCGGCTACACCGCTGAGGGCAATCACGAGCTGACGATGTGCTTCAATTTCCACCACCTGAAGGTCGACTACAAGAATGGTCAGAAGTGGGAACTGATGCCGCCTGACCACATGGCGCTGAAGAAGCTGTTCCAGACCTGGCAGGAAGGAATGCAGGAGCACAACGGCTGGAATGCGCTGTTCTGGTGTAACCACGACCAGCCCCGTGCGGTCAGCCGCTTCGGCAGCGACACGACCTACTGGAAGGAAAGCGCCGAGATGCTGGCGGCAGCCATCCACTTTATGCGCGGCACCCCCTACATTTATCAGGGCGAAGAACTGGGCATGACGAACCCGCACTTCACATCCATTGACCAGTACCGTGATGTGGAAAGCCGCAACTACTATAAGATTCTGCGCCAGCAGGACAAGTCCGAGGAAGAAACGCTGGACATCATTGCACAGCGCAGCCGGGATGATTCCCGCACCCCGATGCAGTGGAATAGCAGCGAAAATGCGGGCTTCACCACTGGCACTCCGTGGATTGGTTTGGCGGACAACTACAAGGCCATCAACGCCGCTGCTGAGGTGGATGACCCGGATTCTGTGCGCAGCTTTTACAAGATGCTGGTGCATCTGCGCAAGACCCACAAGGTCATCAGCGAGGGCAAGATCGAGTTTCTTTACCCGGACAATGCCGATTTGTTGGCCTATCGCCGGTACGACGGCGAGACGGAGCTGCTGGTTCTCTGCAACCTGACTGAGCATGACGCACCTTACACCCTGCCAGAGGGCTGGGCAGACGCAGATAAGCTGCTGGGAAACTATCCTGACAGAAACGATGCCCTGCGTCCGTATGAGTGCCTGATCCTAACAAAGGCCTAAGACTTATTTCTCAAGTTTTTTCTCAAAACAAAAACAGGGTGCGCCCTGAATGGACGCATCCTGAAAATCCACAGACAAGAGCGATATGTACAACAGGGCTTTCCCCGTCGGGAAGGCCCTGTTTCTCTCTGTACTGACAGTAAAACCGCTCCGAGCGTTCTGCCCGGAGCGGTTTTGCGTCAGCAGTATTTATGCAGAATGGTCATAGACGGAGGGAGAAGTCATGCGTCCTTGCACAGCTTGGTCAATTCTTCGATGGCGGCATCCTCGTCCGGGCCATCGGCGGCGATGGTCACGGTCTCGCCGCACTTCACGGCCAGACCCATTACGGCAAAGATCTTCTTCATGTCGGCGACTTTGCCGTTCTTAGTCATAGTGACTTTGCTCTCAAAGCCTTTGGCAGCTTTGCTCAGGATACCGGCGGGACGGGCGTGCAGACCTTCTTTGTCCTGAATGGTGATATCGATGCTCTTCATAAAAATCTCTCCTTTTTGGAATCGTTATTGTAAGTGCTCCAGCACATAGTTCATATCGGAAGTGGTCTTGAGCTGTTCCAGCGCATCCTCGTCTTCCAAAATTTCGCAGACATTGCCCAGCAGGTCAAGATGGTCGTTGCCGACACCGGCAATGCCGAACACGAGGTAGGCTTTTTCATCGCCGAAGTCCACGCCCTGCGGATATTGCAGCAGGACAACGCCGGACTTTTTAACGGTGCCCTTCTTCTGGCTGGTGCCGTGGGGAATGGCTACACCCATGCCCATGTAGGTGCTCACCAGCTTTTCGCGCTCCACCATGGCATCGGCGTAACTGTCATCCACATAGCCGCGCTTTGCCAGCAGCGCACCGGCGGCACGGATGGCCTCCTCCTTGGTGACGGAGGGCAGACCCAGCTGGATGTCCTCCGCCTGGATCTTCATCACGGAACCGTTGGCTTTGGAAGCCTCGGTCACGGCAGCCGCCAGAGGGGCTACGGCTGCATTGCGCAGGTCGGATACGATCTCCTCATTGGCGGCAGCTTCGGCCTTGGCATCCAGTGCCGGGGTAGTGGAGGTCAGTGCGTTGTACAATGCGTCCAGATGCGGATCTGCAAGGAAGTTATCCAATGTAACAAGCTGTGCCTGCGGGGCGCACTTGGCGGCGCGGTCAGCCAGAACGCGCTGGCAGACCACTACGTCCGCGTCAGCGGGGATGGTATCCACGCTGGAGTTGGTCACGGTCAAGTCGGGGCGCTCCGCCTTAATGCGGTTGTGGAACTTGGTAGCACCCATGGCGCTGGAACCCATACCGGCATCGCAGGCAAAGACGATCTTGCGGATCTGGCCGACATTCACGGCAGTAGGCTCGGGGATCTCGCCCTTAGCCTGTGCCTTCATCTCCTTCATTTCGTTCTGGGCATCGGTCAGGCTCTTGGTGTGACCGGAGGTCGCTTTCAGAATGACCGAGGACAGAACAAAGGAAACAGCACCGGCGATGACAACGCCCAGCAGAACGGTGAGAATGGAATCCCGGGGAGCCATTGCCATGTAGGCGATGATGGAACCGGGAGAGGCAGGGCCGGACAGACCTGCACCGGTCATAGAGTAGAACAGGATGGCACAGAAGTTGCCCACGATGGGGGCGATGATGATCACGGGGTTCATCAGGATGTAGGGGAAGTAGATCTCGTGGATGCCGCCCAGCAGGTGGATGATCACAGCACCGGGAGCGGACTGGCGGGTGGTGTCGTCCTTGCAGAAGAAGCAGTAAGCCAGCAGGACACCAAGACCGGGACCGGGGTTGGCTTCCAGCATATACATGATGGAACGACCGGTCTCAGCAGCCTGACTTGCACCGATGGGGCTGAAGATGCCGTGGTTGATGGCGTTGTTCAGGAACAATACCTTTGCAGGCTCAATAAAGATGGACACCAGCGGCAGCAGGCTGTGCGCCACAAGGAAGTCCACACCGGCGGTCAGCACGGTGAGGATGGCAGTCATGAACGGGCCGATGACGTAGTAGCCGAGGATGGCCAGCAGCATACCCAGAATGCCGATGGAGAAGTTGTTGATCAGCATCTCGAAACCGGCGGGGATATGGCCTTCCACCTTCTTATCGAATTGCTTGATGACCCAGCCGGCCAGAGGGCCCATGACCATGGCGCCCATCAGCATGGTGTAGTCCGAGCCGCAGATGCAGCCCACCACGGCGATGGCGGCGATGACGCGGCCGCGGTCGCCTGCAATCATCTTGCCGCCCTGCCCTGCAATGAGGATGGGCAGCAGGTAGGTCAGCATCGGGGAGACCATGCTGGCCAGCTTTTCGTTGGGGAACCAGCCCGCTTCTCGTTGGGGAACCAGCCCGCTTCAATGAACAGAGCAGTGAGGAAGCCCCACGCGATGAATGCGCCGATATTCGGCATGACCATGCCGCTGAGGAACTTGCCAAAGCGGGAAACAGCGTTTTTCATTTGTAGCTCTCCTTTTTCACTTGAAAGGCAGGCGGTGCAGCTCCTGTGGCATGGGAGCTGCGGCCTGCGGACGGTTGTTCGGAGGAGCTTTCGTTTCGTTCTGACACTATTCTAGCCGATACTGCGCCGGATTTCAATGGTGACAAGCGGTGGGGTTGTCACCGGAGGATGGTGACACCAGTGGGCTGATACGGCAACATTTCCAATGGATGCGCGGGTGATTTGTGCATATTTGCTGATGCGCCGGGATACAAGACGGGAACAAGGAAGCTTTTGTCACTGGGCAATGGTGACAAAAAACACACAACTTCTTTTCTGCGTTGGGGGCTGGCAGACGGGGTGGCACTATGTTACAATAGAAGCAATGGGTAACTTTTGGGAAAAGGAGAAAAGCAACATGGGTGCGGTGTATCGTGAGGAACTGTCGGCAAATGCACGGAAGCTGATCGAGCAGCTGCTCAGCCTTCCGCAGGGCTGGGTGACGGCGGCGGCGCTGGCTGAAAGCATCGGGGTCAGCCGCCGCACCGTGCTGCGGGAGCTGCCCGCTGTGGAGCAGTGGATGCAGGCTGCCGGGGCGCATTTTGTGCGGAATCCCGGCAAGGGTCTGCTGCTGGATGAAGCGCCGGAGCGGCGAGACGCACTGCGCACCCAGCTGAACAGCGGCGACAGGAAAAAACTTTCCCGCGCAGAGCGGCGGCAGCAGCTTTTGACAAGGCTGCTCAGCGAGCAGGAGCCCTGCAAAACAGCGGTACTGGCACGGGCGCTTGGCGTTTCGGAAAGCACGCTGTCTGCAGACTTGGATGAACTTGAGACCAAGCTACACCCCTACCGGGTGGAGATGTTCCGCCGCCCCGGCGTGGGGGTCTGGCTGCAGGGGGATGCTTCTTCCTACCGGAGGGTGGTGTCTGCCCTGCTGCGCAGCAGTATGCCGGAAAAGGAACTGGCAGAGGTGCTCTGCGGACGGATGCCGGAAAACGAGATCTTCTCGACCCTGCTGGATACAAAAACGGCCGAAAAGGTCTGGGCGGTTTTGCAGCAGTTTGAACAGGAAGAACAGCTCCATCTGCCGGATGCAGGCTTTCTGGCGCTGGCGATCCATTGCACCCTGACCATTCAGCAGCTGCGGCAGGGCGGCGACAAGGGCAGCGCCCCCAGAGGGCTGCGCCCGGCGGGCAATCATGCTGCCCGGCTGGTGGCGGCGCTGAACTGCGCCTTCGGGCTGACCCTGCCGCCTGAGGAAGCGCAGTATCTGGAACTGTATCTCTCCGCCTATCTGGGCGCAGAGGACCCTTGGGGCAGCGCACAGGAGATGGAGTTGCGGAATCTGGAAGCCGCCCTTATCCGGGAAATGGAAAAGGCGCTGCACACAGACCTTTCCGGTTACACCTCTTTGCGGGATGACCTGTACTGCCACCTGCGCCCCATGCTGCTGCGGGTGGAGCAGAACATTCGTACCGAAAACCCCCAGCTGGACACCATCCGCACCGCCTACCCCGGCCTGTGGAAAGCCACCCGCACCGCCTGTGATGCGGTGCAGCAGCAATTCGTTCTGCCCGCCATTTCAGACGATGAAGCGGCGTACCTTGCCATGCATTTTGGCGCAGTGCTGGAACAGAATGCCATGTTCCGGCTGCGGCTGCGGGTGGTAGTGGCCTGTCCGCTGGGCATGGGCTCCAGCCGCTTTCTGGCTTCCCGGCTGGGAAACGAGTTTCCCTCTTTGCAGGTGGAGGGGTGCTGCTCGGTGCGGGAGCTGAATACTGCCGACCTGCGTCGGAGAAAAATCGACTTCATTATCTCCACCGTGCCGCTGGAACTGGATTACCCGGCGGTGTGCATCAGCCCTTCCCTGCTGGAACCGGATCGTGCCGTGCTGAAGGACGCTATCACGCAGTACAGCCAGAACCGCGCAGAACCGGAACCGGCGGTGCAGCCCGTGCAGGATGCACCGCACGCAGGCTCCAAGTTGCAGTATTATGCGCGCCTGACCCGGTCCATGACCGGGCTGCTGGAACATCTGACCATCCAGCCCGTCAAGGCTCCCGGCAGCCGCGCTGCCCTCATCCATGCAGCGGCGCAGCTGTTCTGCCCGCAGGAAGCGGACGCCCGGCTGGTGGAGCAGCAGCTTCGCCGCCGCGAGACGCTGGGCGATACCTACATCAAACCCCTGTATGCCCTGCTGCTCCATTGCAGGACAAGTGCGGTAAAGGACTGCCGCTTGGGTTATCTGCAGGCACAGCCGCCGGTCTATGAGCCGGGGCGCATCGTGCTGGGGGCACTGGTGCTGCTGGCTCCGGACGACGGGAACGGCGTCCCGGTGGAGGTCATGCAAAATGTCAGCGGGCAGCTGATCGAAACGCCCCGGCTGATGGAGGCACTGCGCGCCGGCCAGCAGCAGGAAGCGGCAGACCTGCTGGAACAGGGCTTTGACCGTGGCTTTTTTGCGGACTGCAAACCGCCGCACACAAAATGAACTGAAAACGCACTCCCGGCTTTTGCCTTTTTGGGCAGAGCCGGGAGTTTTTTTGCTATTATAACAAGATACCTATTAGAGAACTTTTGAACTAAAAATCATGTATCCCAGAAAGTTGGCGAAAAGCACCAAAAACACGCAGTGCAATTTGTTGAAACAACAGCTTGACACGGGCGAAAACTGTTGGTATTATAATGCTAGAGCTTTCGTTTCAACAGTTTCGAGTTTCATAACAACAATCATGAAGGAGGCTGTTGTTCCCATGATCTACACCGTAACATTGAATCCGGCGCTGGACAAGACCGTTGAGATCCCGAACCTTGCGCTGGACACTGTAAACCGGATCACCAAGATGCGTACCGATCCCGGTGGCAAGGGCATCAACGTCAGCAAGGTGATCGCAAAGCTGGGTGGGACCAGCAAGGCCATCGGCATTCTGGCCGGTAACAGCGGCAAAGCCATTCAGGACGCACTGGACAGTGAAGGGCTTGCCCACAACTTCCGTTTCGTGCCCGGCGAGACCCGCACGAACCTGAAGGTCATCGACCCGGAAAACCACACCAACACCGACATCAACGAGCCGGGCATCGAGGTGGATGCCCCGGAGCTGACCGCCCTGCTGTACGACCTGCTGAAGGAACTGAAACAGGGGGATATCGTGGTGCTGGCAGGCAGCCTGCCGAAGGGTGCCCCCAAGGACACCTACTACACATGGGTGGAATCCTGCAAAAAGGCAGGGGCAAAGGTCTTTCTGGATGCAGACGGCGAGCTGCTGGCAGAGGGGCTGAAGGCTGCTCCCTATCTGGTCAAACCCAACAACGACGAGCTTTCCCGCATGATGGGCCGGGAGCTGAAAACGCTGGATGAACTGGCCGATGCCGGTCAGGCGCTCATCCGCAGGGGCATCGAACATGTGGTGGTGTCCATGGGCGGTCGGGGTGCGCTGTATCTCCGCAAGGACAGCGTGATCTACGCTCCGGCACTGAAGGTCAAAGTGGGCAGCACGGTGGGTGCCGGCGACAGCGTGGTCGCCGCTCTCGCCTACGCCGAAGCGGAAGGGCTTAACGAAGAAAACACCGTTCGCCTGTCCATCGCCACAGGAGCCGCCAATGTGATGTGCAGCGGCACACAGGCTGCAGAGCGCAGCCAGATCGAAGAACTGCTGCCGCTGGTCACCTTCCAACATCTGTAAAACTTCTTGAAAACACAACGGTAACTGTTATAATAAAAGGAGAGTTTCATTATGAAAGTCAAAGCTGTTCGTCTGCACGCCGCCAACGACCTGCGTCTGGATACTTTTGAACTGCCGGAGATCAAGGACGATGAGATCTTGGTCAAGGTCGTTTCCGATAGCATCTGCATGTCTACTTACAAGTGCGCCATCCTCGGCACTGCTCACAAGCGTGTGCATCCGGATGTAGCCGAGCACCCCGCCATCATGGGCCACGAGTTCGCCGGTGATATCGTCAAGGTGGGCAAGGCGCATCAGGACAAGTTCAAGCCCGGCATGAAGTTCACCCTGCAGCCCGCCCTGAACTACAAGGGCACCATGTGGAGCCCCGGCTACTCCTACGAGTTCTTCGGCGGCGACGCCACCTACTGCATCATCCCTGCCGAGGTCATGGAACTGGGCTGCCTGCTGGAGTACAAGGGCCGTGCTTACTACGAGGCTTCTCTGGCCGAGCCTATGAGCTGCTCCATCGGTGCTTTCAACGCCGCCTACCACACCAAGATGGGTGTGTACCATCACGATATGGGCATCAAGAAGGGTGGCAAGCTGGCGATTCTGGCCGGTGCAGGTCCCATGGGTCTGGGTGCTCTGACCTACGCACTGCACCGTGATGTGCGCCCCGGCATGGTGGTGGTCACCGATATCAACGAGGATCGTCTGGCCCGTGCGGAGTCCCTCTTCCCCCCGAAGGAGGTCAAGGAGAAGGACGGCATCGACCTGTACTTCGTCAACACCGCCAACATGGCAGACCCCGCTGCCGAGCTGCGGGAGCTGACCGGCGGTACCGGCTTTGATGATGTGTTCTGCTACGCCCCCATCGCGCCGGTGGTGGAGCTGTCCAGTGCTGTGCTGGGTCGTGACGGCTGCCTGAACTTCTTTGCAGGCCCCACCGACAAGCAGTTCAGCGCCAAGATGAACTTCTACGATGTGCACTACAATTCTACCCATGTCATGGGCACCACCGGCGGTAATACCGCCGACATGATCGAGTCGCTGGAACTGACCGCCGCTAAGCGCATCGACCCGGCTGTGATGGTCACCCACATCGGCGGTCTGAACGCCGCTGCCGAGACCACCCTAAACCTGCCCAAGATCCCCGGCGGCAAAAAGCTGATCTACACCCACCTGACCATGCCCCTCATCGCCCTGACCGATCTGCGTGCCAAGGGCGAACAGGACAACGACCCCCGCTATACCGCACTGGCTGACATCGTGGATGCCCACAACGGCCTGTGGTGCCCGGAAGCAGAGGAATATCTGCTGGCAAACTTCAACCCGGAGGACTAAGCGGAACGTGCCATGGGACAGGACAAACGCAGACAGGAGGAATCCCCCATGGAACAACGCCGCAATCAGATCGTGGAGCTGGTGAACCGCAAAGGCAGCATTAGCTTTGCCCAGCTCAAGGAAGCTTTCCCTTCCGTTTCGGAAATGACCCTGCGCACCGACCTGAAAGCACTGGATGAAGCCCGCCGTGTGGTGCGGGTGCATGGCGGTGTCAAGTCGGTGGAGCAGGTGGTAGGCACAGACGACCTGCTGAGCCGCCGTTCCGCCCGCAATGCCGAAGCAAAGCAGATCATTGCCGAAAAAGCCACTGCTCTGCTGCGCCCCAACACCACCCTGTTTCTGGATTCCGGCAGCACCGCCACAGCAGTGGCCCGGTGCATCCAGGATCAGCCCATGCTCATCTACACCAGCGGCCTGAGCTGCGCCATGGAGCTGGCAAAGCTGGAAAAGCCCCATGTGTCCCTGCCGGGCGGCAGCCTGAACCGGTTCAGCCTGAGCGTCTGCGGTGCACAGAGCATCCAGACGATGGAGGGCATCAACTTTGATCTGCTGCTGCTGGGCGTGACCAGTTACAGCCCGGAAACCGGTTTTACCTGCGGCGTGGAGGATGAAGCACGGCTCAAGCAGACCGTGCTCCGCCGCTGTGAGCAGAAAGCCGTGCTGCTGGATTCCTCCAAGATCGGACTGAAAAGTACATTCCACATCTGCGAGCTGTCCGATATTGATATTGTGATCTCGGACGGAAAACTGCCCGTAGAATTTTTACAGGCCTGCCGGAACGCAGGCGTAACAGTACTATAAAAGGAGCATTATTATGAAGATCATCCGCGCAAAAGATTATCAGGATATGTCCCGCAAAGCGGCCAACATCATCTCCGCACAGGTCATCATGAAGCCGGACTGTGTACTGGGTCTTGCCACCGGCGGCACCCCGGTGGGCACTTATGCCCAACTGGTGGACTGGTACAACAAAGGCGATTTGGATTTCTCCGAGGTCACTACTGTCAATCTGGATGAGTACCGCGGCCTACCCAAGGAGCACCCCCAGAGTTACTGGTATTTCATGAACGAGAACCTGTTCAGCAAGGTGAATATCGACCCGGCCAAGACCAACCTGCCGGACGGTACCAATCTGGACACTGCCGCCGAGTGTGCCCGTTACAACGGTATCATCCACAAGCTGGGCGGCATCGACCTGCAGCTGCTGGGCATCGGCCCCAATGGTCATATCGGCTTCAATGAGCCGGGCGAAGCCTTTGAGCTGGAGACCCACTGCATCGACCTTGCGCCCACTACCATCGAAGCCAACAAGCGCTTCTTTGACGGCAACGAGGCCCTTGTCCCCAAACAGGCATACACCATGGGCATCAAGACCATCATGCAGGCACGCAAGGTGCTGGTGGTAGCCAACGGTAAAGCCAAGGCACAGGCCGTCAAGGACGCCGTGACCGGCCCTGTGACCCCTGCCTGCCCCGGCAGCATCCTGCAGCTGCATCCGGACTGTATCCTTGTGGCAGACGAGGAAGCACTGAGCCTGCTGTAAACTCCCAAAGCCAACTTCTTCATTTACCATAACTTTGCTTAAGATCCAACCAAAGCACAGAAAGGGCCGGACTCGTTGCACGGGTTCGGCTCTTTCTGTCAGAAAGAAGAAGAACGGTGTCAAGTTCATGTCGGCAACGGAAATCATCTCCGAGGGCCCGGAGGGCATCATTCTGGAATCGGTGCTGGAAGGTTATTCGGATTTGGATTGCATTCCTGCACCACAAAAAAGACAGCTTTTGATGGCTGTCTTTTTTGTTTTATGCGGCAATTTCTCTTCAGCGGCACCGGCAGAACAGCGGACTTGAACAGGGCGGCAGCAAAAGGGGAGCACCGGCAGCGCTGCCGGGTCCCGCAGCCCGTCAGCACAGAACCGTTCAAATCGTTCTCTGCACTGGACAATCACCCCCTGTTCGCGGTATACTGAAAGCTGAATGAATGCAGAAAAACGAGGTCGCAGCATGGTGGAACAGGCAAACGAATTGATATTGGATATCTTGCCCCTTTCGGCAGATACAGCACGGCTGGTGCGGGTGTATGGCGCTGCACCCTGCGTGGTGCTGCCGGGCAGCGTGCCCGCCCCGGCGGGCGGCAGCCTTGCCCTGACCGAGCTGGGCGACTACTGCTTTTCCGAAAAGCCCCGCAGCCTGCCTGCGCCGGATGCCCTCTGCCGCTATGCAGTAAGTGCGGACGGTACGGTGCGGCTGACCCGGGCGTTTGGGCAGGCGGTGGGGCAAAAGCCCGCCCGCCGGTACGATTTTGACCTTGACGCCCCGGCTGCGGACGAAGAAGAACTGCACCCGGTGTGCGGCAGCTTTCTGGAAGAAGTCACCCTGCCGGACAGCGTTCAGGTTATTGGCAGTTGCGCCTTTTACAACTGCCGCAGCCTGCGTCTGCTCACGGTGGGCAGCGGGGGACTTACCGTGGGCAGCGATGTGTTTTTGAACTGCTTTGCGCTGGAGACGCTGCGGGTGCAGGCCGAACCGGAGCAGCCCACTGGGCTGTTTGCACTGGTGAACAACATCACCGAGGCCGTG
>ERZ772900.3157-NODE-3157-length-11033-cov-14.171252_pt1 | contig 11033 bp, 9 predicted proteins | sample MGYA00512124_ERZ772900 | MGnify/ENA primary metagenome ERZ772900 (study PRJEB29015, sample SAMEA2737716) | human gut metagenome | biome: human gut; feature: human-associated habitat; material: faeces | place: China | collected 2012 ... | reverse complement strand
ATCGGCATCATCGTGGTGCAGAGCATCGTTGTTCAGTTTGATATGCTGGGTGGAGCGATGGTCTCCAATGCGGCGCAGAACGGTTTCGGTGCGGCAAACAAGGTCAATAACCTGTTGATGACGCCGCTCAACGGTCTCGGCTCCGCGATGACGAGCTTCACGGCGCAGAACCTCGGCGCGGGCGACACAAAGCGCATCAAGAAGGGCACGATTCAGTCGCTCATCATCATGCTCATCATGGCGGCGTGCTCCATCCTGATCGGACTGCTGCTGACGATCAACGGCACCTATCTTCACATCTTCCTCAGCGCGGATAAGGTGACGGCGGAGACGCTCCGCTTTGGCAATTCCTACCTCTATATCGACCTGTCGCTCTATGCGTTCTTGGGGTTTATCTTTGTTGCGCGAAACTGTGTACAGGGCATCGGCAAGCCGCAGTTCGTGCTGGGCGCGGGAGCGGCCGAGCTTGTCGCGCGCGTTGCCGTCTGTCTGCTGCTGCCTGCGGCGCTCGCGGGCGGCGTGGTCAGCGCGGAGGCACCGCAGGCGGCGGTCTACGGCCTGTGCGTGGCTGACCCGTTTGCGTGGATGTCAGCCGACGCGGTGCTGTGCATTCCGTTCTTCCGCAACATTATGAAAGAGGACTACCGTTACCTTTACAGCGGCAGCGGTCAGGGCCTCGTCAACGGACAGTAATAAAAAAGCTCTCGTCGAAAGACGAGAGCTTTTTTATATTGTGTCAATCAGTCCTCGAACCATGCCACGGCGCGGATGGGCGAACCATCGCAGTTTTCGAGCTTGAGCGGGAAGCAGCTGAACGAAAACAACCCCTTGCCGCATTTGTCGAGGTCCTTGAGGTTTTCGATGTTGACGATGTCCTTATTTTGGAAGAGCTTTTTGTGGCGTGTCAGGTTTTCGTCTGCGATGGGGTCGAGGCCGATGACGTCGAAGCCGATGCCCTTGTAGTTGCCCGCGATGATGTAGTCGAGCGCCGCGTCGTCGAGGCAGGGATAATCGCCAAAGTAGGCATCCGTCCCCCAGCGCTTGTCCCAGCCGAGGTGGAAGAGCAGAAAATCGGCATTTTCCGCGTCTTTGCCGTATTGCAGGATGCGCTCGAGCGTGATGGCCTTGCCCTCGTTCAAGTCGCTGCACTCGATAACGAGCGCCTTGCCGATGAACTGCGAGGCGGGGAACGCGTCGAGCGTCGTGCGGCCGGCGAACAGATGCGCGGGCGGGTCCATGTGTGTGCCCGTGTGGGTGTACATGGTCAGCTTCGTCTCCTTGAAGCCGTCCTTTTCATAGGTGTTCGCGCCGGCGAAAATGGGTGTCTCCGTGCCGGGATAGACCGGCATATTTTCAGCGATGGTGTGGGTCAGGTCAAGCACGCGCATGGGAACATCTTCCTTTCTGTTGAAATCAAAATCAGAATACGAACTGCACCAGCAGCATGTAGCACACCGTGCCGCCCACGATGGAGAGCAGCATTTGTCTCTTCCACAGGTGCAGGCTGATCGTCACGGCAATGGCGATGAGCTCGGGCAGGCCGTAGGCAAAGTGCAGCACGTCAACATTGCGCAGGCAGTAGACGACGAGCATGCCGAAGATCGCGCCCGGCAGTGCTGAGCCGAGGTATTGGATGTACTTGGGCGTCGGCTTTTTCGGGTTGAAGACCAGAAACGGCAGGAAGCGCGTGAGCATCGTGCCGAGCGCGCAGAGGATGATGGTGATGGCCTGTTGTAGGATCGTCATTTTACCGCCTTCTGCGTCTTGGCTTCGACGGGCTTTCTCAGCGCGGTCAGCGCGACGAGGATGCAGATCATCGTGGGAATGAGGAAGTTGTCCGCACCGAAAATGAGCAGACACGCAACACTTGCGATAAGACCGATCCACGCGCTGAAATGGTGCTTTTCTTTGAGCCACTGGTCCATGAAGATGACCACAAACATCGCCGTCATCACAAAGTCGAGCCCCTCGGTATTGAAGCGCAGAAGCCCGCCGAGGATGCCGCCGAGCGTCGCGCCCAGGAACCAGTAAAATTCATCGAGCAGCGAGACGAAGAAGTAGAACCAGCCGCGGCCCACGCCCTCAGAGATCTCCGCCGTATAGTTGACGCTGAACGTCTCGTCGCACATCGCGTAGATGAGGTAGGGCTTTTTCCAGCCCATGCCCTTGTACTTGTCGAGCATCGAAATACCGTAAAACAGGTGGCGCGCCTGGATCATCACCGCCGTCAGGAAGACCTGCACCGGCGCAAACGGCGCGAGCAGCATGCTCGTCGCGACAAATTCAAGGCTGCCGCCGAAGATGACGACGCTCATGATCATCGGATACCAGAAGCTAAAGCCCGACGTGCGCATATAGACGCCATAGGTCATGCCGAGAAATAAAAAGCCTGCGAAGATCGGGATGGTGTGCGGAAACGCGGCCTTCAGTGCCGCAACTGCGGGTGATTTGCTGTGCATGGGAACGGGAAACCTCCTCGTGGTGATGAAACGAAGCAGAAATGCGCCGGTTATTTTTGCGCCCGGTGCATAAACTGACCTGAGGTGATACGATGTCCTGTCAGGACGCGCTGCCCGCCGCCGTCAGCGCCGCCGCGGCGGCCATGGCGCAGGGAAAGAGCGATGAAGAGGTCGCGCTGCTCGCCGCCATCTTTACGCAGCTGGGCGACAGCCTTGCGATGATCGTCGCTCTGCGCGCGTGCGAAAAAAGCGGCGGCAGCGAGGCGGAATAAGGGAATCAGTCCTTGGCCGCCTCTTCTTTGTCTTCATCCTTTTTGCCGCCCAGGGTGATGAACACGCCCGCGACCAGCGTGATGGCCGAGCCGAGCAGGATGCGCGGCGTGAGCGTTTCATTTAAGAAGAGAATGCCGACAAAAATGCTCGTGATCGGCTCAAACGTACTCAAAATCGCTGCGCGCTGTGCGCCGATGAGGAACGTGCCCTTCTGGAAGAGCATGACCGCGCCGATGCAGATCATCAGCGAAAAGGCGAGCGCCGCGAGCCATCCGGCGAGGGTCTGCGGCAGGCAGAGCTGGTGCGAGAGGAGACAGAGAAAGAACATGCAGACCGCACTGATGAGCGCCATGTAGAAGGTCATACGAAAGCCCATGACCTCGCGGTGGCGGAAATGCGCTAAAAGCAGAATGTAGACGGCGTAGGTCACGCCGGACGTCAGCGCCAGCGCGACACCGAGCGGATCGACTGCACCGCTTGGGTCGATGAGAAGCAGAATGCCGAGGGAGCACAGGACCGCGCAGAAAAGCGCTTTTTTCTGCACCCGTTCGCGCAGCACCAGGCCGCCGAGCACCACGATGACGGGATAGGCGAAGTGGAATACCGTCGCCATGCCGGAGGCAAGATAGCGATACGAGCTGAACAGCAGGATCGGCGTGATACAGCAGCCGAAAAAGCCGGTCAGGCTGGTCTCGAGCAGCGCGCCGCGGCTGATGCGCAGCCCGCCCTGCTTTTGGCACAGCAGCGCGAGGACCGGGAGCGAGAGAAGATTGCGCAGAAACACCAGCGACATCGGCGTCACGCCCTGCGCGTAGAGAAAATTCGCGCCCAGCGGCATACAGCCGAAGATGACGGCGCTCAGGATCACGCAGAGATAGCCGAGCCACGGCGTTCGACGTTCCATGATTCTCCCCTCCCCTTTATATGAATAAAGTGAATGCATTTATCATACGCGCGCTTTTCCATCCGGTCAAGTGGGGAAAAGAAAAAACACCGCGTTGACAAATATTCTCGCGGCTGATATGCTGTGATATTATCAGAAAAAAGAGAGGAAAGCTGTCATGTTTCTCTTTTATGTAAACCCGATATTGATCGCTGCGGCAGTCATTCCGGCCATTGTCCTGCTGCGCTTTGTCTACAAGGAGGACCGGCTCGACAAAGAGTCGCCGGGGCTGCTGCTCTCGCTCGTGATTTTCGGCATTCTATCGACATTTGCTGCCATCGTGACCGAGCAGATCGGCGAGGCGATCTTGGGCATTCTCCTGCCGCAGAGTTCGACCGCCTACAACGTGCTGCTCTACTTCGTTGTGGTCGCGCTGTCGGAAGAGGGCTTTAAGTACCTGCTGCTCAAGAAGCGCACGTGGTATTCGGGCGAATTCAACTGCCAGTTCGACGGCATTGTGTACGCCGTGTTCGTCGCGCTCGGCTTTGCCCTGTGGGAGAATATCAGCTATGTGCTGATGTACGGTCTCGGCACGGCGGCTGTCCGCGCGGTCACGGCCGTGCCGGGGCACGCGTGCTTCGGTGTGTTCATGGGCGCTTTCTACGGCCTTGCCAAGCGCTACGACAACTTTGGCGACGAGTACCGCAGCCGCCGCTGCCGCCGCCTTGCCGTGCTCGTGCCGGTGCTGCTGCACGGCACGTACGATTTCATCGCAACGTATGAGTACGACGGCTATGCGTGGATCTTCGTTGTGTTCGTCGTGCTGCTCTTCGCCGCGGCGTACCGCATGATCAAAAAGCTCTCGCGCGACGACCGCTTTATCGACGACAGCGACTACTACCACTATGACGGCCCCGAGTTCTGAAGAATGAAAAAAGCGACCGCTCACCGAGCGGGCGCTTTTTCTATTTGAAAGTTATAATTCCATTTCGTACAGCTCGTCGCCGGCCTTGTGGAATCCGGCGCGCTCAAACATCCGCTGCGACTGCGCATTGAACGAGTAGATCTCCGCGTGCAGTTTGGGGATGTGCTGTTCCCTTGCGAGCTTTTGAATTTCGCCGATGACGCGGCTGCCGATGTGCTTGTTCTGGAAGCTCTTCGCCACGACGATGTTGATCTCGCCGTCCGGATGCAGGCAGACGTCGCCGTACAGGCGGCCGCGGTACTTGATGTAAAAAAGACTGCTCGTACACACTGTTGCGGTTGTCGACCTGCTTGCACACATCCGCATCCTGATACCACAGAAGCGACGCTTTGTAGTTGGGATCATACGGGACGAGAGTGATCTCGCCGTCGACAATTCTGCGTTCCATGACAGACCTCTCTTACATGATGACTTTCGGCGGAAACGGGCTCAGATGTGCGCGATGCAGTCGTACGCGATGCGCTCTCCGCCGTCGACGGCACCGTGGATGACGCCGCAGCGCCGGAAGCCATACGCTTCTAAAAGCCGCTGCATCGGGCGGTTATCCGCGTGCGTGTCGGCGCGCAGATAGCCGATCTGCGCGGTGCAGAAGTCAAAGCAGGCTCTCGACACGCCACGCGCTTTCCCGTTGGAGGCGAGACGGTGGATCGTGCCGTAGGGTTGATCGAGATGCCACGCGCCGTCTTCGATGACGCGGTAGCTCTCGTCCTCGCCGAGAAAGAGGGCGAATGTGCCGACGATCTCGCCATTTTCAAGCATCACATAGCTGCTGCCGCATGCGATATCATAGGTGACGATGCTGCGGTCTGGGTACTCGTCGCCCCATTGCGAGGCATTGCCGTTTGCGCGCATGTAGCGCTTTGCGGCGGCGAAGACGTCCAGCACGTGTCGACGTCCTGCAAGGTGGTTTTGCGAATTTCCATTTTAGCCCTTGTGCTGCTCGAACCAGCCGGTGATCTCGTTTAAGCGGCGGATGCGGTGCTTGGGCTTGCCGCTGCGGGAGAGCTCGTGGTTCTCGCCGCGGAAGAGCACAAGGCGGCTCTCGACGCCGTGCGCGATCAGCGCAGAGTACATCTGATAGCCCTGATCGACGGGGCAGCGGTAGTCCTCGAGCGAGTGGAGAAAGAGCGTCGGCGTTTTGACCTTGTCGGCGTACTTCATGGGGCTGTGCCACCAGAATTTTTCGACATCCGGCCAGATGGTCGAGCCGCACTGGTCTTCGGAGAAGTCGGGGCCGATGTCGGACACGCCGTAGAAGCTCGTCCAGTTCGAGATCGAGCGCTGGCTGGCGCAGGCGCGGAAGCGGTCGGTGTGGCCGATGATCCAGTTGGTCATAAAGCCGCCGTAGGAGCCGCCGGTTTCGAAGAGGTTATCTGCGTCCATCTCGGGATACTTTGCGAGCGCCGCGTCGCAGAACGCCATCAGATCATCGAAGTCGACCGTGCCGTACTTGCCGCGGATATCCATGAACGCGCCGCGGCCGTCGGAGCCGGTGGGATTGCAGAAGATGACGAAATAGCCACGGCTCGCCCAGTACTGCATCTCGTGATAGAACACGGGACCGTAGACGGTCTTGGGACCACCGTGAATATCGAAGATGACGGGGTACTTTTTGCCCGCTTCGAAGCCCATCGGTTTTAGGATGAAGCCGTGCACCTCGTGGTCGCCCGCGGTGAGGTTGAGGGGGTCAGGCTGGGCAACGTATTTGCCGCGCAGCATTGCGTCGTTGAAGTGCGTGACGCGGCGGCCCGTCTCGTCGTAGAGCTCCTGCGGCTTCATATCCCAGAGCGCGCAGAGGAGCATTTTGCCGTTTTTGCGGTCAAAGCAGTCGACGCTGCCGTCGCGCACGAGGACGGGGGAGACGGTGCCGTCTTCGAGCTTGTAGAGCCCCGCGCCGTCGAAGCGCGTCGAGATGAAGTACAGCACGTCGCCGTCCATCTTGAACGCCTGACCGCCGCCGTGGCGGACGTCGCAGCCGACGGAAGAACCGATGGCCTCGCCGTAGACGGCGTAGGGCGTGACGGCAAGCGTCTCGTAGTCGAGCTTGTAAAAGTCGCAGTCCGTGTTCATGCCGAACTTGCCGTCCGCGGCCATGACGAGCAGGAAGGACTTGCCGAGCGCGTATGTCGCGATGACGAAGTCGGGGCGACTCTTGACGACGAGCTCCTGACGGCGCGAGGCAAGGTCGATGCGGTAAAGGTCCTGACCGCCGAAGTGCGCGGGGCGGGGGACGGAGACGTCGAGAAGACTGAAATAGACGGTCTTCTGATCCTCCGCGAGCTGAACATCGGAGACGTTGAAGCCCGCATCCGTCAGGCGGGTGAGGGACTTTTTCTTCGCATCGTAGTAGAAGAGACTTTCATACGCGCCGCGCGTGTATGTGCCGCCGTTCCACCACCAGGGTAGCTGAGAGATGACCTCGTAATCCTCGTTTTCCTTTTTGTCGTCAAAGTAGGCTTTCACGAGCTTCCTGTCGCCTTTATAGAGGCCCTCAAAGCCGGGAAAGGTCGAGCCGACGACAAGCAGGTCGCCGTTTTTGAGAGGGAAGACCTGCGAGACGGGGATGGGAAACGTGTAGGCAAGATCGGCCTCGCCGCCGTCGAGTGCGATCTTGTAGAAGCGGCTCGTGAGCGATGGTTCCTTTTCCCCCTCACGGTCGCCCGCGAAAAGAACCGTGTTTTCATCCAAGTAGCAGAACGAGGATTCCTTGCCGCCGCCAGTCAGCGCGCGGACGCGGCCGCCTTTTAAAAGATAGAGGCGGGATTCGTAGCAATTTTTTTCTTTTTTCGCCTGACTCACGGTGAAGCAGGCGCTTGTCCCCTCGGGGGAGAATGTCACGTTCGCAAGTGAGCGGACGGCGCAGAAATCGTCAATGGCGATGGGCTTCATGGGAAAACTCCTTTCATCCGTCTGCGCGCAGAGCGGCGCAAAATCACGCAAGCATCATACCACAGCGACAAATATATTGCAATCCGCGGCAAAATCCGTCGAAGCGCACAAAAAAACATCTGCGGAATCCGCAGATGTTCACAAAAAATGCCTTGACTTTTCTGTACCCATTTGGTAAAATAAAGCGCTTATAAACGGGAAAGGGCGAGGAAAATTCCCCACCCATTACCGAGAGAATAGCATACCGCGGCAAAAAAAGCAAGATGCAGTTCGCTTTGTTTTACAACAAAGCCGGGTGTGTCGAACTGGATAGAGCCGCCGCAATACATTCCTTCAAGCGGACAGGGCTTGAAGAAAAGAAAGGCGTGAAGAGCAAAATGGCCAAAGACAAGATGTATGGCAAAACCCTTCGCAAGAATTTCGCCCGACACGAGGAGATCGTGGAGATGCCGAACCTGCTGGCGCTTCAGAAGAAGTCCTACCAGTGGTTCCTCGATACGGGTCTGCGCGAAGTCTTTTCCGACGTCGCCTCGATCTCGAACTACGCGGGCAACCTGGAGCTGAGCTTCATCGACTACAAGATGGACGAAGCGCCCAAGTACGACGTGCTCGAGTGCAAGGCGCGCGACGCGACGTATGCCGCCCCCCTGAAGGTGAGTGTGCGCCTCTACAACAAGGAGACCGGCGAGATCAAGGAGCAGGAGATCTTCATGGGCGACTTCCCGCTCATGACCGACTCCGGCACGTTCGTCATCAACGGCGCCGAGCGCGTGGTGGTTTCCCAGCTCGTCCGTTCCCCCGGCATTTACTACGGCAAGGAGATCGACCTCAAGACCGACCTCCCGCTGCTGACGTCCACCGTCATCCCGTACCGCGGCGCATGGCTCGAATACGAGACCGACGCCAATGAGATGTTCTGGGTGCGCATCGACAAAAACCGCAAGATCCCCATCACCGAGCTGGTGCGCGCCATCGGCTTCAAGACCGACGCCGAGATCCTCGAGCTGTTCGGCGATGACGACCGCGTGGCCGTCACGCTCGAAAAAGACGCCTGCAAGACCTATGAAGAGGCGATGCTCGAGATCTACCGCAAGCTGCGCCCGGGCGAGCCGCCCACGGTCGAGGCCTGCGAGACCCTCATCAACAACCTCTTCTTCGACCCGCGCCGCTATGACCTGTCCATGGTCGGCCGCTACAAGTACAACAAGAAGCTCTCCCTGTGGGCGCGCATCCGCGGGCAGAAGCTCGTCTATCCCGTTGCCGACCCGCGCACGGGCGAGATCATGTTTGACGCCGGCCACATCGTCACCGACGAGGAAGCGCGCGAGATGGATGCCATCGGCGTCAACGATGTGATCATCGAGGTCGATGGCCGTACGATGCGCGTGTTCTCCAACCACATGGTCGATCTTGACCGCTTTGTCGACTTTGACCCCGTGGCCGAGTGCGGCATCAAAGAGCGCGTGCGCGAGAGCGTGCTCAAGGAGCTGCTCGAGCAGTACAGCGGCGAGGAGCTCAAGGAAGCTATCCGCGACAACGCCGACCGCCTCGTCCCCAAGCACATTCTGGTCGACGATATCCTCGCCTCCATCAACTACATGAACGCGCTGGCGCACGGCATCGTCTATAAGGACGATATCGACCACCTCGGCAACCGCCGTCTGCGCTGCGTGGGTGAGCTGCTGCAGAATCAGTTCCGCATCGGTTTTTCCCGTATGGAGCGCGTCATTCGCGAGCGCATGACGATCCAGGATCTCGACATCGTCACCCCGCAGAGCCTCATCAACATCCGCCCCGTCACCGCGGCGATCAAGGAGTTCTTCGGATCGAGCCCTCTGTCCCAGTTCATGGACCAGACGAACCCGCTCGCCGAGCTGACGCACAAGCGCCGTCTGTCCGCTCTGGGCCCCGGCGGCCTTTCCCGCGAGCGCGCAAACATGGAAGTGCGAGACGTGCACTACAGCCACTATGGCCGTATGTGCCCGATCGAGACGCCGGAAGGTCCGAACATCGGCCTGATCTCCTACCTCGCGACCTACGCCCGCATCAATGAGTACGGCTTTATCGAAGCGCCGTTCCGCAAGGTCGACCACGAGACCTGCCGCGTGACCGACGAGATCGAATACATGACCGCAGACGTCGAGGACCAGTACATCGTCGGTCAGGCTGCCGAGCCTGTCGATGAAAACGGCTGTCTCGTCAACCAGCGTATCACCTGCCGCCACCGCGACGAGATCGTCGAGGTCGACCGTGACCGCGTCGACTATATCGATATCTCCCCGCGTATGATGGTCTCCATCGCGACGGCGATGATCCCGTTCCTGCCGAACGACGACGCGAACCGCGCCCTGATGGGCGCGAACATGCAGCGTCAGGCCGTTCCTCTGCTCCGCCCCGAGGCGCCCATCGTCGGCACCGGCATGGAGCACAAGATCTGCATGGACTCCGAGGTCGTCATCCTCGCCGAGGGCGACGGCATCGTCACCAAGATGGACGCGCGCGCCATCACTGTCGCCTACGACAACGGTGAGACGAAGGAATACAAGCTCACGAAGTTCCTGCGCTCCAACCACGGCACGTGCATCAACCAGCATCCGATCGTCGACGTCGGCGAGCGCGTGCATGGCCGCCGCCTGAACGAGAACGGCGTGTGGGAAGATCCCACCGTCCTTGCCGACGGCCCCGCGACCGATCAGGGCGAGATCGCTCTGGGCCGCAACATCCTCGTCGGCTTCATGACCTGGGAAGGCTACAACTACGAAGACGCCGTTCTTCTGAACGAGCGCCTTGTCCGCGAGGACTATTACACCTCCATCCACCTCGAAGAGTACGAGCTTGACGCACGCGATACCAAGCTTGGCCCCGAAGAGATCACCCGCGACATCCCCAACGTCGGCGAAGACGCGCTCAAGGACCTTGACGAGCGCGGCATCATCCGCATCGGCGCGGAGGTCCACGCCGGCGACATCCTCGTCGGTAAGGTCACGCCCAAGGGCGAGACCGACCTGACCGCGGAAGAGCGCCTGCTGCGCGCCATCTTCGGCGAAAAGGCGCGCGAAGTGCGCGACACCTCCCTTAAGGTGCCCCACGGCGAGAGCGGTATCGTCGTCGATGCCAAGGTCTTCTCCCGCGAGGCGGGCGACGAGCTCGGCCCCGGCGTGAACATGGTCGTGCGCGTTTACATCGCGCAGCGCCGCAAGATCCAGCCGGGCGACAAGATGGCCGGTCGTCACGGCAACAAGGGCGTTGTCTCCCGCATCCTGCCGCAGGAGGATATGCCCTTCATGCCCGACGGTACGCCGCTTGATATCGTGCTGAACCCGCTGGGCGTTCCGTCCCGTATGAACATCGGTCAGGTGCTCGAAGTCCATTTGGGCTACGCGGCCAAGACACTTGGCTACAAGGTCGCAACGCCGATCTTCGACGGCGCGAGCTATGAGGATATCCGCGAGGAGCTCATCAAGGCCGGTCTCGACCCCGAGGGCAAGAGCTGGCTGTACGACGGCCGCACCGGCGAGCGCTTCGACAACAAGGTCACCGTCGG
>ERZ772900.3149-NODE-3149-length-11050-cov-11.294770_pt1 | contig 11050 bp, 12 predicted proteins | sample MGYA00512124_ERZ772900 | MGnify/ENA primary metagenome ERZ772900 (study PRJEB29015, sample SAMEA2737716) | human gut metagenome | biome: human gut; feature: human-associated habitat; material: faeces | place: China | collected 2012 ... | reverse complement strand
CGTTCTCTTGGGGGTCAAAGGGGGCCATTCTCTCACGTGAGAGAATGGCCCCCTTATCCGCATCCCCACACGGTGTGGGGCAATCACAACTTAGTAATATGTACCCCCGCTGTTTTCAGCATTAACTTTTTGGTGCCGACCGTATCAAACGCCACCTCAAGCAGCGCATCGCCGCCCATAGGGGTGACGGAGATGACCAGTCCGTCACCGAACGTCTTGTGGTGGATCTGGTCGCCGGAGGAAAGCTGAAGCAGCGGCGCGGAGGCGGCGGGCTTCTGCGCCGCGAGTTTTTGCGACGCCTGCGATTTTGGTCTGCGCTGCATGACGCTGTCGTAGCGCGCCGCGCCCTGACCGTAGCTACCGTAGCCGCGCGTAGAATACGAGCTTCCCTCGTCAAAGCTCGTGTCGCCAAAGCCGGACGCGCCCTGCGCCTGACGGCCGACCCAGTCGGCATTCTCCGACGGGACCTCCTCCAAAAAACGCGAGGGTTCACTGACGCTCGTGCGGCCAAACAGCATGCGCTGGCGCGTGCAGGTCATCGTCAGGCGCTCCTTTGCACGCGTCATCGCGACATAGCACAGTCTGCGCTCCTCTTCGACCTCTTCATCGTTGTAGCGCACGCGCTCGCCGGGGAAGATGCCCTCCTCCACGCCGACGACATACACACACGGGAACTCAAGACCCTTTGCGCTGTGCATCGTCATCATCGTCACGCAGTTGTCGCTCGTCGCGCTGTCGAGGTCGGTGTAGAGTGCGATCTCGTTCAAAAAGCCCGAGAGCGTCGCATCCTCCGGATCGTTTTCGAGGAACGAAACGATGTTCGACTTGAGCTCCTGCACGTTTTCAAGCCGCCCACGGCTCTCCACGTCGCCCTTTTCCTGCAGCGTGCGTACATAGCTCGTCTGCTCGCAGACCGCGTCATAGAACTCCGCGAGCTCCATCGTGTCCGCCATCTCGCGCAGCGCGGCGATGAGCTGGGCGAAGCGCTCGAGCTTGCCCGCCGCGCTCTTGAGCACGGCGTACTCCCCTGCGTGCTGCAAAACGGCCATCATCGGCACGCCCTGCTCGCTCGCGAGATCCTGCACGCGCTCGATCGTCGTATTGCCGATACCGCGCGGCGGATTGTTGATAATGCGGCGAAGCCTCAAGTCATCGCTCGGGTTGTTGATGACCGCGAGGTACGCGAGCATGTCCTTGACCTCCGCGCGTTCGAAGAACTTTGTCCCGCCGACGACCTGATACGGCACGCCGTTGCGCTTGAACGCGTATTCGAGCGCGTTCGACTGTGCGTTCATGCGGTACAAAATGGCATTTTCCTTCCAGTTCCGCCCGCGGTTGTAGTCCATCATAATGCTGCTGACGACAAAGTTCGCCTCGTCCTGCTCGTTGAAGACGGTCTTGATGAGCACCCTATCGCCCGCACCCGCATCGGTCCAGAGGGTCTTGCCCTTGCGGCCCGTGTTATTCTTAATGACCGCATTCGCCGCGTCGAGGATGTTCTGCGTCGAGCGGTAGTTCTGCTCCAAGCGGATCGTGCGGCAGCCTTTGTACTCCTTTTCAAAATTCAGGATGTTTGTGATATCCGCACCGCGGAACTTGTAGATGCTCTGGTCATCGTCGCCGACGACGCAGATGTTTCCCTTCTCCCCCACGAGCTGCTTCATCAAAAGGTATTGCAGCCGGTTCGTGTCCTGATACTCGTCGATGAGCACATAGCGGAACTTGCGGCGGTAGTAGTCGCGCACCTCGCCCTCCTGCTGCAGCAGCGTGACCGCGTGGAGGATGATGTCGTCGAAGTCGAGCGCGTTCGCCTCGGCCAGACGGTGCACGTAGCGCGTATAGATCTTGGCGATTGCCTCTTTGCGCCAGTCGCCGCTGTCCTTCCAGCGGCGGGAGTAGTCCTGATGCGACTCCATCGCGTCCTTTGCGTTCGAGATGGCCGAAAGCACCTCGCGCGGCGTGAGCTTCTTCTCGTCGATGTTCAGCTCTTTCAAAATGTCCTTGATGACGCGCTTGGAGTCATCCGTGTCGTAGATCGTAAAGTCGCGCGAAAAGCCGAGGCGGTCGATATCGCGGCGCAGGATGCGCACGCAGGCGGAGTGGAACGTCATCGCCCAAACACTCTCCGCGCCCTGGATACCGAAGGCGGAGAGTCTCTCTCTCAGCTCGTTTGCCGCCTTGTTCGTGAATGTCACCGCCAGCACCGACCACGGCGCGGCAGGTTCAAGCGTGCAGAGGTGCATCATGCGGCTGCGCTCGTCGCTCGTCGGATGCTCGGGATAGCTCTCCAAAAATGCAAGGTCGTCCTCCGTCGCCCACGCCGGCACATCCGCGCTGTCGCTCCCCCGCCCGTAGGTCAAAAGATTTGCGACGCGGTTGATGAGAACCGTCGTCTTGCCGCTGCCCGCGCCCGCGAGCAGCAGCAGCGCGCCCTCGGTCGTCAGCACGCCGCGGCGCTGTTCAGGGTTGAGTTTTGCAAAATCCCGCGCAATAGCCGCTTTTCTCGCAGCGGCATAGCGGGCGATAAAATCGCTCATATTGTTTTCACCTTTCCTGATCTTTCCACATCTTACCCTTTTTTCGTGCTCCGGTCAACTCCGTTCGACAAAAATCGACTTTTTGTTCGATTTTTTGTTGACAAGAACGTTTGTTCGATTTATAATCATACTCGAACAAAAATTCTATTTGTCAGGAGGAATTTTCCATGGCTGCTTCCACATTTATTTTCGTTTTCATCGGCGTCAGCGTCGTCACCACCAAGGTGATGAACACGCTGCTCCTGCTCGACCAGCCCAAGCGCCGCAGAGCGAGATCCGCCCGCTGAGAACATGAACCTTCTCGACAAGCTCACGATCCTTTCCGACGCGGCAAAGTACGACGCCGCCTGCACCTCGAGCGGGGCCAAGCGCGGCTATCAGGAGGGCAAGATCGGCTGCACGTCCACGTCCGTCGCGGGCTGCTGCCACACGTTTTCGTCCGACGGCCGCTGCGTGACGCTCTTGAAGGTGCTGCTCTCGAACGACTGCTGCTACAACTGCAAATACTGCGTCAACCGCTGCACGAACGACACACCGCGCGCGACCTTTACGCCCGAAGAACTTGCCGAGCTGACGATCGAATTCTACCGCCGCAATTATATCGAAGGGCTGTTCCTCTCCTCCGGCGTGCTGCGCTCGCCGGACTATACGACGGAGTTGATGATCCGCGCGCTGTCGATTTTGCGCAGCGAGTACCGCTTCAACGGCTACATCCACGCCAAGGCTATCCCCGGCACGTCGCCGGAGCTTGTCGAACAGCTCGGCTTTCTTTCAGACCGCCTGAGCGTGAACATCGAGCTGCCGAGCGAAGCAGGACTCAAGCTGCTCGCCCCCAATAAAACAAAGCAGGCCATCCTGCGCCCGATGACGCAGATCCGCGACCGCGCAAAGCAGAGCAAGCAGGAGCTTGTCAAATACAAGCACGCACCGCGTTTCGCCCCCGCGGGGCAGAGCACACAGCTCATCGTCGGCGCGACAAAGGAAAGCGACCTGCACATTCTGAATCTCACGCAGGCGCTTTACGATTCCTATCGGTTAAAGCGCGTGTTCTACTCAGCCTATGTGCCGGTAGTCGAGAACACGCTTTTGCCCGCGCTCGACACCAAGCCGCCGCTGCTGCGCGAGCACCGGCTCTATCAGGCCGACTGGCTGCTGCGGTTTTATGGCTTTCGCGCAAACGAGCTGCTCGACGACAACGCGCCGGACTTTGATCCTGCCCTTGACCCCAAGTGCTGCTGGGCGCTGCGCCATCCCGAGTTCTTCCCCGTCGAGGTGAACCGCGCGGACTATGAAGCGCTGCTGCGCGTGCCGGGCATCGGCGTTGTGAGCGCCAAGCGCATTCTGGTCGCGCGCCGTTCGGGCGCGCTGCGCGCGGAGGACCTCAAAAAGCTCGGCGTCGTGATGAAGCGTGCGCAATACTTTCTCACCTGCGGCGGGCGCTATGCCTCGCCGCTCAAGCTGTCGCAGGAGGGCATTTTGCAAAACCTGATGGCCGTGGAGCGCCGCGCGCTCCCACAGGCCGAGGCACAGCAGCTATCCCTTTTCGATCAGGTCGGCTAAGGAGGCCTCTATGGCATGGCGCGAGATCATCTATCAATACGACGGCAGCTTTGAAGGGCTCCTCTGCTGCGTGTTTGAAAGCTACACAAAAAAAGAACGCCCCACCGCGATTTTGCGCGATGGGGACGACGAGCCCTCCCTTTTTGAAATTCGCGCGGTCACGACGGACCGCGCCCACGCGCAGCGCATCTACCGCAGTCTCTACAAGCGAAGTCCGGAAGTCGGCTCCTTCCTGCGCCGCGCGTTTCTCACCTGCCTTCCCGACAAGGAGATGGCCATTTACCGCTTCATCGTCAAATTTTACCGCGAGGGCGCGCCGCTGCTCTCGCGCCTGAGCGACGACACCTATCTGCCGCTGCTCAAGGCCGTGCGGCAGCTTTCGGGCGAGGTCGAGCAATTCCGCGGCTTCACCCGCTTTTCCGACTTTGACGGCGTACTCGGCGCGGAGATCGAACCGAAAAACCGTGTGCTCCCTGTCCTGCGCCGCCACTTCTGCGAACGCTATCACAACGAGACGTTTTTCCTCTACGACCGCACGCACCGCGAGGCGCTGCTCTATAGCGGCGGCGTGTCGCGCATCGTGCCGCTCAATCACTTTGAAATGGCGCAGCCGGACGAAGTCGAGGCGGGCTATCGCCGCCTCTGGCGCCGCTTTTACGACACCGTCGCCATCGAGGCGCGCAAAAATGAAAAGCTTCGCATGACGCACATGCCCAAGCGCTACTGGGGCATGATGACGGAGTTTCAGGACGAAAGCTACTTCAAAGCCCGTCCGAAAGAGACGCCCTCAGCTTCTCCAGCGCCCGGCGCTCCAGCCGCGATACCTGCACCTGCGACACGCCCAGAAGGCGCGCCGCCTGCTCCTGCGTCAGCCCCTTGAAAAAGCGCAGCAGGATCGTCATTTTCTCGCGCTCAGGGAGCTCGTCGATGGCTTCGCGCAGCGCGATGCGCTCAATGAGCCCGTCCTCTGGCGACTCACCGCCGAGCATTCCCTCGAGCGTCAGGCCGTCGCCCGTTTCGCGCTGCAAGCTGTCCGGCGCAGCGACCGCCAGCTCACACTGCGCGATCTCCTCGGCATTGAATCCCGTCTCCTCCGAAAGCTCGGAGAGCGCCGGTTCGCGCCCGAGTGTATTTTTGAGCTTTTCGCGCGCGGCGAAGATCGTCGCCGCCTGCTCACGCATGCTGCGGCTCACCTTGATTGCACCGTCATCGCGCAGAAAGCGTCGAATTTCGCCCGCGATCTTCGGCACAGCGTAGGTTGAAAACTGCGTGCCGAATGCAAAGTCAAATCCCTTTATTGCTTTGATGAATCCAAGGCATCCGAGCTGATAGAGGTCGTCCGGCTCCACGCCGCGGCCGTAATAGCGCCGCACGATGCTCCAGATGAGGCCGCTGTTCTCGCGCAGCATTTGCTCGCAGGCCTGCTCGTCGCCCTGCGCCGCAGCCTTGAGCAATTCCGGCGCGGCGTTCATCGGCGCGCCGTGCGCAGCGCGATCCTGCGCTTCATCGTCACGACCGTGCCCTTGCCGTTTTTCGAGCGCACAGCGAGCGAATCCATAAAGCTCTCCATGATCGTAAAGCCCATGCCGCTGCGCTCTTCACCGCCAGTCGTGTAGAGCGGCTCTCGTGCTTTTTCGACGTCCGCAATGCCGCACCCCCAGTCGCGCACGGTGATCTCAAGGAGATTTCCGTCGAAAATGCATGCGCGCAGCGCGATCTTGCCGATCTCCTGCGGATAGGCATGGACGATGGCGTTCGTCACCGCCTCGCTCACGGCGGTCTTGATGTCACCGAGCTCGTCGAGCGTCGGGTCGAGCTGCGCGGCAAACGCCGCGACCGCGGCGCGCGCCAGCCCTTCGTTGACACTGCGGCTCGGAAATTCAATGGCTATGTAGTTATTCGGTTTTACTTTCATCGCTCTTTTCCCCCTCCTCAAGCGGTACGATGCGGAAAATTCCCGCGGCGGTAAACACTTTTTTCGCCTGCGGCGGAACGTTTTTGATCGCAGCGCTGCCGCCCATGGCGCGCATACGCTTGAGCGCGCGCATCACGACGGCGATGCCCGACGAATCCATAAAGCTCACACCCGAAAAATCCAGCGTCAGTTTGCTCGGCAGCGCCGCATCCAGCTCCCATTCGAGCTTCCGCATCGCCTCCTTCGCCGCGTGATGGTCGAGCTCCCCGCGCAGCGTGAGCGTCAGTTCACGCCCTTCGCCCGATGAAATGACCTCCATTGCTCTCCCTCCGTTTCCTTCAAGCGTTTTCCCTTTCGTTTCTCAAAGTATAGCCTGTCCTCCTGCCGTTTTTTTGTCGAAGACCGCCGGTATTCTGATTTTTCTTTGCCGCGCCTCATTGACATCTGCGCTTCCGCCCTGTAAAATGAGGAAAACGATCAAAGGAGGATCACTCATGCGAAGAAGCGACCGCGAGATCACCGATCTGGACGAAATTCTCTCCATTATCAACGATTGTAAAGTGATCCATCTTGCCATGGTAGACGATGGAGAGCCGTATCTTCTGCCGCTGAATTTCGGCTATGCCTGTGAAGGCGGTGCGTTCTCGTTCTTCTGCCACAGCGCACGCGAAGGCCGTAAGCTCGACATTCTGCGCAAAAATCCGACCGTCGCCTTTGAAATGGACTGCCGCGGTGCGCTCGATGAGCACGATGTCGCCTGCCAGTGCGGATACTACTTCGCCTCCGTCACCGGCGTCGGCCATGTCGAATTTTTGGACGGTGAAGAAAAGCTCGTCGCGCTGACCTCCCTCATGCGCCACATGGCGGGCCGTGAAGATCAATTCACCGAGCAGCAAGCCCGCACAGTCGAGGTCTTTGCCGTTCGCGCCGACAAGCTCAGCGCCAAGGCAAAGGTGCCGCACAGTGCGCAGTAGTCATGGCTAGCAAGCAAGTTTTCAACCCCAAAAGGACGTGTTGTACAGGAAACGCTCTGAGCCCGTCGAACTGATGAGTATGTGCGTGCTCCGCCGCGGCAGCAAGGTTTTGGTGCAGGACCGCACAGATTCAACTGGTCAGGCGTTGCTTTTCCGGGCGGTCATGTTGAAAAGGGTGAATCCTTTACAGATGCCGTCATTCGTGAGGTTCAGGAGGAGACAGGTCTGACAATCTCCTCTCCGCGCCTGTGCGGGATCAAGGACTGGTGCAAAGAGGGCGTGCGTCATGTCGTGCTGCTCTATCGCGCGGAGCAGTTTACCGGAACGCTGCGCTCTTCCGACGAGGGCGAGGTCTGGTGGGCGGAGCTCGCCGGTCTCCCCTCGCTCGATCTTGCATCTTCCGACATGCTCGACCTTCTCCGCGTGTTTGAAGAAGATGATCTCAGCGAGCTGTTCTACCGCCAGAACGGTGAAGATTGGACTTACGAATTGAAATAATCTCAAAAAATGAAAAGCACCGCTGTGCAGAGGGCATCTGCACAGCGGTGCTTTCTTTTCAATTTTACAGCGCGCGTTCCATCGGCAGATACGCCGAATCGCCGTGCGGGAATTCCTCGCCCATCAGCGCAAAGCCGTTCTTTTCCCAGAACGCTTTACTCTGCGGATTGCCCCTGTCGACCGCAAGGCGCACCTTGCGGAACCTCTCTCTCCGCAGTTCGTCCAACAGCTCGCCGATCAGCGCCGTGCCAAGGCCGCGGCCCTGCCGCTCCTTTTTCGTCATAAAGAAGCCGATGTAGGCGGTGTCATCTTGCGGGTAGCGCTCGATCAGGTCCAGCACGGCGAGGAGCGTTTCTCTGTCGAAAAAACCGAGATAATGCTTGTCCGCCGCGCATTTCCCCGGCGGCAGCGCCGTCATGTCCTCCAAAACGCTCTCCCTCGTCGCAAGCGGCGGATGGTAGCGGTAGAACTGCTCGTTCTCCGCGCAGAGCGCTAAAATCTTGTCTACATCCCCCGCCGTCAGCGGCCGGACGGCGTATTTTTGTGAAAAATCCAGCTTCATTTCTCCGCCTTGCTGGCCGCGAGCACTTCCCAGTAGTCCTTGTAGTTTGCCTGCAAAAGCTCGGGCGTGTTCAGGCCGTAGGGGCACTTCGACATGCAGTGGCCGCAGTGGCGGCAGTTTTCGATCTGGTGCATCTTCTGCTGCCATTCCTCGGTGAGCCACGCCGCTGCAGGGGCGCGGCGCAGCATGAGCGACATGCGCGCACACTGGTTGATCTCGATGCCCGCGGGGCACGGCATGCAGTAGCCGCAGCCGCGGCAGAATTCGCCGCATAGCTCCTTGCGGTCACGCTCGATAGTCGCTTTGCGCTCATCCGTCAGCTCAACGCCCTCGCGGATACACTGCAAAAACTGATCAAGCTCGCTCTCGCGCTGCACGCCCCAGATGGGCACGACGCCATCCTGCTGCGCCATCCACGCCGCCGCCGTGAAGCCGTCGCGGATCAGGCCGCCCGCCATGCCCTTCATGGCGATAAAGCCCATGTTTGTTTCGCGGCACTTTCTGACGAGCTCCATCTCCTGCTCGCCCGCGAGGTAGCTGAACGGAAACTGCAAGGTCTCGTAGAGGCCCGAGTCGATGGCCTCGTGCGCCACGGCGAGGCGGTGGTTCGTGATCGAAATGTGGCGAATTTTGCCCTGCTTTTTCGCCTCGAGCGCCGCGTCGTACAGGCCGTCTTCTCCACCCGGCTTCGGGCAGAAGGCGGGATTGTGGAACTGATAGATGTCGATGTAGTCGGTTTTCAGCGTGCGGAGACTGGTCTCCAGATCCTTCCGGAAGCCCTCCGCCGTCTGCGCGCCGGTCTTCGTCGCCAGCACGATCTTGTCGCGCATCGACGAGAACGCCGCGCCGACCTTCTGCTCGCTGTCGGAATACGCGCGCGCTGTGTCGAAAAAGTTGATGCCACCGTCATACGCCTTGTGCAGCAGGTCGACCGCATCCTGCTCTCTGATGCGCTGGATCGGCAGGCAGCCAAATCCGTTTTTCTCGATGACAAGATTCGTCTTGCCAAGCGTGATCTTGTTCATGGAAATTCTCCCTCCTATCTTGGATACCCCAAGCATAGCAAAATCGCTCTTTTTTTGCAATATCCTGTTTCCCGCTTGACAACGCGCCGCACTCCCGCTATTATGTAGGCAATCTACTATGTAGACAATCTACTTATCAGGAGGCGTATGTATGACGGTCGACAAAAGTCTGCTCGCGGGCAGTACGACGATGCTTGTGCTCAAGCTGCTCGACGGGCAGGACATGTACGGATATCAGATGATCGAAGAGCTCTCCCGCCGCTCCGAGCGCGCGTTCGCGCTCAAGACCGGCACGCTCTATCCCCTGCTGCACTCACTTGAGGAAAAGGAGCTCATCCGCTCCTATGAAAAAGATGAGGGCGCGGCGCGCCCGCGCCGCTACTACCATTTGGAGCGCAAGGGGCAACATTTGCTGCGCGAAAAAGAAGTCGAATGGGCGACATTTACCACTGCGGTCGATCGCGTGCTGAAAGGGGGCGTCTGCCTTGGCTCTGCCTGAAACCTTTGCCCAGTTTGCCCGCACCGCGGCTGAGCAGCTGCGGTGGAAAAAGGCGCGGCCGCTCGTCGAAGACGAGCTTTTGACCCACCTCTGCGACCAGCGCGACGCGCTGATGGCGGGTGGCATGGACGAGACCGTCGCGACCGCAGAATCCCTTCGTCTGACGGGCGACCCGTATGAGATCGGCACGGAGCTTGACCGTGTTCACCGTCCGAAAACACCAAAGCTTCTTTTTGCGCTCGCGGCACTCATCGCGCTTGCAGGGCTTGCGTTCACCGCGCTTGTAAGCTTCCGTGACTACGAATTGTCCTATTTTGCTGTGCATCAGAGCGTGGCGCTGCTGCTCGGCACGGCGGCGATGCTCGCGGCCTATTTTCTCGATTTTACGCTGCTCGGACACTTCGCCCTGCCGCTCGCGCTCATGTTCCATGCCGCATTGATCCCGCTCGGTCTCCTGCCCATCGGCGGGTTCTGGCTCCGCTACATCTATGTTTCGACGCATATTCTCCTGCGCGGCCTACCGCTGCTGTTCCCGCTGATGTTCGCTGTGCTGCTCTATGCGCTGCGCGGGCGGCACGGCTGGGGTGTCTTCGCCGCCTTCGTCTGCCTCGCGGTGCAGTGCATGTTCTGCCTGCGCGTCCCGTGCCTGCTCGATCTGGGCTTTCTGTTTCTCTGTGACAGCGCGCTGCTGATCTTCTGCGCCCGCAATGGCTGGTTCGGCCTTGGCAAAAAGTTGGAGACGCTGCTCACCACCCTGCCGCTCGCCGCCGACATCGTGTGGGTCCTTGTTCTCGGCGCAAGCTGGTTTGCGCGTCAGTTCGCCATTGTGCTTGATCCTCACTCCTACATTGACGGACACGGCTATCAAACCGTTGTACTGCGTGAACTGCTGCAAAATGCCAAATTTATCGGTCCGGGCGGCGTGGGACCGTACAGCGCACAGCACCTTGCCCGCTGGGAGGGCTTCGGCATGGTCGACTTACAGGCGCACGCGCTGACGCTGCTCGTCCACCGCTGCGGCTGGCTGGCACTCATCGCACTCGTCACGCTGCTGACGGCGCTGCTTGTTCTCGCCTTCCGCCGCTGCCGCAGGCAGGAGAGTATGCTTGCCCGCCTCGTTTCCTACGCAGTTCTTCTCTCGTTCAGCGCGCAGACGCTCGCCTACCTTCTCTCTGATCTCACGCTGCTGCCGTTTTCCGCCGCAGCCTTCCCGCTGTTCACCTTTGGCATCAAGACGATCCTGCTCAACATGCTACAGCTCGGTTTTCTGCTCTCCACGCTGCGCGTCGGCAGCGTCGTACGCGACAAGGATGTTGTTGCCGGGCCGGTGCGGCCCAGGCGGCGCTTACGCGTAAGCTTTACATGGGAAAAGGCATAAAAAATCCGCGCGTAGCGCGGAGAAATAGCAGCGCCGCCGGCGCTGCACGAATCAAGGGGGCCATTCTCTCACGTGAGAGAATGGCCCCCTTAGACCCCCAAG
>ERZ772900.3140-NODE-3140-length-11069-cov-6.813510_pt1 | contig 11069 bp, 9 predicted proteins | sample MGYA00512124_ERZ772900 | MGnify/ENA primary metagenome ERZ772900 (study PRJEB29015, sample SAMEA2737716) | human gut metagenome | biome: human gut; feature: human-associated habitat; material: faeces | place: China | collected 2012 ... | reverse complement strand
TCAAGGTCACCCTGTGGGATGGTTCTTATCATGAGGTCGACTCCTCTGAAATGGCGTTCTCCATCGCTGGTTCTATGGCATTCAAGGATGCCATGAAGAAGTGCGATCCCGTCATCATGGAGCCCATCATGAAGGTCAATGTTATCGTGCCCGATGAGTACATGGGCAACGTTATCGGCGATCTGAACAGCCGCCGCGGCCAGATCACCAACCAGGAGTCTCAGGACGGTACCGCCCGCGTGACTGCTATGGTTCCTCTGTCCGAGATGTTCGGCTACGCCACCGACCTGCGTTCCAAGACCCAGGGCCGTGGCCAGTACTCCATGGAGCCTGATGAGTATCAGCAGGTTCCCAAGAGCGTTGCCGACAAGATCATGGCCGAGCGCGCTCACAAAGTCTGATTTTTTAAGTCATACTTCATAAAATAGACTTGCAATTTCTCTTTAAATTTTGTATGATAGTCTTACGCAAGACTACCAATATGTTTTAATTAAAGGAGGACACTTCCAATGGCTGAAAAGGAAAAATTTGACCGCTCTTTGGAGCACGTCAACATTGGCACCATCGGTCACGTTGACCACGGCAAGACCACTCTGACCGCTGCCATCACCAAGACTCTGGCTCTGAAGGGCGACGCCGACTTCATGGATTACTCCAGCATCGACAAGGCTCCCGAGGAGAAGGCTCGTGGTATCACGATCAACACTGCTCACGTTGAGTACCACACCGAGAAGCGTCACTACGCCCATGTTGACTGCCCGGGCCATGCTGACTACATCAAGAACATGATCACCGGTGCTGCTCAGATGGACGGCGCTATCCTGGTCGTTGCTGCTACCGATGGTCCCATGCCCCAGACCCGTGAGCACATCCTGCTGGCTCGTCAGGTCGGCGTGCCCTATATCGTCGTGTTCATGAACAAGTGCGATATGGTCGACGACGAGGAGCTGCTGGATCTGGTCGAGATGGAGATCCGTGAGCTGCTGAGCGAGTACGACTTCGATGGCGACAACACCCCCATCATCCGTGGTTCTGCTCTGAAGGCTCTGGAGTCCACCAGCACCGATCCCAACGCCCCCGAGTACAAGTGCATTTGGGAGCTGATGGACGCTGTTGACAGCTACATCCCCACTCCTGATCGTGCTGCTGACAAGCCCTTCCTGATGCCCGTTGAGGACGTCATGACCATTTCTGGCCGTGGCACCGTCGCCACCGGTCGTGTCGAGCGTGGTACTGCCCACGTCGGCGACCAGATGGAGATCGTCGGTATCAAGGAAGAGAAGATGACCACCACCATCACCGGCCTCGAGATGTTCCGCAAGAGCCTGGAGTTCGCTCAGGCTGGCGATAACATCGGCGCCCTGCTGCGTGGCGTTGACCGTGACCAGATCGAGCGTGGCCAGTGCCTGTGCCAGCCCGGCTCTGTTCATCCCCACACCACCTTCGACGGCCACGTTTACGTCCTGAAGAAGGAAGAGGGCGGCCGTCATACCCCGTTCTTCAACAACTATCGTCCTCAGTTCTACTTCCGCACCACCGACGTTACCGGCATCATCACCCTGCCCGAGGGCACCGAGATGTGCATGCCCGGCGACAACGTCGATATGCATGTTGAGCTGATCACCCCCGTTGCCATGGAAGAGGGCCTGCGTTTCGCTATCCGCGAGGGCGGCCACACCGTTGGTTCCGGCGTTGTTTCCAAGATCGAGAAGTAATTTCTTGCTCTGAAAAGCAATACAAAGGGCGCTGTCCGCAAGGGCAGCGCCCCTTTTTGGTGCGCCCCTACATCATAAAACACATTGCGCCGCGTTTGTGCACTCTACACAAACGCGGCGCAATTATTTTGCAGAAAAAGTCAAATAAAAAGCCTAAAACCTATTGACATTCTAGGTAAATAGGTATATTATACTGGCATCGGGTTTGAACAAAGCAAACCAAAAACAGGAAAGGGGAATACCGCTATGTCCGCTATGTGTTGTTGTCGTATGCGCTGTCACCGGGCATGGTCTGTGGGGTCTACCAGAACCCCCATGTGTTGAACCTGACCTTTGTCCGGGAACCTTCGCAGAGAAGGCCCGGATTTTTTTGTACCTAAATTTGTTCATGACCCGATAGGGAAGGGGAGACTTTTGTGGATTGGAATGTGGTCGCACAGTACCTGCCGCTGTTTGAAAAAGCGGCGTGGCTGACCCTGCGTCTGGGGCTGGCAGGTATCGCGCTGGCTATTGTCATCGGGCTGGTCTGCGCACTGGTCCAGTATTATAAGGTGCCTGTGCTGCGCCGCGTCGTCGGCTTTTATATCCAGCTCAGCCGCAACACGCCGCTCCTGGTCCAGTTGTTTTTCATCTATTATGGTTTGCCGAAGATCGGCATCAGGACTGACGCTGCGGTCTGCGGCATTGCAGGTCTGGCGTTTCTGGGCGGCAGCTACATGGCGGAGGCGTTCCGCAGCGGGCTGGAATCCATCGAGCCAATCCAGACCGAGAGCGCCTACAGCCTCGGCATGGACCGGATGCAGACGATGCGCTACGTCATCCTGCCGCAGGCCATGTCCACCAGCGTCCCGGCGTTCGTCGCCAATGTCATTTTCCTTTTAAAGGAAACCAGCGTGTTCAGCGCTATCAGCCTGATGGACCTGATGTTCACGGCGAAGGACCTCATCGGCCTGTACTACAAAACCACCGAGAGCCTGTTCCTTCTTGTGGTCTTTTACCTGCTGATCCTGCTCCCGGTTTCGCTGCTGGGGTCTTTGCTGGAAAGGAGGCTGCGCTATGCCGGATTTGGGGCTTAACGTACTGCTCAAGGGCAAAAACATGGCCCGCCTGCTGGGCGGCCTGTTGGTGGCCCTGCGCATCAGCCTGCTTTCCGTCGCCATCAGTATCCCGCTGGGCATCCTGCTGGGCGTGCTGATGAGCGGCAAAAATCCCGTTGTAAAAGCCATCCTGCGGGTTTATCTCGAAATCATCCGCATTATGCCGCAGATGGTGCTGCTGTTCCTTGTGTTTTTCGGAACGACCCGCGCGTGGGGCTGGGACCTCTCGGGCGAGACGGCATCCGTCATCGTGTTTGTGCTGTGGGGCACGGCAGAGATGAGTGACCTTGTGAGAGGCGCGCTGATCTCCATCCCGAAGCACCAGTATGAGAGCAGCGAGGCGCTGGGCCTGACGAAGGCGCAGACCTATTGGTACATCATCATTCCGCAGACGGTGCGCCGCCTGATCCCGTTGAGCATCAACCTGATCACCCGCATGGTCAAGACCACCAGCCTTGTGCTGATGATCGGCGTCGTCGAGGTGCTGAAGGTCGCGCAGCAGATCATTGAGGCCAACCGCATGGCCAGCCCGAACGCTGCATTCGGCATCTATCTGGTCGTGTTCCTGCTGTATTTCCTCGCCTGCTGGCCCATCAGCCTGCTGGCATCGTACTTAGAGAAAAAATGGAGGTAAGGAACCATGCCAGAACCGATTTTGACCGTAGAGCATCTGGTCAAGAGCTATGGGGAAAATACCGTACTGGATGACGTCAGCTTTTCCGTCCGCCCCGGCGAGGTCGTCGTGGTGGTAGGCCCCAGCGGCTGCGGCAAGAGCACGCTGCTGCGCTGCATCAACGCGCTGGAGCCCACCCAGAGCGGGCGCGTCCGCCTGGGCAATGAGACTGTTGCCTACGGCGGCAAAGGGCTGACGAGTCTGCGCCAGCGCATCGGCATGGTATTCCAGAGCTATGAACTGTTCCCGCATCTGACCGTGCTGGACAACGTTATGCTGGCTCCGCTCAAGGTGGCCAAGCGTCCCAAGGACGAGGTACAGAAAGAGGCCGAGGCCCTGCTGGACCGCGTGAACCTGCTGAACAAGGCCAGGAGCTACCCGCGGGAGCTGTCCGGCGGCCAGAAGCAGCGCGTTGCCATCGTCCGCGCACTGGCGATGCACCCCGAAATTTTGTTGTTCGATGAAGTGACTGCAGCCCTTGACCCCGAAATGGTCCGCGAGGTGCTGGACGTTATGCTCGATCTGGCGAGGCAGGGCCGCACGATGATCATTGTCACCCACGAGATGCAGTTTGCCCGCGCGATTGCGGATCGTGTCATCTTCCTGGACGGCGGCAAAATCATCGAGGAGAGCACGCCGGAGGCGTTCTTCGACCACCCCAAGACAGAGCGCGCGCAGAAGTTCCTGCGCACCTTCACCTTTGACAGTGTGAAGTGATGGACTTGGCCCCCTCTGCGAGGGGGCTCCCGCGAAGCGGGTGGGGGAGAGAACCTCGCCATTACCCAAAACATTTAGAACTGTGGCAAAGTTCAACCCTTCCGGCTCTTCGAGCCACCTCCCCTGCTAGGGGAGGCAAGCGCTCGCTTCGCGGGGCATACCATAGATTCCCTTTTGTGGAAAGAAATACATAGAGGGAAACGAAAGACGAAAAAAGGAGGATATCACCATGAAAAAAGCAATCAAATTGACCGCCGCGGCCCTGGCCGCACCCCTGAGCCTGTCTCTGGCCGCCTGCGGCAGCAGCGCCTCCACGGACACTGCCTCGACCTCGGCATCCGCCGACGGTGTTGTTTACCGCACGCTGGACGAGATCAAGGCGGACGGCACGATCAACATCGGCGTTTTCTCTGATAAGAACCCGTTCGGCTACGTCGATGAAAACGGCGAGTATCAGGGCTATGACATCTACTTTGCCAACCGCCTGGCCGAGGATCTGGGCGTCAAGGTGAACTACGTCTCCACCGAGGCCGCCAACCGCATCGAGTACCTGCAGACCGGCAAGGTCGATGTCATTCTGGCCAACTTCACGGTCACGCCGGAGCGCGCCGAGGAGGTCGATTTTGCGCTGCCCTACATGAACGTTGCGCTGGGCGTCGTTTCCCCGGACTCCAACGTCATCACGTCGCTGGACAGCTGGAACGCCGATGACCAGATGATCGTTATCTCCGGCACTACCGCAGAGACCTACCTGAACCAGAACTACCCCGACATCCCGCTGCAGAAGTATGACTCCTACGCCACGGCCAAGAGCGCGATGGAGAACGGCGGCGTGGCCTGGGCCAACGACAACACCGAGGTCATCGCGTTTGCCAGCCAGAACCCCGGCTACACTGTCGGCATCCCGTCCCTGGGCAGCCAGGACACGATTGCCCCCGCCGTCAGCAAGGGCAATGAGACGCTGCTGAATGCCATCAACGACGAGATCAAGGCTCTGGGCAAGGAGAATTTCTTCCACGCCGACTATGAGGCCACTCTCGTTGACACCTACGGCACTGACTACGAGGACAGCCTCGTGGTAGAGGGCGGCGAGACGAGCGCACAGTAAAAGGGGAAGGCTTAGGAAAGCAAAAGCGGCAGACCACAAACGGCCTGCCGCCTTTTCTATGCCTTATTCCACGCCAAATTCCGCTTTTACCCGCGCGTACATCTCCCGCTGGGCGTTCGCTTCGTTATCGTCATCCACGCTGCCAAAGGCGCGCTTGGCGGCGCTGCCGGGGCCGGTGGAGCCGTGCTCACCAAAGCGGGCGGTCTTTTCGTTCTCGGGGTCACGCCAGTTGTCCCAGCCGTCGGCGCAGACCTCGTCGCTCAACGCGCAGTCCAGCCAGTAGCAGGCCGCGTCCGCGCGCCAGGGGCGGCCCAGATAGACGCTGCCGGGCGCACAGCTGCCCTGCACGGTGCAGTTCACAAACAGGTAGCCGGGCTTGCCTGCGGGCGTGCTGGGAGCCGTGATATAGCAGGTGCCGCTGATGTGGCGCCACGGCTCAAGGCGGCAGGTGTCGAACACAGCGTTTGCACCGCCAAAAATAAAGTCGATGTTGCCGCGGATCGTGCAGTTTTTGTAGTACTGCACGGTGTCCAGCCGGGGCGTGTTCTCCCGCGGGCCGCGGAAGCCGTTCTGCTCGCGCTCCTGCAGGGGCAGGGGAGAGGTAAACAGCGTGTCCTGGTTGCCGTAGAGGTTCACATTCTCCATCAGTACGCGGCTTGCGTCGGCGTAGACGGCCAGAGCCTGACCGGCCTTTGCGCCGTCCCCGGCGTTGTTCTGCACGGTCAGGTTGCGCACAACGGCCCTGCCGCCGCCCAGAAACAGCGTTGCGCTGCGGAAGGTGCCGGTCTTGACCTCGCCCGGCCACGGGTCACGCCCGCCCACAGACGCCGTGATAACTGTCGCGTTGCGGTACTCGCCCTCGATGACATAGTCCGCCAGCTCAATGAAGGGCCGTTCCTCGTAGATGCCGTGCCTGATGTAGAACCGCACCGGCTCGTCCGGCGTGGCCGCACAGGCAGCAACAGCCTCGGTCAGCGTGCGGTAGTCGCCCGCGCCGCTTTCGTCAACGACCCATGTTTTGCGTTCCGTTTCGGTCATGCAAAAAATCCTCTCATAAATGCAATATCACTGGCAGCGCGGGCTGGCACAGCCTCCTCACGCAGCACGGGCAGAGCGTCCTGCGGCAGCTGCCGCAGCATGGCGAACGCGCCCGCATAGTCGGTCAGGCTGTCCTCCAGGCTCGTGTGGAGCAGCCCGCCGTCCGGCGCAAAGGCCTGCCCCTTGAAGTGGACGGCCACGATCTGGTCGCCCAGCAGCTCGCCCACGTCGTTCCAGATGCGGTCCTGCGCGCCGACGTTCCCGGCATCCACCAGATTGCTCATGTCAAAGATGACCTTCAGGTTCGGGCTGCGCATCGTGTCCAAAATATGCCGCGTCGCGGCGGCGGAGTTCATGCTGTGGTAGGTCACGGGCTCTACGGCGACGGTCACGCCCAGTGCCTCGGCTGCGGGCAGAATGTCCGCCAGACTGCGGCAGAGCAGCTCCTGCGCTTCCTCGCGGGTCGTACCGGCAGGCTGCTTTTCCATGCTGGTCGTCTCGGTGCCGATGCACCCGGCACCCAGCGCCTTGCAGACGGCCAGCTGGCTCTTGAAGTCCGCCGCATTCTTCAAACGGCTCTCATCGTTGATGGCCAGCTCCACGTAGGTTCCCAGCACGGCCACCTGAATGCTGTGCGCCTTTTCGGCGGCGACGGTCTCGGCGACAAGCGTGTCGGTCACGTCCGCATAGCTCCTGACGGACGGCACACACTTTTTATAGGCCAGCTGCACAGCGGCAAAGCCGTCGGCGGCAACGCGCCCGAACAGCTCGTCCGGGCTGCCCTTGCCGTAGTCGTGCAGGCGGGCACCGACGATAAATTTCGGCATAGTGTGCCCTCCTTACTGCTTTTGTGCGGCCAGAATTTCCGTGTAGGCCAGCAGCAGCGGGCCTACGCCCTTGGCGTCGTTCTCGACGATGGGCTCGCTGAAATAGTACGCCAGACTGCCATCGCGGCGGGTCGCGCCGCCGAGACCGGCCACCAGACAGATGCCGCCCAGCTGCAAAGCGCCATCCGCGCCCACGCCCAGATGGCGGTCACAGGTGCCGTAGAACGCCTTCTCACCGTAGGCCGTGTAGCGCTTGGGCAGGTAGCCCAGACGCACGCCCTTGAGCACGGCGTAGGCGAACAGTGCGCTGCCGGAGGTCTCAAGGTAGTTGCCTTCGACCCCGGCCTTGTCTACGACCTGCCAGAACATGCCGCTCTCGGCATCCTGGAAGGTGATCATCGCGTCCACCGCGTCCTTCAGCATTGCCATGATGGCGCGGTACTCGTAGTAAAGCTGGTTGTCCATCCGCTCCAACGTGTCTACCATGGCCACCAGGAACCAGCCCATGGCGCGCAGCCAGAAGTTGGCGCTGCAGCCGGTCTCGGGGTTCGCCCAGTACATCTCGCGGCTCTCGTCGTAGCCGTGGTAGTACAGGCCGGTCTTGGCGTCCTTCATGTGCTTCTGGATGTTCAGGAACTGCTTGTAGCTGTCAATGCAACCGTGCATCCCATTGCAGCGTGTCTCATACTCCATATAGAAGGGCTGGGCCATGTAAGTGCCGTCCAGCCAGACCTGGTTGGGATAGATCTTCTTGTGCCAGAAGTTGCCCTCCTTCGTGCGGGGCTGGGTCTCCAGCTGGCCGCGGATCGTCTCAATGGCATCGCGGTAGCGCTGGTTGCCGGTCAGGTCGTACAGCGTAAACAGGTTTTTGCCCTGGTTGACGTTGTCCAGGTTGTACTCGGCGGGGTCGTAGGTCTCAATGACGCCGTTGTCCTTGACAAAGTAGTCCAGAAACTTCTTGGAGAAGTCCAAAAACTTCTCGTCGTCGGTGGTCTTGTACAGGCTCAGGCAGGCAGTGATCATGCAGCCGTCGATGTAGTTCCACTTGTTGGGCTTGCCGCTGCGGACCTTCTCGATGTTCCAGAGCGGTGCCTCGGCGGTGGAGCCTGCGATCAGGTAGTCCACGTAATGGCCCAGCGTGGTCAGAATTTCTTCATGGGTCATGGTTCAGTCCTCCTCAAAGCTATCTACGTTTGTCAGCTGCAGGCGCTCACCCTCGTAGCCGGTGATCGCAACGTTGTGCAGCTCAATTCTTTGCACGTTCTCGGCATGGACGCCCACCTTGCAGGAGGCATTCGCGCCGCACATCATGGCGGCCTGACCGGCTTTGGCGTCCGGTGCAAAGCTGATTTTTACGTTGTGCATCTTGACACCCTCGATCGGGTGCTCGGGCAGACCGCTGAACCAGCAGCCTGCGTACTGGGCGTCGGTGGCCGTGATGTTTTCCATCTCCAGCGTGCCCAGTGTCGGGGTCATTTCGTCGACAGGCAGGGCCTCGTGGGTCTGCACATAGTCGCTGCGGCCATCGGGGTCGCAGAAATAGAACATGTTGATGACAAACGGCGCCAGCACGCCGTCCATAACGACGTCACGGAACACCAGCCCGTCGATGATGGCGTACTTGCCGCGCCCGCGGCGGGTCTTGACACGCAGACCCCGGTCCGTATGGTCCATCAGGCACTGAGTCACGGTGACGTTCTTGACGCCGCCGCTCATCTCGCTGCCGATGACAAGGCCGCCGTGGCCGCGGCTCAGGCAGCAGTTGCGGATGATAACGTTCTCACAGGGAACATGCAGCTTCATGCCTAAGAACAGCTTACCGGATTTCAGCGCGATGCAGTCGTCACCGACGTGCACATGGTTGCCGATGATGTTGACATTCTTGCAGCTCTCGGGGTCGATGCCGTCGGTGTTGGGGCTCGTGGAGCTGTTGCGGATGCGGATGTTCAGGATGTCCACATTCTCGGAGTAGGTCGGGTGGATGGTCCAGGAATAGCTGTTGCAGACCAGAACGCCGTGCAGCACGACGTTTTTGGCACCGCTGGTGAAGAACAGGCGCGGACGCCAGGCAATATTCTTTTCCTTCGGGTTCTGGTACCAGTCGCCGTTCTGGGCGTTGGCGTCAATCGTGCCCTCGCCGGTGATCGTCACGTTCTCGGCGTTGATGACGTTGATAAGACCCGCAAAGCTGTCCAGCGGGTTGCCCTCCCACAGACCGAGGTAGTGCTCGTCCTTCTCGTTATGGCAGGGGAGAACACCGGGCAGAATGGGGTAGTCAGTGCGGTTGGTGCCGCCCAGCAGCGTGCAGCCCTTTTCGAGATACAGCGTCGTACTGCTCTGCAAAAACAGGCTTTGGGTGCGGTAGGTACCGGCGGGCACGTAGACCGTGCCGCCCGCGGGGCAGGTGGACAGCGCCGCCTGCAGCTTGGCCGTGTTGTCGGTCACGCCGTCGGCGACGAGGCCGTAGCGGGAGGCATCCACGAAGAAGCTCTCCTCCGCGGTGGTGAAGTCCAGCGTATCGGTCACGCCGTCAAGGGTGACGGCCAGCGTGTAGCTGCGGCCCGGCTCCAGCGAATAGAGTGAGAACACATTCGTATCGCCCTCACAGACTGTGGCGCCGTCCAATGAGACTGTATAAGGAGCCGGGGCGCGGTAGCAGCCGGAGTTGACCAGCTCAAACACTGCGCTGCGCGCCATAGAACGTACAAGCGTGATTTTCATGTGTGAACCCCCAAGTGTTCAAAAATAGTATAAAAATAGTTTGAAAAACAGCAAAAAATGTGCTATTCTAAAAAAGACAACAATAACCAATCGCCGGGTGCCCCGCACCACGGCAGTGAGGAGCAGCGTTATGGTTTCGGAATATGTCTACTCGCCCCACGTTGACTTTTTTATTGACCGCGTGGACCGTGACTCCGGGTATGAGATGGCCAGCTTCCATATCCATCATAAATACGAAATCTATTATGAGATAGAGGGCAGCCGCCGCTATTTTATTGAGGATGCCGCCTATATCGTCAACGCGGGATGTGTAGTGCTGATCGGTGAAAACCAGATCCACAAGACTGCCTCGCTCGGCGACACAGCCTCGAGCCGTATCGTGATGAATTTCAGCCGCGAGTACCTCGACAAAATTATGGACATCTTCCCGGAGGTGGACTTTTTCTCCTTCTTGAGTGAGGAGCATAACCACCTGCTGTCAAATATCACAGTCAAGCAGCAGAACCACATCCAGGGCCTGCTGCAGCAGCTGCTGGCCCTGCAGGAGGAAACCTCCCCGGAATCCGATGCACTGCGCAAGATGCTGCTGGCCACGCTTTTGCTGGAGCTCAAGGACCTCTGCCGCCAGCAGCAGGAGCAGGGCGGCGAGAATGGCCGCGTCAGCAACCACATTGTGGACCAGATCCAGGCCTATATCGCCGAGCACTACGCCGAGAAGCTGACCCTGACCGGCATCGCCAGTCAGTTCTATATCAGCCCGTATTATCTGAGCCGCCTTTTCAAGAAGTCCATCAACCTCTCGCTCATCGAGTATATCAACGGCGTGCGCATCAAGGCCGCGCAGAACCTCATTGAGAAGTCGAACGAGAGCATCTCGGACATTGCGGAAAAGACCGGCTTTATGACGACGGCGCATTTCCGCCGCGTCTTTAAAGATGCCACGGGCCTTTCGCCCCAGCAGTACCGGCAGTATTATAAGAGAGTGAATAAGTAAGAACAGGGAAGCGCTCCGAAAGGGGCGCTTTTTCATTAGGCTTCCCCATCGGGGGAAGCTGTCCGCGCAGCGGACTGATGAGGGCAAACCTTGCAGCCACGGCCCGTACACCGGTAATAGCGGTACAGTCTCGCCTCATCCGGCCTCGGGCGGGGCCTCGGCCACCTTCCCCTCCGGGG
>ERZ772900.3137-NODE-3137-length-11074-cov-4.018332_pt1 | contig 11074 bp, 4 predicted proteins | sample MGYA00512124_ERZ772900 | MGnify/ENA primary metagenome ERZ772900 (study PRJEB29015, sample SAMEA2737716) | human gut metagenome | biome: human gut; feature: human-associated habitat; material: faeces | place: China | collected 2012 ... | reverse complement strand
GGCATTGTACCAGTACCGTCAGCATGGAGATAATTCCCTGGGCGCGGGAACGAAGCAAAAACTTTCACAAATGAGGTAATGTTGCAGAGTGCAGATGGTACAAAGGATTATGTTTCGGCTAATGCAAGTGCAGAAATATCCAATATAAAAATATTAAATAAAGAAAATGTTCATAATGTTAAGAGTCCAAAAATTGATTATACGATTACAGCCAATGAATATGGTCAAACGTTATTGAAGAATACTACAGATAAACTTACATTAGTGGATGATTTGGATGAAAATCTTGTTTTAGATCCTGATTCGATTAAAGCTAAAAACATTAAGAATAATAGTGATGTTCCTATAGAAACTAAATATGATCCGGAAAAAAATATACTTGAAATTCAAATTCCAGATGGAACTCCTGTACAAATTCAGTATTCTTGTAAAGTAAAAGCTGCACCGAATGCGGAGATACCATTAGTTTCAAACAGGGTATATTGGAAAAATTATGCTCAAACTGGTGGTGTGAATAATGAGATTAAACAATTCAGCTACGATTTGAATGCGAGCGGAACTACAGAAACAGAAAAGCATCCTCAATTAAAAATTATAAAATATGATGATACATTAAAACGTTTAAGCGGAGCTGAGTTTGAAATTCATGAATGTAAATTGGAGAATAAGGAAATAAAACATACTTCTAAAAATCCAATTACAGTTACTTCAGGTGCTGATGGTACAGTAACAATACCAACAGATAAATTTCCAATGGATTTTAATACTATCTATGAAGTAAAAGAAACTAATCCTGTAGATGGATATATTTTGGATGATACTCCATATTACATTATGCGAGTAAAGAAAGAAGATAGTGGTAATGATTATTCTGACTATGTAAAAGAATATATAAAAATAGCATATCAGAACAGCAAAGATAAACATTATATAGTTGCGTATGATAAAGATTATTTCTTAGTGAAAATATATAATGCACAACAGGGTATTACTGTTAAAAAAGCATTTACTAACAATGCTGCTGAAACAGAACATAATCCAGTGAGCGGTACTTATAGATTTGGATTGTATGATAATGCTGAAGGTTCAGGAGATGCTTTAGAAATTATTTCTATTCATTATGATTCTAAAGATAAAGATGTTAAGTCAGCAAAATTTAAGAATCCAATTGATCTAACAAAAGATTATTATGTTTTTGAAATAGGTCAAAATAATCAACCGATTAAAGCTTATGATGATGAAGCTACAATAAATTCAATGCAATATAAAGTAGTTTATAAAAATGAAACTGATAGCACTAAAACAAATAATGTAAAAGTCGGTGAAACGGTTACAGTTACAAACAAGAGCCGTACAAAAATATTACCTTCAACAGGTAGTATGGGAACCCTGATTTACAGGTTATTAGGAGCAACGTTGGTGGTTGCAAGTTTAATATGCCTGTCAAATATAAATAAAAATAAGAGAAAAGAAAAAAGCAGAAGTCCAGATAGATACAAGCCAATTTACGGCAGATAGTCTACAAGGATTAACTGCAAGTGTATCAAATTTAGAAGCAGTGAAGGGATATCATCCTGATGCAAGTTTGAATCAGATTACGCATGATACAAACGTAATCAAAAAACTGGAGGCGGATATTTCAAAAGTAGATTTTGATACACCAGGGACATATGACATTACCTATAACGTTACTGTTTATTGTAAAGCATTAAAAGCATATATAGATCAGAAGCCTCGGATAGATATCCAAGAAGCTTCAAATGGCCAGACATATAAAATCCCATTAAAAGGGAAAATTCAGGTCGTTGAAAAAGAGCAGGCTTTAAAGGATTCTGCATCAGGCAGATATATATACGGACTTCAAATGCAAATGAAACAAGAATAAGGAGGGAATTGTAAGTGAAAAGGAAAAAATGGGTAAACAAGGTGATTGCACTTTTGCTTGCAGCAATCATGATTGTTCCGTCTTCTCTTGGTACTGTGGCATATGCACAGGAACCGGAAGTGTCTTCTGAACAGACGCAGACAATTCAAAATGCGGACGAAGATATTTCAGAAGCAAATGAACAGGAAACAGCTGATGCAAGTCAAAAAGAGCAAGAAAAAAAAGAGACACAAGAGACACAAGACACAGAATCAAAAGAAACTCAAAAAGAGGATTCTTATGAAGTGAAATTATCTAAAGCTGATAATGGTCTGCTAAGTTTTCCAATATCAGAAGATGATCTTGTAAAAGCGGATGTGGAGAATTCCACGCAGTCTATTTTGGATGCATCAGAAGAAGATGTGGAATATGAGTCTAAAGATTCTTATGAAGAAAATACGGAAGTAAAAGTTCAAACAAGTGCCGATTATGGATATGAACTTGATAAGGTTGAATTGGAGGATAAATCCGGTGAAGTTCTTCAAGAACTATCAGTAGATGAGGAGGGTATTGCCACATTTACTATGCCGGAAGAGAATGTCAAAGTAGCAGCTACCTTTAAAGAAATTCCTGAATCCGTTATTGAAGATGCAGAAATTGATTTACAGACTACTGCAAGCGATTATGAAATTGCTACACGGGCAGCAGGTACGAAAAGTATTTATTTGAATGTCCCAGGAAATAAGATCTGGTATGGAAGATATAATACGAGATATTATACAACAAATGAAGGTCAAGTGGCATATTGTATGAATCCTCTTCTGAAAACACCAGGAGCTGGATGGTACACAGGAAGTTTAATTTCTGATGGTTCATCAAGAAAAGCATTTTATTATGCATACGGCGGTCCTGGATACAGTCAGTTTGTGAATAGATATGGATGGATTTGGAATGGCGTAAGAGACTTAGAATATGCTTATTCGCATGTTATTTTGTCTTATACCTATGCGAAATACGCATTGCATAATAATTCGCAGGCCAATTATGCGTTTTATGGATTACCAAACTCAACAAAAAAGCATTTGATCAATAAAGCTAATCAGATGCAGGCAATGGGTGGCATTCCAAGTGGTTACGCTGTGTATTATTTCAATACATCTTACAACCATCAGCCAATGGCATTTCAGGTTAATAATGTAGCAACTTTATCACTTAGAAAATCATCATCGAATACAGATATCACAAATGGAAATAGTTGTTATTCTTTAGCAAATGCAAAATACGGAGTATATAGCAATGCAGCATGTACTTCTCAGGTATCCACATTTACAACAAATGCAAATGGAACCTCGAATTCAATCAATTTAGAACCGGGAACTTATTATGTAAAAGAAATTTCCGCACCGGAAGGTTACTATATTGATAACACAGTGAAAACAGTGAGTTTATCTAGCGGTGAGAATAAAGTAGTTAGCTTTACAGATAAACCGATGGATGACCCGGCAGCGATTGTTATTCAGAAAAAAGACAAATATACAGGTAATACAATAAAAGGAAAGAAAACATTAGCTGGAGCACAGTTCACTATTAAATATTATGATGGATTCTATGATCGAAATAGTCTCCCAGCAAGGGCAACCCGCACATGGGTCATCGAAACCAAAGAACGTACTAAATCAAATGGAAGCAAAGTCTATCAAGCCGGTTTATCAGATACCTATAAAGTAGGTGGAGATAATTTTTATAAGGTAGATGGAGCAATTACTATCCCTCGCGGAACAATCACTATCCAGGAAACAAAAGCACCGGATGGATACCGTAATGATTTAAACATGACGGATACAAAAGGCAATAGTACTGTAAATGGTGTATACCTTGCACAGGTAACGAAGCCAGGAGATTTGTCAACTTTAATGGGCGGACAGACATTTGAAGGATCCGACAGCCCGGTTCGAGCAGATATTAAGCTGACGAAGATCAATGGAACGAATAATAATACCATGGCAAATATTCCGTTTAAGATCACGAATCTGGAAACAAAGGAAAGCCATACAATTTATACCGGAAGTAATGGTGTATATGATTCTTCATTGATTAAAAAGAGTCTGAATACAAACACAGATAAAGCGGGAGCTGGTGTCTGGTTTGGAGATACATCCATTCTTAATGATGATGAAGGGTCTTTTGAATACGGAAGTTATAGCATTGAAGAATTAGAGTGTAAAGAAAATAATGGAAAGATTCTCTATAAGGGAACTTTTAAAATCGATAATAATACAGGAGCCACATTGGATCTTGGAAAAATTATCAATAACAGCATCGAAGTAAAAACCTATGCTGCAGATAACACCAGCGGAAATAACAATACAGCATTTATCCAGCAGGGCGGTATTTTCAATTATACAACCGGACAGCTTACTTACGGAAAAGCCATTACGGATGAAGTTAATGTAAAAGGTATTTCATCCGGTTATGCAGTAGCAAATCTGGTTGATATAGAAACTGGAGAATATATCAAAAATAAGGATGGTTCCCTTGTACAATCGGAAGCAAAGATTGAACCTTATAATGATGGTACTTATACCGGACAGGCACATCAAAACCTGATTTATGATAATCCGGAAAGCATGCTTGGTAAGAACATTGTTGTATTTGAAAAGATTTATGCTTTAAATGCAGATGGAACACCAAATTACAATAAACTTCTTGTAGAACATACAGATATGAATGATGATCTGCAGACAGTAAAATTCCAGAAGATCAGTACAGAACTGACAGTATCAGACACAGGACTCCATGAAGTCAATACCACTTCTAAGGATGTTACTTTACAGGACCAGATCACATACGAGAACTTTAGCAAAGACCTTGTTGATCTTGGATACTACATCAAAGCAAATGCAAAATTGGTAGATGAAAATGGAAATGCAATCACGGATGCGAATGGAAATGCAATCACATCCGGATTCAGTGCAAAGAGATTTACCAGTGATATGCTGAAAAATGGAGATGCCATTCATTACACACTTCCGGCCAGTGTTGTAAAGAAATATGCCGGAAAGAAGTTGATTTCTCAGGTTGAAATTTATTTTGCTTTTGATACAGACACTACAAACGGAGATCCATGGAATCTTTGGACTTACGAAAAAGATACGACTAATGAAAAGCAGACAGTCACGATTCCTGCTATTACAAATACCTATGTATCTGCAGACAATGTAAGCTACACAGACACAGGAATTTCAGATCAGGTAAATCTTACCGGTTTAACAAGAGGAAATACCTACACATTAGTAGGAAAAATTATTGACAAGTCAACTGGAAAGGTTGTTTCAAAATCCAGAAAATGTACTTATGGAAAAGATGCCTATGACATCACAAATGTAGTGCCAGCTGACGAAGGTAACTATACAGTCAATAGACTTGACACTTATAATGTATATCTCTTAAAGAAGGATGTTTCTTCCAGTGGAGAGACAGCAAAACAGGGATATTACAGACTGAATGACGAAGGAACAAAATACGTTCTTTGTACAGAAAGCGGACAGGTACTGGATGATTCAAATGGAATTAAGAAAGACCTGTTTGAAAATGAAATCTTATATCCTGGTGATGAATTTAAAGAAGTCACAGAATTGATTGCGAAAAAGTCATTTGTGCCATCTGGAAGTGAATCGCAGCAGCATGTTGATTTCACATTTGATCCGGAAGAGTTAGCCGGAAAGAATTATGTGATCACACAGGATCTGTACTTTGACAAGCTGCAGGATGCAGGGACAGTCTTTGATGACGAAACCGCAGACGTGTATGCAGTGTTATATAGTGACGGAACATTAAGCTTCCAGAAGAGAAAAGATACTTACCCAAGCAAGACGGTCGTAGAAGTATATCCGTTCAATGAAAGTACACATTTTCCGACCATTGATTCGGTGCTTTGGAAAAATAATGCATTAAATGTGAAATCTGTAGAATTCAGAGATAAAATCCGCCCAGTGTCGACAGCCAGATGGTTCAATGGTTTTGAAAATGCGACAAGTATCAATCTGAAAAATCTGGATACTTCAAGAGATACAAATATGAATAAAATGTTCAGTTACTGTAAAGGACTGACAAAATTAGATGTATCTGGATTGGATACATCTCAGGTAACAGATATGGATGCTATGTTTGCTGTATGTATTAATTTAACAAATATACCTGTCAGCAATTTTAATACTTCCAAAGTAAAAGACATGCACAGCATGTTTGACAGCTGTTTTAAATTACAGAGCTTGGATCTCAGCATGTTTGATACTTCAAATGTAACAGATTTTGGATATATGTTTAGTGGTGATAAAGTAATGTCCACCCTTCATTTAACAGATAATTTTGTTACAGAAAAAGCTAAAGATATTTCTGGTATATTTAATGATTGTGAAAAATTATCAAATATAAATGTAAGTAATTGGAACGTATCGAATGTTACATCAACGGAAAAAGCTTTTGCTAATAACTTTCTCTTAAAAAGTTTGGATCTTAGCAATTGGGATATGTCAAACTGTGAAAATTCGCAAATGATGTTTTATAGTGATACTGCGCTCACATCTATAGGCAATACAAGTAATTGGAATGTTTCCAAGATAACCACTACACATTCTATGTTCGAGGGATGTAGTAAATTACAATCTTTGAATACAAGCAAGTGGGTATTCTCAAATCTTACAAATGCAGACAGCATGTTTTCTAATTGTCAAGTGCTTACAAAATTGGATACCAGCAATTGGGGAATGGGAAAAGTAATTTATTTCGGATTTCTATTTAATAATTGCTATGCACTTACAAGCCTGAATGTTAGCAAATGGGATACGTCAAATGCAAACATTTTTAATGCAATGTTTAATGAATGTGTGAATCTTACAAATATAGATGTAAGTAACTGGAAGACTTCAAATGTAACGCAGGCTGTAAATACATTTTTGGATTGTAAAAAGCTGACACAAGTAGCCGTTCAAAACTGGGATATGTCAAATGTGAGTCAGTTAAGTGGTATGTTTGCATATTGTAGTGGCATTACAAGCTTGGATATCAGCAAATGGAACGCGCCGAAACTTATAGAAATCAATAACACATTTAACGGATTAACAAAATGTACAAGTATAAAAATAAAAGGAATGTATGCTCCTAACATTGATACATGTATCAATACTTTCCTTGATTGTACATCATTAACCAGTCTGGATCTTTCTGGATTAGGAATGAGCAAAGCAACTTCCTTTAATGGTATGTTCGGGCGTATGAGTAACATTACATCCATTAACCTTAGTGGATGGTCAACATCAAATGTAACTGATACAACAAACATGTTTACGGAATGTAGAAAACTGAAAACCATTTACGTGTCCGAAGGATGGAGCGTAGCAAAGGTTAAATCAGATACATATATGTTCAGTAGTTGTACAAGTATCCGTGGAGGTTCGGGAAAAACATATAATCGAAATCAATTGGGTAAATCCATGGCAAATTACAGCAATGGATACTTAACCTATAAAGCTTACACAGCCAAGGCTAATATCGCCGCCCCATCCTCATCAGTCATCATCAGCTCCGCAAAAGCAACAGATGGACTGACAGTGGAAGAAATCCTGAATAATGACTCTGTATTTACAGATCCGATAAGAGCGGTCAATGAAGAGAATACAGACACAGAAAATGAAGACGTGGATACGCAAAATGCGGATGTGGCCGTACAGAGTATGGATGATCCATCTGGAAAACTTCTGTATTCGCATAGTGATCTAAATGATGAGAATGAAACATTCTATGTACCAAAAGTACAGACCGTACTGACAAATACAGCAAATGATCATTACTTTACAACAGCAGCCGGAAGTACTCTGGTCGATACTGTTACTTACTCTGGATTAAAACCGGGACGTGCTTATACATTAACTGGAAAATTGATGGATAAAGATACAGGAAAAGCAGCAACAGATAAATCTGGAAAAGAAATTACCGGGACAGCAACCTTTACGCCAAGTACAGCAAACGGAACAGTTAAAGTTAACTTCGTTTTTGATGGATCCAGCTTGAAAGGGAAAACACTGGTAGCATATGAGACACTGAATGGAATTAGTGTTGCATATGGAATAGCATCTTCGAAAAAAGACCTGGCTATCCATAAAGATATCAGTGATGCAGATCAGTCAGTTACGAATATGTCTCTTTCAACGACTGCAAAAGATCAGAAATCCGGAACAAAGCAGGTGACATTATCAAGGACAGCAAAAATCGATGACACTGTTAGTTACAAAGGAGCCATCCGTGGAACATCTTACAAGATTAATGGTACATTAATGAATAAGAGCACAGGAGAGGCAGCTGTTGACGGCGATGGCAAACCGATTACTGCAAGTGGAGTATTTACAGCTGGCAGTGCAACTGGAACAGCAACCGTTACCTTTACCTTTAACACAAATGGAATGGCTGGAGGAGCTTATGTAGCATTCGAGGAAGTATATGAAACAACCGGAGGAAAAGAAACACTTTGGGGAACTCATATGGATCTGAATGATGAAGCACAGACGGTATATGTACCATCTATTTCAACGAACTTGATAGACGAAGACAGCCAGACCAACTACACATATATCCGGGATAATGTAAAAGCACATGACCTGGTGACATATGAAGGGCTTATCGCAGGAAAGACATATAAGTTAACTGGAACATTGGTAGAAAAATCTACCGGAAAAACATTTGTAGATGCAAATGGAAAGACTGCAACAATAACACAGACATTTACACCGGATTCTGATAGTGGATCTGTGGATATGGTATTTGATATCAATCCATCCAACCTTAAAACCTCAGCACTGGTAGCATTTGAAACATTGAGCTGCAATGGTGAACAGGTAACGATTGAAAATGATCTGGATAATGAACAGCAGACACTTCACTTCCCAATCCTCAGCACAACAGCAAAAGGAAAGGTAAGCGGAAAGAATTACGTAGATATCGGTGGAGATATGTCAATCATTGATACAATCAAATACGAAGGTGTACAGTATGGTATGACACATACGATCAAGTCATATCTGGTTGATAAGACTACAGGAAAGATTGTACAGGACGATAATGGAAATGACATCGTAAAAACAACCGAATGGGAGCCGGAGGCTACACAGGGAAGTATTGATGTTGAAATTCCGGTAACTGGAAAAAAACTTGCCGGAAGAACGCTGGTTGTATTTGAAGAGATTTATCTTGGAGATGCCATGATTGCATGCCACAAAGATATCAATGATGCAAATCAGACCATTAAAGTTAAAGGATATCGTGACTGTACCGTGATCAAACGCATTAAGGCCGATGATTACTGGAAAGAGCATGGTGATCCAACCTTTATCTTCAAACTTACAGGAACGGATACACTGGGAGCTTCACATACTTATTATCAGAGTGTCACATTTACTGAAAGCTATGTAAAAGCACATACGGACAGTGACGGATACGTAGAGATGAAAGCAATCTTTGGTCAGGTCCCGGCAGGGGAATACACATGTTCCGAAGAAAGCGTCAGCCGATTTGAGTTTGAATCATTGACCAAACCGGTAAATGCAACCATTAACGGAAAAACAGCAGTATACCATCTGACGGATAACGATACGGCATGTGCAACATTTACCAACAAAAAATATGAAGAGGGAGACTTCGGACATGACAGTGTAGTAGTCAACCACTTCAATCATAAGACACAGGATTCTGTATCTGTTCTTTTTACGTCTGCCGGTGCACTTCTATAACGTAAGATAATGCCCATTTTTGTAGAATACAATTTCCTTCATGATTTCACCTCCATACCGGCAGTTTGTTTTACAGAGAATATTTCATTCTATCTACAGGACATAAAGATGCAGAAGAATGGAGGTTAAAAAATACTGTAATGTTCAATATTATTACACAAAAGGAGCAATTGATATGCGTTTTTACCTACATGACAGGAACAACGTTCCTGAAAGAGAAAAGATTATTTATTACAGCAATGCGGAAGGTGATCTGATCAAAGAAGATCTTCCACAGAATTTGAAATCTGCAAAGGAAACACTATTCAGGGAAGGATCCGGAGGACATGAATTTCTTGTAACTTTTATGGGAAAAGAATATATTTCCATTGAAAACAGTTTTTCTTCCGACAATCAGGAATACCTGAATCTGGATTTTGAACCACATATGTTTTTTGAGTACGGAGTGGATGATCCGAATGTGTCACTGGCTTACAACAAAGCCGTTAGGAATGCGTTAGCACTGAAATTAACAAAAGAATTTGAAGATACGATCCTGATCATTGAAAGAAGCCTTACGGACACAGATGCAGATTATGATATCAATGTTATCTTCCTGTATCCAGCCACTGGAAGCAAAAAAGGAATATTCGATCTTACAGAAATTCTTGACTATTATCTATATGATATGAAGCTTACAAAAAGAACGGTGCAATTGGTCACAGAAAATAGTAAACAGGTTTATTGGATGTGGGTACCTAAAATTCTTAAAATGGAGGATATTTATAATATTTTAGAATTTGAAAACAAAAATCTGAAAGAATATGGCGGTTACAAAATATGTGGCGATGCAGAAAATTCGAAGGATACAGACATTCTAAGCGATGAGAGAATCCATGCTTTGATCAACCACGTTGCAAAGAAATACAAATGGGAATCAAGTCCGGAAGAATATGATATCATATTCAAATTATAAGAATCGCAAAACATTACAATTAAAAGAAGTCTCTTTCATGGAGGCTTCTTTTTTATGTGGACTGATCCGTATTCCAGATTTTGTCCAGAATTTATTTTTAAATAAGAAATCATACAGACTATATATAGGAATAATTTATAGTAGTCAAAAGAGAAGGGAAGCGGTAAAATTGTCATATAATCGAAAACGAATAAAGGCGAACAAAATGATGACTGGGAAAAATGTAATGAATTCGGGAATAGAACAGAAGATAAATCATGCAATGGAAGGCATGCAGAAAGAATTGCAGCAAAAAAGCTGGTCAAGGCTTGAAAAATTTTCAAAACCAGAAAGCATAAAAATCTACGAAGAGCATCTTTTTTCTGCTCTAAATTCTATGGAAAATGAAAAATTAGAAGAATTGTTTGCGGAGATGGATCAATATGTCAATTTCTTCATTATGGGATTCTTTACAAAGGATATGTTTACTGATAT
>ERZ772900.3134-NODE-3134-length-11096-cov-5.246988_pt1 | contig 11096 bp, 7 predicted proteins | sample MGYA00512124_ERZ772900 | MGnify/ENA primary metagenome ERZ772900 (study PRJEB29015, sample SAMEA2737716) | human gut metagenome | biome: human gut; feature: human-associated habitat; material: faeces | place: China | collected 2012 ... | reverse complement strand
AATAAGCATATTCCACGCCGTCAATTGTCATAAATCTTGCATCGCCACTCTTTACCCGAAGGCATCGTCTGCGGGCAATCCGTCCACCGCAATGAATTCGGCATCAACAAAGGTACCTTCTGGAGCCCGAAAGGCAACCTGCTCGCTTTCTACCGCATGGACGAAAGCATGGTGACGCAATACCCACTTGTAGACATCACCGCACGTGTAGGAGAAGTGAATAACGTCCGTTACCCGATGGCAGGAATGACCAGCCACCAAGTAAAAGTAGGCGTCTACAACCCCTCCACCGGCAAGACCATCTATCTGAATGCAGGTGATCCGACCGACCGTTACTTCACCAATATCAGCTGGTCACCGGACGAAAAGAGCATTTATCTGATCGAACTGAACCGCGACCAGAACCACGCCGTACTTTGCCAATATGACGCAACGACAGGCAAGTTACTGGGCAAACTGCTGGAAGAAACACACACCAAATATGTAGAGCCTCAACACCCCATCGTATTCTTACCGTGGGACAGCAATAAATTCATCTACCAGAGCCAGCGCGACGGATATAACCATCTATATTTATGCGACCTCACCTCCAGCCTCAAAGGCGAATGGAAAAGCGATGCCGCAGGCGGCAAGCATATCGAATACATCCCGACGAAGCAACTGACCGAAGGCAAATGGCTGGTAGGCGACATTCTGGGTTTCAACGCCAAGAGGAAAGAAGTCATCTTCCAAGGAGTGGATGGTACAGGCTCCAATAACTTTGCAGTAAATGTCAACACAGGAAAGCGCAGCCTCCCGTTCAGCTTCCGTTCTACCACAGAAGGAGAACATAACGGAATGCTCAGCGCATCGGGAAGTTACCTCATCGACCGTTATTCGACTCCTACCCTTCCGCGCCGCATTGACATCGTGGATACCAAAAGCCTGAAAACAGTCAACCTGCTGACAGCCAAGGACCCATACGAAGGCTACGAGATGCCGACCATCGAAACCGGTACTATTAAAGCCGACGATGGAACGACCGACTTATACTACCGCCTCACCAAACCCGCAGATTTCGACCCGAACAAAAAGTATCCGGTCATCGTCTACGTATACGGCGGTCCGCACGCACAACTCGTCACCGGCGGCTGGCTGAACGGCTCCCGCGGATGGGATATCTATATGGCTAACAAAGGCTATATCATGTTCACCCTCGACAACCGCGGCAGTGCCAACCGTGGACTGGAATTCGAAAACGCCACCTTCCGCCGCCTCGGCATCGAAGAAGGCAAAGACCAGGTGAAAGGCATTGAATTTCTGAAGTCCCTCCCCTACATAGACGGAAACCGCATCGGTGTACACGGATGGAGCTTCGGAGGACACATGACCACTGCCTTGCTGCTCCGCTACCCCGAAATATTCAAGGTAGGCGTAGCCGGCGGACCTGTCATCGACTGGGGATATTACGAAGTGATGTACGGCGAACGTTATATGGACACTCCGGAAAGCAATCCGGAAGGCTACAAAGAATGTAATCTGAAGAACCTTGCCGGACAACTGAAAGGTCATCTGCTCATTATCCATGACGACCACGATGACACTTGCGTACCGCAGCACACACTGTCGTTCATGAAAGCCTGTGTAGATGCCCGCACCTACCCCGACCTGTTTATCTATCCGTGCCACAAGCACAACGTATCAGGCCGCGACCGTGTACATCTGCACGAGAAAATCACCCGATACTTTGAGCAAAACCTATAGCAACCTATAATTGACAGCTCACAGCATCACACCGAAAAACTCATAACTGAAAACTCATAACTTAATACTCATTATGAAGATATTATTACTAGGCTCGGGCGGCCGCGAACATGCACTGGCATGGAAAATTGCCCAAAGTTCGAAAGTTGAAAAGCTGTACATCGCTCCGGGAAACGCCGGAACAAACGCCGTAGGCGAGAATGTCAACATCAAAGCTACCGACTTTGAAGCGATCAGCGCTTTCGCCCTGAAAGAAAACATCGAAATGGTAGTAGTAGGTCCCGAAGACCCGTTGGTAAAAGGCATCTACGATTACTTCCAGAACCGTCCCGAACTGAAACATATCGCCGTTATCGGTCCGTCCGCCAACGGAGCACAGCTGGAGGGCAGCAAGGAATTTGCCAAAGGCTTCATGATGCGTCATCAAATCCCGACGGCCCGATATAAAAGTATCACAGCCGAAAATCTCGAAGAAGGTCTGGCTTTCCTCGAAACGCTGGAAGCCCCATACGTGCTGAAAGCTGACGGGCTCTGTGCCGGAAAAGGCGTTCTGATCCTCCCCACACTGGACGAGGCAAAGAAAGAACTCAAGGAAATGCTTGCCGGTATGTTCGGCTCCGCATCGGCAACAGTCGTTATTGAAGAGTTCCTGAGTGGTATCGAATGTTCCGTATTCGTGCTTACCGACGGCGAACACTACAAAGTCCTCCCCGTAGCGAAAGACTACAAGCGTATCGGTGAAGGCGACAAAGGACTTAATACAGGCGGTATGGGCAGCGTGACTCCGGTTCCGTTTGCCGACGAAGAATTCATGGAAAAAGTACGTACCCGCATCATCGAACCTACCATCAACGGACTGAAAGAAGAAAATATCGTCTACAAAGGCTTCATCTTCCTCGGACTGATCCGGGTAAAAGGCGAACCGATGGTGATCGAATATAACGTCCGCATGGGCGACCCGGAGACGGAAAGCGTGATGCTCCGCATCCAGAGCGACCTCGTGGAGTTGCTGGAAGGTACAGCCGCAGGCAACCTTGACGAAAAGACGCTGGTCATGGACCCGCGCTCGGCAGGTTGTGTGATCCTTGTGAGCGGCGGTTATCCCGAAGCATACGAAAAAGGCTTCCCTATCAGCGGTCTGGAACAGGCTGCCGCTACCGAAAGCATCATTTTCCATGCCGGAACAGCCATGAAAGACGGACAAATCGTAACGAACGGAGGACGTGTGATCGCCGTCTGCTCTTATGGCGCAACGAAGGAAGAAGCGCTGGCACAGAGCTATAAAGTGGCAGATATGATCGACTTCGACAAGAAATATTTCCGTCGCGATATCGGATTCGACTTATAATGAGAAACAAGAGACTACAAGGTCTGGTCACAGCAGGGCGGTGGACACTCCCTGCTGCGATTTTCATCTGCACCCTTTGTTGGGTGCTGACCTCTGTCCTATTGCCCGAACTCACCATGACAGCGGGCGAAGAAGGCGGTTCCGTGCTTTGGCAGTCTGCCCGCACGTTGCTGCTCCCCGCATGGGCGGAGCATCTTGTCAGTTTCTTGATTTACGCGGCTATCGGCTATTTCCTGATCGAGCTGAACAACCGGTTCAGTATCATCCGTATGCGGGCTTCCGTGCAGACAGCTATCTATTTTCTGCTGGTCACCGTCTGTCCGGAGATGCACCTGCTATATGCCGGAAACGTTGCCGCCATAACCTTTTTATTCTCCATCTATTTCCTGTTCAAGAGTTACCAGCAGGCACAGGCGTCAGGATATCTGTTCTACTCGTTCCTGTTTATCGGTGCAGGGAGCATTCTCTTTCCCCAGCTCACCTTCTTCTCGGTGCTCTGGTTGTTTGAGGCGCACCGTTTTCAGTCACTTACGTTCCGTAGTTTCTGTGGCGCGCTGGTAGGATGGACAATGCCCTACTGGATGCTGTTCGGACACGCTTTCTTCTACGATCAGATAGAGCTGTTCTATCATCCTTTCAAAGAACTGGCTACTTTTGGAGATATATTCAACCTACAGATACTCCAGCCGTGGGAGCTGGCGACTCTCGGCTATCTGTTTGTATTGTTCATCGTCAGCGCCGCCCATTGCGTCGTTGCCGGATTCGAAGATAAGATACGTACGCGCGCCTATTTACAGTTTCTCATAGACGTGACACTCTTTCTCTTCGTACTGATTGTGCTACAGCCGTCACAATGCAGCAATCTCTTGCCATTGCTCATGATAAGCAACAGCATACTGATCGGCCACCTTTTTGTGCTGACCAACAATAAAACATCGAATATATTCTTCATTGTTGCTACGGTCTGCCTCATCCTTTTATTTGTTTTTAACGTATGGACGCTTTTATAGACTCAACGATACAACTCCTCATCGAATGGGGACTTCCGGGATTGTTTATCTCGGCCTTACTCGCAGGGAGTATTGTACCATTCAGTTCCGAACTGGTGTTGGTAGCACTGGTAAAACTCGGACTGCCACCCACTGCCTGTATATTGGCTGCCACCCTCGGCAATACGGCAGGCGGAATGACCTGCTACTATATGGGGCGCCTGGGCAAAATAAGCTGGATTGAGAAATACTTCAAAGTAAAGAAGGAGAAAGTAGACAAGATGGTGAAATTCCTGCAAGGGAAAGGAGCATTGATGGCATTCTTCGCTTTCCTGCCGGCCATCGGAGAGGTGATCTCCATCGCACTGGGATTTATGCGAAGTAATATATGGCTTACCACCGCCTCCATGTTTGTCGGCAAACTGATACGTTACATTCTGCTTCTGTACGTACTGGAAAGCGCATGGAACGTCGTTGCGGGATGAAATAATAGGTAATAAGTAACAGGTAATAGGTAATAAGTTTTTTGAGATGAAAAGAGTGATTGAAAAGACTGATGACGGGAGCGCCACCCTATTTGTTCCGGAATTGAATGAACATTATCATTCGACCAAAGGAGCACGTACGGAGTCCCAGCATATTTTCATCAACATGGGACTGAAAGCCTCCGCTGCCCCCTCTCCGCATATTCTGGAGATCGGTTTCGGAACGGGGCTGAATGCTTGGCTTACACTTGAAGAAGCAGAAAGAAGCGGACGTAACGTACATTATACAGGACTTGAACTCTACCCGTTGGAATGGCAGATGGTGGAGCAACTGGGATATATAGAACAACCAGCAGCTACCGACCTGTTCAGAGCGATTCATACATCACCGTGGGAAGAAGAAATATCCTTTACCCCACACTTCACTCTTTGCAAAGTACAAGCCGACGTCAATGAATGGATTACACAGCGCAGCCATTCTCCATTATCCATTCTCCATTATCCATTATCATTCGACGTTATCTATTTCGACGCCTTCGCTCCGGAAAAGCAGCCGGAAATGTGGTCGCAGGAACTATTTAACCGTTTATATGTTTTATTAAATGAAGGAGGCATCCTCACCACTTATTGTGCCAAAGGAGTCATCCGACGTATGTTACAGGCCGCAGGCTTTACCGTAGAGCGCCTTCCCGGTCCTCCGGGAGGAAAGCGGGAAATACTACGTGCCCGAAAACTGGAACAGAATCAACCCCCGATATTAATACAATAGTCATGAAACAACAACTAAAAGATTTGAAAACACTCCTTCTTCTCGGCTCCTGCCTCCTGTTGGCAGCCTGCACGGGTCGCACGTCCAAAGCAAGCGGCAGCGAAGAAGCGAAACCGGTCATTACCGTCACTATCGAACCGCAGCGCTACTTCACGGAAGCGATTGCCGGTGATAAATTCACGGTAGTCAGCATGGTCCCGAAAGGTTCCAGTCCGGAGACATACGACCCTATTCCTCAGCAACTTGTCTCTCTGGGAGACAGCAAAGCCTATCTCCGCATCGGCTACATCGGCTTTGAGCAGACCTGGATGGACCGACTGATGAATAACACCCCTCATATCCAAGTATTCGACACCTCGAAAGGCATAGACCTGATTCTGAACAACGGTGAGCACAACCACGCAGCAGGACATCATGACCACGACGGGCACAACCACGCCGTAGAGCCACATATATGGAACTCTACCGCCAACGCCCTCATCCTTGCCGGAAACACATTCAAGGCACTTTGTATGCTCGACAAGCCTAACGAAGCATATTACCTGGCACGTTACGACTCCCTCTGCCAACGTATCCAGCACACCGACAGCCTCATCCGCCGGCAACTTTCCGCTCCGAAATCGGCCAAAGCCTTTATGATTTACCATCCGGCTCTCTCCTACTTTGCCCGTGACTACGGCCTGCATCAGATTTCAATCGAAGAAGGAGGCAAAGAACCTTCGCCCGCCCATCTGAAAGAACTGATAGACCTGTGCAAATCGGAGAAAGTAAGCGTCATCTTCGTCCAACCGGAGTTCGACAAGCGCAACGCGGAAACCATCGCACAGCAAACCGGCACAAAGGTAGTCCCCATCAACCCGTTAAGCTACGACTGGGAAACGGAAATGCTGAACGTAGCCAAAGCTCTCACACCTATGGACCCCGAATAACAACGGGCCTCCATAGCGTTAATGACCGAATGATACATAAACGAAGTAATTCTCCAAACATGAAACCGATTATCGAAATAAAGAACCTTGCTGCCGGATACGACGGCCGTACCGTACTCCACGACATCAACCTGAACATTTACGAACGGGACTTTCTGGGCATCATCGGTCCGAACGGAGGCGGTAAGACAACACTCATCAAGTGCATCCTCGGTCTGCTGAAACCGACAGCCGGAGAAATCATCTTCCATGCCCCTACAGAAGCATCCTCCCACTCTCAACTTTCCACTTCCAACTCTCCACTTTCCCTCGGCTATCTGCCGCAATATAACACCATCGACCGGAAATTCCCGATTTCGGTAGAGGAAGTGATACTTTCCGGACTAAGTATCCAGAAATCCCTCACCTCCCGCTTCACTCCCGAGCAAAGAGAAAAAGGCAAGCATATCATCGCCCGTATGGGACTTGAAGGACTCGAACACCGTTCCATCGGACAGCTTAGCGGCGGGCAACTGCAACGCGCACTGCTGGGACGTGCCATCATCTCCGACCCTTCGGTACTGATTCTTGACGAACCCAGCACGTATATCGACAAACGCTTCGAAGCCCGTCTCTACGAACTGCTGGCGGAGATTAACAAAGAATGCGCCATCATCCTTGTCAGTCACGACATCGGCACTGTACTGCAACAAGTGAAATCCATTGCCTGCGTCAACGAGACACTGGATTACCACCCTGACACAGGCGTCTCCACAGAATGGCTGGAAAGAAACTTCAACTGCCCCATCGAACTGCTGGGACACGGCACGTTGCCACACCGCGTTCTCGGTGAACATCATCATCATCACTAAACATTCATTTGCCGGTGCTACATCAAAGAACGGCCGCACTGCATATCAGTCATTTACAACGGTCACATCAAGCAGCAACAACTGACTTCTCAACTGTTAATGATTGAGATGTCAGATGTTAATAGTTGACATGTCAGGTATTAACAGTTGAGAAGTCAGCTATTAATGTCTGACAACGCAAGTATTATTGACCAATAAATGATTCAATGCTTAATATAAAAGATACAAAATTAGTATCTTTATACCTACTGTTGTTTATACTGTTTAGTGATTCCCCCGTTTCACTAAAAGGGCATAAGATAAAGTAAATCACCTTTCTGTTACTTAATATTTCTTACTTTCTGCCTCATTATCCTTACAAATCACTATCTTTGCGCCCACGTAATCTGTTTTTTAACGAAAAATCTAGATAGTGCTAATGAAACAGTACAGAACTATAAACAACCTCGTGGGTTGGATTACATTCATCATTGCGGCAACGGTCTACTGCCTGACGATAGAACCGACCGCAAGTTTTTGGGACTGTCCCGAGTTTATAACTACCGGTTATAAACTGGAAGTAGGACACCCGCCCGGCGCACCTTTCTTCATGCTGGTAGCGAACCTGTTCTCTCAATTCGCCTCCGATGTAACCACCGTAGCGAAGATGGTAAACTACATGAGCGCACTGATGAGCGGTGCCTGTATCCTGTTCCTTTTCTGGAGCATCACCCATCTGGTACGCAAACTGGTAATCACCGACGAGAACAACATCACGAAAGGACAACTTATCACTGTCATGGGTAGCGGACTGGTCGGCGCGCTGGTCTACACATTCAGCGACACCTTCTGGTTCTCTGCCGTAGAAGGCGAAGTATATGCTTTCTCCTCCCTCTTTACAGCCGTTGTATTCTGGCTGATTCTGAAATGGGAAGATGTAGCCAACCAGCCCCACAGCGACCGCTGGCTGATTCTGATCGCTTATCTGACCGGACTGAGTATCGGTGTTCACTTGCTGAACCTCCTCTGTCTGCCGGCAATCGTATTGGTGTACTACTACAAGAAAACTCCGAACGCCACTGCCAAAGGCTCATTGCTCGCCCTGCTCGGATCGGGCGTACTCGTAGCAGCCGTGCTTTATGGCATCGTGCCCGGTATCGTTAAAGTCGGCGGCTGGTTCGAACTGCTGTTTGTCAACGGACTCGGCATGTCGTTCAACTCCGGCGTCGTAGTCTATATCATTCTGCTTGCCGCCGCCCTTATCTGGGGCGTGTACGAAAGCTACACCGAAAAGAGCAGACTCCGCATGGCCATCTCATTCATTCTGACCATCGCCCTGCTGGGTATTCCATTCTACGGACACGGCGTAAGCAGCATCCTTATCGGTGTCGTAGTGATCGCAATTCTTGGCATCTACCTTGCTCCGCAAGTACAGGAAAAGATCAAAGAGAAATGGCGCATCTCCGCCCGTACCATGAATACGGCATTGCTGTGCACCATGATGATCGTGATCGGTTATTCCTCTTATGCACTGATCGTGATCCGTTCTACCGCCAACACACCGATGGACCAGAACTCTCCGGAAGATATCTTCACGCTGGGCGAATACCTCGGCCGTGAACAATACGGAACCCGTCCTCTCTTCTACGGTCCTGCTTTCTCCTCGAAAGTGGCACTCGACGTGAAAGACGGATACTGCGTTCCCCGCCAGTCACAGACGGGAAGTAAATACGTCCGCAAAGAAAAGACTTCACCGGACGAAAAAGACTCATACATCGAACTGCCGGGACGTATCGAATACGAATACGCGCAAAATATGCTTTTCCCCCGTATGTACAGCTCCGCGCACTCCTCACTCTACAAGCAGTGGGTAGACATCAAGGGACATGACGTCCCATACGACCAATGCGGCGAAATGGTGATGGTGAACGTACCGAACCAATGGGAAAACATCAAGTTCTTCTTCTCCTACCAGCTCAACTTCATGTACTGGCGCTACTTTATGTGGAACTTTGCCGGACGGCAGAACGACATTCAGAGCAGCGGAGAAATAGAACACGGTAACTGGATCACCGGAATCCCGTTTATCGACAATCTGCTGGTGGGCAACCAGGAATTGCTTCCGCAGGACCTCAAAAACAACAAAGGACACAACGTATTCTACTGCCTGCCGCTGCTGCTCGGCCTGATCGGACTCTTCTGGCAAGCATACCACAGCCAGCGGGGTATCCAGCAATTCTGGGTGGTGTTCTTCCTGTTCTTTATGACAGGTATCGCCATTGTGCTCTACCTTAACCAGACACCTGCGCAGCCGCGTGAACGTGACTATGCGTATGCCGGTTCGTTCTACGCCTTCGCCATCTGGGTAGGTATGGGAGTCGCAGGTATCATCCGTATGTTACGCGATTACTGCAAGATGAAAGAAGTTCCGGCTGCCGCTCTCGCATCAGTACTCTGTCTGCTTGTCCCCATCCAAATGGCCGGACAGACATGGGACGACCACGACCGTAGCGGACGCTTTGTTGCCCGTGACTTCGGTCAGAACTATCTGATGACCTTGCAGGAAGAAGGAAATCCGATCATCTTCACCAATGGTGATAACGATACTTTCCCGTTGTGGTACAATCAGGAGACAGAAGGTTTCCGTACAGATGCACGTACCTGTAACCTCAGCTACCTGCAAACCGACTGGTACATCGACCAGATGAAACGTCCCGCCTACGACTCTCCGTCACTCCCGATCACTTGGGACCGTGTGGAATACGTCGAAGGCCAGAACGAATACATCCCCATCCGTCCGGAAGTAAAGAAGAATATCGACCAGATGTATGCACAGGCAGACAGCGCGCTCGAAAACGGAAATCCGGAAGCGATGAACGAACTGAAAGAACAGTTCGGAGAAAACCCGTATGAACTGAAGAATATCCTCAAATACTGGGTTCGTTCGGATAAGGAAGGGCTGCGCGTCATCCCTACCGACAGCATCGTAATGAAGATCGACAAGGAAGCTGTCCGCCGTTCCGGCATGAAAATACCGGAAGCGCTGGGCGACTCCATCCCCGAATACATGACCATCTTGCTGAGAGACGCCAACGGCAACCCGAAACGCGCCCTCTACAAGAGCGAACTGATGATGCTCGAAATGCTTGCCAACGCCAACTGGGAACGTCCCATCTACATGGCTATCACCGTAGGCAGTGAAAACCACCTCGGCATGGACAACCACTTCACGCAGGAAGGTCTGGCATACCGCTTCACTCCGTTCGATACGGACAAGCTGAACAGCAAGATCGACAGCGAAAAGATGTACGACAACCTGATGAACAAGTTCAAGTTCGGCGGCATCGAGAAACCGGGCATCTACATCGACGAAAACGTAATGCGTATGTGCTACACACACCGGCGCATCTTCACACAGCTCGTAGGACAGCTCATCAAAGAAGGCAAAAAAGACAAGGCACTCGCCGCACTCGACTACGCCGAGAAGATGATCCCGTCATACAACGTACCGTATGACTGGGCAAACGGCGCCTTCCAAATGGCAGAATCTTATTACCAGCTGGGACAGAACGAGAAAGCCAACAAGATCATCGACGAGCTTGCCAACAAATCGCTCGAATACATGATCTGGTATCTTAGCCTGAACGATAACCAGCTTGCCATTGCCAGCGAAAACTTCGTGTACAACGCCAGTTTGCTTGACGCCGAAGTCCGCTTAATGGAAAAATACAAATCAGAAGAACTCGCGAAACATTACTCCACGCAACTCGACCAACTTTATAACGAGTACGTGACAAGAATGAAAGGGAAATAAATAGTAAGTATTAAGTATCAGGTATTAAGTATTACCGGAGCTTACCGTCTTTTTATTTGGAAGCCACCAGTTCTGCTATTTTTACGATCACTTTCATTGCTTTCTCCATATTCTGGATAGGCACAAATTCGTAATAATTTCTAAGCCCAAACACGCTTTTTTGTCGATATATTTCTAAAAGCGATTTAT
>ERZ772900.3128-NODE-3128-length-11112-cov-9.641856_pt1 | contig 11112 bp, 6 predicted proteins | sample MGYA00512124_ERZ772900 | MGnify/ENA primary metagenome ERZ772900 (study PRJEB29015, sample SAMEA2737716) | human gut metagenome | biome: human gut; feature: human-associated habitat; material: faeces | place: China | collected 2012 ... | reverse complement strand
CAAGCTGCTCTTTCTGGTATTTCCCCGACATCATCTCAAAATTCCGCTCGGTAATACGCTCCATGACCTTATCCTCGTAGAGAGAGGAAAACAGCCTGTCCAGTTCCGCAAGGCGTTTGTTCAGCTTCTTACGTTCTTTCTCTAATGCTTTCGCCCTGCTCTGGTCTGTTTCCGTGAGCCGCTTTTCTATGGCCCTGACCGCCTTTTCATCATTCACTGCCATATCCGCAAAACAGTTGATGTCGGCAAGAACGGCATTGAATAAATCCCTTGCTTCTATATTGTGGGCACTACACTCGCTTCTTCCGTTTCTTGCATAATTATTACATGAATACTGTACACAGTCGATAATCTCTGGGCGTTTCCTCCTGTGTACGTTCATTGCCCGCAGAGCACATCCGCAGTCCACACACTTGATAACGCCTGCAAAAATATTTACAAATCCTCCCTTGTTCTGTGGAAGCCTACGACTTGTAATAAGCTGTTGGACAATATCAAATTCCTCCTGCGTGACTATTCCCTCATGGGTATTGGGTATCACTTCCCATTCTTCGGGCAGCTTAGAGGGGCGTTTCTTGCTTTTCATATTGGCGGCAATCCGTTTGTAGCCTACAAGATTTCCCGCATATATCGGGCTTCTTAAAATGCTCCTCACGCTGTTCCCACTCCAAATATAGCGTTTGTCCTCGTTCCCCTCAAAATGACGTTCAAAGCCTGTTTCGCCACGCTCCGCCGCATAAGCGGCAGGGCGTAGGATATGCTGTTTATTAAGATGTCTGCAAATTTTGGCAACTCCATTCCCTTTTAATGCAAGGTCGAATATCTCTTTTACAACATGTGCCACTTTATCATCTATCAGCAGATGGTTGTGGTCGGCAGGGTCTTTGATATAGCCATAAGGGGCGGTAGTTCCCATGAATTTCCCCTGTTGAAACCTCGCCCGATATGCCGATTTTATCTTAACAGATATGTCAGCGGCATACATTTCGTTTAAAATGTTGCGGAAAGGCGTGATGTCCATAGCAGATTTATTCAAGGTATCTACGCCGTCATTGACCGCTATATACCTCACGTTATGCTCTGGGAAGAAAACTTCCAGATATAACCCACAATCAAGATAGTTTCTCCCCAGACGGGATAAATCTTTCGTAATCACGCAGTTTATCAGACCGCTTTCAATGTCTTTTATCATATTCTGGAAACTTGGTCTTTGGAATAATGAGGTGTGATAGCGATAGCGGCAAAAAGCTAATAAAATCAATGGTTTTGCGGACAGCGGATAGACAGGGAATGTGTTAAAAACTGAATACGCACACAAACGGCGTTACCTTAACCCCTTTGGGGGAGAAAGTAACGCCGTTTTTTTATGCCCGCAGGAAAGGAGGTGCAGCCGGAATGTATTTCACAAAGGGCAAGCAGCGGGCGTTTGAATTGCTCATGCAGCAGAAGCCGGGATTTGACCGCTATCAATCCGGTTGTGCCGGAGATGATGAAGATTGCGGCACTTGCCGTTTCTACCGCCCCGGGTGGAAATATGAGTTTTGCGTTTTCAAAGAGTGTCCCTATTGCCCCGGCAAAAGGACGCGGAAAACGCACGCCAGCATGGACAAATAGACGGGCAAAAGCCCTTGTGCCATGCGGCTTTGCAGACGCGAAAACGGCAAAGGGCATATTGCAATACCAAAACAGCCGAAAACGGCTTTCTAATTGTCCACGCATACCAAGAGAGGAAGTGAGGAAATATGGCAGTTTTCAGAGTGGAGCGAAATACGGGATATACCGTTATGAGCAACCACCACTTGCGAAACAAGGAATTGTCCTTAAAGGCAAAGGGCTTGTTGTCGCAAATGCTTTCGCTGCCCGAAGATTGGGATTATACCCTTGCGGGCTTATCCCATATCAACCGGGAGAAGATCGACGCAATCCGCGAAGCGGTAAAGGAACTCGAAAAAGCCGGATATATCGTGCGCAGCCGGGAGCGCGACGAAAAGGGACGCTTGCGGGGCGCAGATTACGTCATATACGAGCAGCCGCAGCCGCGAGAGCCGGAAGCAGCTACCAGCGGCGGACAGCCGCCTATATTGGATTTACCTACATTGGAAAATCCAACATTGGATAATCCAACGTTGGAAAAACCTACGCAGGAAAAACCTACGTTGGAAAATCCAATGCAATTAAATAAAGATATACAAAGAACTGACTTACCAAAAAAAGAAAAATCAAATACAGATTTATCAAGTACCGATTCCATTCCTATCCATTCCCTAAATCCCTTGCCTTACGACGGAGAAGCGGCTACGCCGCCGGAACGGAAACGAAAGGAAACGACAGACGCATACAGCGTTTATGAGGAAATCATCAAGGACAATATCGAGTACGACCATTTTGTACGCTACGGACAGGTAGATAAAGACCGCTTAGACGAAATTGTTTCAATTATCCTTGAAACGGTATGCAGTAAGAGAAAGACAATCCGTATCGCCGGGGACGACTACCCGGCAGAGCTTGTCAAGGCAAAGTTTATGAAGCTGAACAGCAGCCACATTGAATTTGTCTTTGACTGTATGAAAGAGAATACCACCAAAATCCGCAACATCAAGCAGTACCTTAAAGCGGTGCTGTTCAATGCGCCGAATACCATTGACAGCTACTATACCGCCCTTGTCAATCACGATATGTACGGCGGCACGATACAATCCGCAAGGAAAAAGGGCATACCCGATTATTCATTTAGCGAGGGCGAAAGCCTGTAAACACCACAACCACAAGGAGGATTTTTTATGGCACAGAAAACAGGAGCTTTGATTTTTGACGAACAGACCGACCGCTACGACATTCGCTTTGACATTGCCGACTATTACGGCGGTTTGCATTGCGGGGAGTGTTTCGACGTATTCACAGGCGGCAAATGGAAGCCGACCCGCATTGAAATGAGCGCGGCGCAGGAATGGTATCTTGTGGGTATCCGCGCCGAGGATTTGAACGGCTTGCGCGTCCGTATCTAAAGCCTATGGGCGGCTACCGCAGCGGCGTACCACCCTAACACTATCAGACTACCGCGAAAGGAGGACGGTATATGCAAGATGAAATCAACGAAAAGACCATAATCATGCCGCAGCTTGCGGGGAGCGCGGGAGCAACGGAAAAGCTGAAAGCCGCCGACCCTATGAAATGGGTATGTTAAAGACCGTTGAGCAAATGAGCAAGATTAGCGGTATCGGGGAAAATAAGCTGCGCGAGCTTATGGATAGCGGCGAACTTGAATATATACAAAATGGAAACCGCCGTTTGATAGCTGACGCTGCGATTTGGGACTGGTACCACAGGGCAAAGACGACAGCGAAGCCCCCGGCACGACAGGGAGGTTAAGCTATGGCTATATCAACAAGGCAGGTTAAAAATAAACGCGACAGCAACGGCGTACTGACCGGGCGGCCGGGAACAGTTTACGATGTGAATATAAAGTACACCGCCCCGAATGGGGAAAAGAAAACCTATTCAAAAAAGGGCTTTCCAACAAAAAAGGAAGCGACGCAGCATGAAGCAGAGATGAAAGCAAAGCTCCATAATCCGGGACAGATTGCGTCTATCGCTTCACAGCGGAAACAGACCGTTGCAAGCTATCTGAATGAATGGGTTGAAAGCTATGCAAGAGTGAACTTGCGCCCCTCTACTTACGACGGGTACAAAAGAACGATTGCAAACTACATCACGCCATATATCGGCGGCGTTGCCCTTAATCAGCTTACCCCCGCTATGGTAGACAAAATGTTTCAGCAGATTATCGACAAAGGCTTGAAACCGTCCACCGCTGCCGGGGCAAAGCGTGTTTTGAGCGTGGCGTTGAGCCATGCCCGAAAATACCGCTATATCGAAACCAACGCGGCAAAGGACACGCTTACGAAGTTTGGAAAGAGCGACAAGACCCCCGACCCGTACACGCCGGAACAGGTAAAAGCCCTTATGCAGCGCGTCGAGGGTACCGTTTGGGAAATGCCCGTTATCTTAGGCGGGCTTTATGGTATGCGCCGTTCTGAAATCCTGGGCTTGCGTTGGCGTAATGTGGATTTGGAAAACAACACCTTTGACGTTTCCGAGCAGCTACCCTTTAAGGTGCCACCGAAAACAAAAGTCATTGAGGAAATGGCACCGCCAAAATCCAACGGGCGAAAGCTGCCTATCACAGAGCTTGCCCGCCCGTTTTTCCTCAAACAGTTTGCTATGCAAGAAGCGCAGCGCGAACAGGAAGAAAAGGACGGAAAGCCTTACTATGACAATGACCTTGTTGTAGCGAAGCCGGACGGTTCCCCTATCTCTGCGTCGTGGGTATCTTCCCAGTTCGGAAAGCTGCTTGAAGATTTGGATATGCCGCATATCCGCTTTCACGATTTGCGCCATACGGCGGCTACGAATATGCACCAACTGACGGGCGATTTCTACACCGTAGGCGAAGTGTTAGGACATACGCTTGCGGGTATCGGCGTATCGCTTGGGCTGTCTATGAACTTTGAAGCTGTTACCGCCCGTTATGTGGACGTGCGGCTTGAACGAAAAAAGGAAGTCTTAGACGCTTATCATGGGGCGGTCAAACAGGCAGACCCGGCAAAGGCAGAGAAAGCCGAGCCGAAGAAAGCAAAGAACGCGGCAAAGAAAAAGAGCAGCGATTTAGAGCTTTAACCGCTGTATCTCTTTACCGCTTCTTATATCGTTTTATAGCCCCGCGTGGGATTTGGGCACCATTTGGGCACCATTTACCGAAAAGGCACCACTAATACAGGCGATAAAAGAAACGCCGAGAACGCGCAAAAACATAGAGTTTATGCGGGTTTCCGGCGTTTTCTAATCCCTCAACCGACCTAAAATCATCTTGCGGCAGAGAGAAAAATTCTACTATTTTTTATGCATGGAAGGAGCTATATGAGCATCAGCGCAGAAGAAAAGGTCTGTTACCTCAGAGAAGCAGCAATCGTCCTTGCCAAGGAGGGTTTCCAGTTGGACGAAGTTCACACTGACAGGCTGTGTATCCTGCTTGACGGTGCGCCGCTGTGCGAAGTGACCGAGAGCGGCGGTATTGCCTACCGCAATAAGGATATTGACGAGCCAGAACGGATCGCTGCCAAGGACAAGGTGTATGAGATTGTCAGGACCACAGCGGAGTATATGCGGCAGATGGAGATGGCGCCCTTTTTGAAAGCCGACGGTCTGGAGGACGGCTACAAGGTGCTGGCGGATTTCAACGGCACTGTGCTGGCTGGAGTTCAGAGCAAACACGGAGTCCACTTCGTCACATGGGATTGGGCCTATGGGCACACAGGAGTATGTCATGGGCACTATTTCATGGAGAACTATGCAGGAGCCAAACAGGACTTTGCTATCCGCTCCGGGCTGATTCAAAAGGAACGGCTTTTCACCCCAGAGCAGATGACCGAGATTTATCGTTGCTGTGCGGACTCTGTAGACGGAGATTTCTTTGAACTCACGGGAGAGCAGGAAAAAATGATCCGCAGTGTTCAGCAGCAGATTGAGGAGTGTGTGCCGGATTTGGACGAGCGAATCCGGCAGCAGGAAGAAGCCTTGGAACAAGTCGCACAGGAACAGACAATGTAATATCAGAATGTTTCTTAAGGCAGAACCTTTCAACTTTTGATGTAGTTTTTCAGCCGCTTTGATACCGCCATTTTGGAGATGCCATAAATCTGGACGATCTCCTCCATGGTCAATTCCTTAACTAACAGCGATTTTATCAGCAAAACAGAAAAATATTTTGCGTCTTGCTAAGAATGCGTGAAGAGTATATAATGCTACCAGAATTTGCCGCCTGATGACAGATGCAGACGAAAATGCGAATACATAATCTCCCCGGCAAGAGCAATCCCACCACTGTGTTTGAAGTCAGCGGCAGAGGAACAAAAGAGAGAGGAAAAAACCACATGAAAACACCGAGAGCGACAAAACTCCTGGCACTTTTCCTGGCATTCGTATTCTCCCTATATCTGGTTCCAACCGAAGTTCTGGCGGCTGAGGTCGGCAGCCAATCTGCTGTGCAGGCGGAGATTGACACCGAGACGGCGGCGGAGGAAAATCCGGAAATCGTAACAGAGCTTGCGGAGGGCCGCGGCAGATTCCAAAAGGAATATCTGCTTTCCAACGGACAGCGGATGCTGGCCGTATATCCCACTGCCGTTCACTATGAAGAGGACGGGGAGTGGAAGGAAATCGACAATACGCTCCGGCGCGAGCAGCGTGGGAGCGAGGACGTCTACCGGAACACGGCCGGTGCGTGGGATGTCACGCTTCCGGCCAGTCTGGACGGCGGGAGCGCAGTGGAGCTGACAAAGGATGAGGGCACACTGCGCTTTTACTTTACCGGCGAACTGAACGGACGCACGGATGTTGTGTCAGACAGTGCGGACGCTTCGCCTGATGCGGATGATGTGCAGACAGAGGTGAGCGCGGCGGTAGAAAACGTGCAGACCACTTCGCTGCAGGTCGCGTCTCCCGAACTCTCTTTTTCTGAGGACGATAAGACCCTTGAGGCAACCATTTCGGATAAGCTCAATACCGGGGCGTCCTATGCGGATGTCTATCGGGGTGTGGATGTGCGCTACGATCTGCAGTCCGATATTCTGAAGGAATCGATTGTCATTCGGAGCGTGTCCGATTCGCGTGAGGGCTATCGTTATCTTCTGCAGACAGGGGAGCTGACACTGACGCTGCAGGAGGACGGAAGCGTGGACGCCATGAGCGCCGACAGCGAGACACCCGTATTTCACATGCCTGCCCCGTATCTCTACGACGCAAACGGGCGGTATAACGATGAGATTCAGGTGAAGCTGACGCAGCAGGCGGCGGGGGCGTATGAGCTGACGTATCTGCTGCCGCAGGAGTGGATGAATGCGGCGGAGCGCGCGTATCCGGTGGTGCTGGATCCCATCGTGGAGGCGGATCTGCGGGCGAAGAACATTCAGGATCAGACGGTGGCTCCCGGTAAGAATTTCAACTACCTGTGGGGCATGGTCGAGGCGGGCTACTACGCGCCCTACGGCGTGGAGCGGTTCTATATGCAGTATGTGGATCTTCCGGCGCTTACATCGGCGGATGTGGTGGTGCAGGCCAGCATCTCCCTGTATAAGCTGCAGAAATCCTCCAAAAGCTCGCAGGTGAACGTGCACCATGTCAGCGGCAGTTGGGATTCTAAGACGCTCCAGTGGAGCAATCGCCCGGACTATGACAGCCGGGTACAGGATTACCTGATGGTGCAGGATACCGGCTGGTATACGTGGGACATCACGGACATTGCACAGAAGTGGTACCAGACCGGCAATAACGGTATGCTCTTCAAAATGCCGGATTCCGTGGAGAACGCGGCGAAGGAGGAGTGGACGCAGTTTTGCTCGGCGGACTACAGCGCGGCGGCGCTGCCGGTGCTGTATATCACCTATATCAACAATTGCGGTCTGGAGAGCTATTGGGATTATACCTCGGTCGGCGCCGGTTCGGCGGGTACGGGCTATATCAGCCAGTATACCGGCAATCTCGTTTGGGTGACGGACGGTCTGGGCTTTTCCGGCACGAGAATGCCGGCGGCAATCAAGCACGTCTATAACGCCAACGACAAGGATAATAATGCCTTTGGAATGGGTTACGGCTGGCGCAGCAACTATAACCAGCTGGTCTATCCCTTTGCGGCGGATTCCTCCTATTATGTATGGGAGGACGAGGACGGCACGCGGCATTACTTCAAGAACAAGTCCAGCGGTACCTATGAAGATGAGATCAATCAGGGCCTGCTCCTGACGACCACGGGCAGCGGAAACGAAAAATACTGCATCACAGACAAAAAGAACAATAAGAGCTACTTTGATGCGGATGGCCGTCTGCGCCGCATCAGCAACAATCAGGCGACGAAGAGCAGCGTCATGGTGGAGTATGCTTCCGGCAAGCAGATCTCGCGGCTTACGGACGGAGCCGGGCGGGTCTACGATTTCAGCTGGAGCGGCGGCACGCTGCAGAAAATCACATTCCGCGGGACGGGGACGGCCGAGCTGGCCGCGGAGAGCTTCACATACGCGGGCGGGAACCTGACGGGGATCCAGTCCTCGGTGTCCATCGCGGGGAGCTTTGGCTATACGGACAATCACCTGCTCAGCAGCGTGACGGACAGCGGAGACTATCGGCTCCGCTTCGGGTACAACACGACGGCGAGCGGCCTGCCGAACCGCGTGGCGTCCGTAAAAGAAAACGACGGATCGGCGGACGGCGGCTCGCTGACGATCTCCTATGCGCACAATCAGACGACCTTCGAGGACCACAACGGCAACCGCGAGATCGTGCAGTTCAACAATTTCGGCAGCACGGTTTCCGCGCAGGACGGCGCGGGACACGCGCAGTTCAGCAAATATGCCGGGAGCGTGGACGCGGCCAAGGCCAGCCAGCTGACGCTCTCCTCCAAGCTGCAGAACACCGTGGTAAACATGGTCAAAAACGGCAGCTTTGAATGGGAGGACTACTGGGAAACGGCGGCGGGAAACCCGTCTACAGGCGGTATCTATTATTCCAACGAAGTTCACTTGATTGAGGGAAAGTCTCTGGCAATCAGCCGCTGGGGGGATGAGGGCGCATTTGGCGTTGTTCCGACGCAGGAGTGCTGCCTTGCCGCGCAGCCAGGTCAGACCTACACACTTTCGGCCTATGTGCAGACGTGGCAGATGGAGAGCGGCGGCGCGCGGGCTGCACTGAACGTGGGCGGCGATATCGTGGCGGTCAGCGAAGCCGTTGTCTCGGATGAGGAGTGGACGCGGGTGGAGGTGACCTATACCCACCCGGCGTCGGCGCAGACGGCGGTTATGTATCCCTGCCTGCAGAGCTGCGGCAAGGGCTATGCCTATTTCGACGCGGTGCAGTGCGAGCAGAGCGCCAATGCCAGCCGTTATAACCTGATTGAAAACGGTGATTTTACGTGGAGCGATCCGGAGGCCGGCAGCATGTTCGGCTGGCACGCGGGTGTCGGGACCGGCGCACGCGGCGAGAGCTCCACCAGCGCTGCACCGCAGATGGACACGCACGTCTATGCGGTTGCGGGCGACCCGAGAGAGGAAAAGAGCAGATACCAGAACTTCCACATCAAGGGCAGCAAGGGCGACGTCTATACCGTGGCCGGTTGGGCGAAGGGCGATTCGGTGCCGCTGAAGGATGGAACGCGCAAGTTCGGTATCACCGCGCGCTTTACCTATACGGACGGGACGACCGATGATCAGACGGTTTCGTTCAACCCGGATGCGGAGCAGTGGCAGTATGCCGCGCAGCGGGTCGTGGCGAAGCAGGACTATACCCTGCTGCAGATTTATCTGGTCTATGACAACAACGAGAATACGGCGTATTTCGACGGGATCCAGCTGTTCCGGGAGGAGTTCGGCCACAGCTATGTCTATGACAGCGACGGCAACATCACCAGCGTCACGGATCTGCAGAAGAAAACCACCACCTACGAGTATAAAAACAACAATCTGACAAAAATGGTCTTGCCGAGCGGAGCCAGTCAGACGTATACTTATGACAGTTACCACAACGTGCTCACGGCGACCAGCCCGGAGGGCGTCAGCTCGTCCTTTACCTACGATACCTACGGCAACAACACGCAGGTGAGCGTCGGCGGGACGAAGAAGGTGACGGCCAGCGCGGCCTACAGCGCGGACGGCAACCAGCTCGCAAGCGTCACGGATGCGCTCGGGCAGACGACGTCCTACGGCTACGACCTGCAGACGGGAATGCTGCAGTGGGTGCAGGCCCCCGGCGAGACGGAGAGCACCCGCACGAACTACAGCTACGACGGGAAGCTCCGCGCCACCGGCGTCAGCAAGGGTGCGTCCGCCGTGGGATACAGCTACGCAAGTGACCTGCTCTCGGCGATTTCCACGGCCTCTGGCACGGATTACAGCTTTGCCTACGGCGCGTTCGATCTGGTGCAGAGCATTCAGGCGGGCTCGCGGACGCTCATCAGCCACAGCTACAGCACGGACGGCAATCACCAGCTCACGCGGTCCGACTACGGCAACGGCGATTCGGTGTCCTATAGCTACGACAGCCTTGGCCGCACCACGTCCGTCCGCTATGAGGACGGCGCGCAGGTCGACTATACCTACGACAACAACGGCAACCTCGGCCTGCTGACGGACAGCGCGAGCGGACGCAGAACGCAGTATTTCTACGATTTTCAGGATCGGCTGATGCGCTGGGAGCAGAGCGGCAGCGGGTATGCAAACAGCGTCACGTGGGGCTATGACGACAACAATAACCTCTCCACGCAGAAGCAGACGCTCAACGGCACGACCTACACCACAAGCTATACCTACGACAAGGACAACCGCCTGACAAAAACGACGGAGGGAACCGTCTCCGCGGGCTACACCTACGACGCGCTGGGGCGGATGACCGCGATGGACGCGCAGAGCGGCGGAAAGTCCGTGGTCAAGACCGCGATCGGCTACAACGATCCCTCGTCCACAACGGCCACGGGGCAGGTCAGGACGTGGAAATCCGGCGCGACGACGTATACCTACGCCTACGACGCGCGCGGGAACATCACATCCGTCTCCGACGGCCAGAGCACAACGACCTACGCCTACGACAGCTTCGACCAGCTCGTGCGGGAGAACAACCAGGCGGCGGGGAAGACGTGGACGTATGCCTACGACAGCGGCGGGAACATCCTGAGCAAGACGGAGTACGCCTATACGACCGGAACCCTCGGCGCGGCGGTGCGCACCGTCGCCTACGGCTACGGCGACGCGAGCTGGAGCGATCTGCTGACGAACATCGGCGGCCAGAGCTTGACGGCGGACGAGATCGGCAACCTCCTGAGCGACGGCACGTGGGCGTACACATGGCAGCACGGCCGCCAGCTCGCGGGGATGAGCACGTCTGGCCAGACAATCACCTACGGCTACGATTCCGACGGCAGGCGCATCGCAAAAACTGTCAACGGTACGACGTACAACTACTTCTATCTGGGCGACCAGTTGGTGGAGCTGACGTGGGGCAGCAACAAGCTGCACTTCACCTACGACTCGACCGGCCCGCTGTCCGTGAACTGCAACGGCACAGAGTATTTCT
>ERZ772900.3125-NODE-3125-length-11122-cov-8.909189_pt1 | contig 11122 bp, 7 predicted proteins | sample MGYA00512124_ERZ772900 | MGnify/ENA primary metagenome ERZ772900 (study PRJEB29015, sample SAMEA2737716) | human gut metagenome | biome: human gut; feature: human-associated habitat; material: faeces | place: China | collected 2012 ... | reverse complement strand
CTGGCCGCCGTCTGCGCCGCCGCAGGCAACGCGCTGGAAGAGTGCAGCGGTGCCAAGGACAATGAGGCCATCAAGGCTGCGCTCTGCGAACACGGTGCGCTCACGGCCCTGATGACCGGCAGCGGCGCAGCGGTGTTCGGCATCTTTGCCGATGAAGCCGAAGCCCGCTCGGCGGCTGCGGCCCTGAAGACCCGCTGGCCGCAGGTCTATGTGGCTCAGCCCGACAAGGGCGGTGCACGGGTCACCGCCCCGAAGTGGATGCTGTAACACAAAACGGAATAAGACCCTCTTTCCTGGGAAATGCTATTCCCAAAGGAAAGGGGGTCTTTTTGTGCAGACCTTTTATAAAGTGTGCCTGATCTTGATGATCATCGGCGGCATCAACTGGGGCCTGGTCGGGCTGTTCCAGTTCGATTTTGTGGGGTGGCTGCTGGGTGGCAGCAGCTCCATCTGGTCCCGCATCGTCTTCACCGTGGTCGGCATCGCCGCAGTCTGCGGCATTCCGGGCTTGTTCACGGACGACGACATCGAGTGAGACGAACAAAAAAGGGCCACGGCCGCAGCCGTGGCTCTTTTGCTGGGTCAGGTCCCGTCATCCCAGCCCATCAGGTCGGGCAGGGTAAGGGTCTCGTCGGAGCAGTGGGGGTTCGCGTCGGTGCGGACCTGAACGGTAGCTGCCTCCACGGCCCGGACGACCTCGTGGATAGCGGCGCAGTCTTCGGGCAGGTCGGTCTGGCTGCGGCCGGAATGGGTGAACAGGATTCTGCCCATGGGGCCCACCACCAGCGTCAGCGGCAGGATCTGCGGGGCAGACTTGTCGTAGTGATAACCGGCATCTTTGGCGGCCTTGTAGATCTTCTGGGCCGCGAAGCTCCAGCTCAGCAGGCCGCGGGTCTGCTCCACGCCCAGATAGCCGTACAGCACACCCGGCCCGTCGCAGATGACCGGGAAGGGAAACTCCGACCCACGGGTGGCCGTGGCCACCGCCTTGGCGCTGGACCGCACCACGCAGGCCAGCCGTGCGCCCTTGAGGGCGGGCAGGGTCTTGAGGTAGCGGGTGATGTACTCACGGCTGACGGGATGGTCGAACCCCGGCAGGAAGATCATGCACAGGGGCCGGCTGCCCTCGCACAGGGCATAAAAATCGTTTTCCGGTACCGTGGGGGTGTCGTAGGTGAATCGGGGGATGTTCGTCCCCACCAGATGCTCAGACTTCATGCCGCAATTGCACATCCTTTCAAACACGCTGACAAATCCGCGAAGCCCTGCTGCAAAAGAGCCCGCAGGGCGAAAACCAATAGCCAAAACCGGCTTGCCAAGGGCTCTCCCTTTCGAAAGACTCCCCCGGCCGGGGGAGGTGGCACATTTGCGCCAGAAGGGGATAAGCTGGCGAGCGCAGCGAGACTGAGAGGGTATAAAAAAATCCACACACTGTTCCTCCTGGCAGAGGACAGCGGTGGATGAAGTCCCTATAAAAAGATCCCGCCCGGTCGTCTGCGGCAATCAAACCTACCCTTGCGGACAGGTGGGTGCCCTGTCTCCGGATTCACGCTTCCTCATCGAACCTCTGGGGTCGAGCCCACAGCGGGGAGGTCTGCAATCCACCGGCGAACGCCGGGCTCCCGTTGAATGATTAGTAGGATCATATAAACCGCAACAAATCGAGCCGGGCAGGAAGTTTTGCCGGGTAATTTGTCTGGAATTATTCTTCGATGTCGTACTCGTCGCTCAGGCGCTCTTCAAACAGCTTGCCCAGCTCCAGCAGCAGCTCGTCGTCGTCCACGACATCCAGATATTCGCCTTCATCATCCTCGCCAACGCTCAGAATGACCAGCTGAGCATTCTCAGCTTCCTCTTCGGTCTCGGCGTATTCCACAGCAGCCAGATAATGCACACCCTTGTGGTCCAGCGCATCGATCACCTCAAATGTGATCTCGTTGCCGTCCTCATCCTCCAGGGTCATCAGGTCGGGCTGATCTTCTTCGGTATTAGGGTTCTTGATTTCGTCAGACATAGATATTGTCTCCTGTATCGTGTCATAAAACGGGCTGTTTGTGCGCCGCCCGCTTGGCCTGCATATAGTGTAGCGTTTTTTTGCCTGCTCGTCAAGATGCTTTTTCGCACAGAAATTGTGCAGCAAATTTTCACGCATTTGCTCTCGCACTCTGCGGCAGAATATGATATACTATCCTCTGAATCTTCTGTGCACGGTGTGCCGTGCAGGTTACTATAGAGTATGGAGCGTGGGCGGAAATGATGCATAAAAAAAGATGGGCGGCGTTTGTGCTGGCAGCGGCGCTGGCGCTGACGGGCTGCAGTGCCGGGAGCTTTCTGCACTTTGGCAAAGGCAGCGGCGGCAGTACAGTCCAGAAGATCGACCGCCCGGCAGTGGAATCGGCAGAGCTGCAGTTTGCCCACCCTGCGGCGGGGGACACCATTGCGGTGTTCGATACCTCGGCAGGCGTGTTCAAGGCGGTGCTTTTCCCGGACAAGGCCCCGCAGGCCTATGATAACTTTGCGGGCCTTGTGCAGGCAGGCTACTACAACGGCCTGACCTTCTCCCGCGTGGAGAGCGGCTTTGTGGCGGAAGCCGGGCAGGGGGCCGACGGCAGGGGCAACACCATCTGGAACGGCAGCCGCTACCCGGCTGAGACCACCGACAGCCTGCACCACTACTCTGGCGCGCTGTGTATGGGCACCGATGCTTCCGGCGAGTGCGCCAGCGTTTTTTACGTGATGCAGACGCTGCCGGGAGACCAGTCGGTGACGCAGGAGCTTGTGGACCAGATGAACAGCGCGGGCTACCGCGCGGAGGTGGTTTCGGCCTATCAGACCGCCGGCGGTGCGCCTTATCTTGACTACACCGATACCGTGCTGGGGCAGGTGTACGAGGGCATGGACGTGGTGGATGCCATCGGCCAGACCGCCGTGGACGAAAACCAGAAGCCCCGTGAGGACATCACCATCAACAGCGTGAGCATTACGCAGTACGAATAAGAAAAAGGACACCGTCAGGTGTCCTTTTTCTTATATCTCCCCCGGATGTTCCTTCCGCCATGCAAGATAATCGTCCAGAATGACGGTAGCGCTGACCGAATCCAGGATCTCCTTGCGCTTTGTGCCAAAGGTGCCGCTCTCATCCAGAATGTCGGCGGCGGCGCAGGTGGTCTGGCGCTCGTCCCACATGCGTACCGGCAGGCCGCTCCAGATTTCGACCGTCTTTGCCAGCTTGCGGCTCTTGATGGCGCGTTCGCCCTCGGTACCATCCATGTTCAGCGGCAGGCCGATCACGATCAGCTCGGCTCCGATCTCCTTGGCCACTTCGCACACCCGTGCCGCCACCTTGTTGCGGGCTTTCAGGGTGATCTGCGGGGTGATGGCCGTTGTAAGGAACTCGGTGCGGTCACAGGTGGCAAGGCCGGTGCGGCTGTCGCCGTAGTCAACAGCTAAAATTTTCATACAGGCTTCCTCTCTTGTGTGGAAAAGTTTGTCGGTCCAAGTGTACCACAGCTGCAGGCTAAAAGGTAGAGAATCACACTTTTTTTGAGAGGATTTTCGTGTTACAATAAACACAGATCGTTTTTTTAGGAGGAAGTGCCCCATGCTCAAACTGGTTTTAGGCGGCTCCGGCAGCGGCAAGACCACCCTGCTCTATTCCCGCATCCGTGCCCGGGCCGAACAGGGCCGGCGCAGCATCCTTCTGGTGCCGGAACAGTTCACTTCCAGCACGGAGGGCCGCATCTACCGGGAGCTGGGCGATGCTCTTTCCGGCATGGTGGAAAGCTTTTCCTTTACCAGTCTGGCCGAGCGCATCCTCTCTGCCGAGGGCGGCGCGGCGGTGCAGACCCTTTCGGACGCGGGCCGCGCCGTGCTGGTGCGCCGCGCGCTGGAAGAGCTGCAGGATCATGTGCACTACTACTACCGCCACCGCCGCAGTGCGGCCTTCTGCCAGATGGCGGCCCAGACCATCGACGAGCTGAAAAGTGCCGGCCTTTCCGGCGCACAGCTGGCAGAGCTTGCGCCGGACTGCGGGCCGGAAAGCGGCAAGCTGAGCGAGCTGGCACTGATCTTTCAGGGGTACGAAACGCTGCTGGCGGGCACCGGCATGGACCCCGCCGACCGGCTGGAGCTGGCGGCTGACCGGCTGGAAGCTGCTCTTGCCCGGGGCGAACTGCCGGACTTTCTGCGGGAGCGGGAAGTGTTCATTGACGAGTTCGATACCTTCAACGCACCCAAAAAGCGGCTGATGGGCGCGATGCTGGCGGCGCTGCCCACCGTCACGGTGGCCCTGTGCGACGACGGTGCGCCCATGGTGCCGAGGGATATGGGGCTTTTTTCCGGCGCAAAGCAGGTGGCCGCACAGCTGCGGCAGCTGGCCCGCAAAAACGGTGCTGATGCGGCAGTGCCGGAGCTGCTGCGCCGCGACCTGCGCCATAAGGATGCGCCCGGCCTTGCGGCTGTGACAGAGCTTTTGGAGACTGGCACCTGTGAGGTGCCGCCCGCTGCGCCGGAGGTGCGGCTGTTTGCCGCTGCCAGCCGGGAAGAGGAAGCCCGCTGCACCGCTGCGGCCATCCGCCGCCTGATGCGGCAGGGCGTGCGCTGCGGCAAAATGGCCGTGGTCTGCCGCAATATCCCGGATTACCGTGCGGCCATCCGGTACGAGTTCCGCATGGCAGATATCCCGCTTTACTGCGATGAACCCACCACCCCGGAGTTCAGCGCCCCGGCTACGGCGGTGCGTGCACTGCTGGCACTGCTGCGCGGTGCGGATATGACCGAAAACCTGACCATTCTTGCCAAGACCGGCCTGTGCGCTCTGACCGAGCCGCAGGTCTGCGCGCTGGAAAACTATGCCTATACCTGGTCACCCAATGCGGCAGCATGGCGCACAAAATTTGAGAAAAGCCCCAAGGGCTTCGGCGAAAGTGAACTGTCCGATGAGGATGCAAAAACGCTGGAGGATGCCGAGAATGCCCGCCAGCTGCTGGTAACAGCCGTGGACGAACTGCGCAGCAAGGTGCGGGGCGGCAGCGCCGAACAGATCAGCCGGGAACTGTATTTCTGCCTGAAAAAGCTGGGTGCAGAAGAGCAGCAGGCAGCGCTGGTGGAAGCCGTCCGCACTGCCCGGGGCATCCCGGCGGCAGAGGAAGCGGCCCGCGAGTGGAACGTGGTGATGCAGCTGCTCAACGAGATGGCCCACCTGCTGGGCGGGCAGGGTGTGACCTTTGCAGAATATGAGGACCTGTTCAGCCTGCTGCTGCGCTCTTCGGACCTTGGGCACATCCCGCAGACGCTGGATGCCGTGGTGCTGGCAAGCGCGGGCAAAATGCGTCTGGACGCGCCGGACTATGTGTTCGTGCTGGGCCTTGCGGAGGGCGAATTTCCCTGTGCACCGTCCGAGACGGGCCTTCTGACCCACGCCGACCGCGATGTTCTGATGGCAAAGCAGATCGATCTGCCGGACTGCTTTGAGAACCGCGTGGTGCGCGAGCAGGTGTGCGTTTACAAAGCCCTCACCGCACCGGCAAAGGGGTTGTGGCTCAGCTGGCCCAAGGGGCAGGGCAAGACCCTGTGCGCAGCGCTGGAACCCATCGTGGAGGCTCTGCACCCGGCGGCACCGGAGCTGGAGCTTCCCGACCTTGCAGCCACCCCCGCCGATGCGCTGGATACGCTGGGCGGCTGGCCGCTGACCGACACGGAACGCGCCAGCCTGACTGAGGCGCTGCGTCTGCCGCAGACGGATGCGCCCCGGGGCCTTGCTCTGCTGCAGCGCATGGAGGAGAACCCGCCCCGGCAGGTGAACGACCTGTCCGCGCTGAGCGGCCTGCTGGGGCAGCGGCTGCGCATTTCGCCCAGCCAGCTGGAAAAATACTATACCTGCCGTTACGGCTATTTCTTGCAGTATGTGCTGGGACTGAAGCCCCGCAGACGGGCCGAGCTTTCTGCCGACCAGAGCGGCACCCTGATGCACTGGGTGCTGCAAATGGCGCTGGACCCGCACCCGGATGCGGATAATCCCTGCGCCGGGCTGGCCCCATTTCTGGAGCTGGACAATGATGCCATGGCAGAGCTTGCCAGCCTGCTGGTGGACAAATATGCAAAGCGCTATCTGCCGGAGGATACGGCCCGGTTCGCCTATCTGCTCTCGCGGCTCAAAAAAAGCATGACAAGCCTTTTGTGCTACCTGCGGGACGAACAGAAGCAGTCCTGCTTCCACCCGGCAGCCTGTGAGCTGCGCATCGGCTCCGGGGAGGACGCCGTGCCCGGGCAGGTGTATCATCTCTCGGACGGGCGCACGGTGCAGCTGGTGGGCACGGTGGACCGCGCCGACGAGTGGGTGGAGGAAGACGGCACCCGCTGGGTGCGGGTGGTGGACTATAAGACCGGCACCAAAAAACTGAACCTGAAAGAGGTATACTGCGGGCTGGACTGCCAGATGCTTTTGTATCTGTTCAGCCTGACGCGGGATAAGAGCGGCCGCTTTACCGGTGCGGAACCCGCAGGCGTGCTGTATCTGCTGGCAGACCCGGCCCCCAAGACCACCAACCGCCAGCAGGCACAGCAGGACGTGCAGTACGAGCTGGACGGCCTTGTGAGGGACGAGCAGAAGGTGTTCGATGCCATGGATGCGGATGAGACGGGCCGCTACCTGCCCTTTGGCTACCGCAACGGTGTACCCAGCCCCAGCCAGAAGGATAAGCGTGCCGATATTGCAAAGCTCAACCGCATCCAGCTGCATCTGGATGATCTTGTCACCCAGATGGGCCAGCAGCTTTACGATGGGCAGATCGCTGCGGAACCGCTGGTGGCAGGCGCAGGCAGGAACCCCTGCGTCTGGTGCGACTACAGCTTTATCTGCTGCCACGAGACCGGCATCGGCGAGCGGGCGCTGGAGGCCCCGGCCAAACCCTTTGAGCCGGAAGAGACTGAGAACGAGAAGGAAGGTGAGCAGGCATGAGTGAACCCAAATGGACTCCGGCCCAGCGCGCTGCTATTGAGGACCGGGGTGGTGCGCTGCTGGTGAGCGCAGCGGCGGGCAGCGGCAAAACGGCCGTGCTGACCGAACGCGCGGTGCGGCTCATCACCGATCCGGACCACCCGGTGGATGCGGACAAACTGCTCATCGTCACCTTTACCAATGCGGCGGCGGCAGAGCTGCGGGCACGCATCGGGCAGGCACTGCTGCGGCTCAGCCAGCAGCAGCCCCACAACACGAGCCTGCGCCGCCAGCGGATGCTTTTGCAGCGAGCACCCATCTGCACCATTGACGCGTTCTGTCTGGACCTGCTGCACAAGCACTTTCAGGCACTGGACATCCCGCCGGACTTTGCCCCGGCAGATCCCGGCAGCGTGGAGGTGCTGCGGGCTTCGGCGCTGGCCGAAACGCTGGAAAATGCCTACCGCGACCCGGACTTCTGTGCCTTTGCAGACCTTTACGGAAAGGGCCGCACCGATCAGGCCGCAGGCAATACCATCCTGCATGTGTACGATTTTCTGCGCGCTCTGCCGGACTACGACCGCAGGCTGGACGAATATCTGGCTCCATGGCAGCGGGAAAACGGCTTTGCTTTTACCTGCTGGCATGACCTGCTGCTGGCGGAAGCGGCCCGCTGCGCAAAGGCCGCGCGGGAACTGCTGACGGCAGCGCTGGCAGACTGTAAGGAAGATTTTGTCCTTGCACAGGCACAGGCCGAGGAAAAAGGCAAGACCGCTGCTTCCAAGGCAAAGGCCGTGGCCGGTGTCAACGATAAATTTGCAGAGCCGCTCTCCCGGCTGGAAAGCGCCGCCGCCCTGCTGGGCGAGGTGGAACGGCTGGCTGCGGCAGGGCAGTGGACACCGCTGTACGATAAGCTGACACCCTATGTGCTGGGCATGGAGGAGATACCCGGCTTCAAGGGCATGAAAAAACGGCTGACCGGCGATCATAAGGCGGCGGTCAGGACCCGCGCAGACGAAGCCGCCAAGCTGTTTGAGCACATTACGGAGCTTGTCTCCTGCAGCGAGGAGGAAGCCGAAGCCGACCGCAGAGCGGCCCTGCCCCGGCTGCGGGCGCTGTTTGCCGCCGTGCGGGATTTTGATGCCCGCTTCTCGGCAAAGAAAAAGGAACGCAAGCTGCTGGAATTCAGCGATTTTGAGCATCAGGCCCTGCGGCTGCTGCGCACACCGGATGGCGTGTGCACCCCGCTGTGCCAGAGCATCCGGCAGAGCTATGCCGCCGTGATGGTGGACGAATATCAGGACACCAACGCTTTGCAGGATGCCATTTACCGCTGCCTTGCTTCCCCGGCGGGGGATGACCTGTTTCTTGTGGGCGACCTGAAGCAGAGCATCTACCGCTTCCGTCAGGCCGACCCAAGCATCTTCCGGGCTAAGCTGAATGCATGGGCACCGTTGCCCAGCGGCACTGCCCGCCCCCGCCCGGAGGAGGGTACGGCAGGCGGAAACGCTCTGCTGGCGCTGGATGCGAACTTCCGCTCCGCCCCGCAGGTGGTGGCAGGCATCAACTTTATCTTTGAACAGCTCATGACCCCCCAGCTGGGCGATACGGCTTACGGCGACGGCCAGCGGCTGGTGTGCGGTGCACCCGGCGACTACGCAGGCAGCGTGGAAGCGCACTTCCTGCCCGACGACACCGCTGAGACCGACGCGGCGTGGATCGCCCAGCGCGTTGAAGAACTGGTGAAAAACGGCGAACCAGTGCGGGACGGCAGCTCCACCCGCCCGGTGCAGTACGAGGATTGCTGCATCCTGCTGGCGGCGCGCGGCGACTTCCTCGCTTATGAGGAAGCGCTCACGGCCCGGGGCATCCCGGTGTATGCGGATGCGCGCGAAAACTTGATGGAAGCAGCGCACATCCGGCCGCTGATCTCGCTTTTGAAGGTCATCGACAACCCGGCGCAGGATATCTACCTTGCCGCCGCCATGCTGGGGCCGATGTTCGGCTTTACGGACGACGACCTTGTACGCCTGCGTGCCCAGAGCGCCGCAATGCAGAAAAAGGCGCAGGAGGAACAGGGCGCGAAGGAAACGGGCAAAAGGGCTTCCCGCATGAGTCTGTACGGCGCAGTGCTGCAGGTGGTGCAGAATGACGATGAAACGCCGTTCACCCAAAAGGTGAAAGACTTTTATGACCGGCTCACCACACTGCGGCGCATGGCCCGCAGTGCCCCGGCAGAACAGCTGCTGGAAGAGATCTTTGTCTCCACCGGCTATCTTGCCGCGCTGGGCGTACTGGAAAACGGTGCGCACCGCCGGGAAGATGCCCGGCGCTTTGCGGCTTTCTGCGCACAGACCGGTGCAAACGGCATCTCGGCGCTGGTGCGTGCCATCGACGCGGCGGCGCAGGCCGGTTCTACCGGGCAGGACACTGTGCCCGGCGGTGCGCGGCCTGGCTGTGTGACCATCATGACCATCCACCGCTCTAAAGGCCTGCAGTTCCCGGTGGTGTTCGTGGGCGACACGGCCCGGCACTTTAACCTGAGCGACACTTACCAGCCGGTGCTGCTGCACCGGGAATACGGCGCGGGCCTGCGCCTGCGCCCGGAACAGGGCGAGAGCATGTACAAGACTGCAGCCTACGCAGCCCTTGCCAGCGTCCATGCGCAGGAAACGCGCAGCGAGCAGATGCGCCTTTTATATGTGGCGCTCACCCGTGCACAGGATAAGCTGATCCTCACGGTGCCGCTGGGCATGACCAAGACCGGCAATCCCTTTGCCAAGGCGGCAGCATTCCTTGCTGCGGGCGCGGGAGAAACGCTGAACCAGCAGGCGGGCAGCTTTGCCGACTGGCTGCGTGCAGCGCTGCTGGTGCATCCCTTCGGCGGGCCGCTGCGGCGGCTGGCAGGAGATCTGGAACTGCCCTTTGTGTTTACGGAAAGCGAGATCATGGTCACGGTGCAGGAAGCTCAGCCGGAGCCGGAAACACCGGAACAGGAACCGGAAGCGGCAGAGCCTGTCCCGGCAGACCCGGCATTGGTGGCTCAGCTGCAGGAGGGCTTTGCATGGCGGTATCCGGCGGCAAAACTGGCTGCGGTGCCCGCCAAAGTCAGCGTGACCAGCATCGTGCACAAGGCCGAGCAGACCACGCTGGAACGCCCTGCCTTTCTCTCCAAGGACGGACTGACCGCCGCCGAGATGGGCACGGCTCTGCACGCTTTTCTGGAACACGCGGACTTTGCCTCCCTTGCTGCTGCCAAAGCGGCGGGCACGCTGGAGGAAGCCATCCTTGCAGAGCGCCAGCGGCAGGTGGACACCCGGCTGGTGGCCCCGGAAATTGCGGAAAAACTCAATGCAGGCCGCATCCGCCGCTTTGCCGAGAGCGAAGCCTTTGCAAAGATCTGCGCAGCCGAAAAGGTGCTGCGGGAGCTGGCCTTCATCACGGCGCTGCCCGCGTCGGCCGTGCTGACGGCACAGGGAGCTTCCGCGCAGGAAGCCGCCGCCGTGCAGGATGAGCAGGTGCTGGTGCAGGGCATTGCAGACCTTGTGCTGGTGTTCCCGGATCATCTGGAACTGCTGGATTACAAGACCGACCGCCGCAAGACCGAAGCGGACTTCCTGAGCGCCTACCGCCCGCAGCTGAACCTCTATGCCCTTGCCATCGATAAGCGCTTTGCGCCGAAGAAGGTAACGTATAAGGGCATCTACTCGCTGGAGCTGGGGAGGCTGATCGAAGCATAAGGAAAACGGGCTCGCCCTCTCAGTCTCGCATTTGCTCGACAGATTCCCCTTTTTGTCGCAATAGCGACAGAGTGGGGAATGTGGCATTGCGTAAGCAATGACGGAGAGGGCGAGGATGCTATCGGAAACTTACTTCTTTTTCAAAAGTCATATTTTTCCCGCAAAACGCATAAAAAGTGCTTGACAGTGCTTTCTTCCTGTGGTAGAATAGCCGGGTAAAGAAAGCAGCTACGGCCTGTGCCGCGCTCGCCTTGCGAGGGAAAGATCCCCCGGGCTATACCTGAAGGCAGTTCATTATGAGTGGACTGTGGCTTTGAGTGAATTTTTGCGCGGCTGTCCTGAAAATGGGCGGCCGCGTTTTCTATGCCAAATATTGCAACAAAATGGATTTTGTTTGGAGGTGCATTCATTATCGCTACCGCTGGAAAGTCGAAGGAACTGGAGA
>ERZ772900.3119-NODE-3119-length-11152-cov-8.497972_pt1 | contig 11152 bp, 4 predicted proteins | sample MGYA00512124_ERZ772900 | MGnify/ENA primary metagenome ERZ772900 (study PRJEB29015, sample SAMEA2737716) | human gut metagenome | biome: human gut; feature: human-associated habitat; material: faeces | place: China | collected 2012 ... | reverse complement strand
CACCGACGTCTAGCACAGACCGGGCTGTCAATATTATTGAAATCAAAGATTTCATCATTCTATGGACTTACAGCCAATGACGACAAGACCTTGTCGTCATTCCCCCTTTCTCTCCAGAACGGGAAACGTGCTGCATGAATTCTTTTAGTGCAACTTTTGGATTCTTACCTTTATACAAGACATAAGAAAACGAGACTTTCCATTTTTCAGGAAAGTCTCGTTTCCTTATCCTTGTGCAGATGAGCGAAGCAAATCTGCCCCCTCTAACCTCTTATCTGTCTTTTATGCACAGTTTCGAGCCGCAGTCTATAAGCGAAGCTTGCCTTCGCTTATCAGAATACTTCCTTGACTACAATAGTCTGTTCTCTGGACGGGCCTACGGATACGATGCCAATCGGTACTCCGGTAAGTTCGGAGATGGCTTCTACGTATGCCCGTGCATTTTCCGGAAGTTCTTCGTACTTACGGATGCCGGAGATGTCCTGCTTCCAGCCCTTGAATGTACGGTAAACCGGGGTAAGCTGTTCCAGATACTTCAAGTCGGCCGGATATTCTTCTACTGGCTGGCCATCCTTTTCATAGCCCACGCAGATCTTGATTTCGTCCATGCCATCCAGTACATCCAGACGGGTGATGGCCAGATAATCGAAGCTGGAGAGGCCTGCCGCATAGCGTACAGCTCTGGCATCGAGCCAGCCTACACGGCGCGGACGTCCGGTTACTGTGCCGTATTCGTGAGCGATTTCACGGATAGTGTTTCCGATTTCATTGTTCAGTTCTGTCGGGAACGGGCCTTCGCCTACACGGGTGGACACGCCGCTTCTGGAGCGGCAGGTCAGCACGGAGCGGATCTTCACGGAGTGGATGCCGTGGGCCTCCAGCTTCTCGGCATCGTCCTTGCGCATCATGGTATCCCGGGTGATGAGCACCTCGCCGGTGGCGGGGTCCACAATGTCCACAGAGGGATAACGGCCATGGATACGCTCGGCAAAGGTCTCGATGACCTGGCCATACTCCTCGATCTCGGCCACGTCGATGCCGTCGGTGGTACCGCAGTCCTCCTCCCGGATGATGACCTCCTGGGACACGTCCACCAGACGGCGGGTCAGGTAACCGGAGTCGGCGGTACGCAGGGCGGTATCGGCCATGCCCTTACGGGCACCTCTGGAGGAGATGAAGTACTCCAGTACGGACAGACCCTCACGGAAGTTGGCCTTGATGGGGATCTCGATGGTACGTCCGGCAGTATCGGCCATCAGGCCGCGCATACCGGCCAGCTGACGGATCTGGGCCATAGAACCACGGGCGCCGGAATCGGCCATCATAAAGATGGGGTTATAGCGGTCCATGTTCTCCTGCAGGGCCACGGTGACATCGGCGGTGGTCTTCTCCCAGGCGGCCACGGACAGGCGATAGCGCTCCTCGTTGGTGATCAGACCACGGCGATACTGGCGGTCGATCTTGATGATCTCCTTCTCCGTCTCGGCGATCAGCTCATACTTCTTGGCGGGTACGGTCATATCCGCAATGGCAACGGTCAGAGAGCCCACGGTGGAGTAGTGATAGCCCAGGTCCTTGATGGCATCCAGCATACCGGCGGACTTGGTGAAGCCGTGCTTGTTGATACACTTGTCGATGATCTTGCCCAGCTGTTTCTTGCCCACCACGAAGTTGATCTCCGGGTCGAACATGTGCTCGGGATCGGTGCGGTCCACAAAGCCCAGGTCCTGGGGAATGGCCTCGTTATAGATCAGGCGGCCCACGGTGGTCTCCACCAGCTTGTGGCGCATCTCACCGTCGATCTCCTTATAGATGCGGACCTTGATGGGGGAGTGCAGGGTGACCACGCCGGCATCGTAGGCCAGCATGGCCTCGTTCTTGTCGGCGAAGACATGGCCGGTGCCCTCCTCATCCCGGGTGAAGGTGAGGTAATAGGCACCCAGGATCATATCCTGAGAGGGGATGGTAACAGGGCCGCCGTCCTGGGGGCGCAGCAGGTTGTTGGCCGAGAGCATCAGCACCCGGGCCTCGGTCTGGGCCTCGGCGGACAGGGGGACGTGGATCGCCATCTGGTCGCCGTCGAAGTCGGCGTTGAAGGCGGTGCAGTTCAGGGGGTGCAGCTTCAGAGCACGGCCCTCCACCAGCACCGGCTCGAAGGCCTGAATGCCCAGACGGTGCAGCGTAGGCGCACGGTTGAGCATCACAGGGTGATCCTTGATGATCTCGTCCAGAGCGTCCCACACCTCGGTGCGGCCCTTATCCACCATCTTCTTGGCGGACTTGATGTTGTTGGCGGAGCCGTCCTCCACCAGCTTCTTCATGATGAAGGGGCGGAACAGCTCCACGGCCATCTCCTTGGGCACACCGCACTGGTAGATCTTCAGCTCAGGGCCCACCACGATAACGCTGCGCCCGGAGTAGTCCACACGCTTGCCCAGCAGATTCTGGCGGAAGCGGCCCTGCTTTCCCTTGAGCATATCGCTCAGGGACTTGAGGGCACGGTTATTGGCGCCGGTGACGGGACGGCCACGGCGGCCGTTGTCGATGAGGGCATCCACGGCCTCCTGCAGCATCCGCTTTTCGTTGCGGACGATGATGTCGGGGGCGTTGAGCTCCATCAGGCGCTTGAGGCGATTGTTGCGGTTGATGACCCGGCGATACAGGTCGTTGAGGTCAGAGGTAGCGAACCGGCCGCCGTCCAGCTGCACCATGGGGCGCAGCTCCGGGGGGATCACCGGCAGCACGTCGATGACCATCCACTCCGGCTTGTTGCCGGACAGGCGGAAGGCATCCACCACCTCCAGCCGCTTCACCACACGGGCCTTCTTCTGGCCGGAGACGGTTTTCAGCTCGGTGTGGAGCTGCTGGCTCAGGCCCTCCAGATCCACCTGCTGCAAAAGCTTCTTCACGGCCTCGGCGCCCATACCGGCATCGAAGTCATCCTCATACTTCTCCCGCATATCCCGGTATTCCTTCTCGGAGAGGATCTGGTTCTTCACCAGCGGCGTCTCGCCGGGATCGGTGACGATATAGGCGGCGAAGTACAGCACCTTCTCCAGAATGCGGGGGCTGATGTCCAGCAGCAGGCCCATCCGGGAGGGGATACCCTTGAAGTACCAGATGTGGCTGACGGGGGTGGCCAGCTCGATGTGGCCCATGCGCTCACGGCGCACCTTGGCCCGTGTGACCTCCACGCCGCAGCGGTCGCAGATCTTGCCCTTATAGCGGATCTTCTTATACTTGCCGCAGTGGCACTCCCAGTCCTTGGTGGGCCCGAAGATGCGCTCACAGAACAGGCCGTCCCGCTCCGGCTTCAGGGTGCGGTAGTTGATGGTCTCCGGCTTCTTCACCTCGCCGTAGGACCACTCACGGATCATTTCCGGAGAAGCGATTCCGATTTTAATGGCGTCAAATGTTGCGTAACTCATAGTATGCTGCTCCTCCTGTCCTTAAAATTCTTCCCCGTCGCCGTCGTAGGAAGCGTCCACTTCCTCGTCGGCCACGTAGTCAAAGCCCGCATCCGCCAGCTCATTGTCGTCGGCATAGCGGTTCTGGCGCTCGTCGTCGGCATCCATCCGGGCCAGATTGAAGGTATCCAGAGCGTCCTCGTCCTCCTTCAGCTCGATCTGGTTGCCGTCCTCGTCCAGCACCTGAATATCCAGGCACAGGGACTGCAGCTCCTTCACCAGCACCTTGAAGGACTCCGGCACGCCGGGGGTCGGCACGTTGTGGCCCTTGACGATGGCCTCATAGGTGCGGACACGGCCCGTCACATCGTCGGACTTGACGGTGAGGATCTCCTGCAGGGTGTAGCTGGCGCCGTAGGCCTCCAGCGCCCAGACCTCCATCTCACCGAAGCGCTGGCCGCCGAACTGGGCCTTGCCGCCCAGAGGCTGCTGGGTCACCAGAGAGTAGGGGCCGGTGGAACGGGCGTGGATCTTATCATCCACCAGATGGTGCAGCTTCAGGAAGTACACATAGCCCACCGTGACCTTGTTGTCAAAGCGCTCGCCGGTGCGGCCATCGTACAGCCAGCTCTTGCCCTCCGGGTCCAGACCCGCCAGCTGCAAAGCCTCGGAAATATCCTTATCGGTGGCGCCGTCGAAAATGGGGGTGGCCACCTTCCAGCCCAGCGTCTTGGCGGCGTAGCCCAGATGGACCTCCAGCACCTGACCGATGTTCATACGGGAGGGAACGCCCAGAGGATTCAGCACGATATCCAGCGGCGTGCCGTCGGGCAGGAAGGGCATATCCTCCTGAGGCAGCACACGGGACACGACGCCCTTGTTGCCGTGACGGCCGGCCATCTTGTCGCCCACCTGGATCTTGCGGCGCTGAGCGATGTAGACACGGACCACCTGATTCACGCCCGGCCCCAGCTCGTCGCCGTTTTCACGGGTAAATACCTTGGCATCCACGATGATGCCGCTCTCGCCGTGAGGCACCTTCAGGGAGGTATCACGCACCTCACGGGCCTTCTCACCGAAGATGGCCCGCAGCAGGCGCTCCTCAGCGGTGAGGTCGGTCTCGCCCTTGGGGGTGACCTTGCCCACCAGAATGTCCCCGGCGTGGACCTCGGCACCCACCCGGATGATGCCCCGCTCGTCCAGATCCTTCAGAGCATCCTCGCCCACGTTGGGGATGTCACGGGTGATCTCCTCAGGCCCCAGCTTGGTGTCACGGGCGTCGATCTCATATTCCTCGATATGAATGGAGGTATACACATCCTCCTTCACCAGCCGCTCGTTGAGCAGCACGGCGTCCTCGTAGTTGTAGCCTTCCCACGTCATGAAGCCCACCAGAATGTTGCGGCCCAGAGCGATCTCGCCCTCCTGCGTGGCAGGGCCGTCGGCCAGCACCGTGGGATCGTCGCCGCCGTGGACCCGCTCGCCCACGGAAACGATGGGCTTCTGGTTGATGCAGGTGCCGTGGTTGGAGCGCAGGAACTTGATGAGCTTATAGTCCTTGGTCTCGCCGGCGTCATACTTGACGGACACGTTGGTAGCGTCCACCTTGGTGACGATACCGTCGCCCTCGGCCAGCACCGCCACAGCGGAGTCCAGGCAGATCTTATGCTCCATACCGGTGCCCACGATGGGGGCCTCCGGCCGCAGCAGAGGCACGGCCTGCCGCTGCATATTGGCGCCCATCAGCGCACGGTTGGCGTCGTCGTTGGGCAGGAAGGGGATCATGGCCGTAGCGATGGACACCATCATACGGGGGGAGATGTCCATATAGTCCACGTACTCCGGCTCCACCTGAATGGTCTCGTCCTGATGGCGGCAGGTGATACGGGGCCCGATGAGGCAGCCGTTCTCGTCCACCGGCTCGGCGGCCTGGCAGACGATGTACTGATCCTCCACGTCGGCGGTCATATAGGTGATCTCGTCGGTGACACGGCCGGAGGGATGCTCCACCCGCCGGAAGGGGGCCTCGATGAAGCCGTACTCATTGACCCGTGCATAGGTGGCCAGATAGGAGATCAGGCCGATGTTGGGGCCTTCAGGCGTCTCGATGGGGCACATACGGCCATAGTGGCTGTAATGCACGTCACGGACCTCCATGTTGGCACGCTCACGGGACAGGCCGCCGGGTCCCAGAGCGGACAGACGCCGCTTGTGGGTCAGCTCCGCCAAGGGGTTGGTCTGATCCATGAACTGGCTCAGGGGGCTGGAGCCGAAGAACTCCTTGATGGCCGCCGTAACGGGCCGGATGTTGATGAGGCTCTGGGGCGTGACGATATCCAGATCCTGAATGGTCATGCGCTCCCGGATGACACGCTCCATACGGCTAAAGCCGATGCGGAACTGGTTTTGCAGCAGCTCGCCCACGCAGCGCAGGCGGCGGTTGCCCAGATGGTCGATATCATCCTTGTTGACCAGTCCGTGGGCCAGAGCGTTCATATAGTTGATGGAGGCCAGAATGTCGTCCACGATGATGTGCTTGGGCACCAGATCGTCGGCGTGGAGCTTGCACTGCTCCATCAGTTCCTCGCCGCTGTACTGGCCCAGCAGCTCCTGCAGCACGTCGAAGCGCACCCGCTCCTTGATGCCGCAGCACTCCTTGGGATCGAAATCCACATAGCGGCTCATGTCGCACATCCGGTTGGTGAACACCCGGATCACATCGCCGCTGTCCAGCTTCACGGAGACCTCCGCCACGCCGATGGCGTCCAGCTCCCGGCACTCTGCGCCGGTGAGGACGTGGCCCTCGTCGAAGAGGATCTCTCCGGTGGCGGGGTCGGCCACAGGCATAGCCAGCTGCTGGCCCTTGGCCAGCGTCCACAGGGTCAGCTTCTTATTGAACTTATACCGGCCCACGATGCTCAGATCGTACCGCCGGGGATCGAAGAACAGATTCTGCATCAGGGTCTCGGCGGAGTCCAGCGTGGGAGGCTCGCCGGGGCGCAGCTTGCGGTAGATCTCCAGCATGGCGTCCTCATACGTCTTGCAGGCGTCCTTCTCCAGAGTCACCACGATGCGGGGATCGTCACCGAAGCGGTCCATGATCTCGCTGTCGGTCTTGAGGCCCAGCGCACGGATCAGGCAGGTGATGGGCAGCTTCCGGTTCTTATCGATGCGGACCCAGAACACCTCGCTGGTGTCGGTCTCGTACTCCAGCCATGCGCCACGGTAGGGGATGACGGTGGAGGTCAGCAGGGGCAGATCGGTCTTGAGGTCGATCTCCTTGCCGTAGTAGATGCCGGGAGAGCGGACGATCTGGCTGACCACCACACGCTCGGCGCCGTTGATGACAAAGGTGCCAGAGTGGGTCATCAGGGGGAAATCACCCATGAAGATCTCCTGCTCCTTGATTTCGCCCGTCTCCTTGTTCCGCAGCCGCACGCTGACCTTCATGGGGGCGGCATACGTAGCGTCACGGGCCTTGCACTCCTCCACGTCATACTTGGGCTTCTCGTCCATGCTGTAATCGATGAAGCTCAGCTCCAGATTACCGGCATAGTCCGTGATGGAGGCTACATCCGCAAACACCTCCCGCAGGCCGGTGTCCAGAAACCACTTGTAGGATTTCTTCTGGATCTCCAGCAGGTCGGGCATCGCCATGACTTCCTCGTGTCTGGCAAAATTCTTTCGCAGGGTCTTGCCATAGTACTTGTCCTTGGCCATCTTCAACACTCACGCCTTTCTTTTAGCTTTTTAACATCCTCTTACACATCCACGCCGCCTGTCCCGGCCTCCGCAGGGGCCGTCTCCGGCACAGGCTCTCCCCCGCCACGGGGCGCCGCCTTCGTTGTGATACGCACGGGTCAGTTGTCCGTTTTCTTCCGTTCCCGCTTGTAAATTCCGACGAAAGCTGGTATCATACACTTACGGATGAAGTGGGAATATGGCCCCACTATCCGAATATAAGCGTCTTATTGTACCAAATACTTCTGCGTTTGTCAACCCCTTCCGACTCGATTTTTCTTCGAGCCGGTTTTTTTGTTGCCGCAGACCGGAAAATGCCCCGCACAAGCACATATAAATAACAGGCGGGCAGCCCGGTGGGCCGCCCGCCTGTTTGTTATTTATTATGATATCATATGGCGTCTCAGCACAGCTTGGCGCCGGCAGGGATAGCGTCGTCCAGCAGCAGCAGGTGCAGCTTCTCCTCCCCCCGCTCCTTATGAACGGCGGAGATCAGCATCCCGCAGCTGGGGATGCCCATCATCTTCCGGGGCGGCAGATTCAGAATGGCCACGGCGGTCTTGCCGATGAGCTGCTCCGGCTCATAGTAATGCCGGATGCCGGAGAGGATGACCCGATCCGTGCCGGAGCCGTCGTCCAGCGTGAACTTCAGCAGCTTGTCGCTCTTTTTCACCGGCTCGCAGTTCTTGATCTTCACCGCCCGCAGGTCGGACTTGCAGAAGGTGTCAAAGTCCACCTTCTCCTCCGTGTAGGGCTCCACCTCCAGCGCCGGCAGCGCCGCCTTGCGCTGCTGAGCCTCCAGCTCCTCCAGCTCTGCCAGCGCCTTTTCGGCGTCGATGCGGGGGAACAGAGCCTCGCCCTTATGGACCGTGGCATCCGGGCGCAGGGAACCCCATACGTTGGCCTTCTCCCAGGTGCGGCAGCCCTCACAGGCGCCGATCTGGTCGAAGATCTTCTCGGCGCTCTCCGGCATAAAGGGCGTCAGCAGCGTAGCGCAGATGCGGATGGTCTCCAGCAGATGATACATCACCGTAGCCAGCCGCACCCGGTTGGCGGGATCCTTGGCCAGCGCCCACGGGGCGTTCTCGTCGATATACTTGTTGGCCCGCTGGATGGTCTTGAACACCTGCTCCAGCGCATTCTGGAACTGGAAGCGCTCCATCTCCGCCTCATAGCGATCCCGGAGGGTAGAGGCCATGGTCCTCAGCTCCGTATCCGGCTCGCCCTCCTGCCGCTCCGTGGGCAGAGTGCCGCCGAAGTACTTCTCCACCATGGCGGTGGTGCGGCTCACCAGATTGCCCAGATCGTTAGCCAGATCGATGTTGATGGTCTGGATCAGCAGCTCATTGGAGAAATTGCCGTCGCTGCCGAAGGGGAAGGTCCGCAGCAGGAAGAACCGCAGGGCATCCACACCGAACTTCTCCGCCAGCAGATAGGGATCCACCACATTCCCCTTGGACTTGGACATCTTGCCGCCGTCCAGCAGCAGCCAGCCGTGGCCGTAGACGTGCTTGGGCAGGGGCATATCCATGCTCATCAGCATCGCGGGCCAGATGATGGAGTGGAAGCGGACGATCTCCTTGCCGATGAAATGCACATCGGCAGGCCAGAAGGTCTCGTAGTCGCTGTCGGGATATTTGTCGTTCATGAAGCCGAGCGCCGTCGTGTAGTTGAACAGCGCGTCGATCCAGACGTACACGACATGCTTGGGGTCGAAGTCAACGGGGATGCCCCACTTGAAGCTCGTGCGGGAGACGCAGAGGTCCTCCAGGCCCGGATCAATGAAGTTGTGGACCATCTCGTTTACGCGGGAGCGCGGCAGCAGGAAGTCCGTGTTGACGAGCAGGTCACGCACGCGGTCCGCGTACTTGGACAGGCGGAAGAAATAGGCCTCCTCCTCGGCGTCCACAACAGGGCGGCCGCAGTCGGGGCAGCAGCCGTTGACGAGCTGGCTCTCGGTCCAGAAGCTCTCGCAGGGGGTGCAGTACTTGCCGACATACTTGCCCTTGTAGATGTCGCCCTTTTCATACATCTTCTTGAAGATTTTCTGGATGGCGGCAACATGGTAGTCGTCGGTGGTGCGGATGAAGCGGTCATAGCTGATGTTCATCAGCTTCCACAGATCCTTGACGCCCTTGGGGCCCTCGACGATGTTATCGACGAACTGCTGCGGCGTAACACCGGCCTCCTTGGCCTTCAGCTCGATCTTCTGGCCGTGCTCGTCGGTGCCGGTCAGGAACTTGACGTTGTAGCCCTGCAGCCGCTTGTAGCGGGCCATAGCGTCGGTAGCGACGGTGCAGTAGGTATGGCCGATGTGCAGCTTATCGCTGGGATAATAGATCGGCGTTGTAATGTAGAATTTTTTCTGATCCATCTGTGATTTCTCTCCTTATATAAACAAACCTGTGTGGTGTGCTTTTTACGTTTATGACGTGCCTTGTAGGGGGCGGCGTCCCTGACGCCCCGCAAGCCACTCCTTTCAGGGGAGGTGGCCGAGCACAGCGATGGCCGGAAGGGTTCTGCCCGTTCGCCGCCGTTACGCGCTTTTCCGGGCATTTTCCCCTATAGGGCTAGAACCCTATCGGCTTCACCCCGCACGCCTCCAGCGCGTGCCTGCACAGCACCTCGGTGCTGTCGATGAAGAACTTGCCCAAGTGCTCGTCCCGCTTAACGAGGCTCAGCTCTGTGCAGCCCAGCACGGCCATGTCGCAGCCCTGCTTTTTCAGGTCGTGCACCGCCGCGCCGAACTTTGCCATATCGGCGCGTTTGCCCTGCTTGATGTCGTCATAAATGACCGACATGACCTCCTGCTGGTGCTCCTCCGACGGTACCGCCCAATCAATGCCCTGCGCCTGGCAGGCGAGCTGATACGTCTCGGCGGCCAGCGTGCCGTCCGTTGCCAGAATGCCCAGCTTTGTGCAGCCTGCCGCCTTAGCATCCGCTACAGTCAGCCGCGGCATGTTCAGCACAGGCACGGGCAGTGCCTCGGCCAGGCGGTCATAAAAATAGTGCGCTGTGTTGCATGGAATCGCCAGCACCGTTGCGCCGTAGTGTACCAGGCTGAAGCCATCCTGCTCCATCACAGCAAACGGATCATCCTTGCTTTTACCCATGATGAACGCTGTGCGGTCCGGTGTCGACGCGCGGGACGAGATGACAATGTCGATATGGTCCTGGTCGCACGTCGCGGGTGTGTGGTCGATCAGCATCTGATACAGATAACAGCTGGCCGCGGGTCCCAGCCCTCCCAGGATTCCCAGCACCTGTTTTTGTGGTTTTGTCTGCAGCGTGGCACACCCCTCCTTATAATACACTTATAGTATATTATAAGGCTAACTGCGCAATTATGCAAGGGCAAGGGCGACGGTTTTCGTGAGATTCGCAATAAAAAACGCCCTGCATTTTCATGCAAGGTGTCTGTGGTGGACCCCAATTTCAATGCAATTATATTGCAGACCGCCCCCCTGCCTCCCTTGTCAAAGGGAGGTGGCGCCGCAGCGCCGGAGGGATTCCTATCCCGCTGGCGCCCCTATTTCTTTAAGCTCCCCGTAGGGGCCGGGCATGCCCGGCCCGCACGCCTCCGTAAGCTCTCCGCCAATCTTAAACAACAACATCCCACGCCAACCACCCCGGCCACATCAGCTTCCGCCCGCGCGGAATCTCCCGCGCCCTAAAAACAGCCCGCGGGGCTGTTTTTGCCCCGCGGTACGCTGGACGCGGGGCCCGGGCTTTTCGATTCCCACACGGGTCACCTTTTACGCCCGACACCTATTAAAAAGCGTATACAAAAAAAGCACTACCTCAAATGAAGTAGTGCTTTTTGGTGACCCGTGCGGGAATCGAACCCACGTTAACGGCGTGAGAGGCCGCTGTCTTAACCGCTTGACCAACGGGCCATAATAAAAAAGAGAAGCCGGCATCTACCTATTTTCACAGGCCGTTTCCAGCCAACTATCTTCGGCACAAGTGAGCTTAACTTCTGTGTTCGGAATGGGAACAGGTGG
>ERZ772900.3114-NODE-3114-length-11169-cov-9.143603_pt1 | contig 11169 bp, 6 predicted proteins | sample MGYA00512124_ERZ772900 | MGnify/ENA primary metagenome ERZ772900 (study PRJEB29015, sample SAMEA2737716) | human gut metagenome | biome: human gut; feature: human-associated habitat; material: faeces | place: China | collected 2012 ... | reverse complement strand
CATCATCCTCTTTGCCCCTATCATCATGGGTAAGCTCCGAATCCCTCATATCATCGGAATGGTACTGGCGGGCGTGCTTGTCGGCAAATATGGTCTGAATATCCTGGAGCGCGATGCTTCTTTCGAGCTGTTCGGCAAGGTGGGACTCTACTACATCATGTTCCTTGCCGCCCTGGAGATGGACATGGAGGGTATGAAGAAAAACAAATCGCGGCTCATCATCTATGGTCTGCTCACCTGCTTCGTTCCCTTCTTCCTCACCTTCGGCATGAGCATCTGGTTGCTGCACTATTCCACAAGGGCATCGTTTCTGCTGAGCTGCATCATGGCTTCCAATACCCTGATAGCCTACCCTATCGTTTCCAGATATGGTCTGCAGCAGAAACCGAGCGTTACGCTGAGCGTGGGTTCCAGCATGCTTTCGCTACTGATAGCGCTCATCATGCTGGCAGGTCTCGTCGCCTCGTTCTCCAGTCACGATGGTCTGCTCTTCTGGGTACTCTTCACTGCCAAGTTTGCCGCATACTGCGGAGTAATGATATTCCTGATTCCGCGACTCACGAGATGGTTTCTGCGCCGGTACAGCGATTCGGTGATGCAGTTTATCTTCGTGATGGCGATGCTCTTCATGAGTGCCACCCTATCTCAGATAGTAGGCATCGAGGGCGTGTTCGGTGCCTTCTTCGCAGGTCTTATATTAAATAGGTATATCCCGCACGTATCTCCGCTGATGAACCGACTGGAGTTTACGGGCAATGCGCTCTTCATCCCTTACTTTTTGATAGGTGTGGGCATGCTCATCAACGTGGGACTGCTTTTCCAGGGCAGTCATATCCTTTGGGTCATCTTCTGCATCGTGTTCTTCGGAACCTTGGGAAAAGCCATCGCAGCCTATGCCGCCTGCTTCGGATTCCGGTTGCCGCTGTCATCGGGTCACATGATGTTCGGTTTGACTTCTGCCCATGCCGCCGGCAGTATCGCCATGGTGATGGTGGGTATGAACCTCCTGGTGGGTCCGAACACCTATCTGGTGAACGATGACATGCTGAATGGTGTGGTGATGATGATTCTCTGCACCTGCGTCATCTCTTCGATGCTCACCGACTGGAGTTCCAGAAAGATTATCCTCCGCGACAAGGAGTTGCCTGATGCCGAAGATACCAAGAAGGCAAGCGATGAGAAGATTCTCATACCGGTGAAGTATCCGGAATATGCCGATAATCTGATGAGCCTTGCCTTTCTGGTGAGAAACCAGAAGCTGAACAGAGGACTGGTTTGCCTGAACGTAGTGTATGATGACAAGGATATGCGATACAAGCAGGAACAGGGCCGACAGCTGCTGGATCATTGCAGTCAGCTTGCCGCAGCCACCGACGTGATGACGCAGACGCAGGTTCGCATTGCAGCCAACATCGCCAACGGCATCAAGCATGCCTTCAACGAGTTCCAGTGTTCCGAAATCATCATCGGCATGCACATGCATCCGGAGGTTTCGCCTAAGTTCTGGGGAGAGTTTCATCAGAGTCTCTTCAATGGTCTGAGCCGTCAGATTATCATGGCTCGCATCAAGCAGCCGCTCAATACCATTCGCCGAATACAGGTGGCTGTGCCATCGAGGGCAGAGTTTGAACCAGGATTCTACCGCTGGGTAGAGCGATTGGCGCGACTATCCGGCAATCTGGATTGCCGCATCCAGTTCCACGGCAGGGAGGAGACCCTGGCACTCATCAATGAGTACATCACCAACCGCCACCAGGAAGTACGTGCCGAATACACCCTGATGCAGCATTGGAACGAGATGCCGCGGCTTGCCTCCCACATGAGCAAGAACCATCTCTTTGTGGTGGTAACAGCCCGCAAGGGTACGGTATCCCACAAGTCGGCATTGGAACGGTTGCCGGAAGAGCTCACCCATTTCTTCTCAGGCACGAACCTGATGATTATCTTCCCAGACCAACACGGAGATTCATCGGGCAATGTACTGACATTTGCCGAGCCTCAGCACCAGGAAGAAATCAGTGCCTACGTGGCATTCAACCAATGGTTTAAGAAGAAATTCAGAAAATAAAGAGAAAACAAAGGATACTAAAAAAGGTCGCCAAAATGCTGGCGACCTTTTTTAGTATATACACAAATGTTAAAAACCACCCTAAATACTAAGATTTCCACTTTAAAAGTCCTTAATCTTGATCTTTTTTCTTACCTTTGTGGTCTATATTCGACAATTCTTGAAAGGAAAAGTCAGTCGGTTTTTCATCTAACCTCTGGATATAACATTGGAAGATAAAATCAAACAGCCTTTAACGGCTAACGCTTCATTGTATAATGGGCAACCTACCGACACAGGTTCATCGTGTCCAAGTGCAAGACTTACCTCTTGTACGCCCTCCATCTCAAAGAACAAAGGTGGGGTGTCGGTAGAGAATGTGCCTTCACAAAACAAACAATGGTTCGTTCTGCGAGTTACATATGGGCGTATTATCAAGGCAAAAGCATTCGTTGAGGCTAAAGGATTGGAATGTTATGTTCCTTTGCGATATAAAGAGGTAAGAAAGCAAGGAAAAAAGCGAATCATCACGGAGCCTCTTATTTCATCTTTTATGTTTGTTCATGCATCAGCAGAGCAAGTTGATTCTCTTTTGCAAGATAAGAACATCAAGGCTTTTGAAAATAGAGCTTTGTTGAGTTACTATTACGACCATACTTCACATTGTGAAAATGCGCCAACCAAGAATCCTCCTCTTATCATTGCCGATACAGCTATGGATAATTTCATCCGTTTAACCTCCATACATAATCCTCACATTATCCCTGTTACTTCGGAGAATATCAAATATAAGTTAGGGGATGAAGTAGTGATTACAGAGGGTGAGTTTAAGGATATTCGGGGTAGAGTGACAAGAATTGCAGGACAGCAGAGAGTGGTGGTAGAACTTTTTGATGGATGCTTGGTGGCGACGGCGTATGTGCCTACATCAGCATTGATAAATCAAAATCGCAAAAAGGAAGATGGAGGAGGTGAGATTCCAAGTAAATAGAGATAAGTTAGGGGACATACAATTTGCAAATGTTCGAAAAAGAGTAGAACATTGTTCACGAAACTTGCAGACCAATTCTTGATCATCAAGAACTATAATAGTGGCAGATGGCTTATTATCTAAATCATTAATAAAATATTTAAATATGGCAAACTTTGAAAAAAATCAATCGTTTGATAATTTTGACTGGGAAGCATTTGAGAAAGGTTTTTTACAAACAAATAAGGGAAAAGTATATGATTCCGTCTCTGAATTCAAACAAGGAATAGCTATTGTAACAAGAAATGGCAAATTTGGTGCTATTATGGTTGGAAACAAAGAGATTGTAAAACCTATATATAAGGAACTGACCGAGTTTGAAAATGGATATGCAAAAGCAAAATTCCCTATTGCTATTGATGGAGATTCAGAAAATTTAGAACGGATCATAAATATGTCTGGTCAAATAGCTGTTAAGCAAGGACAGAAAGAAGTATTTCTACCTGAAGAATTTGAATGGGGAAGTGACTTTAATGGAGATATTTGCATTGTAGTAAAAAATAGTTTTTATGGTGTAATAAATAATAGATTTGAATATCTTTATGATTGTGTATATTCTTCGTTTACGAATTTTATAAATGGATATGCAATATTACGTAATGATGAAGGGGGAATTATTATTGATACTGAAGCAAAACTCTGTTATAATATAATAAAAACATTTGATGATAATACAAGTATTATCAGAGGAAATGATGGATCAGAAAGTCTGGGAGTTATAAATGGCAAAATGAAATTAATTATTCCTATCATTTATCAATATCTCCAAAGACTTGATTGTGGTTGCTTTGTGGCAGATTCAAAAGAGGGAAGTAAGTTGTTTTTTGATTCGACTATGGGGAATATCATTTCTAAAATGACTCTTGACTCTGTAATAAATATAAATGAGAATTTCTTTGTTGCTTATAAGGATAACAAAACATATCTTTTTAGCTCACCCGATTCATTATTGCTTACAATTCCTTATAATGTAAAAATTAACACAAGTAATAGCTGTGAGGTTAGCTTTACACTAAATGGCTTAAAATTTGCATGCGATTTAAATGGAAATCTATATAAAAATGGTTCTTTACGATGGAATGACAGATTAAATAATATACCCAAAAGACGGATATGTCAAGCGTATTTGGCTTATACTCATTCATATTTTACAAAGAACTTTGAAATCATCGAAAACGAGCAGCATCAAAAAGGTTTATCTGATTTGGATGGAAATGTTGTATTTCCTCCACAATATAATGAGATCATTCCTTTTACAGAAGATTTGTTTATTGTAGCAAAGTCGTCTGCTGATGCAAAAACGCTCATTTTTGGGGTAGTGGACTCAGAAAATGTTACCAAAGTTTCATTCGACTTCAAATGTTTACTTCCCATTAATAATAAATACTTAGCATTTACAGATGATACAACATACACTATTACAAAGGATAATAAATATAATAAGTTAGATTTACCATCATTCAATAGCCATTATGCTAATATAAAATTTGGCATTATTGATTTGGATGGCAATAAATTAACAACAGCTGATTATAGTACAATTGTATCTCCAAAAGACTCTAATGCATTCATTATTGGAAAAGAATTCGGAAAATATTCCGCTTTAAAATATGGAGTTATAAATTCTGATGGTTGCTATATTTTAGAACCGAAATATGAAAAAATCACCTATTCAGAACAAGAGAACTGCTTTATTACGAACCTTTCATATAGTGAATCAGGAAACTACCCATATGAGACGAAGACGAATCAGGTGTCTATTAATGGTTTTTATTTAATACAAGGAAACAATGATGAAACTGTTTTAGTTCCTGCCAAAATAGCAGATTGGTGTGATAAATTTTCAGAGGATGGTATAGCTTTAGTTATTAAAGACGGGCACAAGGGACACATAAATAGAGCTTACCAAATAGTAGCTTTCAATGATGGAAAATGTATAGTGATTCCAGAATGTTTTGACTTTTCAGGTGATTTTATGTATGGATTTGCTCCTGTATCAAAGAATAATCGATATGGTATTATAAACACCAAACTTGAGCAAATATTTTCATGCGAATATGAATACATAGAACCTCTATCGGCAAAAAGATTCAAATTTAAGAAAGATGACCAATGGGGAGTCGTAGACTCTTGTGGTAACATTATAATAGAATCGAAATATAGAGCCATTTGGCGTGAAACAGAAACCATTATAAAAGTAAAAACTTCAGTTAAAAATGGAAGTTGGACAGAAGATCGTTATGGTTTATACAACGAAGATGGTAATTTGATAATTCAGAATCTATGTAAGGGCATAGTGTCAGTTGAGCACGAAACACTAATATTTTTTATAATTACAATAGATAGCAAGCAAGGTGTTTATGATGATAAGGGCTCTAGCGTAATTCCGCCCATTTATGATAGAATAGAATTAAAGGAAGGTTGTTTTATGTGCCATCTTGAATGTCCAAGTTCATATAATTATTCTCAAAAAAGACAGATCAAGTTAACCAATAAATATAATCTTAAAGGTGAACAACTTTTAGCACTCAATGAGAAACAAACATTTGTTGTTCCTGCTGAATATGATCTTGCTTATCCAACTATTAACGGTCTTATAATCGTAATTAAAGATGGCAAGTGGGGAATGATAAATATGCAGAATGATGTTATAGTGGAACCTCAATATAGTATTATAGATTCTCTTGATGATTCTTTGGCTCGTGTTGGGAAATCTGATGAAGACTCTCATATATATTTCTACGATGACTGGTGGCATGTTAAAAATATAAAGTATGGACTTATTGACACTACCGGCGAGGTTGTTCTTCCTCTAGAGTATAAAAATATCGAATTATGGGACAATGGGTACTATTATATTTGTAAGAATGCTACTATACGTCAGATTTTGGCACCTTGTCTTAAACTTGCAATTGATTTGCAAGGCAAAGGGGAGTGTAAGTATTTTGACAATCGCTATATTATGATTAAAGGAACTTCGGGCAATTATAGCAGCTTAATAGATTTCTATGGAAATGAAATCATTCCAGAGAAAGAATATAATAGTTTTTCAGAGATTGAGGTTTTGGAGAATGGATTTTTAAAAGTCATTCTTCATAACGATGATTATCACAGATATTCGCAAATAAGAATAATAGACAAAAGAGGTAAAGAAATCTACAATAGTGATATATGTAAAGATATTTCACTATTAAAAAATGGTTCTTTACTAGTCGAAAAGTTTAAATATACGAGTACGGATGGTAGCGGGCGCTATGTTTATAATGTTGTAAATCTTCAAGGTAAAGAGCTATTTGAATATTCATTGAATGAAATAAGACTTTTAGAGGATGGTAATTTTTCCATTCAAGGAGATAATGGATGGGGATTCTCAAATAGAAAGGGTAATTTTATAGCATCCCCTAGATATAAAAATGAGCTGAAATTTGAGAATGGCTTTGCTGACATTTCGATTGCTGGAGAAACTTTAAAGATAAATTCTAATGGTAACATACTAGTAAAGAACGGCAAGGAATCTGTCTTGTTGCCAAATATCTATTATTGGGGATCAAACTTTAAAAATGATATTTCTATAGTCCGCTCAATTACAGATGCAGGAGATAGAATTGGCGTTGTAAATGTTCGTGGCGAAGAGATTATTCCTACCATTTATAAAAATGTTAAACTGCTTTCTGACAGAACTATCTTGTGCAGAGAATATGATTGCTATGGTCTTTATGATACAAAAGGGAAATGTATTTTGCCAGTTGTTTTCTTAGAAATTAATCATATTGCAAAGAATAGAATTCGTGTGGTTTGGAATTTAGAAATTGTTAAGAGTTGGGACAAAGATCAATATGAAAAGGGTAATTCCACTTACAAATCTCAAGGTTTTGGAATAGAGTATGAGATAAATCAACGGGCAGCTTTATGTGATTCATATGGTACTATATTGAATGACAAACAATATTTATATGTTGGTAAATTTACTGGAAAACATGCTAGAGTTTATAATGAGATAAAAGAAGAAAACTATACGATAATATTAAGTCAAGTTGGTATTATAGATTTAGATGGAAATACAGTGGTTCCTCCAGAATATAATCGTATTTCTTTGTATAATCATTCGTTTGCGAAATTACGAAAAGGCAAGATATGTGGAATTGCAAATCTTACTTCAAAAAAAATAACTATGTTTGAATCTTTACAAATTGTCAGGATGTGGGATCTTGATGAGTATGGAAGATGCCTGTATAGTACAGATTGGACTTATGACAAAGTAGATGAAAAATGGATAGGAACGAAAGGTGTATTAAGCTTTGATGGGGTAATAGTCCCACCTAAAAAATATGATAGAATAATCTTGTTAGAAAATGGACTTATCAAAGTTTATAAGGATAACACAATTGGTCTTTTGGATAAACAAGGGAAGGAACTTTTACCTGTTAAATACTCTTATATATCTGATTTTAAGGGCAAATATGCCTCTATATGCTTAGGGGGTCAAAAAGAAGAAAACTATCCTTATAATATCACAGGTGGTAAATGGGGCATGATTGATGATGGAGGAAACATAGTAAATAAATGTGTGAATGATGAAGAGTTGGTTATTCCATCAACAGAGAATAAGCCTATAGTTGCTGAAGATACCATAGAATATTACGAACCATCTGTACTTTTAAGCGATTATATACCTGAGAAAAAGACTTCTTACTGGGATGATTATTTTTTCGATAATTACGATGATGATTATGACAATGGGTACAACAAGTATGGCGGATATAATGGTTATGATGATAACACTATTGACGAAGCATTTGATGGGAATCCTAGTTTAACATGGAACTGCGACTAATATGACACCAGATACAGAAATAAAACGACATAGAATTATTGTTATACAGTCTCTCCAATCTCCATTTAAGGAAACTGGTAGAGATTTATATGATGACATTCTTCGTTATAAGGAGTATTTGAATAATGATTGTTTTTCTGAGTTTTATTCAGTTGAGAACAAACAAGAATTCATTAATACTATAAAATCTATCGCAGATACTTTGATAGATGGCGATGTTATCACGCTTCATTTTGAAACTCACGGTTCAAAGGATGGCGTTTCTTTAAATTCTAATGAAATTCTATCATGGGAAGAATTTGACGATGTTGTGAGACCTATCAACATAAAAACTTGTAATCTATTGGTCATTTCAATGGCAATGTGTTATGGAGGGGCTTTGTTAAGCCACATTGATCCCAAACAGCGTGCCCCATATCTATGTTTCATAGGCTCACACCGTAAATTATCTGAAGAAGAAATTATTGAAGGATACCACAAGTTCTACGAGAATTACACTTCTCCCTTGGACATCTCCAAAGCTTTTTCTTCGCTGACTTCAGTTTATTCAGAGCGACAGGACACAAATCCATTCGGATTATTCAGCCAGGAATTTATCTTTGATGCAACTTATAATCCAAACAGAGATCCTTATAATTTTGAGTCTATTGTAGAACAGAAGTGCTTTCAACAATATGGCAATACCAATGTTGAGAATATAAGACATACGGAATTCAATCTACGAAAACTCTTTGCTAACATCATTAAAACTTATAGAAATTACTTTTTATTTAAGGATGTTTATAAAACTGTATAATACGATGAAGTTATCTAATTATGCAATATTAGAACTCGCTAAGTTGATTAAAGATTTACATACGGGTTCAGAATTAGTCTCATTTCTCAACAAATGGGGAACTAGATATATCCATGATAATCTTGGATTGTCAGATATCGGTAAGAGAAAAGGGCTACGTCCACCTTAAGGCGGAATATATATTCTCGACTTTTAGGATTAAATAATAGCACAAATTTGCTAAATATTATCACTAACATGCAGATTGGTTGTAATAATATTATAACAGATATCAATAATACTATTGTTTCTGAGCATTATAATATAAGTAATAATGATGGGAAAATTACTATATTAGAGTGTGTGTGGATAAAGAAGAGACAGACAAGACAGAAAATGCACGAATAATCATAAAAGTAAATATGTGATATGCTTGAACTCGATCTACAACAATACCTCCTCCGCAAGTACCCACAAGAGAATACTCGCTGTGAATGGAAGGAATTTAAGAATCTGAAGAACTCGTTCTGTGGGGACGAGAAGGATGATGTTATTTCCTACGTGTCAGCTATTGCCAACATGGAGGGTGGACATCTTGTGATTGGTGTAAAGGATAAGACGCTTGAAATAGTCGGGACAGATATTTCAAGGCTTACTTTTAATGGGCAACCTGCAAACACTCAGTCGGCAACGTTCAAACTCACAGAACAATGCACTTATCTTTCATCTGAAGGTCTAAGCATTGAGGAGTTTATAACCGATGATACAAACAAGCGAGTATGGATAATACATATTCCAAAGCACTTGCCTCGTCGCCCTGTCCTTGCCCACAAGAAGGCATGGCAACGCATAGAAGATTCGTTGGTGGAATTGACCCAAGAAAGAATGGCTGTCATTCTTGAAGAACCAATCTATGCAGCAAAGGACTGGTCTGCAGAAATTGTACCTGATGCAACAATAGACGATTTGGATGAGGTTGCTATTGCCAAAGCTCGAATGATGTTCAAGAAAGTACATAGCCGTATTCCTGCAGAAGAAGTGAATGCTTGGAATGTTCAAACTTTCTTGAGCAAGTGTGGATTAACGAGAAACGGAGGTATTACTCGGGCAGCTATCATTTTGTTGGGCAAATACGAATCCGCTTTCAAACTGCGTCCTGCTGTTGTACAGGTTACTTGGACACGGAGAGACAAGAACCAGGAAGTGGTTGACTACGAACACTTCACAGTTCCATTTATATTAACGGTGGACGAAATCCTCTCAAAGATAGAGAATCTGACATTGCGTGAAATGCCTGGAGGTACGCTTTTCCCCGACACGATGAAGCAGTATGACGACTATACCATCCGTGAGGCCCTTCATAATTGTATTGGCCATCAAGACTATACTCTTCAGCAACGCATCAATTTTGTGGAGAATCCAGGATATCTGTATTATTCCAATGCTGGCACATTCATTCCTGGCACTTTGGAGAATGTTTTAAGGAACGAAGAGCCTCAGACGCATTTCCGCAATGAATGTTTATGTAGGGCGATGGTAGATTTCAACATGATTGATACCGTAAGCCGTGGTATCAAGAAAATGTTCAATGAGCAATGGCGCAGACATTTTCCTATGCCTGACTATGAGATTGACCAGATCAAGAAGAAAGTAGTTGTCCGCATCTATGGCAATGAAATCAATAAACGATACACTGATTTATTGAAAACAAACGACACTCTTTCTCTCTGGGATTGCATCTCACTAGACGCAGTACAAAAAGGCAGAACTATTCATGAGGATATAGCGCAAGACTTACTCAAACGTGGACTGATAGAAGGTGAGGTCCCGCATTACAGTATTTCTCTTAGCATTGCCAAGAACACTCACCAACTGCCTTCTTATACAAAAACAAAAGGATTGGATAAGGAGAGATTGCGTCAAATGGTTCTACAGTATCTCAGCAATGCTGGAGACGAAGGTGCCAAGCGAGATAGTATATACGAATATCTGAAGGATGTTCTTCCGCAAAACAAGACGGAAGAACAAAAAATTCGTATGCTCGGAGATTTGCTCAAAAATATGAGCAAAGAATATTTAATAAAAGCGGAAGGACGAACTTGGTATGTCATGCCTCAATCATAGAGGACATATTATAGCGGATTATAGCGGAATTATAGCGAATTCGTCATTATTATAGCGGAAAATCCGTCGAATTTCGACGGATATAGCGAAAAAAAGGTCGCCAGCATTTTGGCGACCTTTTTTAGTATATTTACTTCGTATTCAAAACCAACTTCTTGGCTCTCATCTTTTCGCCAGCCACCGAAAGTTCTATCTTTCCTGGCTTATCGCCTGCTCTCAATATCACGAGGGCAGAACCCTGGAAAAGATTGCGCTGAATGGTCTTCTCCAACTGGGTCTTTCCGATATGAAGTTCATCCGATGAGATGTTTCCATTATCCACCGCCACGATATTCGCATCGCCTTTCACTGTGAAGGTC
>ERZ772900.3110-NODE-3110-length-11174-cov-14.061336_pt1 | contig 11174 bp, 10 predicted proteins | sample MGYA00512124_ERZ772900 | MGnify/ENA primary metagenome ERZ772900 (study PRJEB29015, sample SAMEA2737716) | human gut metagenome | biome: human gut; feature: human-associated habitat; material: faeces | place: China | collected 2012 ... | reverse complement strand
CACAAGGAGAAACCATGCCTTTACAGAAAAACCAGATCCTGACCCTGCGCATCGAGCGCCTTTCCAGCGACGGCAGCGGCGTTGCCCACAGTGCCGATGGTGAGGCCGTATTCGTGCCCGGCACTGCCCCGGGGGACGAAGCCCGGGTGCGCATCGTAAAGGACTGCGGCCGGTATGCCTTTGGCATTCTGGACGAGCTGCTCACCCCCTCGCCGGATCGCATTCCGGTGGACTGCCCGGTAGCAGGCCCCTGCGGCGGGTGCAGCCTGCGGCATCTGGATTACGCCGCAGAGCTGCGCGCCAAACAGGAAAGCGTGCTGGACGCCTTCCGCCGCATCGGCGGGCTGGAGGTTCCGGTGCTGGACATTCTGCCCTCCCCGGAGGTGGACCGCTACCGCAACAAGGTGCAGTTCCCTGTGGGCGTGGACAAGAACGGTGCGCCTTGCATCGGCTTTTACGCCGGACGTACCCACCGCATCGTCCCCTGCCCGGACTGCAAGCTGCAGCCCGGCGTGCTGAACGAGATCGGCAACGCACTGTGCGCCTTTTTTGCGCAGCAGGGCATCCGCCCCTACGACGAGCAGAGCGGCAAGGGGCTGGTACGGCACATCTTTCTGCGGCGCGGCGCGCACAGCGGGCAGATCATGGTGTGTCTGGTATGCACCCGGGCAAAGCTGCCCCACGCAGAGCAGCTTTGCACCGCGCTGCGGGAACAGTTCCCGGCCATCAGCACCATTCTGCTCAACGTCAACGCCAAAAATACCAACGTCATTCTGGGCGGCGAGAACCATATCCTGTACGGCCCGGGCTACATTGAGGACACCCTTTGCGGCGTACCGGTGCGTCTGGGGCCGCTGTCCTTCTATCAGGTCAACACGCTGGCCGCCGAGCGGCTATACGGCGTTGCCTCCCAGTATGCACAGCTCACCCCAGATGACACACTACTGGATCTCTACTGCGGCATGGGAACCATCGGCCTTTCCATGGCCGACCAATGCCGGGAGCTGATTGGTGTAGAGATCGTGCCGGAGGCCATCGAGAGCGCCAAGGCCAACGCTGCCCGCATGGGCGAGGCCGTAGCCGCCAAGAGCCGCTTCTTCTGCGCCGATGCCGGTCAGGCTGCCACTCAGCTCGCCGCCGAGGGCCTGCACCCGGACATCGTCATGCTGGACCCGCCCCGCAAGGGCTGCGATGAAACCACTCTCTCCGCTGTGGTGCGCATGGCCCCCCGCCGGGTGGTGTATGTCAGCTGCAACCCCGCCACCGCCGCCCGAGACGCCGCATGGCTGGAAAAGAATGGGTACCATGCAGAAAAGGTGCAGCCGGTGGATTTGTTCCCGAGGACGAAGCATTGCGAAGCGGTTCTCCTTTTGACCAAACTCAATGTCGAGCGGCATATCGAAGTGGACGTCAGCATGGATGAACTGGATGTGACTGCTGCGGAAAGCAAGACGACTTAACAACGAGATTCGGGATTATGTATGGGAGCATCATCAGTTGAAGGTCTCCAATCTCTATATCGCACAGGTGAAGCAGAAGTATGGCATCATCGAGCGAGAGAATTACCATAAAGCAAAAAACGAAAATGCGAAGCATCCCCAGTGTCCGAAGGAAAAAGAGGATGCGATTGTGGAGGCATTAAAGCATTTTCAGATGATTTGATACGCAATCACCCCAGAGAGAATAGCCTCTTGTGCGTTCTCTCTGGGGTGATTTTTGCGTTATGCTACTTCCGGGTAGCGCATATATACATACTCGTAGATTTTCTTCTGGTAGGTCTGGATATCGCTTACATCATAGCTATTGGGAAGTTCTTGCCAAAGGGTATTGCGAATCAGGTTATCCACAATCGCCTTAGTTTCCTGCTTGTCCGTCCAATGGTCGAGTTTGGCAATCTGCTGTTTGATTTTTGTCAACAAGTCCACAGACACCTTCTTGATCGTTTCAATTTCCTGCTTCGTGAGGTTCTCCGAAAACAGCAAATCGTACACTGAAAGTTCCTCATCGCTGGAAAAGCCCTCACGCACATAGCGCTGCTGCTCCGTGTCCAGTAAACTTGCAAGCTCCATCAGATCCATGAAGGTTTTCTCAATGGTTGCCCGGTTCTGCTCTGCATTATAGGCATCTATGATCTCCTGATAGCGGTCATAATAATCAATGCGCTGCGGGTTTGCAAACAGCATTTTCGCCAATTGCTGATTCACCAGTTCATCCAGATCGCGCAGCAAAAGGTTCTTCCGCCGGGTGTGGGCGAACTCCCGACTCAACAGGTCAAAGTCAATTTTGCTGATGTCAAACTGCCGGGATGGTGCAGCCTCCCGGTCAGGTTTTTCCACATGGATGTACTCGTTGACGATGCCGTTGATCTGCACCATCAGGTCGGTATTGTCCGCGTGTTTCCGCTTCTGCTGCAAGCCCTCGTAGATGGCGAGAATTGCGTTTTTCCGGGCGCGCACGGCATCGTCCACATCGTCACGGTCTGCGTAGCGGAACAGCCGCGCCAGTTCAGACGCATAGGTCTGGAAGGTTTTCTTGGTTTCCAACGTCTCGCACATCGCGTTGACTGCATCCTGTACAAGGCTCATCTTTTCAAAGTCCTGTGCATCCACCAGTTCCTGCAGCCGGAACCCGTGTTCTGCCAGAAAGCCGTCCGTTTTTCCGATGACCGTGCGGATACGCTGAATCAGTTCCGTTTTGTCCACCGTTGGGTCAATGCCCGCCGGGCTGTTCTTGCTGACCGTATAATCTGCCAGAGCCTTGCGCAGCGCCTTTACGATACCAATATAGTCCACAATCAGGCCGTTGCTCTTGCCCTCCGAAACACGGTTTGCACGAGCAATAGTCTGCATCAGGGTATGGGCTTTCAACGGCTTGTCCAGATACAGACAGGACAGACACTTTACATCAAAGCCCGTCAGCCACATGGCACAGACGAACACCACCCGGAACGGATTCTTGCTGTCCTTGAATTCTTTATCCAGCTCCCGCTTTTCCATTTTGGCACGGTGCGGCAGAATATCCAGCCCCCACTTTTTGAAGGTCTGCACCTCGTTCTGCTCCTGACTGATCACCACTGCCATTTCGGTTTCTTTCATCCATGCCAGTTTGCGGGCAAGCTCCTGTGCTTCCTGCTGGGTCACTGTGCCCTGCCGGGCTTCCAGCTCCCTGATCTTTGCCTGCCAGCATTCCTGCACATAGTTGTACATCCGCACACAGGTGACCTTATTCAGGCAGACGAACATCGCCTTGCCGCTGGTCCAAAGGTCAGAGTAATGCTCCACAAAGTCCTTTGCAATGGAACGCAGCCGTTCATCTGCGGTGAAAATATGGATCTCCTTGGCAAACTCGCGTTCCAGCTTTTCCTCCTGCGAAGGATCAAGGTCGGCAGCTTCAATGGCATCCAAAATCCGCCCGGTGATCTCCGGCTTGTCCAACTGGGCGATCTTATCCGCGCGGTTCTCATAGTACAGCGGTACCGTTGCGCCGTCCTCCACTGCCCGCTTGAAATCATACACCGACAGATACCCGCCAAAGGTGCGCTCGGTAATATGGTCATCCGCCAGCAGCGGTGTACCGGTAAAGCCGATGCGGGACGCCGTGGGCAGCAGGTGCATCATGTTGTCTGCAAAAATGCCGTACTGGCTACGGTGGGCTTCATCCGACAAAATCAGAATGTCGTGATCCGGGTAGATAGGCGGCTCCTTGGGCAGATTGAACTTCTGGATCAGGGTAAATACAAAGCTGGGGTTGCCCCGCAACTTTTTTACAAGGTCTATACCGCTGGATGCAATAAACTGTGAAGCCTTGGTTTTGCCCAGCAGACCGCAGTTTTCAAAGGTATCGCTGATCTGCCGGTTCAGCTCGTCACGGTCGGTCAGCACCACAATGGTGGGCGAGCCTGCAAACTTGCGCCGGATCTTCTGCGCCAGAAAGACCATGGAGTAGCTTTTGCCTGACCCCTGCGTGTGCCAGAACACCCCCAGCCTGCCGTCTTTCAGCTTGCGGTTCTCGTAAGCACTGACGGCCTCGTTGACGCCGAGATACTGGTGGTTGCGGGCCAGAATCTTGGTGGTGCGCCCACCGGAATGGTCGTAAAGGATGAAGTTTTCCAGCAGATCGAGGAAGGTCTTTTTCTCGCAGATGCCCCGCAGCATGGTTTCCAGCTCCACTCTGCCTGCATCGCTTTCCTTCAGACGCTTCCACTCGTGGAAGAACTCGTACTTGCTGCCAAGCGTACCCACCTTGGCTTCCAATCCATTGGACAGCATAAGGAAGGCATTGTAATAGAACAGCTGCGGAATGGTATCGAGATAATTTCGGTAATTGTCTATGTAGGCGTTCTGCACATCCACGGTAGGCTTTTTCAGCTCGATGAACAGCAGCGGAATGCCATTGACAAAGCCCACGATGTCCGTTCTGCAGCGGTACAGCTGCGAGTGGATCTTCATCTCTTTTACGGCGAGGAAGTGGTTGTTTTCCGGGTTTTTGAAGTCGATCACCGCCGCGCTCCGCGTTTCGGTGCGTCCATCCGGCCGCTTGACCGTCACCGGGATGCCATCCCGCAGCAGAAAATACTTTTCCTCATTGATCTGCATCAGGGATGCGGTGGAAACGTGCGCCGTGAATTTCTTCTGCACCTCGTCCAGCTGGTTCGGGGTGAGCCATGGGTTCAGCCGCAAAAGCGCCTGCCGAAAATACCGGGTCAGCAACACTTCCCCATAGCTGGTGCGGCCTAACGTCCCGTCCGGCCCCAGCTTTTCGGAGTTGTAAGCCAGCACGACCTCCCAGCCCAGAACATTTTGCAGCAGGTTGCCTGCGCTGTTCTGGACAAGGACATTTTCGGAGTATTCGCGGCTCATTTTCTATTCCTCCTTACAGTAAATCCGGCAAAGATGGATCACAACGTTTTGCATTTGTGTGCGCCAATATTCTTCCAATCTGCGTAATAGAGAACACAGTAGGGATTTTATCCCACCACTGATGTATTTTCTTTAGTGATTCAAACGAATCCCATTCATCTATAAAAGCCCTCGACACTTTATTTTGTAATGCACTGTTTTTCTCATACATATTCCAAATATCATCAAATATTTTCTTTTCATCTGGTCGAATATTATGCACCCCCTCCGAATCTGCAATTTTCAAGCTATCAATATGATTTTTATTCACAATTTCTAGACGGACATATCCATCCAAAAAATAGTTATCTACCAACCCACTCCGACCAATATTTACAGTAGAAAGCAATTCGACCGCCTTTTTATGTTCCTCTGACCCTTTCTTTATTCCAACACATGCATACCCGGTTAACACTCCGGGGTAATACTCTGAAAATTTTTTCAAAGTAGTTATTCCACTCGACAGCCTTATTGCTCCTAAAGCATCCAAATGTTCTAGCCATTCTATCCCCATGGGCAAATCCATATACTCCAGTTTTTTATAAAGTCGATTTAGAACAGCTAGTCCCTCCGAAACATTTCCCCACGCAGGTTTTATTGACTCCAACGTATTTATTATGGTCAATCCACACAAAGCATCATTATCTACCATATCTACTATTTCTGTTGCCTTGATAATTCCTGCCCGGTTCTTTCTATCATCTCCCTTTTGAACATGACAAACCAACAGTTCCGTCAGAAGTTCATAATCTGCATCTCTTTCGCTTACAGCTGCTTCTTGTTCTGCTTTTACCAATAGTCTTTGAAATGCAGGATCAGCAAACGATTCCATCATTCCATCAACCTGGCTGATTCGGGGAAGAATGAAATTTTCCAATTTTGCAATTCTTTCATTTGCTGTTTCCCTTGCTTCTTCAGTGTACTCTTTTATCGCAACAGGTATCAATTCATTGACTACCTTTTTTACCCGCTCATTAACTTGTTCTTCTGTCAAGCCATTGTTGTTTATAATCGTAATGTTATTTGCCTGCATCTGCTGACTATTATCGCCCGCTTGCTGTGTATGCTTGTTAATGTCCACGTTTTATCCCTCCAATCTGTACCTGTTCTGCATTATCGCCAGCTTTTTGACTCTGCTGGAAATTGTTTTTTATTTTCCCACCAGCTTTAGAAACATCTTCGTTTTCCAGTGTAAACTCCTGTCGCTGCTTGGCACTGTTTCCACCAATCTGTTTCTGTTTAACGTTTTTATGTATGCCTATCTTATATCCAATCGCTCCGCCAATCAAAGCACTTACAGCTATAGAAAAAATTGTCGAACCGATTCCATCAAATACCCATGTTATCCACTCTGTCATAGATCATACCCTCCATTTTTCATTCGACAGTTTCGTTAGCCGCTTTCATATACTAAAAGAATCTCTCTTTCCCGTTTTCTCTTGTATTTCATTCATTTGCTCATCAAACGCTTTTTCGCCTATTTTAGTAATACAATGCAATTTTAATCCTTGTTCATACTGTCCTAGGAGTGCGTATAGCTGGCTATCTGATGCTGCTGAAAAAGGTGCCCAACTTGTCGCACCCTGCGCCATTTCCAAGGCCGAAATTTCCATCAGCGCACTCATTTTTGCATCTCGCAACGCTTCGATCATTCCATCTCTGGTCGGATTCTTCATTTGAGCACGAAGTTTTTGAATTTTATTCATCGCATCTTTTACGTCCTTAAGATCATTTGCTTCGGAACAATATTTATTAAGCGGATTTGACATATTATGAACACCCCTTTCATCAAAGCTCATGAAATTAATTTTATTACTGTCCTATTTTTAACAGCAACGGCAATAACGCAATCCCCACATCACAGCTCTTATCTGCCAGCCACGTCAAAACAGGCTTTACTTTTTCCCACTTTGACTTTTTGCTGTCTTTGGACTTTACCACTTCTTCAATCTCAGAGATTTTATCCAGCACTTCCTGTGTCTGTTCATTTGTGAGTGAAGTCATTTCTTCTACTTCTTTGCGTACCTGCTCAAATGTAATGTTCACATTCATGCTGTTGGTCACGTTGACGACCTGAGAATTGGAAACTTCCGGCTTGGGCAACTGTACCGCATTCATCTGGTACTTATATGTTTCCAATTTTGCCTTCATCATCTTCAAATTAGATAACACATACTTTTGAGGATTCTGGGCCAAATGTCCATAAGCGATATGTGTTCCATCATTTGTAGAGCACCACAAACCATCACACCACTTGTTGATGCAAGCTTGATACCTTGCATCAATCTGACGATGTAGTTCAAATAACTCTTCTGCACTTAAATTTCGAACATTGTCTAGTCTTTTAATGTCAGCACACACCATATCATAAAATTCTTTTGGCATGTCCATAATGTCACACCTCCACTTCCCCGCTCATCAACTTTGGCAGCAGTAAATCTCTTGTCTTTTGGCATCGAATAATTTCGTCTCTACAATTTTGAATCTTTGAAAAAATTCCAGTCACATTGTTCTCAAATTCATTTGCAACTTTTACTGTTGGAATCATTATTTTTTCTTCTTTGAGGTATTTAAAATGTCTTGCATAATGGTAATTTGATAAATCGACGTTCATGATACTGCAGTATAAAAGTCGTTGCGGCATTTCCAAGCAATCAGAAATTATCAGCTGTGTCCCATCTGCTCCTTTCGCAAACGGAAACTGTATCAATTTAACTATTCTGGTATGGTCGCCAAAAACAATTATTGGTATACCAAAGTCCACACGGGCTTCCAAATCATTTGTATAGCCTGCAACAAATGCTCTACTCTGGTCAACTATTGGAATACTTCCCTCGTCCTTATACTCTGATGCTACAATCTGCTTCGTTCTGTGAACTTTTTTAATGATTTTGCCTATTTCCTCTTTAATCCACCCCTCCGGCACACCATCCACAATTTCCGTGTTTTCATGCCCCGGAAAGCGCAAATCTACAAACCACTCTTTATAAAGCCGCTGGGCTGCTTCTTCCAGCAATTTGATTTGTTTCTGGTTGTTTTCAATCAGGTCATCATAAGCAGAGAGAATATCTGCAATTCGTTTTTGGCTTTTTAGTGATGGAAGTTCAATCTCCAGTGTTTTTATTCCTGAAATCGGAACAGCTTTTTGTGCAGTTCCTTTTGCCAGTGCTTCAAATTTTTTCCGACCCTCATAGGACTGAAACCAATAGTACAAAAATTTCGAATATAAATTTGAGTCAAAATCTTTAATCCACGTTAAATTTCCATCCGCAAAATAAAACCTATCCGTTCTTTTATATAAGTATGGAATTCCAATTGTTCCTCTCGTTGTAATAAGTAAATCATTTTCTTTTGGTACCCCAACTTCATTTGACACTTTTTTATAAAGGTCTTCGCTAATATAATCACACTCTGTTACATCTTCGCCGTTGAACTTCTTAATAATTTCCTTCGAACAGTAGAACGGGACACCTTGAGTAATTCTTTCCGACAAATGAAATCTTTTGCTCGAAGTAACAACACACTGTTCACCTAACCTTATTTTATTCGACTTCATACCCCCATCTCCTCCAGATTCTTCGAGATGGTTTCCATCAGGTGGTTGGACTCTGCCTGCAATTCCAGCAGTTCCTTGTGGATTTCTTTCATCCGCTGGGCAAAATCCACGCCGTCATCCTCCACGGGTGCAACGCCCACATAGGCACCGGGCGTCAAGGATGCGCCTTTTTCGTTGAGGATGGTGTCGCGGCTGGCCACCTTGCACAGGCCGGGGATATCCTGATAAACGCCCTCGCCAAACTTTTCGATGAGCCAGACGGCATCCTTGGCAACGGTCAGCTTCTCGCTGAGGGCTTCCAGCTCCTTGTCGAACTTTTCCTGCGTGGTCTTGCGCTCTTTGCGGGGTGCTGCCTCCACAGCGGCTTTGGCTTCTTCCCGCTTGGCCTGCACGTTTTGTTCCAGTGCGGCCTGAATCTCTGCAAAGGGGCTGTCGTCTGCCAGCTCTGCGTGATACTCCGCCAAAAGCCCCTTGTACTTGTCCACCTCACCGCGATAGAGCCAGACAATGGCGTTGAGGTTCTTCAGCTGCCAGTCGCTCCACTCGTTCTGAGTGCGGTCCACCACGGTATAATAGTTGCGGGCGTCGATGAACAGCACGGTGTCCAGCAGATGTTCCGGTTTGCCCTTATCCAGAAACCACAGCGAACAGGGCAGGCTCTTGGTGTAGAAGAAGTTGTTGCCCACGCTCATCATCACGTCCACATGGCCGGTCTGGATAAGTTTTTCACGGATGTCCTTGTCTTTGCCCTGACTGTCGGTAGCAGAGGACGCCATCACAAAACCCGCACGGCCATGCTCGTTCAGGTAGGAGTAGAAATAGGACACCCACAGATAATTTGCGTTGCCGATCTCCTTGGCCTTGTTCACGCCGGGCAGGCCAAAGGGCAGCCGCCCGGCACTCTGCGCCGACTCCGACTTGACCTTGTCCACGTTAAACGGCGGATTTGCCATCACATAGTCGCAGCAGCCGTTCAGGTTGTGGGCATCGTGATAGAAGGTATTGGCTTCATCGCCGGACTTGATCACGCCGGTCAGACCATGCACGGCCATATTCATCAGGCAGAGCTTGGCATTGTACTCCACCTTTTCCTGTCCGTAGAAGGTCATGGTGTTGTTGGCGATCATGCCCGCATGGTTTACAAAGTCGCCGGTCTGTACAAACATACCGCCGCTGCCGCAAGCCGGGTCCAGCAGAACGCCGTGGGCAGGCTCCAGCACATTGACAATCATCTTCACCAGCGATTTCGGCGTAAAGAACACGCCGTCATCCTGTGCCACATTCTTGGCAAACTTATTCAAAAAGTACTCGTAGATACGGCCGATCACATCGCCGCCCACATCGTCCAACGCATCATTGTTGAAGATGCGCAGCAGTTCCCCCAGCAGTTCATCCGAGAAGATGGTGTAGTCCTTCGGCAGAACGCCCTGCAGCTGCTCGCTCTGCTGCTCCACCAGTTCCATGGCGTTGTTCACCACTTCGCCCAGACTATTCAGCGGGTTACCCTCGATGCCGGTCAGCCCCTGCTCCGGGATGTTGGCGGGCAAATTGACTAAGTAATTGTACTGCGCCTCCTTGGGCAGAAACAGTGCACTCTTCTCGGCAAAGTCGCTCTGTTCCACCGGCAGCACCCGGCCACCGCGCACGGGACGGTCTTTCAGGATCTCCTGCTCTACCAGTTTGAAGCGGCTGTACGCATACCGCAGAAAAATCAGTCCCAATACCGGCATACAGTATTGGTTCGAGGTGAGTTTAGAGCCTGCACGCAGCAGATCTGCCGACTCCCACAGGTCAGCTTCCAGTTTTTTGACGTTCACATTATTTGCCACGAGGGGGTTCCTCCTGTTGTTTGGATTTTCATTTTCTATTGTATCACATTTTTCTGCAATGTTCATCTTTAATCATCGCTATTTTCTTTTTTGACTGGAAAAGTTGTTTACCAATGGCTGACAATGTGTTAGAACCATATACTTTCTCATTTGGAGACGCTAAGTCTGCATCCAACGGATGCAGTTCAAGGGTTTGGGTGTCCCCAACAAGTATTTTGCAACGCAAAATAAGCAGCTGCATGACAAATGATCAGCGACAGTCTCCCCCTGAACTGCAATAAATCCCTGACTTCCACTTTCTCTTTTCATCTGGCTCAGAAATAAAGGCCTTCACTATGTACACCGAAATCGGGCAAAAAGGAGACACTTTTTACCGTTCTTTCACAAATTATCACATTCTCATCCTTATCCATATTCATTCACCCTCCCCTTTATGTACATAGCAGCTTGTGGAATAGGACGAAAACAGCCGATAGGCTTTCGACCTACCGGCTGTTCGTCTGCTTATATTCAACTTTCGACAATTTATATTGTAGCACCGATTCGCTTACGATGCAATGCGTTTTTTCTCCAATATAAGCCGTTTTTCTCCGTTTATAAAGTATGATTATACAAGCACATATTCGGCTGCTTTCTAAAAAGGGCTGCAAAGCAACTTTTGCGGTTTGCCGTACAGAAGATACTGAATACAAACCGTCCCCTCTTCCGTTTTCACCTTCACCTGTTCTGCATGTTCAAATATATCGCGCAGACGGCGGTACTCTGCCCGCTGCGCATCCGTGTAGTGGGACGGCATATCCGAAGTAAGGAACACATTGCCCAGCAGGGCATTGACCGTGGCAAGGGTGCGTTTTTGCTCTGCCGTCAGCTTGCAGTTTTCCTCCCGGAGGA
>ERZ772900.3108-NODE-3108-length-11180-cov-128.013933_pt1 | contig 11180 bp, 9 predicted proteins | sample MGYA00512124_ERZ772900 | MGnify/ENA primary metagenome ERZ772900 (study PRJEB29015, sample SAMEA2737716) | human gut metagenome | biome: human gut; feature: human-associated habitat; material: faeces | place: China | collected 2012 ... | reverse complement strand
TGAGAATGCTAAGTTAACAATACCAGAATTAGCAAGAAAGATGGGCATATCTGCAAGAAAGATTTCTCAGGAACTAAAGTCTTTACAGGAAGAATTTCAGGTCTTGAAACGTGAAGGAGGTCGCAAGAATGGTTATTGGGTAGTATTGAATGAATGACGTATAAAACGTATTATAATATACATATATTTCTGTACGATAGCAAGTGCTTTCTAAAGTAACTCGAATGGTTTGGAGTTATTCAGAGCATAACTTGCTATCGTCAGATATTTCGTTCTGTTACGGATAGATCTCGATATGGCTGCTGCCGGAGTTGCCATTCTTGATAATCCTTATCTGGGTGGTGATGCGCTCGCTCATCGTGTCGGTATGACTGATGACGCCCACCTTCTTGCCTTGCGAACTTTGCAGCATGGCGAGGGAGTCGATGACGGTGGCTAGGGTATCGGGGTCGAGGGTTCCGAAGCCTTCGTCGATGAACAGGTTCTCGAAGGAGATGTTGCGGGAGGATAACGCCGACAAGCCCAAGGCGAGACCGAGACTCACGATGAAGGTTTCGCCACCTGATAGGGAGGTGGTGTCTCGGATATCGTCGGCACGGTCGTGGTCGATGACTCGGATGCCCAGCGAATGCTTTACCTGCTGCAGTTCGTAACGGCTGTTGAACTTTCTGATTTCCTGGTTGGCGTGCGCTATCAGGAAACTGAGCGTATAGCATTGAGCTATCTTGCGCAGCGTCTTTCCGTCTGCTCCGATAGCATCTGTGATGGCTGTCCAGTCGTCCTTTTCCTGTGTCACGAGATTCAGAGCCTCAGCCTTGTCACCCAACTGCTTTATGGCTTCCTGATGGTTCTGCATCCTGGCGTTGGCAGCAATCAGTTCGTTGCGCTGGCTTCTCTCCTGATACTCCTGCTGAATGGCTAAGAGAGCATCCCGGGACTTGGCAGGCTGATGTTCCAAATGCTGCTGATGCGCCTTTTCTGCGCTCTGGTAAAGGGCGGTGGTTGAAGCCACGGCTTTCTCCTTTTCGTCCTTTTCTCGTCGGATAGCATTCCAGTCTTCGGCAGAGTGAAGCATCTCCCGGATGGTATTTCGGTCGATAAGGCTTGGTTCGATACTTCTTTCCTCGATGCCTTTCTCTTCGGAGTCTTTTCCTTCGATGCTCTTTTCTTTAAGCTGCTTGTTGTATTCCTCAATCCAAAAGTCGAGTTCCTTTTCCTTCGCTTGCAGATTCTCTTTCATCGTTTTGTTCTGAGACAGCATGGTTTGATGCGAACCTTTACTGTTGGCGAGTTCCGCCTTCAGTTTGTTGATGTTCTCGTTCTGAGTATCAGCTGCTTTCGTTGCCTCATCCTTTGCTGCTGTCAGTCTTTGTTCTGCCGCATCAGGTTCTTCTCCATTCAGAATCTGTTTGTATTTCTCCTGCCATTCCTCCATTTCCTTCTTGGTACTATTCCATGCCTGAAGGGCTTTCCCGTAAGCCTCCTCCTTACTCTTTTGTTGTGAGATGAGGTTGGTGGTAAGTGCTTTCTGCTCAGCCAGTTTTGTGACGCAGGTTGAAGTGTTTTCTTGAGCTTTGTTCAGTATAGTAGAAGCCTTGCTTTCATACGCAGCTTCATCCTTTACAGCCTTATCCTTGAGTTGGGTCAGCCGTTCTATCTCTTTCTGAATCTTGTTAAAGAGGCTCAGTTTGCTGCTCGCATCCTTCGCCTTGTTTTCATAGATAGGCAAGAGCGATTTCAGTTCTGCCTCAGCCTTCGGAATCTTTGGATACTGGGCGATGAGCGCCTTCCATTCCTCTTCGTAAGTTGCGATTTCTCCCGACAGCTTTTCCTGTTGTTTCTGGAGCGTCTGTACTTCGCCGTCGTTCTGTTTTCTCTCGCCGGAAAGATCCTTCTCCTCTTTCTGCTGCAGTTTCAGCAGATTCTCCTTGGCTTTCAGAAGTTGAGAGAGTTCCGTGGTGGCTTCCTCAAACTGTCTGTTGTCGGTATGATAAGGATGGTTCGTGCTGCCGCAAAGCGGACAAGGTTTGCCTTCGGTCAGGTTGGCACGATGAATCTCCCATTTCTCACTCACCATGAGAGTATAGGCATTTCTCAGCGTCAGGGTCTCTTGGGGCAGCGCCTCGATGGTCAACTTGCCCAGGGCTTCATCTATCTCTGCGTTTCTCTTGCCCAAGACCAGGATGCGCTCCTCATTCTTCTGCTTTTCTGCTGTGGCAGCATCGAGATGAGCCACAACCTTGATGGCTTGCTGGACATCCTGCAGTTTCCTGTCGGCTACAGTCTTGCTGTTCTGCAGTTCCTCTATATTCTGTCCGGCAGTCTTGTTTCTTTCCGTCTCCCAAGCCTGTTCAGCGGCTTGCGTCGCTTCGTGCAGAACCTGTTTCTGCTTAGCAATCTCTTCCTTTGTCGTTTTGAGGGCAAGGTTCGCTTTCTCCGTTTCGGCTTCCCATTTTTGGATGTTTCGGGCGTTTTCCTCCACGTCTTTCTGGGCAGTTAGATTCTCTTTCTGAGCCAACTCCAATGCCTCTTTCTTTTCTTTCAGATTCGGCATCGCCGCTTCCATTTTTGTTTTCAGCGCCCTTGCTTCAGCGATGACCGGCTGCGCCTTTTCCAGCTGTTCCTGTGCCTTGCTTACTGCTTCCTTCAGACTGGCGAGAGTTTTCTCGCTTTCGTCGATGGCAGACTCTTGACTTTTGATGTTTGCTTCCGCTTTCAGAATGCTTTCTTCCTGCTCGTGGATGCTTTGCGTCTGTCGCTCTACTTCCTGCAGTAGGTTGACGGCTGGCTGTACTTCATCGTGCAACTGCAGACGGAGAATCTGGGTTTGCATCTCTTTAATGGCATTTGCTGCTTGCTCCATATCAGTCTGGTAGATAGCGATTTGCTTGATTTGCTTATCGTTTTCCTCAAACCATTGCAGGTCTTTCGAGATGGCTTGCAACTGGCTGTCGAGTTCCTTCTCAGCCTTTTCCAACCGGGCGATTTCCTCCTTCAGTTGGGCGAGTTCTTCATCGTTCAGCAGGTTCTGTTTTACGGCTTCCACCGATGCAGCCATCTGGTTGTAGGCATCCGTCGCCTGGTCTTTCGCCTTCTTGATTTCAGTAGCGATGTTCGTATAAGTTTCCTCGCATCCGATGAGTTTTTCCAGGAGTTCGTACCGCTCGTTTTCCTTTGCCGTCAGGAAGTTGGCAAACGAGCCTTGGGCGATGAGTACGGTACGGAGAAACTGGTCGTAGTCGAGTCCGATGATGTTCGGCAGCTCGTTCCAGTCGGCAGCTTCCTCCGTTATCTCTTCGCCGTTTCTTGTGATTTTATAGAGCGCAGTCTTGGCGTTCTCGTAGCGCACTCTCTGGAATCTGACGTGCCATTCTGCGCGGTAGATGCTGCCGTTGTTGGCAAGGAAGGTGAGTTTGCTGTAACCCTCTTTCTTGCCCCGTGTCAGGATGTTTCTACTGTCGGTAGGCGCCAGACGGTTACTTTCGCTGGCATCGGCAGCTCCGAAAATCTCGATGTTCTGGTTCTTGTCTCCTTTCTTCCTGGGGTAGCGAGGGGCGCGGTTGTAGAGAGCCAGACAGATAGCATCGAGTAGGGTAGACTTGCCACTTCCCGTCGGACCTACGATGCTGAAGATGGTGCTCTCGCCTAAGGCACCTTCTTCAAAGTTGATGACCTCGCCTCCCTGTTTGTCAAGCGAAGCGAGGTTGAGTATTTCGAGTTGTAGGAATTTCATAATGATGATGTCGTTAATAAATCGGATAACATTTTCTCCTGTCTTTCGTTCATCGGAGCGTTGTGTCTGATGGCGAAGGCTTCTTTCAGCGTATCGAGCGGAGGACGGTTGATGATGTCTTCTATGCTGGTGATGTGCTGGGAACCCTGGATGGTGGAGAGGTCCAGTTGCGGGATGATGCGCTGGATTTTGCAGAGCACGGCATCCTTTTCGTTGACGAGTTTCTCCAGTTCCTTGATGTCATCGCTGGTCAGTTTCTCCTGTTTCACCTTCAGCATCACGTAGTCGAAATGGTCGCTCAGTTCGCCGTCTGTTCTCTCTGAAAGCTCAGAATTGATGAGCTTCTGCCATTTCTTGAAGGTCAGCTCTTCCTCATCTTCGGGCAGGATGCGGAGGGCGTGCTGAGGCTTGTATTCCAGGAAATCTACTTTCCATTCCTTACTCTTGCCGGTTTCCTTTCCTTCCTCCTCTTCTCCGTGTTCTATGGTGATGAGGTCGATGCCGTGGGTGTAGTCTTTCTCTGCAAACGACATCGGGAGGATACTTCCCGTATATCTTGCCCAGTCGGTGTTCCAGATATGTTGCCGCTTGTGGATGTGTCCGCAAGTCATATAGTCGGGATGTTCGTTCCATCCTTCCAGGTCCACTTCCTCCTGTCCGCCGATGATGATTTTCTCGCTCGCATCCTTTTTGGCGATATCCGAACCCTTGGCGTACATGTGTGCCATCATGATGCACTTCCTGCCCGGGTATTTCTGTCGAGCCTCAGCCGTCAGTTCTCTCAGAAAGTCGTTGACTCCCTGCGAGTAGCTGGCGTTCTGCACCACATCGCTTCTTAGGAAAGGTACGGCGAGGATGATGACTTCTTCTCCTTCCTCGTTGGTTATGGGGATGATGAGGTCATCGAAGGAATAGATCCAATGTCCGCCGGTCTTAACATCGTCCTCGCTTTCTCCCTGCTTCCAGATTTTCCTTACGTTTCCTCTTATTTCCACGTGGTATCGGGTGAGCAGCGGACGGGGAGCCTCCAGTCGGCTGGCGGAATCGTGGTTGCCGGCGGTAATGATGACCTGCATGTTAGGGCACAGTTGGGTAGCATCGGCAAGAAACTCGTAATAAACGGTCTGTGCCGCTGCCGATGGATTTCCGTTATCAAAGATGTCTCCTGCGATGAGGAGAGCATCGGGCTTTTGTTCAGCTATCTGTTCCAGGAGCCATTTCAGGAAATGCTTGTGTTCCGGCAGACGGTCGTTTCCGTGAAACAGGTTGCCCAGGTGCCAGTCGCTGGTTGCTAATATCTTCATACTCATAAGAATGTCTAATCTTAGTCTTTTTCTTTGTCTTTGGCTTGCAAACCTTTGGCCTTTTGCTTGCAATCCTTTGACCTTTGGCTTACAATCTGACTACAAAGTTAACACAATTATTTGGGATACGCAAAGAAATAAGCTCAAAAAACGAAGAATTATGGCCGGAAAAGTAAAGATATTCAGGAAAAGTCTTGTTTTATATCTGATAAAGTTGTATCTTTGCATAGTAGAAATCTTCGTTCATAAACATTGAATGTCCGTTCAGTGTCTTTGAACGGCGGTTCATAGACTTTGAATGTCGGTTCAGCGTCTATGAACGGAGATTTCTCCTAGGATTAAATACTTTTCTTCCTAGGTTTGTGGTCTTTTCTTCTTAAGTATAACAATAAATACTATAGGATGTAAAGGCTGTTGCAATTAGAAATACTAATAAACTAAAGTAGGAAAGGAAACTGATATGGCTAAGTACAAATTGCAGGAAATGGGGGATATGCGCTATGATGGCAAGCGCAGAGTTTATCCCAAGATGGTGACCAACCGTACACTATCCCGAAAAGAGTTCGTCAAGATGATGCAGAACTACCATCGCGGTATTTCGGAAAGTACCACGGAGGCTGTATTGACTGATGTGGTTGATATGCTGACAGACATGCTCTCCATGGGTTACAACGTGAATCTGGAAGGTTTCGGCACCTTCTCTCTCTCCCTCGCTTTCGAGGATGAGAAGCCTAGGGAAATTCTGAATCCAGATGATAAGATGACGTACCGCAAGGTGGGCGTGAAAGACATCAACTTCAAGGCGTCTCCTGAGTTTATCAAGGATGTGAAGCGTGAAACCGATCGTGACCTGGAGCGTGATATGGGTGGTGTAAAGGTTATCCGTAAGCAGCTCTATTCCAAGGAAGAGCGCATCGCCCGAGCCCTGGAGGTGATAGAGAAGAACGGAGTCCTCACCCTAGGCGATTATGCCTCCATCAACAACCTGAGCCGTACTGCCGCCTCTATAGAACTGAAGGAGCTGACAAATGACAAGACTTCGCCGATAGATTCACTAGGTCGTGGCAGCCATAAGGTTTGGGTGAAGAGGAAAGAATAAATGCAAATATCTCTCAGAATATTTGTTAGTTTCAATTCTTTTTCGTATTTTTGCGGTGTAATTAAAATGATAGTGTTATGACGACAATAACAAGGGAACATCTTGAAGATGAGGTACTCAAGTCGATTCAGAAGAAAGCGGAGTCGATTATGCCGAAAGATGCCAAGGTTATCCTTTTCGGGTCAAGGGCTAGAAGGGATGCTAAAGCAGATTCCGACTGGGACATCCTTGTGCTTTTGAACAAGGATAAGATAGATGAGCAGGATCATGATAATTACACCTATCCTCTTTGGGAATTGGGATGGCAAATCAATCAGATGATTCACCCGATAGTGTATTCGATGAAAGACTGGCAGAGCAAAAAGGGCAGTCCTTTTTATAATAATGTAGAGAGTGAAGGACTGCAGTTATGTTAATATTTTGTTAAAGGTGCGTGTTAATAGTCTTATTTATAGGAAAATATGTAATTTTGCACTGTTAAATAGATGTTTAATTTAAAGTCCAAATAATTATGGAGCAGATTACTATAGATTTTAAGAACGCTTTTGATTGTTCCAAGAAGGAAAAGTCGAAGGTTTGTCGCTCTGGCTATGTACGTGTGGTTCGTTTTATGGATGATAAGAAGCATACTAGACCACAAGTGTATGAGGGCGATTTGTTGGAGGTTTTGAATGGCAGCATATAATTTTGAAAGCAAGGGATTGGTAGATGCCATTCTGACGCCAATAGCAGTCTGTGAGGCTGTAGAAATGAATGAGAGTATTGTTGTGCCTAAGATATTTCGCTCTTCTAATTGCATGTGGGATACAGGGGCGACTAATACGCTTATATCTCAAAAGGTAGTTGATGATTTGGGGCTAAAGTCTTATGGTGTATGCTTGGTCTCAGATAATACAACAACAGAGAAACGTGAAACGTTTTTGGTTCATTTAGGCTTACCGACAGGAACAACAGCGTTAAACGTAGAAGCGATGTTAACGTTGAGTGAAGATTATGATGTTGTAATAGGAATGGACATTATTAGTTTATGTGATTTCTGCTTTACAAACAAAGATAACGCAAGTTGTTTCTCGTTACGCCATCCTTCGAACGAGAAAATTATTTTAAAATAATAAATATCCTTGGGATTTGCAAGAAACTTTCCGATTTTCTTGCAAATCCCAATTCTTTTTATTACCTTTGCCGATGTCTTGCTGTGGATGGCTGGCGATGAGTCGCTGGCTAGGTAAAAATCCATGGCTTGGCCTATTTTAATAAGAAAGACGTGTACTGACGTTTTCTTCTGATCTATTGGAACCTCGGAAATTTCAAAAGGGATTCAGATGAAGACAGTGGTAGACGGCTACTCATCGTGTATATACGCGAGGCATAGGTGTGCCCTTTCCATTCGTATGGAGAGGGTGTGTCCTATGCTATCAATATATACAAGTTTGGCGTAGGGTCTATTGCTTCTTATCTTTGTTCCCAAGGTCATCCGAGGACCACAATAGGCAAGGATAAAGTAATATGATTCCTACGCCTTTCTTTTTATCATAGCCATTACAAACACAAACAATCTTCTCTGCTTAAGGAATCGGTGGAGTATATTTATAGGGCTAGGAGACACCGATATGGCAAAGAAAATAGATTTGCAAGCTTTGTACCAGCAGATAAATGAACTTCAGATTGATAAAGATTTGAACAGGGGAAAGCTGCACCCTCTTTCGGAGAAATTCACTATATTTGCAACATGAAGGAAATATAGAAACTATCCCAAGGATAGAGTTAGCCCTGATTATCATCGGGGGCATCCATATTTATCTTCTTAATAAACCTCTTGTATTTTCTGGAGTGAACTTAACAATAAGCAGACAAATTTAAATAACAATTATAATATTAATTTATGAAAAAATTTACCAATCAATTCAATGGGTCGCATGCCGACCGTATTAACAATGGGGGAGGTAGGTTCCGAAGGATCGCTCTGTTCCCATTGATGTTGTTCATGTTGTTGCTTGTGCCTACCAGTATGATGGCGCAGACAGATTACGACAACACAGTAACCTTCACAGCCTTAGCAGGTAATCCCCAAGGCTTCCCTAATGAGACTTATGCGGAACTCTTTGATGGCAAAAAGACAAAAGACAAATTCTCCAAGTGGTGCTGCAAATTCTCACGTAGTGCCAATGTCATCTTCGCAGCCAGCAAAGCAGGAGTCCCTGTGGGCTACACCATCACAACGGGTAACGACAACTTCACTAGTAAAGGTCGCAACCCTATGTCGTGGAAGCTCTATGGAAACAACGTGGGCAAAGATGGAGAATGGACGCTCATTCAGGAGGTAAACAACGATACGAAACTTCAGGATGTGAACTATACTTCTTACGACTTCACCTGCGGGGGAGGTAAATCTTACAAATATTTCAAATGGGAAATATCGGCTATTCATAGCGGAGACGTGTTGCAGGTAGGCGAATTTGAACTCAAACTCCAAACTTGTACGCACACAAATGCCGATGGCTCGTCTGCCCTTGGCAATGCAATAAAAACTGTGGAAACTACTTGCACCGAGCATGGCTATACCACATACAAATGCTCTATTTGCCACTCAACAGTAAAAAAATATAAGACTGATGAGCTAAAGAAGCACACACTCACTTACCATGAAGCTAAAGATGGAGTTAAAGAACACTGGCAGTGTGATGTATGCCACAAATACTTTAGCGATGCAGATGCCACTCAAGAGGTTAGCTATGCCAGCCTTTTATATCCGGCTTATGCAGTGTTTGAAGGAAGCACAGGAACGCTTACATTCAAATGCAGTCCTTCCAAGCCCGAAAGAGCTTATGACCTTAATCGTGAATGGTCTGCTATAAATGAAAATATCAAGAAGGTGGTTTTCGATGCTTCGTTTGCCAATGCAAGACCAACGAGCTGTGATCATTGGTTCGATTACTGCCCTAATCTGACCACAATAGAAGGCATTGAGTATTTTAACACCGAGAACGTGACGAATATGCGCTATATGTTCGGTGACTGCAGGTCTCTCAAATCTCTCGATCTCACAAACTTCAACACCGAGAATGTGACAGATATGTACTATATGTTCCATAACTGCAGGTCTCTCGAATCTCTCGACCTCACCAACTTCAACACAGCGAAGGTGACGAATATGAAAGGTATGTTTTCGAGCTGCTACGCTCTCAAAACCATCTACGCCAGCGATAAGTTTGTTACGGATCAGGTTACTGAAAGTACTTGTATGTTCTCTGATTGCCTCAACCTCAAAGACTATTCCTCTAGCAAGGAAGACCACACCTATGCCAACTGCGGCCCGACTGGTTACTTTACTTATGGACGTGGGTATGCCATGTTTGACGATGCTACAGGAACTCTTACATTCAGCTACAAGGGATTCAAGTCCGAAGGAGCTTATGAGCTTAATGAGGGGGGGAATACTCCTGAATGGATTTCTAAAAACTCTTATGTCAAAAAAGTGGTCTTCGATGCTTCGTTTGCCAATACAAGACCAACAAGCTGTTTTTCGTGGTTCAGAGGATGCGAGAATCTGACCACAATAGAAGGTATTGAGTATCTTAACACCGAGAATGTAGAAAACATGTCATCTATGTTCAGGGACTGCTACGCTCTCGAATCTCTCGACCTCTCTAGCTTCAACACAGCGAAAGTGACAAGTATGAGCCGTATGTTCTATATCTGCAAAGCCCTCACAACCATCTACGCCAGCGATAAGTTTGTTACGAACCAGGTTACTAATGGTAATGATATGTTCTATGGTTGCGAAAAACTCAACGGCTATGACGGTAGCAAGACCAACTACAAATATGCCAACTACAAGACTGGCTACTTCAGCAAGCTGGTAGGTAAGAATGGCGACGAAAAGATTGGAGCATCAGGAGAAACTCTTACAGCAGCGAGTCTTGCTCTTGACGATGAAAAGGACTTCGTGGCTTACGAACCGTTCTCAGCCAAGGCTGCATCTTATAGCCGTGAAATGAAGGAAGGCACCATATGGGCTACGCTCTGCTTGCCTTTCGAGGTATCGCTTGCAGATAAGAACTTCCGTGCCTTCAAGCTTCTTTCGGCTAACGAGAGTACAAGCACCATTCAGCTTGAAGAGATTACGACAAGCATCGCAGCTGGCACTCCTGTTATCATCAAAATGAACAACGGTGAGACCACTCTCAGCATCTCTGAAGCTAACAAGGAGATTGCGCAAAAGGTAGTGTCTGCTGCTGATGGTAACTATCAGCTCCAGGGCATCTATACCCAAAAGGTGTTCGACAAGGATGCTGACAACAACTGCTACATCGTGAAGGGCGACAAACTGATGAACCCTACCAAGTTGTTGGAGAACACAAGCACAACACAAGTGGGCAGCATGCCTTTCCGTGCTTACATGGTAGACAACACTTCATCATCTGCTGGTGCTAAGATGTTCAGCATCGCCATCGGTGACAACACAACAGCCATCGACAGCCTCAACACTATTGCAGACGATAAGGCTGTATATTATGACCTGCAGGGCAATCGCCTCAGCGCTCCTCAGAAGGGCATCAACATCGTGAAGCGTGGCAGCAAGACAATGAAAGTTATCATCAAATAAAAAGAACTGAGAATTATGAAAAAGAAAGAATATATAAAGCCAGAACTGAATGTCTACCAAATGGAGACTACATCTATCCTCGCGGGCTCTGAAATAGTTAAAGCAAAGGAAGAGGATTATAGCGAAGAATCGGTTAGTGACTATCGCGATTCAAGTGGCAGCATTTGGGCTGATTAAAAAGCCTCACCCCCAATAATAATGATACCTCATGGCATGAGTGCCATGGGGTATTCTCCTTCATAAGCTCTTTCCTTTATAGTTTTCTTTTGAATTGTCTGATCAAATATCTAGGACTTCTTCTCATATCCCATAAGTCTACGAAAATGACGAGGTCGTTGGCTTCGTCGTAGCGATAGATAATCTTCCAATTCTCCTTGATAATCGCACTATGGTAAGGGCGGTGGAATCGCTTAAGCAATGGCTCTCTGGGTGAAGAAA
>ERZ772900.3106-NODE-3106-length-11187-cov-3.973679_pt1 | contig 11187 bp, 8 predicted proteins | sample MGYA00512124_ERZ772900 | MGnify/ENA primary metagenome ERZ772900 (study PRJEB29015, sample SAMEA2737716) | human gut metagenome | biome: human gut; feature: human-associated habitat; material: faeces | place: China | collected 2012 ... | reverse complement strand
ATAAAGCCCAGCTCCTCACAGACGACGCTGAAGATGAAGTCGTTGGTGCTTTCCGGCAGCCAGAGCTGCTTTTCGATGCTGTTGCCCAGCCCCAGGCCCGTCACACCGCCGGAGCCGATGGCGTACAGACTTTGCAGGGTCTGGTCTGTCATCTTGGTCAGGTCCTGCGTCCAGCCGTCCAGACGGCTTTGCAAGTAAGGGATGGAGTCGATGTGCTGCAGGATCGTTTCCAGCAGAAAAATGCCGGTTGCACCCCCCACCCAGGTGATGACGCCGCCGTTGCCGCCCAGCAGCAGGATGGTGCCCACCATGGCGGTGGTCAGCACGATGCCGGACATGTGCGGCTCCATCACGAGCAGCAGGATGACCGGCAGCAGCGGGAGCAGCGGCAGGAGCAGCTCCCGCACCAGCCGCTGCTGCAGCCACGGCCCCACCGGCACCTGGCCGCTGCGGCTGGGGTCCAGTTTTTCCAGCCGGGGGGCCTTGGCCGCGATGTGGGCCGTGAGCAGGATCATCTCAAACTTTGCGATCTCCGAAACCTGCACCGTCATACCGGCCACGCGCAGCCAGCGCTTGCAGCCGTTCAGCGGGGTGCTGAACAGCACCAGCACCAGCAGCGCCAGCACAAGGAAATACCCCGGCCAGACCAGCCTGCGGAGCAGCCGGTGGTCTACATAGGAGAACAAAAACATGGCCACAAGGCCCAGCCCCAGGCAGAGCACCTGGGATTTGATGTAGTGCAGGCTGTCGCCAAAGCGGAGATAGCCTGTGGTATAGCTGGCGCTGAACAGCATCACCAGCCCGAATACGATGATGATGCCCAGCGTTGCCAGCCAGTAGAGCAGAATGGGAGACCAGGGGCCGGGGTCCCGCTGCAGCAGCGCGAACGGCTCCGGCTTTTTTCGGCGGATGGTTGCCATCTGCACACCTCCTCAACTGATTTTTGCCCATTGCAGGGCCATTGCCGCGCCCAGCAGGGCGAGCACACAGAATGTATAAAAGATCTGCACTGCACTGCTGCCGCGCACTTCCATCCAGCGGTGGAGCGGGGCTGTGCGGAAGAGCTGCTTTTTCCCATGCGTGGTTTGATAGACCGCGATCTGCACCGCCACCATGCCGCCCTCCAGCCAGTAGGGCAGCCCCAGCGGGAGCGCAAGGTCCGGCCAGCCGATGCACAGCGGCGCACAGCCCAGTGCCCCGGCCAGAAACAGGCTGCCCACGCTGCCCAGCCGCAGCCGGGCGGGCGGGAAATTCCAGAGCAGGAACGCCATCAGCGCACCGGCCAGCGCCGCCGGGAAGACGGCCAGCGGGAACCAGCCGAGGATGGTCATGCAGAGCATCAGGCCCAGCTGGGCCGCAAACGCAGTGCCGCAGCACAGGCCGTCGATGCCGTCCGCGATGCGGACGCTCTCGGCCAGCGCCACAAGGCCCGCTTCCCAGACCAGCGGAGCCAGAACGCCCAGCTCCACATAGCCAAGGCCTGGCAGGGCCAGCCCGGTGGCAAGGCAGCGGCTGGCCCCCAGCAGCAGGAGCACCACGGCACCGGCCCCCGCTTCCAGCAGCAGGCGGGTGCCCCGGCGCAGGCCCAGCGGGGCACGGCGGCGGATGCGGGCCAGGTCATCGGCCAGGCCGACACCGCCGAACAGCAGCGCCCCGAACAGGGCGATGAGCAGCCGGGTGGAGAGCAGGCCTTCCGTGCCCAGCAGCTGCGGTTCGGCCACGCAGGCGGCGGTCCAGCCCACGCCCACGGCAGCCAGCACCCCCACCATCAGGCAAAGCCCGCCCATCGTGGGCGGCTGGGCCGGGCGCTCCGGCGCTTCGTCCGAGTCCGGGCTTGGCGCAGCGTCCGGCCGTTCCGGCTCCGGCGGGCGGGTGGGCTGCTGGCGGCTCTGGAAAGCCCGCAGCAGCGGCACCATCAGATTCCCCATCGCCGCCGTGAGGACGAACCCCAGTGTCGATGCGACGATCAAGGCAAAACGGATCATATCACTGCTGCTCCTTGTAGAAGAGTTCCAGCACCTTTTCCAGCGCCATGCCGCGGCTGGCCTTGACCAGCAGCGCATCGCCCGGCTGCATCAGCCGGAGCAGGGCGTCGGCGGCTTCGCGGTAGGTGTTGGCGTGCAGGGTGGTCAGGCCCTTGGCCGCAGCCACCACGGCCGTGCGTCGGGCCTGCTCGCCGTAGGTGATGAGGGTGTCGATGCCGCTTTCCGCCGCCTGACGGCCCACTTCCTCGTGGGCCTCACGGCTCAGGTCTCCCAGCTCCAGCATATCGCCCAGCAGGGCAAAGCGGCGCTTGCAGGGGTACTCCCGGAACATGGCCAGCGCGGCCTTCATGCTGTCGGGGTTGGCGTTGTAGCAGTCCTCGATGACATCCACGCCGTTGCTGTGCACGATCTTCTGGCGCATCCCGGTCTGCTCAAAGTTGCTGATGCCCCGCAGCACCTTCCGGGCATTGAGGCCCAGCCGGGTGGCAGCGCAGTAAGCGGCCAGCGCATTGGCCACGTTGTGGCGGCCCATCGCAGGGATGTGCACCATAAAGGTGCCCTCCTCGTGGTCTTCGAGCACGAAGCTCATGCCGTCGGCCTCCTGCTGGATGGACAGGGCGCAGACATCCGCGCCCTCGTCGCCCAGGCTGAACCAGACGGGCCGGACATGCTCCGGCAGCTCTGCCTTCCGCAGGAAGGGGTCGTCGCCGTTCAGCACCAGCGGAGCGCCCTCCGGCAGACCGGCGCAGATCTCCAGCTTGGCCTTGCAGATGTTCTCCTGACTGCCCAGGTTGCCGATGTGGGACACGCCGATGCAGGTGATGATGCCCACATCCGGGCGGGCGCAGCGGCTCAGCCGCTCGATCTCGCCCAGGTGGCTCATGCCCATCTCGACGACGGCATATTCGGTCTCGTTCCCGATGCGGAACATCGTGCGGGGCAGGCCCAGCTCATTGTTCTGGTTGCCCTCGGTCTTGATGGTATTGCCGAAGCCCTCGATGGCAGCATAGCACATCTGCTTGGTGGTGGTCTTGCCCACGCTGCCCGTCACACCCACGACTCTGGGGTGGAACTGGCTGCGGTAGTTGGCCCCCATCACCATCATGGCATGGTAGCTGTCCGCGCAGAGCACGGCCTTTTCCGCCGGGACGCCCTCGACCGGGTGGTTCAGCACCACACAGAAGGCCCCGGCTTCCAGTGCCTTGGCTGCAAAGTCGTGGCCGTCGAATCGTTCGCCCGGAAAGGCTACAAAGATGCAGCCGGGGCAGACCTCGCGGCTGTCGGTGGTCACAAGGGACACTTCGGCGTCCCCGGTGTCAAAGCCTTCCGGCGCAAGGCCGTTCAGCAGAATGCTTGCTCTGATCTTTTCCATACGATACTCTCCCTTTTCCTGATATCACTCGATCGTCTTCCATACGAGATGCCGTTCCTCTTACCAACAGCCCCCAGCAGATCGGATCCTCACGACCCGGCTGCCAATGGCTCTCCCTTGGGGAGAGCTGGCGCAAAGCGCCTGAGAGGATCTACCCGCAGGTGATGGTCACGAGGGTGCCGCGCTGGACGCTGGCCCCCGCCGCCTCGCTCTGCTCCTGGACCAGGCCATTCGCATCGCCGGCCACAATGCAGTTGAGCCCGGCTGCTGCCAGCATCTGGCGGGCAAAATCCGCGCTCTTGCCCGTCACATCCGGCACCTCCGTGTGCCTGCCTTCATACGTATCGGTATACAGATACACCGTGGTGCCGTAGGGCACCTCCGCGCCTGCGCGCGGGTATTGGTAGGTGACCACCGCGCCCGCCTGGCTGGCGTCGCTCTCGGCCAGCTGGTGCTTGAGGCCCTTGATGTTCAGCGAGACCTGCGCATTGCTCCACTCGTTGCCGATGAGGTTGGGCACCTTGACGATGGTGCCGCTGCGGTCGGTGCCGTCGGTGGCGATGCCAAGGTAGGGCGCGATCTCACTGATGATGTTGCCGACGACGGGCGCAGCCAGAATGGACGAGTAGTCCGTTTTGGCGTTGTTGGGGTCGTCGAGCATGACGTAGACGAGGATTTCCGGGTCGTCGGCGGGCAGGACCGCCACAAAGGAAGCGACCTTCTTGTAGTCGCCGTCGCTGCGGCGGTCCATGTTCAGCTGCTCGGACGTGCCGGACTTGCCGCCGATGCGGTAGCCTGCCACGTAGGCGCGTCCGCCGCCGCCCTGGGTGCCGTCCGCCACTTCATATTCCATGATCTGGCGGATGGCCTTGCTGGCGCTCTCGCTGATGACCTGGCGGCGGACGTTTGCCCCCACCTCTTCGATGACATTGCCGTTCTGGTCGGTGATCTTATCCACCACATGGGGGGTGACGAGATAGCCGCCGTTGACAGCAGCGGAGATGGCCGTGCAGACCTGCAGCGGCGTGACCGCCATGGCCTGACCGAAGGCCGACGAGGCCAGCTCGACTTCGCCCAGGCGGCTCTTGCTGTAATACTGCATGAAGTTCGTCTCGCTGGGCAGGTCCACACCGGTGCGCTCAGTGAAACCGAAAGCGTCAAAGTAATCATAGAACAGGCTGGAACCGATGCGCTGGCCCAGCTGGATGAAGTAGATGTTGCAGCTGTTCCGCAGCGCTTCGGCCAGATTCTGGACGCCGTGGGCCTTTTTGCCGGCGCAGTGATAGGTCTCCTTGGCGACGCCGTAGGCACCGGAACAGTTCAGCGTGGTGTTGATGGTCGCCTTGCCGGAGTCCACCCCCATGGCCGCCGTGATGACCTTGAAGACGCTTCCGGGGTAGTACAGCTCGGTGATGGTCTTGTTCTTCCACTGGATGTCGCGGTAATAGCCGGAATAATCGCCCTCCGGGTCCAGCACCTTGTTGCCGTTCGCATCTGTGACAGAGCTGCCGTCCTCATTCTTGAGGTAGATGCCGTAGAGTTCCGGTTCGGCGTGGACCAGCTCGTTGAGATAGGCCTCGTTGGCGGTGTAATCCAGCGCGTTATTGGGGTCGAAGTCCGGCTTGGAGGCCATGGCCAGGATGGCACCGGTCTTGACGTTCATCACGATGGCCGCGCCGCGGTTCTCGACGTTGTTGGCCGAGATGGCCTCGTTCAGGTAGCGCTCCGCCACCTCCTGGATGTTCACATCCAGCGACAGCACCAGATTGGAGCCGTCCTTGGCAGCGTAGGTGGTGGCGTTTTCGTCCGCGATGGCATTGCCGTAAGCGTTGCGCAGGGTGATGGTGCGGCCATTGACGCCCGCCAGCGTGGATTCGTAGGATTTTTCCAGGCCGTAGGTGCCGTAGCCGTCGGCATCGCAGAAGCCCAGCACCGCCGCCGCAAAGGCTCCGTAGGGGTAATCCCGCTGGAAGCTCTTGGTGGACGAGACAGAGATGCGGCCCTTGCGGATGCCCTTGTCGGCATCGGCCTTTTTGTGAGCCTTGTTGTACGCGGTGACGTATTGTTCAATGGACAGCTTGATGGCATTGTTCACCTTGGCGGCCAGTGTCTGGTAGGCCGAGTCGCTCTTGGACAGGGCATCGTACACTGCCTGATACTGGGTCTGGTAGGCCGCCGAGGAGGTGTCCACGCTGTCCAGGCTCTCGCCATCGCCGGAGAGCAGCCGCAGGGTGATCTGGGTGCTGACCTCCTGCAATGCGGCAGGGTCGGCCGTCCTGGTCACCTCGCCGGTGTCGTCGTTCTTGCTGCTGGTGAACAGGGCCGTGCTGTAGCTGGGGTCGGCCCAGATGGTCCAGACCACGCTGGTGGAGGCCAGCGTGATGCCGGACGTATCATAGATCTCGCCGCGGGTCGCCTGGATGGTGCTGTCCAGCAGCTGCTGCTGGGCCGCATACTGGCGGAAGGTCGCGCCGTTCTTGATCTGGATATTGTACAGGCTGTGGATGACGATGCCCGCCGCCGCCACGACGAATACCACCGCCGCACCAAAGCTGAAATGCCGCAGCCGTGTGCTCAGCCGCTCGTGCGGGTCGGCGCGGCGCAGCCGGTAAAGCCCTTTTTTGTTCTTGGAGGATGGTTCCTGCATGTTGGTTTGACTCCTGAGAAACCGAAAAAGCGTGCGCTGCCGCACGCTTTTCCTGTTTTATTTTAGTTTGCGCGGTTCACGCGGCCCATGACCATCATGGCACCGTCGTGCAGCAGGTCGGTCCACTGCCGCACAGCGGACTCCTTGCGGACAAGGACGCTGCCCTCGTCCAGGCGGATGTAGGTGATCTGGCTCTGGTCGATCTTCATCAGACCGAGGCGGGTGGCCGTCTCTTCCACGCTGGTGATGTTGGTGCGGTTGTTCAGTGCACTGTTGTAGTAGGTGTACTGGCTCTGCTCGCTGACGAGTTCCGCCTTGGCGTTCTGGATCTTGCTGTTCAGCTCCACCAACTGGGACTCGCTCCACAGCAGGCTGACGGCAAAGCCCACCAGCAGCGCCGCCGAGAGCAGCTGCAATGCGTGCTGCATGGCAGCGCGCACCGGGTTCAGCCGGGGCTTGCCGCCTTTTTCCACCCGCAGCGGAACATTCCGCTGCGTCTGGGGTGCTCTTCTGCGGCGCACCTCTGTCATATCATATGCTGCCTGGCCCATGGTACTCTCCTCCTCACTGATACTCCGCGGTGGTCAAATTTTTTCAAGAACGCGGAGATGTGCCGACCGGCTGCGCCGGTTCTCTTCCAGCTCCTGCGTATTTGCTTCGATGGGTCTGCGGGTGATGAGTTTTGCTTTGGCCCTGCCGCCGCAGACGCAGACCGGGAACTCCGGCGGGCAGGTGCAGGCGGTGGCCCAGCGGCGGAACTTGTTCTTCACCAGCCGGTCTTCCAGCGAGTGGAAGGTGATGATGCACAGCCGCCCGCCGGGGGCCAGATGCTCAAAGATGGTGTCCATGCCCTCTTCCAGTGCGTCCAGCTCGTGGTTGACCGCAATGCGCAGCGCCTGGAAGGTGCGGCGGGACGGGTTCTTGTTCTTGCGCCGCTCGGCCGCCGGCATGGCGCTGGCCACGATGTCGGCCAACTGCAGGGTCGTCTCGATGGGGGAAGCCTCCCGTGCCTCGACGATCTTGCCCGCGATCTGCCAGGCGAAGGGTTCTTCGCCGTAATCCTTGAGGATGCGGGCCAGCTCCTCCCGGCTCTCGGTGTTCACAAGGTCGGCGGCGGTCTCGCCCTCCTGGCTCATCCGCATGTCCAGCGGAGCGTCTGCCCGGTAGGAAAAGCCTCTGGCGGCATCGTCCAGCTGGTGGCTGGAAACGCCGAGGTCCAGCAGCGCTCCGTTGATCTTGTCGATGCCCAGCTGTTCCAGAGCTTGTCCCGCATAGCGGAAGTTGATCTGCACCACGGTGGCAGGCAGCCCGGCCAGCCGCGCCCGCGCGGTCTGCACCGCGTCCGGGTCCTGGTCCAATGAGATGAGCCTGCCGCCCTGTTCCGCGTCCAGCCGCAGCGCGATCTGGCGGGAATGTCCCGCACCGCCTGCAGTGCCGTCCAGATAGGTGCCTGCCGGGTCAATGGCAAGGCCGTCCAGGCACTCGTTCAAAAGCACAGGCACATGCTCAAACGAGGCCGGGTCAAAGGCTTGTCCGATCGTTTCACTGCCCATAGGGCCCAGCCTCCTTTCTGTCGTTTCAAGTTGCGTATCATCCGGCGATTTCACGCTGTTTTTTCCGTTTTTCGCCGTGTTTTTCTGCCCGCAGGCACACACTACCCCAAGGCATCTCTCTGATACAGTTTTATTGTAACAAAACCGCCCTGCGAATGCAAGGCTTTTCGGGCTGGTTTTTCTCTCAAAATGTCACAAAAAAAGCCCCTGCAAGCCGTCGATTTTGCTGGCAGGGACGAATGGGTTTTTCCGACAAACTCCGCTCACTGGGGTTTCCGGGGCGTCTGGCGCAGATTGGCGCGGACGTTCCGGACCTGCGCAGCGTTCTCTGCCATGGTCTCCTCGGTGGTCTTGAGCATATTATCACAGTAGTCGGTCACGGTCTGGCGGACGGTGCGGGCCTCGGTCTGGGCGGCTGAGACGATCTCGGAGGCGCGCTGCTGGGCCGCCTTGACGATCTCCGCCTCGCTGACGAGGATGCGGGCGCGGTCCTCGGCCTTTTTCACGATGGCCTGGGCCTGGGCGTTGGCCGAATCAATGAGCTGGGCGCGGTCGCTGACGATGGACTGTGCCTGCCGCAGCTCCACGGGCAGATTCTGGCGGATCTCGTCCAGATAATCCCGGATCTGCTCCACGTCCACGATCCGCTTGCCGCCCGAAAGGGGCATCCCGGCGCTCTCTTCCAGCGTGTCCTCAATGGTATCCAAAAGCTCGTTCACGTTCATTCCGCATCTTCCTCTCCGGCAGGCTGCATGGGCTTCGTGTACTTCCACAGCAGCACCTTGCCATACTTATACTGTTTCTTCAGCGTCAGGCTGCCCACCTCGGCAGGCAGCACAAGGCCGGTCTCGCTCTCGCACAGGGCGATGCCGCCGGGCGCCAGCACCTTTTCCACGCTGGGAAGGATCTTTTCCAGCGTACCACCGTGGAACGGCGGGTCCAGCAGAACCAGGTCGAACTGCTCACGGCAGGCGGAAAGATACCGCGCCGCCTCGCCGATGTTGACGCGGCTGCGGTCGAACACGCCGCAGGCCTTGCAGTTCTTCATCACGATGTTGACGGCCTCGCGGTTCTCGTCCAGGAACACGCACCGTGCTGCCCCGCGCGAGAGGGCCTCGATGCCGAGCTGGCCGCTGCCTGCGTACAGGTCCAGCACCCGTGCGCCGGGCAGGTCGAACTGGACGATGCTGAACATCGCCTCCTTGACCTGGTCGAGGGTGGGGCGGGTGATATCGGTGCCGGGCAGGGCCTCCAGCCGTCTGCCCCGTGCGTCTCCTGCAATGACTCGCATGTGGTTGCCTCCTTTTGCATTCCGTTTTATGTATCTTTATATTATTGTCAAGACACCGTACTTTGTCAAGGCCCGCGTTGCACTGCGGCCGCAAGTGTGCTAAAATCAGGGCAGAGCGCCCCCTGTTCCGGGGCGCATGGTCAAAAGGAGAGATTCAACGTATGAAAGTCCTGCTCATCAACGGCAGCCCCCACGAAAAAGGCTGCACCTACACCGCTCTGTCCCTCATCGCGGAGGAGCTGAACCGCGCCCACATCGAGACCGAGATCTTCAACGTCGGCACCCGGCCCGTCGGCGGCTGCATCGGCTGCGGCGGCTGCGCTGCAGGCAGCGGCTGTGTCTTTGGCGGCGTAGTCAACGAGGCCATCGAAAAAGCCCGGACCGCCGACGCCTTCGTCTTCGGCAGCCCGGTGCACTATGCCTCGGCCTCCGGCAACATGACCAGTTTTATGGACCGCCTGAGCTACGCAGGCGGCAAGTATCTGGCCTACAAGCCCGCCGCCATCTGCTGTTCGGCCCGCCGCGGCGGCACCACCACCACGCTGGACCAGCTGGTCAAGTACCCGGAGTTCTTCCACATGCCGCTGGTCAACGGCTCCTATTGGGCCATGGTCCACGGCTCCAACCCCGCTCAGGTCCTGCAGGACGAAGAGGGCTGCGCCGTGATGCGGGAACTGGGCCGGAACATGGCCTGGCTGCTCCAGTGCATCGAGGCCGGCAAGGCCGCCGGCATCCGGCACCCGGAGAATCCCCGCCGCCCCATGACGAATTTCATCCGATAAGCAGCCACGCCCAAAAAGCCTGACCGGCACTGCCCGGCCGGGCTTTTCTGCTGCCATCCGCCGCTTTTGTTCCAGAAAAAGTGAGAAATCCCGCAGAAACAGCGCCTGCATCCTTTTTTCGTTCATAACTTTGTGGTAACATGAAGATAAGTATTTTTTACCATGACGGAGAGCAGGCTATGGAACACTACGATTGGAACGACGGCTGGACCTTCACCCCGGTATTCGACCCCGCCATCGTGCGGCCGGAATGTCCGGATCTGCCCCTGACCCCGGTGCGCATCCCGCACACGGTCAGGACGCTGCCCTACAATTACTGCAATGAGAACGATTACCAGCGGCTCTGCGGCTACCGGCGGGAGTTTTTTGCACCCAAAGAGTGGCAGGGCCGCACGGTCCTGCTGACCTTTGAGGCCGTGGCGCACGACGCCACCGTCTTCTGCAACGGCCGCCGGGTGTTTCACCATGGCTGCGGCTACACGGCCTTTACCGTGGACCTGACCGAATCCCTCCGCCTGGGGGAGCAGAACGTCGTGGCCGTCCGGTGCGACAGCCGGGAAGACCTGAACATCCCGCCCTTCGGCGGGCAGATCGATTTCCTGACCTACGGCGGCATCTACCGCGCCGTCTCACTGGACGTGAAGGAGCCTGCCTACCTGCGGGACATCTTCATCGAGGCGCAGGCCGAGGGCGATTTCCGCATCTACACCTCCACCGTGGGCGAGACGGTCGGCTGCACCTTGCAGGCCGAGATCCGCAGCCCCGCCGGGAGCCGGGCGCTCTACAGCGGCGAGCTGTCGCTGCCCATCGTGGGCACCCTGAACGGCGTCCACCCATGGAGCATCGGACACCCCTTCCTGTACACCCTCACCGTGCGGCTCATCCGCCCCGGCACCAGCGGCCTGCCCGACCGGGTGCTGGACGAAAAATCCACCCGGTTCGGCTTCCGGACCCTCCAGTTCGTGGCGGGCGGGCTGTACCTCAACGGCCAGCGGGTGGAGCTGCGCGGCCTGAACCGCCACCAGAGCTACCCTTATCAGGGCTACGCCATGCCGGACAGCATCCAGCAGCTGGATGCCCAGATTCTGAAAAAGCAGCTGGGCTGCAACGCAGTCCGCACCAGCCACTACCCCCAGAGCCAAGCCTTCCTCGACGCCTGCGACGAGCTGGGGCTTCTGGTCTTTGTGGAGATGCCGGGCTGGCAGCACATCGGCGACGAGAGCTGGCAGGCGCAGGCATTGCAGAACTGCCGCGAGATGGTCTGCCAGTGCCGCAACCATCCCAGCGTCTTTCTGTGGGGCGTACGGGTCAACGGCAGCCCCGACGATGAAGCGTTCTACAAGCGCACCAATGAGGCCGTCCGGCGGCTGGACCCCACCCGCCCCACCGGCGGTGCCCACATCCGCCGCAAAGACCAATTGCTGGAAGACGTCTACGCCTACAACGATTACTCCTACACCGGGCGGGGGGCTGGCTGCGAGAACCGCTCCGCCGTCACGCCCGACCTGCGCAAGGGCTACCTCATCAGCGAGTTCGGGGGCCAGCAGTTCCCGGCCA
>ERZ772900.3096-NODE-3096-length-11226-cov-25.685077_pt1 | contig 11226 bp, 7 predicted proteins | sample MGYA00512124_ERZ772900 | MGnify/ENA primary metagenome ERZ772900 (study PRJEB29015, sample SAMEA2737716) | human gut metagenome | biome: human gut; feature: human-associated habitat; material: faeces | place: China | collected 2012 ... | reverse complement strand
GAAAAAGAAAGAAGGAGAGAGCACAATGATAAATAGAGAATCAAAAAATGGAAGAGTGACAAATGCAATACGTTTGCGTACGGGTTTTCCATTTTTCAGTTTATTTTGTTTTCAAACATACCTGTAAACATATACTATAGCTATATATCTATATATTAATGTATTAAAAAACACAATACAAAAATACAAACATACTAGTTTGTAGGTTTTCATACTTTCAAACAAATATTAAAAGTAAAAGAGAACACATCATCAGGTGAAAAGATTTGGAAAGCTCAATACAAAATAAGATAGTAAAGAATAAAAATAAGTATGTAAGATAGATTATTGATGGGGTAGGGTAGCAGGTATCTTATACATCTATGACAGTTAAGTCTGTCCAAATATAATTAATAACAGCATCTGATACAAATTCGTGTTACAGCAGTCACAAATCATCTATGTAGCCACTTATATCTTCAATCATGAACTTTCATGGCAACAGTACATAAGTATCTAGAAGGAGTTTCTAACGAAAAATCAGAATTTTTATAAGCAGAGCCTTCAGATTCAGCATGTTGCTTAGCTTTTATATCCATTCATTCTACAATTGGATTGTATAACGCCGCAGTTCCGCAACAAAAAAAAGTCCTCTGCAACAATCTTCTTTGGAACAGGGCTTCTTGCATTAACTCCTCACCATGAAGAGTCGATAACCAGGCTGCAGCATCCTCCTTCTCCTGTATCATTACTTCAGTCATATGTTACGACTACTAAAGTTGATTTACCCCATTCTTAATCTATAATCTAGACTCCCTACTTTTATGTAGTTTACAACAGACGATTCCATTCTCATGGCAACTATATAGGTTTACTATCGCCACGTTGCAAATACAATAAGCAAGTAGGGTAGGGGATAAACTAATTCCCATGCTCTGAATAAAATGGATTCTAAAACAAAGTAAATAGCGAACATTTTTATTTGTTTTCAAACATGTTTGCAAACCTGCAAATAAGATATAATTCTATATATCAGCAATTTACATTATACTACAATCAAGTAAAGTAATCTACATGTAAATGTGCTTACAAACTTTCAAACATACAAACTTTTAATGATAGCGTTCAATCAAGAATGATATAGATGTGAAAATATCCAGGTATTAGCAAGTAAGAGGTAAAGGAAAATGCCGGAAATATTTTACAGAATAGGGTAGGGGAGAGGACAAAATACAACGAGAAAGGGCATGCCTTGCTGAAGACATGCCCCGTATATACTATTCTTCCTCAGAGATTTCAACAGATGGGATTTCACCAAGATAGGCCCCCATATCCTTCCTGTCTCTCCATACAAAAACATCATTGATAAAATTCATCAACTTCTCATGCTGCTCATGGATGCTATCAACAATTTGATTATAATAGTCTAAATCCTCATCTTTAGAAGTAGAGGTAAGCTGAATGTTCAGGTCATCCAGAGTGTCGAGATGAGCATTGAGCTTGAAATACACTTGCTGATAATAATTCCTTTTCTCCATTTCCTCATGATGAGTAGATTCTAAAATCATTCTCAGACCTTCATCCTGTTCCGAGAAGTCAACTTCTTCTAGTGGAATGAATGCATTGGCAGCTTCATCACCAGCCAGGATGAAGAATACAACCAACCTATCTCTACCATGCCAAATGTGATGTGGGTCAGTTTGCAACCAATTCTTCACTTTGCGCACAGAAGGAATGGATGAATTGAAACTAGATATTATTTTCACCATAATCTTATGTATTAATCGTCAAACAATCTACCTTGTACTCCCTTACCTGGCTTTCCATTCATATACGGAACTCCATAATCTTCATAGAGCATCTTGCATATTGAACCACAGATTTTTCTCTCGTTAGTATCAAAATCATCTTTACTATATCTCAAGGCTATTTTCTTCAGCTGCTTGGCAATTTTCTCTAGAATTTCAATTCTTTCTGACTGTGAGTCAACTGTAGAAACAGATTTGCTGATGGCAGTGATATAATAGCTGGACTGCTCAACTCTGAAATGCGCACGAAGGAAGGTGTTGATCTGGGTGATGATCTTGGTCAGTTTTGCACCATAACCTTCTGACAGAATCTTAATCTGTGTTGGTGTAACCGGCTTCTTTGCACCAAGTCTTGCAGTATTACCATTTGTTTCAATGATAAAATAGTAGGCAGTAACAGCACCTCTGGAGTTCTTGCTCTTAACCTTATAATCAAAACAAACGTCACAAAGTCCCTTTTCGTAGAGTTTCCTGATGTCGTTCTTAGCCTTGTCAAGCACTCGCTTCTTGAAATCAGAACCGTTTTTATACTGTTCTTTCTGGATAATGTTGCCCTTTTCATCCTTAATTTCTAGAAGGTTGAACATTTTCTTGATATCATGAACGGTCATGAAGAAGATCTTGTCTTCCTTGTTGCGATACTGACAGCAGAATTCATAGAAGCGTTGTGAGTACACACTCTTGAAGCTCATCTCGATATACATGTCAAAGACAGTAAATTCAGATGAGAGGTTGGTAAAGTAGGGGAGGAGTACTGGAGTAATACCCACAGTGTAGGTCTCTTGATCAGGATGCTCATCCACATACGACAATAAACCAGCATAAATGCGGTGACCGTCTTTGGAATGAAAGACCTTCTTTGAATCAGTGATGTTCTTTAATGCATTGAAGGCATAATCCAAGTTTGAGCTATGCCCGGATACACATTCAAGCAGCTGGCTACGAGTCAGGGTAAGCTGATACTTCTCTGGATGTCCATCTGGAAGATCCTTGTTTTTCTGTATACCACGAAGAATCTGCAACCAACAATTTCTCTCAACTGCAGAAAGATTGCTGATTGCCTGAGTAACATCGTTTGGCTGAGAAATAAAATAGTGTGGATTTTCTGCCAGAATCAATCCATCAACTTTCTTAGGACGCCCAGATTTCTTCTTAGCAATCTTGCCTCCTTCATCGCCAGAAGGTATTACCTCTGCAACGACCTCCTCAATTTCTTCCTTTTTCTTCGCTTTAGACATAGCTGTATGATTTTAATTTTGGGCACAAAAATACATAATTTCTGCGACAATCCTCTTAAAAGAGTCGTAAATTACATTTTTTTAACCTCTAAAAGACAAGACAAAATTATAAAATCTAGAAACAATGAGTTCAAAAAGCAGGAAGTCATTCTATAACTAATTGAAAATCAATAGGGCAATTTGAGTTCTGACCTTAAAAAACATGGTATCAGATTAGAAAATAGATGCGACAAAATTATAAGTAAAAATAAAATTTTGAATTACGTTACGACATATATATAATAGGGATTGTCGTAAACAAAGTTATTTCACAACTCTTCTTTTGAGTAATCTTTTATTATTATCACTTATAATTATATTGTTGTGTATTGGATTTAATTAATTTATTGGTTTTCGTTAAAGTAATACTTTAATATAGGTTACCTATCTTATTACGACAATATTATAAATGATAATTGTTTTTATAGTAAGAAAAGCCAGAGTTTAAAGGCAAAATCACGCTAAGTTTATAATTTTGTCCGGGCTTGAGTTTTAGGGATTGGGATATAATATATAAACTTTTGAATCTCTGAGAGTTAAAACATTGTTGCGACAAAATTATAATATATAGAAAGGAATGATTATCAATTTTTTAACTGGCACTTTGCTACGACAAAATTATAAAAAACAAAAAATATGATTTTAAAAACGACTATTTAATAATTATGTCGCAAATAAAATCATAATAACTATAATTGTGTCGCATGTGATGTGGCATTTTATGGAGTATTCTTAATAAATAAAGGCTGTAAAAAGAATACTTTATTAATTGTATAGCGTGATTTTAGGGAGATGGATGAAGAAAGGCTTTAAGGAATATTCAATGTTACTGCGACAAAATTATAAGCCAAATCTAATTCTATAGGTGAGGTATTCCATGATAGAAGTTAACGTTATAATTGTGTCGTAATGTACACCAAAAATCGAAGTATAAGATAATTATAATTTTGTCGCAACATGATTGTATTTGTTTGTTTATCAGTGAATTGAATGATTTTAATAAAGTAACTTGCGACAAAAATAGAAATGCCAAATAGGGCAGGGGATTACTATGTAATATACCTGCGACAAAAAAATAAAGGAAATTAGATAAAAGTAGAACGTTTTACGACTTCGTTGTATTTTTGTCGCAAATAGGTTCAATTGGTTTATTATTCTGTCGTATGATGTATATTCAGAGCAAACAAAATATATAGAAGGTATACTATAAAGTCTTTTGTTTCAATATGGTATAAGTATTTATAGAAATGTTATCGCGACAAAATTATTGGTTGAATTAGGCCGGAATAGCAGTTAACTCTTGAATTTGCATGTTATGCATGAGGATTATGACTTATACTAGAAAGAATAAGAATACCTTGATATAACACTATCTAACATAATGATACATTTATTAACGCGCAAAAAAGTCTGTTCTTTCTTTATATGGCTTGGCTTTCAAAAACCTTCTCCCCATGAAGCTGGAAGTTTCCCCTTTCTTCATCATAACAGAGGAAGAAACACAACTATAAGTCCTTTTGCCAGTCTGCTCTTTTTTAAATCTCTATTTTTGGCTTATTCTTTTCAGTATCTGTAACTAACTGATTTATAATATCTCCCTTTAGCTACCTGCGACATAATTATAAGATGATGCGACAAAAATATAAACCCATCTACGACATAATTATAAATCTTAGGTGCTTTGCTGCGACAAAATTATAAAGATATGGGATTTGCGGCAATTAACAGATTTTTTATCTCTCCTTCTCCTGTAGTATTGGTTCTGGACCTTTTCCTCTGTACTCCATATAGGTATTCTTGAGTTTGCTGCGACAAAATTATAAGGAAATAAATGCCTTCATGGCCTTGTAGAATCCTAAGACAAGTTTGGTGATATGAGAAGAGATAGGTACAGGGGGCTTCAAATCAAGAGAAAGCCTGATTTGTATGGGAGACCAGGCTCTTGGATGATTTGCAATGAAACTTTCCTCGGTAAAATTACAACAACGTCTTAAATCGCAGAAAAATGCCCTTTTTCCTTTTTAGTAGTGTGAAAATGAAGAGAGGGGAGAAGTTGTCTTTGCTATTATGTGATAGATGGAAAAGAGAAGTATTACCCAAAATATTATGGTGTAGCACTTCTCTTCTTTCTCTTGACCTTCCAGCAACAGAGGACTCTTCTACGTTTCCGATTCTAGGCTAGAAATTGTAAGGCAAAAAACTAGTTCTCTGTATTTTGTGGAACGATTTCTTCACGCAGCCTGTTATGAACTGTGAAAAAAATCATTCATTAACTTTATCTATTATGTCTTTCCATTTTTCAGGAGAGTAAGCTGTAATAACTGTAAGAACTGAAACGCCAAGAACAAAAAGTAACATCATATGAATACTCGTTTTCCGTGTGAACCCACGACAGACCTGCTGCAATTAGTAATTTAAAAATATTATTCCCTCTCCCCAAATCCCGAAGATTAAAAGGTGATAGGCTTTTTACGTGCAAGCATATACGATAAATACGAGTAAACATGATGCAAGGAATTTCTGTATTTTTTTTCGGTAGCCATCGGCTGCTTAGACAAAAAATACAGAAATAGCCTTTAGGCGGTACTTGCAGGTTTACGTTTATCGTAATTTTGCAAAGTAAAAACCTGGCTCCTTGATATTGGACATGGGAGCGATAAGGAGATGGAAAGAATCATCGTTGCTGTAGGTAAGGAGTCTATATTCGCGATACCCATAAAGAAGTTACTATGAAGACCACCCGTTGCTGTGACTCCGGAAGTGGTATCAATGGCTTTCACCTGGATTATCATGAAAACAAATGCCATTTTCTGTTGGATTCTGTCAGAAATCTCTAGTTCTGAAAAAAAAGATGCAGATGTGAACAAAAAATACACACCATAGCAATATCTTTGCAGGCGAAACGTTATCAAAACATTAAATGTAATATACAAGTATGGCATTGAATCAAACCAACAAGCTCGTGTGGATTGTGGAGACCATCTATCGGGCACATAAGATTTCCTTCGAGGAACTGAACCGCCGCTGGATGGAAAATGTGGATTTGAGTGGAGGCGAGGAGATGTTGAAGCGTACCTTCCACAAGTGGAAGTGGAATATCTTCGACACCTTTGGCTTGTCGATAGAATGCGAAAAGACAGCTCCTTATTCAATAAAGATAATCAATAAGTACACGTTATGAAAGATTTTGCAGCAATAGACTTTGAAACTGCTAATAATGAGCGTTCATCAGTCTGCTCCGTGGGCATCGTCATAGTTCGTGACGGCGAGATAGTGGACAAATTCTACTCACTCATCAAGCCCGAACCGGAGTATTACAACTATTGGTGTAGCCAGGTGCATGGCTTGTGCACTGCCGATACAGAAGATGCGCCCATCTTCCCTGAAGTGTGGAAACAGATAGAGCCAAAGATAGCCGGTCTCCCTCTCGTAGCTCACAACAAGGCGTTCGACGAGAGCTGTCTGAAAGCGGTCTTCCGTATCTATCAGATGGACTATCCCGGTTATCCGTTCTACTGTACCTGTGTGGCTTCACGCCGAGTCTGGCCACAAGGTAGTCATACTCTTGATGTAATTGCAGCCCGCTGCGGTTATGATTTGTCAAACCATCATCATGCCTTGGCCGACGCAGAAGCCTGCGCAGCCATTGCACTTGAGATCTTATAAACTTCATATAAATATGGATACTATGAAATATAATCATGAGGAACTGCCGTTAGTTCCGTTCTCAGAACTGAAGGGGAAGACCTATGTTATTCCCTTTCAGCAACGAGGCTACAAGTGGACTTCATCAAATGTAGAAGAACTCTTGTGTGACTTAAGAGAGTTTATTGAGGATGCTAATCCCCAAAAATGCATCTATTGTCTCCAACCGTTGGCTATTGTTTCTGTGGGAGAAAACAGATATACAGTATTAGATGGACAACAGAGACTTACTACGTTGTATCTTTTGTATAAGTACTTATATGGAGAGTCTCCATATGAGTTTGATTATGAAAGGGACATAGATGATGATATCACTATGTCAAGGACAATGTTTTTAGCAACTGTTGAGTCTATTAGCGAAGAACAAGCTTCTGCAAAAATAGATTTCTTCTATATTCATAATGCCTACAAGCACATAGGTAAGGTCTTTATGGATTGGGCTAAGCATTCGGCTAATAGTATTGAAGTAACTGCTGTCAAAGTTGAACTTGCTAAACATATCAATATGTTCAAGACATTACTTGAAGGAAACGGGGGGAAGTCTCTTAATGTGATATGGTACGAGGTAGTTGGTGACAAAGAAAAGCAACATGAAATTTTCTCTAACCTCAATAGCGGCAAGATACATCTTACCAATACAGAGCTTATAAAGGCTTTACTTCTCAATAGTGTTTCAGGATTACCCGGTAAGGAACGGAATGAAGCTGCAGCAATATTCGAACAAATTGAACGATACATGCAGAATGACAACTTTTGGTACATGTTTAATGCTTCTGAGTTGCGCAATGGTCAAACTCGGATGGACTTTCTGTTCAATCTCGTGGCTAATTGTAAGCAGAGCGACTATGAGATAGATGCAAGATGGTCGTTCCGTAACTACTTCTCTAAACCTGAAAAGGGATCCTTGTCTGATAAATGGAAGCAAGTAAGGCATACCTTCCTTCGCCTAAAGGATATGTATGATGATATATATTGTTATCACTACATAGGTTTCCTTACCTACAATTCCAACGACAATACGCTGAACAGTACAAAGGAATTTCTTGCCCTGAGTAGAAAATCTACTCATTCTGAGTTTGTAGAAAAGTTGAAACAGGAAATAAAGTCTATTCTAAGGAAGAGACATGACAAGATCACGGACTATACTTACGATAAATCTAAAAAGAAAGATTTACGATTATTGTTTGTGATGCATAACGTGGAGACAATACTCCAGAAATATGCTTCTTTGAATGGCAACGATAAGCTACAATTGCAAAACGGTTTCGAACGTTTTCCCTTTGAACTCCTCCACAAGCAGAATTGGGATATTGAACATATAGCATCCAATACCGATGCTGATTTCAAAAATTCAGAAGACAGAGAGTCTTGGCTGGAAAGTATCAAGGCTGATTTGGGCGAAAAATACCCTACCGACCAGGTGGGTGATTTTGAGTTACGTTATAACAAGACCAAGAAGAAAGATGACTTCAATGTCTTGTATAAGAAAATTATGTGCATAGTTGATGATGACATTGCAGATGTGATAAAAGAGGATGGAAAAGATGGTAAAGACAAAATGCAGGTAGGAAATATTACCTTATTGGATAGTCACACAAATAGAAGTTATCACAACGCTTTGTTTCCCAGAAAACGCAGATATGTTATTGTTGCAAATGGACTTATGGATATAGAGGATAATTACGAAAAGAACATTTCCAAACTTTATATTCCACCATGCACATTGGCTGTATTTACCAAGGCATACAACAAGGGAGCGGATTTGACCTTGAATGCCTGGACACAAAGCGATGCCGATGCATATGTCGCTGACATGGAACAGAAATTGAGTTTTTACTACAAAAATGATTGAATACAATGAATTTTATAGAATCTTTCAACAATAAGACCATTCTCATACCTCTTCTGCAGCGTGACTATGTTCAGGGCAGTGAAAAATCTGCAGTTATCAGTCCATTCCTTGATGCATTGTTAGAGAAGGATTGTGACCTGAACTATATCTATGGTTACGAAAAAGATGGATGTTTTGTCCCTGTTGATGGGCAGCAGAGATTGACAACACTTTGGTTGCTCTATCTCTATCTTCATGCTTACAAAAAGCGGACAGGAGAATATAGGGTACATATGAAATTCGCATCAAGGGAGTATGCTAATGATTTCTGCGAACGTATAGCAGAACATCTGGAGGAGCTATTGCCCAAATCTTCTGCCTACAAGACGCTGGATGAAGCAATCAAGGATCAAAACTGGTTTATCCGGTCTTGGAGCAAGAATGCTACAGTCTGCAATATGCTCAGCACATTGAAACTTATTCACCGAAAGGTAAATGAGCACAATATTGATGTTATATGGATGCGACTCGTCGAGACAGAATCTCCAAGCATTACTTTCGCTTTCCTGCAAATGGATGAGAGTTATGGACTTGATGATGACGTTTATATAAAGATGAATGGACGTGGCCGTAAACTGTCTGCCTTTGAAAATCTGAAATCATGGATGGATAGTAAGGTTTCCAGTCGTCCGTATGCCCAGGAATGGAGAACAGAAATGGACAACACTTGGACAGATATGTTCTGGCAGAATCGCAACTTGGAGCAAGAACATCCAGAGGAAATTGATGACGAGCAATTGTTCTTCTTCTATAATTTGCTTATTTTGTATCATATAAAAACTGGTGAATTGCTCCAAACTGTCACCAAAATGAAAGAAGATAATCCTTATCTGTTTGAGGAAATGCAAGATTTCTTTGAGATAGAAGCAAATGCTGGAGACCAAGCCATTACAGATAAGATTATAGACAGGCTACAGAAAGCTGGCAATATTCCTTTGTTATGGATAGACAGGCTGTGCCTCATGCCGGATGCCTTCTTTGATTTTGCAATCAATAGCATTCGGAACTCTCAAAGACATTCAATTCTTCAGACTTATATATTGGAGAAGAGAAGGCTGGCAACACGACCAAGACTTATAGTATAAGTATGTGTGAAGGGTCTATAGGCAGAACCTTACCTCTTTTCTATGCGCTATTGTCTTATAAACAAGGAGGAACAACTCTCTATGACTGGATGCGTGTTATGAGAAATCTCATACTGAATACTTCCGTTAGCAGAGATGACCTGCCATCTTTGATGTTAGCAATGGATGACTTTGGTACTCATTGCAGCAAAGAGAATATCTATTTACTTCTGGGGAAATCAGAGTCTATGGATATACTGAAAGGATTTAAATCACGACAGATCGGTGAAGAAATATTGAAAGCAAGTCAATTGAATTATTACAATTCAATGACAATGTTGGAAAACGGCCGCTTCTTCAGTGGTCGTATAGGAGCACTTTTCAATATGCTTACTCTCAATCCGTCTGATATTCAAAGCTATTTGGACAAAGACAATGTAGAGGCATATACAAGAGTTTTGCTTGCGATATTTGATGGTAAGGAAGGTGGTTGCACTATGCAGTTTGATGACAAAGATCACTTGCTGCGTAGAGCACTGATGACATTCAGACCGTATAAATTCGGTATGAAAATGAATGGCTATTGGTGTTTTTGTCAAGGACTTGATGAGTGGAGAGACTACGTAAATACAACAGAAGAAAGCCGTAATGCACTTTATGGTCTTTTGAAGGAAGTATTGGTTCCTGCCCAAAAGTCAGGGCAAGATTTAAAACAAGCCATTTCTGATTATGTGGAAGCTATTTCATGCAAATATGAACGACTTCTCTTATCGCCTGATGAAAATTCATACCGTTATCATTTCATTCACCATCCTGGTGTTTGGGATTATATGATAACCAAGCGATGTATGTGGGCAGATAACAATTATGACATAGAACTCAAGACGAAAACCGGAAACAGTAGTGACCGTATGGAGCTGAGAACGTATGCTCTGTTTCTTGACTATAGTCATAACGATAACTTCAAGTGTGATTGTACTGATTGGATGGTGGGTATAAGGCCCAAGGGCAGATCGTGTATGTACTTTGAACGTGATTGCACTTTTGAACAGAAGAAATATAAAGTCGCCATTGAAGTCTATTTCTTTGACCAACAAGAACATCGCAAATGCGAAGATAACTATGCCTTCGACCTATTCATCAGGTCCCAGCATCCTGATGCTTTATCAGAAGAAGAATGGTTGGCTTTTGTAGAAGAAGACTACCAGGCTAATATGGGATTGTTCGGTAAGCTTCTTCCTGAACTTATGAATATTCTCGAACGCAAATCAGATGGACGACTTCGTAGTAAGTCGATCTATTCCAGAAACGCGATTAAAGAGATTCTGAAGCAGACAATGCAGGGTATAAACCATTCCTTAGAAAGCAATGAAGATGAAGGATGAGATAAAGGATTCGGTAATTTTTTTGAGGGTGTGTCATGAACTTATGACACACCCTCTATTTCGAGAGTGTAAATTAAACTGTGTCAAGCTACAATAAAAGTAGTTTAACACAGTTTT
>ERZ772900.3082-NODE-3082-length-11257-cov-4.267095_pt1 | contig 11257 bp, 3 predicted proteins | sample MGYA00512124_ERZ772900 | MGnify/ENA primary metagenome ERZ772900 (study PRJEB29015, sample SAMEA2737716) | human gut metagenome | biome: human gut; feature: human-associated habitat; material: faeces | place: China | collected 2012 ... | reverse complement strand
GATATTTCATATTGTTGCTTTTTATTGAATTTTTGGCAAAGTTATTTGAGTTAATCTCTTTTGCTTTCTAATGCGCTTAATATTTTCACCAACAGTCATTTTTATTCTCCTTATTGTGTAGTTAAAAAAATAGAAAAAAGTCATAGAAGTGACTGCTTAAAACTATAACAGTTATTAAAGTGACTGTCAATAATAAACTAGCTAGCTGATGATATGAAGAGTAAACTTAATAGGGGTCAGTTTGTGAAAAAAAGCCTCCTTCCAATGTATTATAATGTAACTATGAAAGATTCTAATAACAGTGGATAACTAGAATCAAAAGTAGAAACATTAGAATACAAGTAGAAGGAGGTTTTTTGTTATGAAAAATTGGCAGAAAAAAGTACTTGCTGTTGTACTTGCAGTAGCACTGATTGTAACAGGCTTTGCAACATCGACTTTTATGGATGGCAACCGTAACAAAGTAGTAAAAGAAACAACAGTTTCTAAAACAAATGATAACAAGTCAGATGTGGCAAAGGCAGACATTGTATCGAACAAGGATACTAAGACTGAAAAGTCTAAAGAGCCTAATGTGTCTGAGAACAAAAACAATGTGGATAATAAGATAGGAGACCCGGACAAGAAGATTGACTATCAGAAGATTATCCGTGAGACTAAGGACGAAGATTACAGAAAAGCCGTAAAGGTTAAAAAAGGCGGCTTTGTTGTAATTAGAAAAGAAGACAAGAACACTAAGCCTATAGAAGAAGAACAGTGGTATAAGGATGCTAAGGCTACAGACAGTGAAGTTATTATGGAGAATACCATTAAGGATAATGATGGAAAAGAATATAATCAGGTATCCTACAAAATAAATACAGATGAAAAAGATATCTGGAGCATTATTGATAACACTAACAGTCAGAATACGGTAGAAATAGCAGAACCTGTATACAAATACTTTACAAGTGAAGAGTCTGTTCCATCAGCAGAAGACAACAAGGGAATGGACAAGCAGTGGTACTTAAAGGATCAGAAGCTTGAAGCAGTATGGGGGAATGAAGACTATGGAAATACTGCAGGTGAAGGAACAGTAGTAGCTGTTATTGATACAGGTGTGGATTACAACCATGAAGACCTTCAGGACAATATATGGACTAACAGCGCAGAGGTAAGTGGACAGAAAGGTACTGATGATGACAACAACGGCTATGTAGATGACGTTCACGGAATCAATTTAATAGATCCTAATGAAACACCTATGGATGACCATGGTCACGGAACACATGTGGCAGGTATTATTGCCATGGAAAACAACAATGTAGGCGGAGTGGGTATAGCCTACAAATCTAAGATAATGCCTATAAAAGCAGGTGGCTCAGATGGAACATTTAATTCTACAGATATCGCAAAGGGAATAGAATATGCATATAAGAATGGTGCAGATGTAATTAATATGTCATTTGGTTCATCAGCTCATTCAGCCTTAATAGAGAATGCATTACAGGATGCATTTAATAGTTGCGTACTTGTTGCATCGGCAGGAAATTATAGAATACCAACAGCAGATTGTCCATTAGGAGGGCAAAATACGTATCCTGCATCATATTCTTATGTAATAGGTGTAATGGCATATGATGAAGCTAATAGCTTTGCAAGTTTTTCTAACTGGGACTATTTACCTAATGCCAATGCAGAGTACGAAGTTGTTGCACCGGGTGTTAGCGTATATAGTACACTTCCTAACGGACGTTATGCATCATGGAATGGTACATCTATGGCAGCGCCTATGGTATCAGCGGAGGCAGCCATACTTAGAAGCTCATTAAAAGACAAAGATACATATTCATCAAGATATATAATGGGGCAGTTAGTGGGAGCCACAGAGGACACAATAACTTATTACAATGAGGATGTTAAAAAAACATATAACTATAAGAAATTATCACTAACAGCTTCATTAACTAATAAGCCTAAACCTAATATTACAGTAGATGAAATATATGCTTTTGATTCAGAAGATATATCAAAGTCAAATAATGGTGACGGAATAATTCAGCCGGGTGAAACAATAGACTTGGCAATAGGTCTTCGTAATCAGTGGGGAGCAGCAAAGGATGTTACCATAACAGTTAATGCTACAACTAACGGAATGGATAACCAATATGTAGAATTCATATCTGATAATGAAGTAGCAATAGATGAAATAGGAAGTTTTGGAACCCAGAATAATGGTTTCATATACAATGACTCAAAAACAGTAATAGGAGTAGAACACCCTATAAGAGTAAAGATAAAAGAAAATGCACCTAATGATTTAAACATAAAATTTAATATAAATTATAGGGCAAAGAATGGATTAGATGAAAAAGACGGTACTGTTTATACACAATTAGAAGATACAGCATATACCATACATATAGTAAAGGGAATAATTCTTTCAGGAGAAATAAAGAACGATGTTACATTAACGGAAGACAATTATTATATAGTTCAAAATTCTCTTTTTATTCCTAAAGGAGTAACTGTAAATGTAGAAGAGGGAACAAAAATACAGTTCTGGGCATCAGATCAGTATTCAGTGTATGGAGATAACGATATAGCATATATATCTGTACAAGGAAGAATGAATTTTAATGGAACAGAAAGTAAACCAATTGAATTGTTCACTGGAAAAAATTTTGAAGATTATAGGGTTCAGGTTGAGAAGGTGGTTCCGGGAACTATAGATATGAATTATGTAAATATTGAAAATCCCTATATTGATATAAGTAGTGGTTCACATTTGAATTTTACACAAAATTACGACTATGTAAAAAAACGTGCTTATAGTAATGATGGTGGTACAGTTGAAGAAGAAGAAGATAGTCCTAAAATAAATGCGACCTATCTTGAAAAATCTAAAATATCGAATTTGCGTGCAACAAGAAATGAATGGGTTGGAACGAAATCTATTGTTAGTGGAGAATTTAACAATGTATTATTTGATAATTGCGAAAATTATTATAGTAACATTAAGGCAAATAATTGTACTTTTTTAATTAATGAAGCAAAAAAAAATACTTCTGCTGGGATTAAAATGTTTCCATCTCAAATGTCAGTAAATAGTTTTCAATACAGAAGACCGTATATGGAAGTAGCGAGTAGAATAGGAACGTTAAATGGAAAAAAATATGTGATATATAATTTGGATCAATATTTTTATCAGTATAATTATGTTGGCTCAAATATGCTCAACTATAATGCTATAGAAAAAGCAATAAGTATGAATGGAGGTCATTTGTCAACCGTAGGTTTAGATGAAGAAATCACAAATTTATTGGGAGATATGTTTAAGGACATTTATGGTAATGATGTTAATGAATATTTAGATTTGATAAATGGTTTTTATTTTGATACAAAAAGTGAAGATACAGCATCTGTTAATGGGGAAAAACCAGGTGCTGAAATCAATGTATCAGTGTCAAATCCACTTGCTGTGTATCGCGTATATCTTAGAAAATCAGAAAAAACAAATACAGAAACTAATGAAAAAGAATACCACATATCTTAAATGATGCAGTTGATAATATTACAAGATATGTTTTGGCAGAGTATCCAGCAGATATAGACGATTCAAAAATTAAAAAAATAAATACAGATCCTGAATATTTAGGTGAGCTAGATAACACAAGCTTTATGGGAAATACAGTGCTAAATAGATTAATTTGTACAGATACATCTGAATGGATGAAAATGTTTAACAGTAATTCTAGAGACTTTGTATATTCAGCACAAAATAATTATTGGGGAACAAACGATGAAAGACTGATAAACAAGCAGATTATTGATTTTGATACGAATACAAATTGTGGAGATATTATTACAAGCCCATATTTAGATAAGCCATCAGAGGAAACTTATCCTTGTGTTTCTGATATTTACATTACAGATAAGAATGGTGATAAGGTTGATACTGTTGGTAATGGTACATATGATGTTCATGTTTTATTTAACAGAGATATGGATCAGGAGACAGATCCAATGGTTTCTTATGGACCGGATGATCCATATACAGATTATACTTTAAAGGGACAGTGGAATAGTGCAAGGGAATGGGTTGGTAAGATGCCTATTAAGGTTCTTATTAATCAGGGACATCAGTATTTCAGAGTTAAAGATGCTGTTGCAGCAGATGATCATTGGCTTACAACAGGAACAGACTGGGGAAGATTTGAGTTTGATGTTACAGCAAGTGGAGCGGAAGCTTTAACACTTCAGTCAGAAGGAAGAGTTGGAAGTATTTATCTTAACTGGACACAGGATGAATATGACACTATGGCAGGCTTTAATATTTATAGAAGTGAAACAGGGGAGGAAGGAAGCTTTAAGAAGATTAATTCATCTATTTTGTCATCAGAAGAGAAAGAATACGAAGACAAAAAAGTCGAGGCAGGAAAGAAGTATTATTATTACTTTACAGTAGTAGATACGGCAATGTCTGAGTCAAGACCTTCTAATATTACTTCTAATACAGCAGTAGATGATAAGCCACCGGTAATTAAACATACAGCACTAAAATCTATAACTAACGGAGTTGGTGCAACTATTACAGCAACAGTTAAGGATAACATAGGTGTTGAAGGTGTTACATTGTTTTATCGAATGGAAGGAGAAGATAATTTTAAATCAGTTCCAATGAACAATACTACTGGTAATTATTATAATGCTCATATTAATGCAGAAGATATAACTGTTGGAAATCTTCAGTACTATATTGAAGCCACAGATGGAATTAATTATGCATACAACGGAAGTGCAACTGAACCAAATGTTATACCGGTAGAGTCTAAGGCGTTTGTGTCATCAGTTAAAGCTGATAACGGAGAAGTTGGCAAGAGCATGACAGGTATAGTCAAAGGTGTAAACTTTAATGAGTCAGACAGGGTTGTAATAGATGATAAAGAAGTTGATACAGAATATGTATCTGCCAAGGAACTTAAGTTTACTTTCAAACCTGAATATATGGGCAAGAAGAAGGTAGAGTTAACAGAAAATCAGGTAGTTGTGGCAAGTATTGATGATGCATTTGATGTAACGGATTCTAATGTGAAAGTTTATAATGAGGATACTATTATAACTAAAGAATTAGCAAAATCACGGAACTCATATTTAAAGACTAACTTTAATGGAAAAATTAATAGTTTAGAGGTGACTTTAAAAGACGGTGGCAAATATTTTTCTTCATCATTAAGTTATATAGGTGGAAATAGTTCAGGAAATACTTATAAATATAAATTTAATAATCAGAGTATAAATGGTGGAAAACTGGGATATTTTGAATATTATAACGAATCTACCGAAGTTCGACCTGAAGTAATCAGTGTTAAGATTAATGGTGTGGAAGTAGAAAACTTAGATTATGATTCTGAAAGAATATCATTTATTGAACAGAGTGAATACGTTCCTGTAAATGATATTAAAGTTAAAAAATCAAGTGCTACTTTAGATATAGGAGATTCATTTACACCTAATGTAACAGTTTCACCTGATAATGCCACATATCATGATTATGCAGATTATAGCTATGATTCAAGTGTACTTAAACAGAATGATGATGGTTCATTTACGGCAATTCAGAGTGGAAGTACTACAGTTACGGTTAGTTGTGATGGAAAAACAACATATATTGATGTTCAGGTTAACGAACTTCCTGTTAAAGAGATTACTTCTGAACAAAACAAGTATTCAGGAACTGTAGGCAATATTGTTACTATCAAGTTACAGGCTAAGCCAATAGAGTCAATAGCAACTATTAACTGGTCTTATAACGATTCAGTTAAACTTGTTCAGTCAACAGACAATGGTAGAACTTGTGTATTTGAATTAACTAAAACTGGTTCTACTACAGTAACAGCATATTATAACAATGCTAAGTGTGAGATTCCTATTGAGATATTTAAGGATGAGGCATATGTAGAATTAAGTCAGGATATTGTAACAATGTATGCTGATGAAACATATACAGCCGATGCACAGATTAGAAACGAAACAAGTAACCAGAAGAGAAATATTCAGTGGACATCAAGTAATACGGCAGTTGCAACAGTTAATTCAGATGGAACTATTACAGCCGTAGGTAATGGATATGCAGTTGTTTCTGCATCACTTGAAAAGAGTAATCAGAAGGCTAGCATTATAGTTCTTGTTAATTCAAGTGATACAAGCTATGAATTAGGTGACGTTAATATGGATGGAAGAGTAACGGCAGTAGATGCTATGCTTACCTTGAAATTGGCATTAATTGACAATCCTACAGATGCAATAACAGGACTTGCTGATGTTAACGGAGACGGAAAGATAACAGCGGTAGATGCTATGAGAATATTGCAATACGCTACAGGAGAAATAACGCAGTTTAAATAAGGAAGGTGTTTAGATGAAAATAAAGAATAAATTTTATCATTTTATTGTAAGCATCGTTCTTGTAGTTTCATTGTTAGCAGGGACAATAGTCCCTGCTAATACAATAGTAAAGGCAGATGATAACAATCCAACAATATGGACATCCTATGAGCAGAGCAATGGTGTTGTTACAATACATTATTATGGAACAGGAATAACTAATCTAAGCAGTTATCAAATGTTAATTAAATATGACAATGAGAAGCTTAGTTATAAAGAATGCAAGTTTAGCAGTGAGCTTGGATCAACAATAACATCAGCCAAAGAGAGTCAGGGTACAGTTAATATAGCATTAATTAATGGCAATGGTTTGTCGGTAACTGATAAAGAATTGTTTGCAATTACATATACAGCTGACTTCGTAGGAAGCGAACAGTGTGTATTTAATACGAATATAAATGAAGCATATGACAGAAATCTTTCTAACATAGACTTTAATATTGATTCACAATTAACCATAAATGTTAATAACCCACTTAGTGATAATTATCAGGTTAACCTAGAAGGAACTACAGATGCTAATGCTAATGATACAGTACAGTGCAGGTTTGGCTTTAGTCGCAATGCAGGAGTAATGTCCGGAAGCTTTATTTTACATTATAATGAGGAGCAGGTAAGATTTCAGAAAGTCACAGCTAACAAAAATGTTGAAGGCTTAATTGTTTCATATAATAAGCTTGAAGAAGGAACTGTTAAGGTAGCCTATGCTTTTAATAAATGTTCTACAACAACGATGAAATTTCTGAATATGGAGTTTATACCTTTAGAGAAATCAACATATAGCTATATCTCTTTAACAGATGTAGTGGTAACTAATGAACAATTACAGGAATGTGTTTTTGAGGGAAGCTATAAGACTTCAATATCAACATTAGACAGTCAGTCCGATAATCTTTTTACAGTAAATGGACCTGATTCAATAGATTCACAGGAAACATTTGATGTAACAATAGATTTGGCAGGCAATTCAGGAATAGCTGCAATGACAGCATCCCTTGAATATGATAGCGATATATTTGAGATTCAAAGTTCATCATTTTCAGAGAGCATTTTGAAGAATTCATTTACAAATGCTTCAACATCTAATAAAGGAAAAGTTAAATTTGCTTTTATGTCAACAGACGATATAAAGGCTGACGGACAGGTTATTAAATTGACCTTTAAGGCTATAAAGAATGAAAATGTATCAGGCAAGTTCCAGCTTGTTGTAGATGAACTTACAGATTCAAACGCTACAAAACAGGAATACAATATTGCAGATTTAACAACTAAAGTAAATAAAATCTGTATTCATAATTACATAGGACCGGATTTTCAGTGGTCAGACGATTATAGTACATGTAAGGCTGTGTACACATGCGAATATAATAGTGAGCATGTTATTAAAGTGGACTGTGATGTGGAAACAACCAGAACGGAAGCAACATGCGAGGAGGATGGAAACATAACACACACAGCAGCCGGAACATACAATGACCAGAAAATAACTGATGTACAAAAAGAAACAATTCCAGCCAAGGGACATGTTAAAGGCGAAGTAAAGATTGAAAATGCCACGGAAGCAACATGTGAAGAAGGTGGAAGCTATGATGAAGTAGTTTACTGTACAGTATGCAATAAGGAACTAAGCAGAAATACAGTAAAGACAAAAGCAAAAGGTCACAAGTGGAACGAGGGCAAGGTAACCACAGAACCAACATGCACAGAAGAAGGAGTTAAGACATTTGAATGTACAGTCTGTGGAAAGACAAAGACAGAAAAAGTAGAAGCCTTAGGACATGATTGGAACAATGATTTCACAGTAGATAAGGAAGCAACCTGTGAAGAAACAGGTCTAAAGTCAATTCATTGTAAGAGATGTGACATCAAGAAGGATGAAACAGTTATTCCAGCAAAAGGACACGTAGCAGGCGAGAAGAAAATCGAGAATGCAACAGAAGCAGTGTGCGAAGCTGGAGGAAGTTATGACGAAGTAGTTTATTGTACAGTATGCAACAAAGAAATAAGCAGAAAAACAATAAAGACAGAAGCCAAAGGCCATAAGTGGGATTCTGGAAAAATAACAAAAGAACCAACCTGTACGGAAGAAGGAGTGAAAACTTTTGAATGTATGGTATGTGGAAAGACCAAGACAGAGAAAGTTGAAGCCTTAGGACATGATTGGGATAATGATTTTACAGTTGATAAAGAAGCAACCTGTGAAGAAACAGGAGTAAAGTCAATTCATTGTAAACGTTGTGATGAAAGAAAAGAAATAACAACAATTCCAGCAAAGGGTCACGTTAAAGGCGAAGTAAAGATTGAAAATGCCACGGAATCCACATGCGAAAAAGGTGGAAGCTATGACGAAGTAATATACTGTACAGTCTGCAACAAGGAACTAAGCAGAACAACAGTAAAGACAGAGGCTAAAGGTCATAAATGGAATGAAGGAAAGATAACCACCCAGCCAACATGTACGGAAGAAGGAGTGAAAACTTTCGAATGTACAGTATGTGGAAAGACCAAGACAGAGAAAGTATCAGCCTTGGGTCACGATTGGGCTGAAGACTTTACAGTGGACAAGGAAGCAACATGTGAAGAAACAGGCTTAAAATCAATTCACTGTAAACATTGTGATGAAAAGAAAGATGAAACAACAATTCCAGCCAAGGGACATGTTAAAGGCGAAGTAAAGATTGAAAATGTTACGGAATCCACATGCAAAGAAGGTGGAAGCTATGACGAAGTAATATACTGTACAGTCTGCAATAAAGAGTTAAGCAGAAATACAGTAAAAACAGAAGCTAAAGGCCATAAATGGAATAATGGCAAAGTTACAACAGAGCCAACTTATGCAGAAGAAGGAGTGAAAACTTATACTTGTACAGCTTGTGGCGCAACAAAAACTGAAGTTATTCCAAAAAGAAATATGGAATATACAGTTGGAAGCACCTATCAGGACATTTCAACTAACGCTATTTATCGCATAACTGTAATTAATCAGCAGGTTGAATATGTTTGCCCAATTGATAAGAAGCTTAAAAAAGCAACAATACCATCACAGATTAGGATAGGAAATGTTACTTACAAGGTTACTTCGATTGGTAATAATGCATTTAAGAGGTGCAAGAATCTTTCAAGCATTACAATAGGTAATAATATAAGTAAGATAGGAAATAAAGCATTCTACAACTGCAAAAAACTTAAAAAGATTAAAATTAAATCAAAGAAGTTAACTTTAAAGAAGATTGGAAAATCTGCTTTTAAGAAGATTAATAAGAAAGCCAAGATAAGCGTACCAAAGAGTAAGAAGAAATCTTACAAAAAGATGCTTACCAAAAAAGGTTTGAGTAAAACAGTTAAAATTAAATAATAAGAGTGAAAGATGCTACATTTAAGAGAAATGTGGCATCTTTTTGATAACACATCAAAGAAACAGCCCAGTTTAAACCACATTATCAATTAAATCCATCATAAAAGTAAAAAAATAATAGAGGATGCTATCACAACATCCTCTATTATTTAACAAATTTCAATTTTAGATTGTTATCCATCCAAATGCATTTGCGATTGAACTTAATAGTATTATTGCCGCAAATAATGGGCAGAGATATTTAATCATGAAATTGAAAATCTTCTTTCTGCGGAATGTACCTTCCCCATGAAGTACTTCTTCTTCAATCTTCCTAAGTCCAATTACTTTTGAAACAAGTAAGCATGTAGCAAATGCAGCAATTGGCATCATTACTGAATTAGTTAAGAAATCAAAGAAGTCTAAAAACTGCATTCCAATAATCTTAACGCAGCCTAAAGGACCATAGCCTAATGATGAAAGACTTCCAAGAACAAGCATAATTCCACCAAGAATGATTGTTGACTTCTTTCTGTTCCATCCGAATTGGTCCTCAAATGTTGAAACTGCACTTTCTGTTAATGCAATTGAGCTTGTAAGTGCAGCAAATAGTACTAATGTGAAGAAAAGAATACCAACAACCATGCTAAGTCCCATGCTTTCGAACATCTTAGGAATTGTAATAAACATAAGTGAAGGACCTGCCTTTAAGGCTTCAGGGTCGCCACCTGAGAAGGCGAAAACTGCAGGAATTATCATAAGTCCGGCCATAATAGCAATGGCAGTGTCAAAGATTTCTACATTTCTGGTAGACTCTTCTATAGATATATCTTTTTTCATATATGAGCCAAATGTAATCAAAATACCCATTGCAATAGACAGTGAATAGAACATCTGTCCCATAGCTGCAACTACAGTCATCCATGAGAAGTTCTTAACATTAGGAACAAGAAAATATTTTACACCGGCCAAAGCGCCCGGTCTTGTTACCGAATAAATCATAATAATAAAAGAAAGAACTACAAGGATAGGCATCATAAATTTTGAAACACGTTCAATACCATTTCTAACTCCAGCATAAATAATTGCTAAAGTTATAAAAGTAAATATAATAAAACAAACTTCAGCGGAAAAACCACCTGAAATAAAACCGGTGAAATAATCATCTCCGGCCAAAAGTTTGCTGTCACCAATAATATATTCGGCAAGATATTTAATAACCCAGCCACCGATAACAGAATAGTACGGAACAATAAGTATAGGAATGATGGCATTAATCCATCCGCCTAAAGATACAAACTTAGAGTTACTAAATGATTTAAAAGCACCAACAGGGCTTTTCTTAGTCATACGACCAATAGAAGTTTCAGCTACAATCATTGTATATCCGAAAGTAAGGGCCAGAATAATATATACCAATAGGAAAATACCACCGCCATATTTTGCAGCAAGATAAGGAAATCTCCAAATATTTCCCAGTCCTACAGAAGCCCCTGC
>ERZ772900.3080-NODE-3080-length-11259-cov-19.499732_pt1 | contig 11259 bp, 9 predicted proteins | sample MGYA00512124_ERZ772900 | MGnify/ENA primary metagenome ERZ772900 (study PRJEB29015, sample SAMEA2737716) | human gut metagenome | biome: human gut; feature: human-associated habitat; material: faeces | place: China | collected 2012 ... | reverse complement strand
GAAGTCGCTAAGATTTCTCTTGCGTTTTCTCTTGCGTTTATTTTACAAATTCAGCGGGTTTTATGTGCATCATTGCATTGGCGGGGTGCATTTATGGTCTTTTACCAACTATTTCAATTACGAACGGTCTGCTGAACGGACAAAACAGCATCCGAAAGGCTTCTGGAACCGAAGGCAGTTCCGCATGGGTCGCAGCCCTGCAGATCGAGCGCTTTTTCCAGCAAAAAACACTGGACCGGCTGTTTGGGGATTATCGCGAGAAAGTGCAGCATCAGCGTGAAACCGGACAAATCGTCAGCGATATTGATGAAGTACTCAATGAGGATGTTCTGGCGCTGTACACATGGAAAGGTGTAATCGCGCAGCTTCCCGGTACTCTGACAGGTCTAGGGATCCTTGGCACATTTGTGGGTCTGTTGTTGGGTTTACGGGATATCAATTTTGTCACGGTGGAAGCAGCGCTAGGTAGTGTGCAATCCATTCTGGCCGGTATCAATACAGCATTCTACACCTCTATTGCGGGCGTGATCCTTTCAATTCTCTTCAATATTATAAATAATGTACTGCGCAACATTATGAATCGTGAAACCGGGCTGTTTCTGGAGGAATTCCACAAATCGGTCATTCCTACCACAGACGAACAGGCGCGCTACAGCGGCCGCCGCGAAGTACGGCAGATCTTGGAACTGTTGGAACGCCTGCCCAAAAATATGGGTAACGGTGTTCTAACCAGCGAGGCCGTGAACAGTGCAGGCAGCAACGAGCGCGTGCTGATGCCGCAAATCTTGGAAGGTCTACGCAAGAACGAGTTCACCTTCTTCCTGCAGCCCAGATATGAGTTGAACGCCCGCAGGGTGATCGGTGCCGAAGCACTGGTGCGCTGGAACCACCCGGTGCTGGGCGTAATTTCGCCTTCAGTGTTCATCCCGGTCCTAGAGAGCAATGGTTATATCACCAAATTGGATCAGTACATTTGGGAGGAAGTGTGTAAAACCATTCGCGTGTGGATCGATGAGGGAATCCGCCCGATACCGATCGCAGTCAATGTAACAAAGACGGATGTTTTGGCCATCGACGTGGCGGAGTTTTTCTCTGACATGCTAAAAAAGTACCGAATACCGCCGAAGTATCTGGATATTGATATTGCAAAGTCTGCATATCTGGAGACCCATGGTGCGTTGAGTGAAACGGAAGCACAATTGCAACAGATGGGCTTCCGGGTGATATTGGATGGCTTTGACGGCAACTTTGTGGAATTGAGTGCGCTAGGCGGCATCGGCACAGACCAACTCAAACTGGATCTGCGCAGTGCTGCGCTGCAAGATCGGATCAACACGCTGCCCGGTATTTTCGCACAGGCGCGTACACTCCGGCTGAACCTGATGGCCGAAGGCATTGAAAGTACAGAGCAGTTGAATGTGCTGCGTAAAGCTGGCTGCGCCGAAGGACAGGGATACATTTTCTCACGTCCGTTGTCTGTAGATGAATTTGCCAAGATTCTGAAAGTGGGGCACTCTGGATGAAAGCGAGAAAACGCAGACAGGATCCGGATGCAGAATACAATTTCTGGCAACCGGCAACTGATATGATGAGCGCTCTTGTGTTTGTGCTGGTTCTGGTCATTGCGCTGCTGGGCCTTTACCTTCTGAGCGATTACACCGGCTATGAAGAGCCGTCATCTTCCAGTGAAGAGGCTGCATCCAGCGGCTGGAATAACAACGACCCCGGCGGCTGGTACTATGACGGCGGCACTGGCGATGGCGATGGCGACGGCAACGGACAATACGATCAGCAGATCATCCAGACTGGCGGTGGCGGCGGCTATGGTGAGGACGGCATTAAGACCGCTGTGTTTGTAGAGCTGATCGATGACGAAACCGAGCGGCGCATCCCGGAAGCAGGTGTGCGCTTTGAGCTGTACCGTACGGATACGACCCATTTGATGAACGGCAGCCTGCAGACCCTGAATACTTACTACCCGGAAAAAATCAACTACCGGGAATATGAAACCACAGAAGAAGGTACATTCTATCTGCCGGAAAAGATTTGGCAAGGCAGCTACTACTTCCATGAGCTCAGCGAGCCGGAAGGATACGATGCGGCAGATGACACCTACTATGATGTGGAACGCATGTACGATTGGCCGGACCCATACGTAGTGCAGATTCGGGTGGCTCCCTGCAAGAACATCATCCGTTTGCAGATGAATGATGCCGAAACACAGCAGCCTGTAGGCGGCGGTACGTTCCGGGTGATTGCTGCCGAAGATATTGTAACTAAGGATGGCACGGCACGTTATACCCAGGGGCAGCAGGTAGACACCATCACCTGTGATGAAAACGGCTACGGCGAAAGCAAAGAATTGTATCTTGGCAAATACACTGTGCAGCAGCAGTCATCCCCGAACTACTACACGACCATGCAGCAGGATCTGGATGTGGAAGTAGAAAAGAAGAACGGTGAAGATCCAGAACTGCATGAGATCGACACTGAAAAGACCAAGATCATTTTGAATGTCACGGATGAGCTTACTTCCTCTGCACTGGAAGGCGTGGTATTTACGGTAACCAACGAGCATACCGGCATCGCGCAGACCGTGACGACTGATGCATCGGGCATGATATATCTGACCGATCTGGATAAGAGCACAACCTATCATGTTCACGAACAGCAGGCACCGGAGAACTACCGTCCGGATGACACAGATTACACGGTAACCGTAGCTGCAGATGGCCGTATCGACGGTGTAAGCAGTACAACGTTGAACATTACGAACCGGATTCTCCGGGTATCTATCCACACAGTGGATATGGTGCTGCGCAGCGATACGGCGGGCGAGCAGCTCTCACTGTACAACGAGCAGGATCAGCTACTCAGAAGTTGGACAACCAACGGCTCCGGCCAGTTGTTCACCGATCTGACCGAGGGCGACTATTATGTGGTGCGTGGCAAAACAGACACCGAAAACGCCCGGAAATATCCTTTCACCGTACAAGATACGGCAAGACAGCAGAACTGGAATGTATCCGTATTTACACGGTACAGCGCTGTGGCTTTGGCCATTCTGGCTGCGCTCGCAGCTGGTGCGATCTGGCTGCTGGTGTTCCTGTGGGGTATTTTTGCACGTCACCGCAAAGCCCAGAGATCTGCTGCAGCCCAGAAAGAACCCCACGACCAGAACGAAGAAAAATCGTAAAGGCGGTGAGAAACAATGCACAATGTACAGCTTCGCGTGAGTGATCTACTGTACGCAGCCTTCAAGCGCTGGAAAATGATTTTGGCGCTGGGACTGCTTGGATTTTTCTGCGGGTTTGTACTCAGCGGCATATCCTATCTGCAGGGCAACTATACCAGTTACGAGATCGATTGTTCCATTGCCATCACATCCCAATCATCTACTGGCAACTTTATCAACAATTCCGATTATCTGAGTTCCAGTGATTTTTATCTGGCACAGGATATGGTTGATGCGGCAACCTTTGTAATAAAGAGCAATCGCGCCCTGCAGACTGCCATTGATAATGCTGGCCTTGTATCAGTCACAACAAAGGATGTTTCTCAGAACCTAGAAGTGAGTCGATACAATGAAACGCAGGTATTGTTACTTACTTTAAGTTGGAACAACGCAGATGCCGGCATTCGACTGATGAACGCGTTGCTGGATGCCAGCAAGGAGATTCTGCCGCAAACGCTGATGGTAGGATCTGTGGCCGTAATCGATGCTCCAGAAGCAAAGTATATGATGAGCGGCGGCGGATATGTCAGCCTGTGGGTGATTTTCTGTCTGCTGGGTCTGGTAGCCGGTGTAGGCATGGCTGTGCTGGAGCTGCTCATGCGGCCCACGCTGCTGAATTTGAAAGACGTGGAAGATGTTTTGGGACTTGAAACCTTGGGGAGTATCCCAAGGGATAACAGCTACTTCCAAAAGGATATTCAGCTTTTAAGCGAAAAGCACAGTGTGGATGCCGATGCTGTACAGAACTTTGCTTCCGCTGCGTATATTCTGATCAATCGGTTCGGCACCAAGGAAAAGCAGCACCGCTTCTACGTAACTTCGGCAGAGGATGGCGAAGGTAAGAGCACGGTGGCCGCCAATTTAGCCTTGCAGCTATCCGATATGGAAAAGCGCACCCTACTGCTAGATCTGAACACCCGTTCCCCCAGTCTGAGCGGAATGTTTTTGCAAAATGTAGAATACAGCCGGACGCTGAATGCACTATACAAAGGCGAATCTGCCGAACAGGATGCTGTTATTTCACTGACCGGCTATCTGGATCTTTTGCCAATGGTGCTTGAACGCAATGCGGTACCGCTGGATGGCACCTTGTTCGACTTTTTGGAAAGCATCATGGAGCCCTACGAATACGTCGTAATTGATGCTTCTTCGGTAGGACGTTCCTCGGACGTGCTACGCTTAAACAAACTGGCAAATAATGTGCTGTTTGTTGTGCGCTACGATGCAACCCCGCTCCCCGCCATACAGGATGCTATTGAAAAGTTAGACAAGTCTGGTGTGCGCGTGCTGGGGTGTGTGGTCAACGAAGTGCAATCGCTGGAAACGTTTCAGTTCCGTTCAGAACATATAAAGGCCCCTATTCGAAAGGAAGAAAAAAACACGGAGAACTCAGGCTCTCCGTTGCCTGAAGACTTGCTCCGCCCGGCAGAGCCCGGAGCCGATTCGACATGGAAACCAGCAAACGATGGCCGAAGCGTGATGGACGAATTGACAGATGATTTGCAGCGCAGTCAGAATACTCGGAGCGATGATGAAATAATGTGGGAGTTGCTCCGCATGGGGAAAGACGGAAGCTGGAAACAGTCAGAGCCAAAAACTGCAGCAGACAGCGATGCCCTCCAGAAGTCACGCTCTGTTCCGGACACACATCCGTCTTTGGAATCGTTTCCGGCCCCCCAGCCTGTACCAGAGGCACCGTCAACACAGGTGCCAGAGGATAAGCCGAAAATTGCACATTCGGAATCCGAAGCAAAATTGAAGGGCAGTCCGCTTCCCTTGATCGAGCAGGAGTCTGAACTGAGGTCTGATAAAAAACGCAGCCGTGTGCTGAAGCCGGCTGCGCCTTCCAAACATGGAAAAACATCCGGGCGCAGAGGACTGGTTTTTTCGAGCAAAAAATCAAAGCACTGAGAGTTCGGAAAAACCGTGCTGGAAGACCACAGCCCAAAAGAGGGAAAATTATGACCATCTTTTTCGCAATTATCCTGTATATCGCAGGATTCTATCTGCTCGCCAGACGAACGGTTGCCGGGGCAGTTGCCCCGCGTAACAGAATAACGTTTCTGGCAGTACTGTTCCTTGTATACTCCTGCATTGCGGCCGGCTTTGCAATTTGGGCTTATCAATGGCGAAACCCCGGACTGGCAATGTATGCGATCTGCCTGCTTTTTTCGCTGATAGAGATCGGAATGATATTTTTGACGCTTTCCCACTGCAACCGTGAGATACAATCTCGACATGTTATCCTCTTTTTGTTATATCTTTTCGCAATCCTGCTGGTGACGCTGGTCACCCGCAGGCCACGGGCAGATGTAGTTCTGCAAACGGAGATGTTTGCCTCTGTAAAGGAGTTCATGGTCAAAGGCACAGTCGAGGATCTGAACCACATGGTCCTGAACATTGTAATGTTTATGCCGCTGGGATATCTGTTTGTGCAAATGCATCCCCAAAAGCTGGGAGATCCCGCAAAGGTCGTAGGTGTTGGCATAATGCTCTCGTCTGTCATTGAAACCTGTCAGCTGATATTCCGGCTGGGTAACTGCGATATGGATGATATCCTGGCCAATACCATTGGTATCTTTCTGGGATGGGCACTATTTAAAATAGTTCACAGACACAACTGATGAAACAACAAACGGGTGCAGAGATGAAGCAGAAAACATGTAGGATCATCATCAATGCCGATGACTTTGGACAAACCGAATCGTGTACAAAAGCAATTTATGAAGCATTTGAGAGTGGTCTTATTACAGATACGACCATGGTAGCAAATGGAGACGCAATGGAGCTTGCTTTTGCACTGGCTTCCCAAATGCAAGGCAGGGTCGGGGTTCATTTGAATCTGACAGAAGGAACTGCTCTAACGCCGGAAATACAGCAAAACCCAAAGTTTGTTTCGCATGGCCGTTTTACAGATTATTTCAAAGGGCGAGGCACCTATTTTCTCCGCCTTTCCAAAAAAGATCGGCAGGATCTTTATACTGAATTGACAGCACAGGTCGATCGGCTCATAGATGAGGGAATCGAAATCAGTCATGTGGATTCGCACCATCACATCCACTGCAATTGGATGCTTGCACCTATTATTTTTCGTGTATGCCGAGAGCACAGCATCTATAGGATACGATGTCACAAAAATGTCGCCGGACGATTCAGATTGTGGAATGGGTTGTACGCGCGGCTCTACCGGTTTCGGCTCCGATGGAGTGGTTTCCGATTCCCAGATCATTTTGAGAGCATTCGGATGTACGAAAAACCGCTTGCCGGCATTTCGGAAATGATGGTACATCCAGACTATAACCCGGACGGCTTATTGATCGACCGTCAGAAAAAAGAACATCTCCCGGATGGCCAAATCATCGCACAAGGGCAAGATCTGGAAAGTCTGATTCGGAAGCATTCAGGAAATGCACAGAAAATCAAATATGACCTACTTTGAAAAAGCAAAGTAAGGAGGAGATTATATGTTGCTATCTGAAAAATTGATGGCCCGAAAAGCAGTGTTGGCAGTTGTTGGCCTTGGTTATGTAGGATTACCCATTGCTGTGGCATTTGCGCAAAAAGGCCTGAATGTGATCGGTTTTGATACAAACCACGCAAAAATAGAGATGTACCTCTCTGGGTTGGATCCTACAAAAGAAGTGGGAGATGTACAGATCCAGCAGACATCCGTGCAGTTTACCGCAGACGAACAGCAGCTGCAGCAGGCGGATTTTGTTGTGGCGGCAGTACCTACACCGGTAAATTTTGACCATACACCGGATCTGACTCCTGTAATCGGTGCTTCCGAGATTATAGGCCGAAATCTGAAGAAGGGTGCAATTGTAGTATATGAATCCACAGTCTATCCGGGCTGCACCGAAAACGTCTGCATCCCGATTTTGGAAAAAGGATCCAAAATGGTCTGCGGAACAGATTTCAAGGTGGGTTACAGCCCGGAGCGCATAAACCCCGGCGATAAAGTCCACCGTCTGGAAAATATCCATAAAATCGTTTCCGGCATGGACGATGCCACCTGCAGAGAGATTCAAGCGGTTTACGACCTTGTGATCAAGGTGGGAACTTATCCGGTGTCAAACATCCGTACTGCAGAAGCGATCAAGGTCGTGGAGAATAGCCAGCGGGATATCAACATTGCCTTTATGAACGAACTGGCAATGGTATTCGATCGAATGAACATTGATACAAATGAAGTGGTAGATGGCATGAACACCAAGTGGAATTCATTGGGATTCCGGCCAGGTCTGGTGGGCGGTCATTGCATTGGTGTAGATCCCTATTATTTTACATACGAAGCAGAAAAACTTGGCTATCACAGCCAGATCATTCTGAATGGACGCATTCTCAACGACAAAATGGGTGCTTACATTGCAGATAAGGCAATACAGCAGATGATTCTGGCCGGGCAGACTCCAAAGACAGCAAAAGTAGTCGTTTTAGGACTGACTTTCAAAGAGGGTTGCCCGGATATACGCAATACCAAAGTAATTGACATCATAAAACGACTAGGCAATTATGGGATCCAGCCGACTGTTGTGGATCCATGGGCAAGTGCAGAGGAAGCAAAGAAGTTTTACAATGTGGAGCTGGTTCCTTTTGCTGAGATTCGGGATGCAGACTGCATCATTGCCGCGGTTGCACATGAACAGTTCCGTAAGCTGTCTGTAGACGAGCTGAAAGCCTTGTATAAAGATATCCCGAATGAGAAGAAAGTATTGATCGATGTCAAAGGCATTTATGCCGTACCGGAGCTGAAAGCATCTGGAATACGGTTCTGGCGGCTATAATTTTGCAGGAAAGGAGAGCGCTCCGTTCGCAGCACAAGTTGTGGGCAGCAGCACAGCATTCATGAAACAAAAAAGTGAACTTGCACAGTTTCGGACGGAGATTCTTATTGTATTCATTTTTCTTGGCAGTATCGGCTTTCCGGGGACCTACCGAAAGATCTTCGGTGCATTTGTGCAAACGTTGTACGAATATCTCTCCTTTCTGCTGCAGATTGCGATCATGCTGCGGTCCAGTGGAGAGAACATCATGGATGTTAGACTTCTGGATATAAAACCGCGCTATTCGCCAATTTATCAATTCATGGTGTTTGTCTTTGCTGAGTCCATGCTTGTAACCACTACCCGCAGTGCACAACTGGTTACCTGCCTACGGCTTTCGGTGACGATCCTGTTTTCCATCTGGCTGGTAGAGAACCTTTCCCTGCATCGCATCATAAAACTTTTTTCCTTTGCACAGGTACTTTTGAATCTGGCCATTATCGGAATCATTGTTTTACGGCCTGGTCTTGCATTTCAGTCCGGTGATACCTTCTCTCATGCACTCCGGGGCGTATACGAGGCCAAAAACGCGATGGCTTCGGAGCTTGCCTTTGGACTTGTGATCCTATCACTTTATGTCATAGATGAAGCAAAGGAAAAAAATAGATTTTCAGCGTTTTGGCTGGCAGCGATGGCGCTGCAGATCATTCTGCTGCTGATGGCCAAGGCAACCGGCGCATTGCTCATCTCTGTGATGATTGCTCTGTATCATTTTGTGTTTGGAAAGCTGCAGGATCTGCGTCTTCCGCTGGGCTGGATCTACGTGATATGCAGTGTTGGTTTTTTGATTTTTGCCTTTACAATTCTGCCGCTTTTTGCTCCTTTGCTGGAAAGCATGGGCAAGGATGCAACACTGACCGGAAGAACAGAACTCTGGAACGGCATTTACCGCTTTATGCAGCAGCACAATATGCTTACCGGATTTGGCTATGGCCAATTCTGGAACGGTCAGGCAAATGTGCGAAAACTGCATCTGATGTATAACCGAAAATCCTACTTCAGCAGAATGTCCACTGGTGCGCATAATCAAATCATGGAGCTTTGGCTGAACATCGGCCTGCTTGGCATCGCTTCATATTTTCTGGCGATCATTGGCTCTATGCGCTTCGTCAAATACATGAAACAAGATGAGTATATGAAACTGAGCTCGATCTTTTTCTATCTGACCCTTTGCGGGTTGACCGAGCGGATCTTTGAAAATGCCTATGCGTACCGTGTTGTAATGTTTTTTATTTTGCTTGCTGTTGCGTGCAGTTGGCTTCCCGATCGTAAACTGCTTCGGAGAAGAAAAACCTATGAACAAGAACCCATTGATAACGGTGATCGTACCGATTTATAACGTTGAAGCATATCTGGAACAGTGCATTCGTTCTGTTCTGGAGCAGTCTTATGGAGAATTCGAGCTGATTCTGGTGGATGACGGCTCAAAGGACAAAAGCGGACAAATCGCAGATCAAATGGCCGAAACGGATTCACGCATCGTGCCGCTCCACCAGAAAAATCAGGGCGTTGCCGCAGCAAGAAATGCCGGACTGGAATGCAGCCGTGGAGTATATGTGGCATTTTTGGACGGAGATGACTGGTATCATCCAGATTTTCTCCGTATGATGAACGCTGCAATGGAAGATGGTGCGTGCCAGTTAGCTTCCTGTGCTTTTAAGGCTGTTGGTACAGAGCATCCTCCTCAGGTAAAAACGCTTTCTGCGGCAATCGTGAACCGTCAGAAGGCGATGCAGCTGCTGATGGGCTACAACAGTTTTAATGGCTATGTGTGGAACAAACTATTTGACTTGCAGATCATTCAGAACCATCACATTCGCTTCCAGTCAAACTATCCTGCATGTGAGGATACGATGTTTGTAGGAAACTATCTCTACTACTGCAACAGAATCCACATCACTGAAGATGTACTGCACTGCTACCGACAGGTCCGCAGCGGCGCAAACCGCGGACGCTATGCGGCAAAAACGGTCTATGATCCAAAATGGATGAGCGTTTTTGACATGACGGAATACATGGCAAAGCTGTACCATGATGAAGCAGTGTCTGCAGCCTGCCGGATCCATGAGGTTCGGGAAGCCGGGATCGTCCTTCGCTCTATGGAGGCGGCAGGCTACCATGGCGCAGATTATGTCCGGCTGAAAGGCATTCTTCATAGGGGAGCGCATTTGTTTTATCAGGATCCCAATTCTGGATATTCCCAAAAGCTCTCGGTGTTTTTGTCTTGCATTTCCCCAAAGCTGGAATGGGTGATATGGAAGTTGAGAAATCGGAAGTAAAGAACAAAACTGTGGGGGAGTATATGAAGCTTGGAATTATCTGCACCATGATCAATGGATTTGGGCGGCGTGGTTATTATAATACACAAGAAATCGGCTTGGGGCGAGAACTGGAACGGCAAGGCCATGAGGTCACCATTTATAAATGCGTTAAAAAAACAGGCGGCGAGTCCATAGAACGTGTAAAATTGGGGAACACACTGTCCATTTTGTACATTCCCGTTTCGTCTTTTGCTGCTATGGAATTCGGGAAGATTTTCTTCACCTCGTCCATATATTCTTCCGGGTGCGTCAGCGACGGACTATAATGCGTCAGCCACATTTCTGCGACTTCTGCTTCTTTTGCAAGCTGCGCTGCCTCGTAAAATGTCATATGCTTGTATTCTTTTGCTTTTTTCAGCTTATCCTTCTCACCGTACATTCCTTCACAGATAAATAGATCGGAACCTTTCGCGTTGTTGCGGATAGAGTCCGTCGGTCTCGTGTCTGTGCAGTATGTCAGTTTAATTCCTTTTCGCGCAGGTCCAAGAACCATGTCCGGTGTGTATAAATTGTCTCCGTCCTGGACATTTTCACCTTTTTGCAGACTGCCCCAGAACTTCTGCGGAATTGCCGCTTCATTTGCACGATCCACGTCGAACTTCCCGGCGCGGTCAATTTCCATCGTGTAGCCATAGCAAGTGACGTTATGATTTACGCGAAATGCTTTCAGGCGATAGCCATTCATCTCAAATATCTGCTCCGGCTGTGTGATTTCGATGTATTTTATCTGAAATGGCAGTTCCGGCGCAATAACGCGAAGTGAGTTGACTACCCGCTCCAGTCCTTTCGGTCCAATCAGAGTCAACGGTTCCGTGCGGTCTGCATTTCCCATAGTCAGGAGCAGGCCCGGGAGTCCGCTGATGTGGTCGCCGTGGTA
>ERZ772900.3076-NODE-3076-length-11290-cov-5.782020_pt1 | contig 11290 bp, 10 predicted proteins | sample MGYA00512124_ERZ772900 | MGnify/ENA primary metagenome ERZ772900 (study PRJEB29015, sample SAMEA2737716) | human gut metagenome | biome: human gut; feature: human-associated habitat; material: faeces | place: China | collected 2012 ... | reverse complement strand
CTGACCCGGTGCAACTCCGGGACCAACGGTATAGTCCGGATGCAAGAAACGGCAGACAACGTTTGTGTCTACGCGCCCTGTTGCATTTTTTTGTTGCAGCAGGGCGCTTTTCTGTTTGTCTTACCCGTTCCGAGTTCCATGCGAAAAGGGCTTTCCAATCAATTTTTTGAACGGGGCGAACCCCGGGGGAGGACAAAACCTATGCGAAAGAATACGACCCACAACCTGACCGTTGCCGCCATGCTCAGCGCGGTGGCCTTTATCCTGATGTTCATCGAGTTCCCGCTCCCGATGCTCATCCCATCCTTTGTCAAGATGGACTTCTCCGACCTGCCCGCTCTGCTGGGTGCCTTTGCCCTTGGCCCGGTGTACGGTGTGATCATCAGCTTTATGAAGAACCTGCTCCATGTGGTCATCAAAGGCACCTCTACCGCACTGGTGGGTGAGCTGTGCAACTTCATGCTGGGTGCGGTGTTCTCCGCACTGGCCGGTTACCTCTACAAGCACCACAAGAGCCGCAAGAACGCCATCATCGGTGCCGTGGCCGGTGCCGTGGCCATGGCCCTGTTCAGTGTGCCGTCCAACTACTTCATCACCTACCCGGCCTACGTCAAGTTCTACCACATGCCGCTGGAGGCCATCCTGGGCATGTATCAGGCCATTCTGCCCTCTTCCAACAGCCTCATCAAGTGCCTGGTCATCTTCAATATGCCCTTCACTCTGGTCAAGGGCCTGCTGGATGCCCTGCTCTGCATGTTGATCTACAAGCCGCTCTCTCCCATCCTGCATGGCCGGAAGTGAGTGATAAAAAAGAAAGGACGCGAGAGCGTCCTTTCTTTTTGCTTTTATCGATTTGATTTAAGACAGCGCGCCCTTTTCCAGCCACTTGCCCCGGGCAAGGCGGATGAGGAACAGCAGGCCCCGGATGCTTAATTCGCAGCACATGGCACCCCAAACGCCCATCAGGCCCAGCCGGGGAGCCAGCAGGAACGCCAGCGTCAGCCGGATGCACCACATGCTGAATATGTTCAGCACAAAACAGGAGGTGCTGTCGCCCGCACCCTGCATGGCACCGCTGGCCACGATGGAAGCGCCGAACATGGGTTCGGCCCAGGCTTCGATGCGCAAAACCTGAGCACCCAGAGCGATGACAGCCGCATCGGTGGTGAAAAGGCTCATCAGGGTGGGGGCAAAGATCCACAGGCCAACGCCGGAAAGGGCCATGACCCCCATGCCAAGGCCGGTGCACAGCCAGGCAAACCGCTTGGCCATATCCTTCCGGTTGGCACCCACGGCCTGGCCGATGAGGGTGACAGCTGCGCTCTGGATGCCGTAGCCCGCCATGTAGCACAGGCCCTCGGCGTTGACAGCCAGGCTGTTGGCGGCAATGGCCACGGTACCCAGGCCGGCCACGATGCGCACTAGCACCACCTGCGCCAGAGAGATGGCGGCGCGCTCTCCCGCCAGAGGTACGCCCACCCACAGCAGGTTCCGCAGGCAGGAGCGGGTGATCTTCCAGGGGGCAGGCTTCCGGATGCAGAGGGGGCCTTTCCGCAGCAGCAGGATGGACAAAGCCAGCAGGCCGCCCACCACAGTGGCCAGGGCGGTGCCCAGGGCTGCGCCGGGCACACCCAGCCCGGCACCCCAGACGGTGATGCCCCACAGCGTCCGGGTGGGGTTGATGAGGAAGAAGTTGAAGATGGCATCCAGCACGCAGACCAGCACGCTGATGAGGCTGGCGGTCAGGGCGTTGCCTGCTGCACGGAGGATGGAGAGGTACATGCCCATGGCCATGGTGAAGGGCAGCGCCGTTGACCAGATGGCAAAGTAGGCTGTGGCGTTTGCCCGCAGGGAGGGGTCAGCTCCCAGCCATCCCGGCAGAAAGGGGCTGATGCCCAGGCCGAAGAGAGCGGCTCCCACGCCCAGGATCACATTGAATAGCATGGCCTGCCGCAGTACGCTGCGGGCATCATCCTGCCGGTCGGCCCCCAGATACTGGGCGATCTGGATGGAGAGGGCAGTGTACAGGCCCACCAGAACACCGTGGAGCAGCCAGGTGCTGGAGCTGACGATGCCGATGGAAGCAGTAGCTTCTGCACCGATGTGGCCCACCATGGCAGCGTCGATGTATCCCATGGCAGTGACCACCAGCTGCTCCAGAATGGAGGGGATGCTCAGCGCCAGAGCCACCTGGGCCGTCTGGCGGGAGGGGATGGTCTCACCCTGCCGCATCCGGGCCGAAAGCTGTTCAAGTGAAAGTTTCATGTCTTCTCCTTTTTCTCCGATTTTCCTGTGAGACAAAAAAATACCCTCGAAAGGGCGTTTGTCCATTCATTATAGACAGGGGGGCGAAAAATGTCAACCCATCTACCCCCGGGGTAGACCTTGCCCCGGAGATTGATTTTTTGGCCCGGGCGTGATACACTTCATTTGTATCCAGCCGTGAAAGAACAGGAACGGCCTCTGCCGCTCCGGGAAAGAGGAAAAAAACTATGCTTCAACTGCTTTCTGGCAACCCGCGCACCGTGGATGCGCTGGGCTTTCTGCTTGCATTTGCGCTGACCGCGCTGATGGACTCGGTGTTCCACGATAAGCTCCCCCACGACCATGGCCGCGCGTTTGCCGTGAATGGCGAACTCTCCAAGGGCAAGGCCCGGGGTTCCGGCCTCATCTTCGTGCTCTGCATCGCACTGGTCACGCTGGCCGTGGTGCCCTTTAAGGCAGAGTATGTCATCTACACCGTCCTGCTCATTGCGTCCATGCTCTCCGGCTATTTTGACGATGCCGCCGAGACCGCGTGGAACGAGTACAAAAAGGGCCTGATCGATCTGGTCATCGCCGTTGTGGCGGGCGTGACCTACCTGAACTTCAACGGCACGGAGGTCAACTTCCTGAGCTGGAGCTTCAGCCTGCCCTATGCCGTCTACCTTATCCTCATCATTGTCCTGATCTGGGCCAGCATCAACGTGGTCAACTGCACCGATGGCGTGGACGGCCTTTCCGCCAGCCTTGCCGTGGTCAGCATCGGCACCTTCCTGCTGGCCTACTGGGAGGAGCTGGGGGATTACGCCACCGCCGGTATCGTGTTCATTGGTGCCCTGCTGGCCTACCTGTGGCAGAACGCCAAGCCTTCCACCCTGCTGATGGGTGACGCGGGCAGCCGCGCCATGGGCTTCTTCCTGGCCGTTCTGGCCCTCAAGAGCAGCCACCCCTTCGCCTTCCTGTTGGCCGCGCTGGTGTTCATCGTGGACGGCAGCCTGGGCATCCTGAAGATCAGCTTCAAGCGGTTTTTGCACATCTCCATCCTCAAGAACACCCTGACCCCGCTGCACGACCATGTGCGCAAGCGTCTGGGCTGGAGCGATGAGCAGGTCGTGGCCCGCTGGCTCATCCTGCAGGCTGTGGCATCCGCCTGGCTGCTGCTGTTGGTGCGGTAAAACACAAAAGGAAATGCAGCGCCCGCACAGGAAAGCTCCTGCGCGGGCGTTTTGCTGTTCTGGTTCAGTTTTCCGCCAGCCGGTAACACCCCCGACCGGTCTTTTCGAGCTGCCCTTCTTCGCAGAGCTTTTTCAGCACCCGTTGGAGCTGGCGGCGGCTGCAATGCAGGTGGAGCAGGAGGTTTTCCAGATGCCGGATCTCGCCGCCGGACTGGGGCTGCTGCAAATAGAAGAGCAGCCGCTCTTCCAGCGATTGGGCGGTGGTGCTGGTCCGGGAGGAAAGTTCCAGCTTCCGGGCCAGCTGTCCCATGACGAATCGCAGAAAGACCGGGTCATTTTCCAGCACGGCGCGGTTTTCGGCAAAGGGGAGAGAAAGGCAGAGAACCGGCTCGTCTGCCTCGGTGAAGAAGGGCGAGTGGTTGATCTGGCAGAACTCGATGTCTCCCAGCAGCGTATCGGTGCGGACGTAGGAAACGCCGAACACCCGGCTGTCCTCGTGGATGCCGTAAATGCGCACACTGCCCTCGACCACCAGCAAAAATTGGTGCAGTGGCTTGAGCGGGTGGGACAGATACTCGCCCTTTTCAAAGCGCAGCAGCCGGATGACCGGCGGGCGGGTCCCGAAATGCTGCTGATTGGCCCGGTACAGCGTTTCCAGACAGGCTGGGTCACGAATTTCCTGCATGAGTTCACCTCATTTCTTTTGTTTCATTGTGCCATGTGTCACAAACAAATGCAAGCAAAACCTTTATAATAGGGACGAAAGTGGAGGAAAAACCAATGGATTCTATTTTTGATCTCGATCATCTGTACCGCACCTATTTCAAGATGGCGCTGCCCTCGGTGTTCGGCCTGATGGTGAGCGTGGTGTATAACCTTGCCGATACCTTTTTCATTGCGCAGTCCAACGATACGGCGCTGATTGCGGGTGTTTCACTCTGTGCGCCGGTGTTCACGGCCCTCATGGCCTTTGGCAACATCTACGGCCAGGGCGGCAGCTCACTCATTTCCCGCCTGCTGGGACAGGACGACCGTGAGGGCACCGGCCGGGTCAGCTCGTTCTGCTTCTATGTGGCCCTGACCACGGGCGTGGTGTTGGCAGTCCTGATGATGCTGTTCCGCGTCCCGCTGCTGGGCATTCTGGGTGCGACTGCTGAGACGATGCCGTACGCAGAGGCCTATTACACCGTGCTTGCCATTGGTGCCCCTGCCACGGTGCTGAACTTTATCCATTCCAACCTCGTCCGCTGCGAGGGCATGGCCACCCAGTCCATGATCGGCAGCATCGGCGGCACGGTCATCAATATCATCCTCGATCCCATCCTCATCACCACAGTGGGCTGGGGTGCAAGGGGTGCGGCCATTGCCACCATTGTGGGCTACCTGTGCAGCGACCTGTACTTCCTGTGGTTGCTCCACAAAAAGAGCCGCTGCCTGTCTGTCAAGCTATCCCAGTGCCACGTCACGGGCAGGGAGCTGCAGCAGATTTTGGGCGTGGGTGTTACTGCCGCGCTGAGCAACCTGATGCAGAGCCTGACTGTCATTGTGATGAACCAGTTCCTCTTGCCCTACGGCAACGATAAAATTGCCGCCATGGGCATTGCCAGCAAGGTGAGCATGATCGCCCAGCTGGTGCTGGTTGGCTTCTCGTTCGGCGGCATCCCACTGTTCGGTTACCTGTACGGCGCAAAAAAGCGGGACGTGATGCGCAAGCTCATCCGCTTCTGTCTGACCTTCCTCGTCTCCATCGCCGTGGTGCTGTCCCTCATCCTCTGCCTGAATTCCGGTGCGCTGATGCGGCTCTTCGTGCAGGATGCCGGGATGATCGCCACTGGTGCGCAGATGCTCCGCTGGCAGGTCTACACCGCAGCCTTTGGCGGCGTGGTGCTCCTGCTCACGGTGCTGTTCCAGGCAACTGGTAAAATCATACCGTCCTTCCTGCTCTCCATCAGCCGTCAGGGCGTGGTGTTTCTGCTGGCACTGGTGGTCTGCGTACATCTGTTTCAGTATCAGGGCGTGCTGATGGCTCAGGCTGTGGCCGACATCCTGAGCGCTGCGCTGGCCCTTGGCCTGCTGGCGGCCAACCGCGATATCATCGCAAAACAGTAAACACAAAAACGCCCGGAGGGCCGCTGAAAGCTGCGGTTCTCCGGGCATTTTTAGTATTCGATGCCTTTGCGCGCCTTGATGCCCTTCTGGTAGGGGTGGCGGCGGCATTTCATCTCAGTGGAGTAGTCGGCGGCATCCAGCATCCACTGCGGGGCCTTGTGGGCGGTCAGCACGCATTCCTGCGCGGCGGGACGCTCCAGAACGGCCCGGCGGAGCAGGTCTTTGTCCACCATGTCCAGCTCCCAGGCCGAACCGGCCTCATCTAAAATAAGCAGGTCGGCAGGCTCGGCCAGTGCGGCGGTCAGGTTTTCGTTCTGCACGGCCCGGGCAGCGGCCTTTTCCGCTTCGTTCATCTGGAACACGAACTTCTGCCCGCCCTTGCCCCGGAAAATTTTTGCCCCCAGCTGGGCCAGCAGAGGGATCTCGCCGCTCTGCCCGCCCTTGAGGAACTGCACGATGACAACCCGTTTGCCGCTGCCCAGTGCGCGGAGGGCAAGGCCCATGGCGGCGGTGGTCTTCCCCTTGCCGTCGCCCCAGTAGAGATGCAGCAGGCCCTGTTCCATCATCCGTTCTCCTTGGTGTACTGCACGGTCTCCACCAGGTGCAGGATGTGCTGCTCCGGCCAGTCCCGGGCATCCAGCACATAGCCGCCCGCGTTGGGGCCGCACCAATCGTGAAAGCTGCGGCGGGGCACGCCAAACCGCTCCAGTGCGGCCATCTGGGTGCCGCCATGGGCCACGATGACCAACCGCTCCTGCCCTTCGGCAAGGGCCTTGTCAATGAGGTCGGCCAGCGTTTTGCACACCCTGTTGCAGAAATCGCTCCTGCGCTCCCCGTCCGGGTGGGCGGCGTGCTCGTTTTCCTGTACCCATGCCAGATACTCCGGGTCCTGCTCCACTTGCACGAAGGTCTGGCCCTCGAACCGGCCGAAGTTCATCTCCTTCAGCCCGTCCACCGGAATGAGCTTTGCCCCGGGAAAGAACACCCGCGCCGTCTGGGCGGTGCGCTGCAGCGGGGTGACATAGACCACCTCCGGTGCAAAATCTGCCTGCCGCAGCTGGGCGATGCCTGCGGCGGAAAGGGGGATGTCCCGCTGGCCCTGATATCGTTTTTGCGCGTTGTACTCCGTCTGGCCGTGACGCAGCAGATAAATGAGCATAATGGTTCTCCTTTTTGGTTTGTTCTGCACCATTATAGCCTATTTTGCGGTTATTTTCCAGCCATGCTCTTGCAATTCTTCCGCATTTCAGATATATTGAGTGGGTATGAAATTTCAGGGGAGAGAAGTGTCAATGGAGATCCGGGACCGGAAAGCAGCGCAGCGCCGGGCGGGCATCATGGCCCGCAGGGGTCTGCCGCAGGCAGAAAGAGCGGCGGCCAATGCAGCCATCTGTGCCCGCCTTCTGGCCATGCCCTGCTTCCAAAAGGCAGAGAATCTGCTGCTCTACGCCGCTTTTGGCGGGGAGGTGGATCTTGCTGTGCTGGCAGAGCAGGCGGCCCGGCTGGGCAAAACGGTGGCCTATCCGGTCTGTGGGGAAAACTTTACCCTGACCGCCGCCGTGCCGGGGCCGGACGGCTGGGAGATGGGGGCTTACGGCATCCGTACGCCGGTTCTGGAACGGGCGGCGCTCATCCGGCCGGAGGCGCTTGATCTGGTGCTGGTGCCCTGCACTGCCTTTGATGCGGCCTGCCGCAGGGTGGGCATGGGCAAGGGCTACTATGACCGCTATCTGCCCAGGTGCCGGAACGCCGTGGCGCTGGGCGTGGCCTTTGAGGCCCAGCGGGTGCCGGAAGCGGCTGCAGATGAACAGGACCGGCGGCTGGATGGATTTGTAACAGAGAGGAAAGTATATCGTGGAACTGATGAATTTGAGCTGTGAAGGTTTCCTGGAGGAGCTGGCCAGCAAGGCGGCGGCTCCGGGCGGCGGCGGCGCTTCGGCGCTGGTGGGCGCGGCCGGTGTGGCGCTGGGCAGCATGGTGGGCAGCCTGACCGTGGGCAAAAAGAAATATGCTGCCGTGGAAGCGGACATCATTGCCCTGAATGTCCGGGCCGAGGCCCTGCGCAAGCGGCTGGAAGTGCTGGTACAGGCCGACGCGGAGGCCTTTCTGCCCGTTGCGGCGGCCTACAAGCTGCCGAAAGAGACCCCGGAACAGCAGGCCCACAAGGCCGCGGTGCTGGAAAAGGCACTGGACAGAGCCTGCGCCGTGCCGCTGGAGGTGATGACTGCCTGCGGTGAGGGCATCGCACTGGCCGCAGAGTACGCCGAAAAGGGCAGCGTGCTGGCCCGTTCCGATGCCGGATGCGCGGCGCTGTTCTGCAAGGCAGCCATGCAGGCGGCGGGTCTGAACGTGAAGGTCAACACCCGCCTGATGGCAGACAAGGTCCGTGCGGATGCGCTGGAGGCCAGAGCGGAACAGCTGCTGGCCGAGTTTGTGCCGCAGGCTGACAGGGTCTATCAGACTGTATCAAATGAGTGAGGGGAGAAGAAAATGGCTCAGATCTTGAAGGGTGCGCCCGTGGTGGCCGCCATGAACGAAGCAAACGCCGCGCGCTGTGCCGCGCTGAAGGAAAAGGGCATCGTGCCCACACTGGCTGTGGTGCGGGTCGGCGCGCGGGAGGATGACATTTCTTATGAAAAGGGGATCGTCACCCGGTGCGGTAAGGTTGGCGTGGAGGTGCGGCAGTTCCATCTGGCGGAAGATGTTACGCAGGAGGAACTGCTGGATGTGATCCGGCAGATCAATGGGGATGCATCGGTTCACGGATGCCTGATCTTCCGGCCCCTGCCAAAGCGGTTCGATGACCGCAGGGTCCAGAAGGCGCTTGCCCCGGAAAAGGACGTGGACGGCATCACGGACGGCTCGATGGCCGGTGTGTTTACCAATATGCCCATCGGTTATCCGCCCTGCACGGCGCAGGCCTGCCTTGAGATCCTGAAATACTACAACGTGCCGCTGTCCGGCAAACGGGCCGTGGTCGTGGGCCGCAGCCTGGTGGTGGGCAAGCCCGCAGCCATGATGCTGGACCGGGAAAACGCCACTGTGACCCTCTGCAATTCCCGCACCCGGGACCTGCCCGCTCTCTGCCGGGAGGCCGATGTGCTGGTGGTCGCCATGGGCAGGCGGGGAGCCATCGGGGCCGATTGCCTGCGGGAAGGTCAGGTCGTGGTGGATGTGGGCATCCACGTCAACGAAGAGGGCAAGCTCTGCGGCGATGTGCGCTTTGATGAGGCAGAACCCATCGTGGAGGCTGTTACCCCGGTGCCCGGCGGTGTGGGCACAGTGACCACCTCTGTGCTGGTGGGCCATGTGGTGGATGCCGCATCCGCACAGTAAAACAGAGAACAACAGGCGGTGCCGGAGGTTTCCGGCACCGCCTGTTGTTCTCATACGGTTGCAAGCACGGCAAGGATGCTCTGCCAGCGGGGATTCTGCACCTGCTGCGCGGCACGGCGGGGCGCGGAAGGCGAAACCGTGCGGGCAGGACGCTGGACGCAGTCAGCCGGCTGCGCAAAGGGGGAGGCGAGTTCGGCCTGCCAGCGGGCGGCCAGTGCCATGGCTTCAGGGCTGGATTGCAGGGTGCGGCGCTCCGTTCCGGCCAGAAAATCGCCCAGCCAGCAGAGGATTGCCGCAATGGGCAGGCAGTCGGCGGCACGGGTGGACCAGTAGTTCCACTCGCCGCCCCGGCCCACAAAGCTCTCCACGGTGATCATGGCACCTTCCCGGGCAGATTGAGGCAGGCAGGAGCGGGAGGTGCCTGCCGCGCGGCGCAGCTCCCGCAGAATGATCTCAGTACGGCCCGCGTCCAGGGTGTCATCCCGGATGCAGGCGGAAAAGTCCGCGCTGTCCAGCAGGTTTTCGGCCCGGGTGGGGAATTGCCCTGTCATCTCGCCGGATGCGTTATGGCAGAGCTGCCAGCCCTTGCGGAACAGCTGGAAGTTCAGGTTGCGGCGGCCCATGGTGGAGTAAAACACCCGGGCGCGGCCATTGGGAGACTGCCGCAGCTCCAGATAGGCATCAGCGCCGCCCAGGTCCTGTACCTTGACGGTCAGGAGCAGGGAAGAATTGTTTTTTTGTGCGGACATGGCACGGTGCATCTCTTCAAAATAGCGGCTGGCATCCATAGCGGGTCTCCTCTCTGGTTTTGGATGATGTGTCGGAAACCATCCATCGGTTGTTCTCTGTCTGCATTATAACATACACGACAACAAAATACAACTATAAGTTTGACAAAAACCAAAATATTTTGGAAATTCAGGGATGCAGACAAACGGATTGGTTGTAAATAGAAAAGGCTTCTCCCGTCGGAGAAGCCTTTTGTGGTGGCAGGATTCAATCGCCCAGCTCCCGGATCTCATTTTGGATGAGCCGCCCAGCGGCGCGTGCCAGCTGATCCATGCCCCGGATGCGGGCGAGATTTTTGCCGTAGATGCGTTCTGCATCGTGGCTGGAGCTGTCCTCGCCCATGAACACGGCAGAGACACGCAGACCCTTGCGCCGCAGGGTGCGCACCTCGGCGGCGGCATCGTCCACGCCGTAGGAGCCGCCGTAATCACAACCCAACGGTTGTTCCGGGCTGGGCGGCACGCGGCGGCTGTCGTTGGGGGAAGCATCCGTCAGCAGGATGAGCAGATGCCGGGGCGCGGGGCCGGGGTCAAAGCTGACCAGATCGCCTGCCGCCCGCAGGGCAAGGCCGTCACGGTTCCAGCCCGATGCAAAATACTGGTCGATCCCCTGCAGGCTTTTGTCCGCGAAGCCCTTGAGCACCCGCAGAACCGTATAGCCCCGCAGGCTGCAGAAGCTGCTGACCCGCACCGGGATGCCGCAGGCGGCAAGGCTCTGGGCCAGGATCGTGCCCTGCGCCGCAATGACCTCCTGACAGTGGAGCCGGGAAGCCGACGCGTCCAGCAGCAGGTCCACGGTGAAGGAGGGCTGATTCTCTTCCTCGGCACAGCGGAACACCCGGCTGTCGTTCAGAAGGGGAGCGCGCCAGACCCGCTCCGGGTCCAGAGCGCCGCTGCGGGCGATCCGGGCATTGGGCTGCTGGTGGACCAGAATGCAGTTGCGGATCTGCTCGGTGAGCCGGAGCACCACACTGCGGTGAAGCGCCCGGTTTTTGGCGTAGTAGGCGCGGTTGCGGTCGGCCTGCAGCTGAGCCTGCTCGGCCAGGTGCTTTGCCTCCGGTGTGGGGGCCTGTTCCGGGCTGGGCACGCCGGAGGCAAACCAGAGGCGGCACCCGAGGTGCGCCCCGGTGCAGAGCGCCTGCTCGGCCTTGCGCAGACGCTCGGGCGGATAGAGGGAACGGCCAAAGCAGCTTTCAATGTAGGCGCGGTCCTCGGCGGCATTCTGCCGCAGGGTGATGTGAGCCAGCCGCTTGTCTGCCGTGGGGCCGGAGCCGCCCGCCTCCACGGAACCGGAGTGCTCCACGGTCAGACGGTCGGTCTTGATCATCTGGGTGGGCAGCGTTTTGGTGGCAAGAGAGGCCAGCAGCCCCTCCAGATGCAGATGAAGCCCCACTTTGTGCCGGATCCTGCCGTCAAACAGGGCAAACCTTGCAAACAGGCCCAGCAGCTCACCCTTGAGCTGGCCGGGCTGGGGCGGTTGGGAGGGAGAAAGTGCCTCTGCCAGCCGGCTCTCGTAGGGGGTCATCACAGGCGGATGCCTGCCCTGTACGGTGCGCCAGCGGTCAGCCTGCATGGTGTAGACCAGCTGATTTTTTGCCATCCACTCCTGCCGCGAAAGCT
>ERZ772900.3060-NODE-3060-length-11324-cov-4.982430_pt1 | contig 11324 bp, 6 predicted proteins | sample MGYA00512124_ERZ772900 | MGnify/ENA primary metagenome ERZ772900 (study PRJEB29015, sample SAMEA2737716) | human gut metagenome | biome: human gut; feature: human-associated habitat; material: faeces | place: China | collected 2012 ... | reverse complement strand
CACGGGTGCCTGCGGGTCGATATCGTAGAAAGCCAGCAGCTGATCGTCCTCGTACAGTTTGTTTGAGGGGATCTGCCCTGCAGCGATCTTACAGAACAGGCAATCGTCCATCGGATTTTCCCTCCTTTATTCTGGAATTCGAAACAGCTTGCGCTGTGGATTTACTGCATTTCAGCCTTGACGATCTCGGGCACGGCGTTCAGGGCGTCGTCGATCTTGGAGGTATCGCGGATACCGGCCATGGCGAAATCGGGCTTGCCGCCGCCGTTGCCGCCTGCGATAGCGGCAATCTTCTTGACGAGGGCACCTGCCTTCAGGCCGCGGGCCATGGCGTTCTTGGAAACGCCGACAGCCATCATCGTCTTATTACCGTCGCTGCCGATAAGCACAGTCACGGCGTTGGGGGCCTTATCGCGCACCTTATCGACCATGTCGCGCAGGGTATCGGCACCGGTGCCGGTCAGGTAGGCGGAGACGATGCGCACGCCGTCGATGTCGGCGGCGTTCTCAAACAGGCCGTCGATCTTGGCGGCAGCCATCTGGGCCTTCAGGATTTCAAGCTGCTTGGCGGTCTCCTTCAGCTCAGCAGCCAGTGCCTCAGCGCGGGCAGGAGCGTCCTTCAGGTTGTTGGCCTTCAGGGCAACAGCAGTCTTGGCCAAAATCTCGGTGCGGTCATCCAGCAGATCCAGCACGCCGAAGGCGGTGGTAGCCTCAATGCGGCGGATACCGGCAGCCACGCTGGACTCGCTCAAAATCTTGAAGCAGCCGATCTGTGCGGTGTTCGTGACATGGGTGCCGCCGCAGAACTCGGTGCTCCAGCCGCCGGCGTCGACAACGCGGACGACACTGCCGTACTTCTCACCGAACAGAGCCATAGCGCCCATCTTCTTGGCTTCCTCGATGGGCAGGTTCTTGACGGTGACGGGCAGAGCTTCGTAAATCTTCTCGTTGACGCGGCGCTCGACCTCGGCCAGCTCGGCGGGGCTGACAGCGCTGAAATGCGTAAAGTCGAAGTGGGTGATCTGGTCGTCCTGATAGCTGCCGGCCTGATGGACATGCTCGCCCAGGACCTCGCGCAGGGCCTTCTGCAGCAGGTGGGTGGCGGTGTGGTTGCGGCAGATGGCGGCACGGCGCTTCTCATCGACGGAAGCGGTGACCTCGTCGTCAACGTGGATGGTGCCGTCCAACAGCTCACAGGTATGGACGAAATAGCCCTTCGGGGTCTTTTTGACCTGGGTGACCTTCAGCTTGGCGTCGCCGCTGACAAGATAACCGTGGTCAGCGACCTGGCCGCCCATCTCTGCATAGAACGGGGTACGGTCCAGCACGACCAGCACGCCGTCCTTGGCCTCGCCCGCCTCGTCGGTGGCGATGGCATCGACGAGCTCCTCCCCGTCGGACAGAGCCAGAACCTTGGCCTTCTCGGACAGGGTCTCGTAACCGTCAAACTGGGTGGGCTCGGCGGTCAGCTCACCGAACAGGTCAGCGCTCCAACCGGAAATATCCTTGGCCAGGCGCTCGGCGCGGGCGCGCTCACGCTGCTTGGTCATCTCGATATGGAATGCGGCCTCATCGACGGCAAAGCCTGCCTCGGCGGCAATCTCACGTGTCAGGTCGAGCGGGAAGCCGAAGGTATCGTTCAGCTTGAACGCCTCGACACCGGACAGGACCTTCTCATGGGCCTCCTTCAGCCGGCCCATCATGCCGGTCAGGATGTTCAGACCGGCGTCGATGGTGCGGCCGAAGCGCAGCTCCTCGGTGCCGATGACCTTCTTGATATAAGACTCATGCTCGCGCAGCTCGGGGTAACCGGCCTCGCTGGACTCGATGACCGTTTCGACCAGCTCGGTCAGGAACGGGCGGTTGATGCCCAGCATACGGCCATGGCGGGCGGCGCGGCGCAGCAGACGGCGCATGACGTAGCCGCGGCCCTCGTTGGACGGCAGTATGCCGTCGGAGGCCATAAAGACGGTGGCACGGATGTGGTCGGTAATCACGCGGATGGAGATGTCATCCTTCTCGTTCTCGCCGTACTTCTTGCCCGAGATGCGCTCGACGTGGTGCAGAACGGCGGCAACGGTATCGACCTCGAACAGGTTGTTGACATCCTGCATGACGACGGCCAGACGCTCCAGACCCATGCCGGTATCAATATTCGGCTTGGCCAGCAGCTCATAGTTGCCCTTGCCGTCGGCATCATACTGACTGAACACGAGGTTCCAGATCTCCATGAAGCGGTCACAGTCGCAGCCGACGCCGCAGGTCGGCTTGCCGCAGCCGTACTTCAGGCCGCGGTCATAGTAGATCTCAGAGCAGGGGCCGCAGGGGCCGGAGCCGTGCTCCCAGAAGTTGTCCTCCTTGCCCAGGCGGACCATGTGGTCCTCGGGGATGCCGACTTCCTTCGTCCAGATGTCGTAGGCCTCGTCATCCTCCTGATAAACCGAGATGTACAGGCGGTCAGCGGGAATCTCGAGTTCCTTGGTCAGGAACTCCCACGCCCAGGGAATGACTTCCTTCTTGAAGTAATCCTGGAAGCTGAAGTTGCCCAGCATCTCAAAGAAGCAGCCATGGCGGGCCGTGATACCGACGCGCTCAATATCCGGGGTGCGGATGCACTTCTGGCAGGTGGTCACGCGATGCCGCGGCGGCTCTTCCTGGCCGAGGAACCATTTCTTCATGGGGGCCATGCCGCTGTTGATCAGCAGGAGGCTGGGGTCGTCCTTCGGAACCAGCGGGAAGCTGCCCAGACGCAGGTGGCCCTTCGTCTCAAAATAATGCAGGTACTTTTCGCGAAGCTCGTTCAATCCGGTCCATTGCATAGGTGTTGTTCTCCAATCCATAAAATTGCGATGCAGGGTCCGCCACAAAAAATTACAGCCCACGCCCCAATACAGGGACGAAGGCTGTTATGCTTCCGTGGTACCACCCGGTTTGCAGCGCCGCAAGAATAAAATACAACAGCACTGCCGCTTTGTGTCTGCGTTAACGCCGCAGGTACGCTCGGCTCTGCGCCGAAAGCTCCGGGGTGGCTCTGCCGTGCTTCCGCGTGAAAGCCTTGCACCAAACGGCTTTCTCTCTGAGGGACGGAACGGACGGCATTGGCCCTTTCATCGCTATTTTCCTTTTTACAGGCTTATTATATGCCGTTTTGTGCCGCTTGTCAACTAATTTTTCCGCATAAAAGGTCATAACTGCGCAAAAGCTAACGCAGAGAGGAGTGTTTTTTATGGCTGACGTTTTTCCGGAGGTCGGGCAGGTCGTGCTGACGAGCCTGCTGTCGCTGGCCGCGATGTTTATTTTCACCCGCGCGGGCGGCAAGCGGCAGATTGCGCAGATGAGCCCGTTCGACTACCTGAACGCCGTCACTGTGGGTTCCATCGGCGCAGAGCTGGCGACGAATCTTGAGCAGTGGTGGCGGCCCTTCTCTGCGCTTATGGTCTATGGGCTGGTGACGTGGTTCGTGCACTACACTGCCTGCAAGAGCAACACTATGCGCAGCTTTTGGAGCGGACGCAGCCTGATTTTGATGGACGACGGTGTTATCCTGAAAAGCAGCCTGCAGCGCGCTGCCATCGACGTGAACGAGTTCCTGGGTCAGGCCCGCGTGGCCGGGTACTTTGACCCGAACGAAATAGAAACGGCAATTTTAGAGACAAACGGCCAGATCAGCTTTCTGCCCAAAAGCTGCAACCGTCCCCTGACGCCCGACGATATGCAGCTGCACCCGGACGCCGCCAGCACCTGGTATGACCTGATTATAGACGGCCATCTCATGCAGGACAATTTAAAGGCTGCAGGCCGAGACGAGCGCTGGCTGGACGCCCGGCTCCATGCGCAGGGCATCGGCCAGCATGGCGAGGTTTTTTACGCGGCGTGTGACAAAGCGGATGGGTTCTTTGCATGCAGGGTGCGCTAATAATCGAATATGTAAAAAAAGACCTGCCAGAATTCTCTGACAGGTCTTTTTGGTGGAGAATACCGGGATCGAACCGGTGACCTCTTGCATGCCATGCAAGCGCTCTCCCAGCTGAGCTAATCCCCCATAGCTGGCGTCGCCTCGGTGCGTTTGCTCCTGACGACGTTTGCTATTATAGCAAACCTTTTTTCAAATGTCAACAGGTTTTTGCAAAAATCTTATAAAATCTTATCTTATAAAAGCTGGGTTACGCTTATAAAATATTTCACAATGCCAAAAGGCCGCATTCCCTGCGGAATGCGGCCCTGCAAGCTGTACTTTTAGATGGAAATCGCTTTGGCGATCTCGATCATATCGCGGTCAATCGTCTTGTGCATGGACAGTGCAACGTTGACATCGTAGTCAACGATCTTGTCGCCGGAGACGGCAACAACACGGTTGTAGATGCCCTTGTCCAGCAGGTCAATGGCGTGGTAGCCCATCAGCGAGGCGTTCACGCGGTCACGGACCGTCGGGGAGCCGCCGCGCTGGATGTGACCCAAAACGGTTGCACGGGAGTCAACGCCGGTGGCCGCCTGGATCTGGTTGGCCAGCTCCTGCGCACCGACAACGCCCTCGGACACGATGATAATGAAGTGCTTCTTGCCCGTGACCTGGGTCTGGCGCATACGCTCGAGAATATCGCGCTCAAAATCGAACGGGATCTCCGGCAGCAGAACAGCCACAGCGCCGGTAGCGATACCGACGTTCAGGGCAATATAACCGGCATGATGGCCCATGACCTCAACGACAGAGCAACGGTCATGACTCTGGGTGGTGTCGCGCAGCTTATCGATGGCCTCGACAGCGGTATTCATAGCCGTATCGTAGCCGATGGTGTATTCGCTGCAGGCGATGTCGTTATCGATGGTGCCGGGCAGGCCGATGCAGGGAATGCCCTGGTTGGCCAGCGCACGAGCGCCCATGAAGGAGCCGTCGCCGCCGATGACGACCAGTGCGTCGATGCCCAGCTCCTTGCAGCGGGCAAGACCCTTGGCCTGGCCTTCCTTCGTCTTGAACTCCAGGCAGCGCGCGGTATACAGAATCGTACCGCCGCGGTGGATGATCTCCGATACGCTGCGGACGTTCATTTCATAAACTTCGCCGTTGATCAGGCCGTTGTAACCACGCTGGATGCCCATCATGCGGTAGCCCTTGCTGATGCCTGCACGAACAATGGCACGCACAGCAGCGTTCATGCCAGGTGCGTCACCGCCGCTGGTGAGCACACCGATCGTTTTGATTTCCTTAGCCATAAAGCGAGCCCCTCCTATTTCGGGAACTATGGACCCGCCTGAACCATTACGATTTATTCAGGCGTGGTCATCACGTTACAATAAATTTTTAACAATCTCGCGACCATACACATTATACCACACTTTGCGCCCTGAAATTATGGATAAATCGCGCAAAACGTATGGATTTATTTTGCAGAGTGTTCAACATCCTGAACTTTTACACAATCCTTGCCCAAAATACGCTCCAATTCGGCGCGCAGAAGCGGGTCATCCTTTACCGCCATGTGCCGCGCCAGCATGGCCCTGCCGGTATCTTGGAAACGGAAATACACCCGCACCGTGCCCCCGTCGAAAATGTTGCAGAGCAGGTTTTCTACCTTGTGCATCTGCGCACTGTCGCGGGAGGGCACGGTCAGGAAATACCCGGCGGCCCCTCCCCCGCTTGTCTCACGCTTGACGCGCTCCACGCGGTTCATGCCAAAGTTTTTACCGGGGTCGTAGGTCTCGATGGGCTGCACGCCCTCGACGATCAGGCGGGCGGCCTCGTCCTCCTTGACGGAGACGCGGCCATTGGCGACCACAACGGCGTTTTCCTGCAAGGCCGCGCGGCACTCGGTCAGGATGCGCGGGAACACCAGCAGCTCCATGCTACCGGTCAGGTCCTCGACGGTGGTAAAGGCCATCAGCGTGTTGGACTTGGTGGTCATGATCTTGTTTTTGACGATCGTGCAGACAAGCGTCACCGTCTGGTTGTCAAACTGCTTTGCGTCCTCGCCCAGCAGCTGAGCAATCGTGCAGGTGGAAACCTGCGCGATCTGGGCACGGTAGGCGTCCAGCGGATGGCCGGACAGGTAGAGGCCGGAGACCTCCTTCTCCATTTTCAGCAAATCAGAGGCGGAATATTCCGGCAGGTTCGGGACCTTATAGTCGTTTGCGGGTTTCTCGTCCTCTCCTCCACCCATCAGGCCGAACAGGTCCATCTGGCCGTCCAGATTCTGGCGGGCGTCGGTCTCGACGCTTTTCAGAATCCCTTCGACACTCTCGAGCATACCGTGGCGGGTCGGCTCCAGAGTATCGAATGCACCGGCTTTGACGAGGTTCTCCAGCGCACGGCGGTTGAGACCCGTGCCGTGCAGCCGCTTGCAGAAGTCATAGAGGCTGCTATAGGGGCGCTCGGCACGCTCCTTAATGACGGCTTCGATCAGGTCGCGGCCCACGCTCTTGACCGCGTTCAGTCCAAAGCGGATCCGCTCGCCGTCCGCCGTGAAGCCGCCGCGCGACACGTTGATGTCAGGCTGCTGGACCTTTATCCCCAAGCGCTGGCACTCCGTTGTGTACTCAATGACCTTGGATGTGTTGTCGAGCACGCTCGTCAGCAGCGCCGCCATGAACTCATGCGGGTAGTGGCATTTCAAATACGCAGTCTGGAACGCCACGTAGGCGTAGCAGGCGGCGTGGGATTTGTTGAACGCATACGACGCAAAGCTGATCATATCGTCGTAAATTTCGTTGGCAATATTTTCCGGCACGCCGTTGGCAACACAGCCCGCGCACTCCTTGCCCGGCTCCTTGCAGCCGTGGACGAAGTGCTCACGCTCTGCCTCCATGACCTTGAGCTTCTTTTTACTCATGGCGCGGCGGACGTTATCAGCCTGGCCGAAGCTGAAGCCGGCCAGCTCGCGGCAGATCTGCATGACCTGCTCCTGATAGATGACAACGCCGTTCGTGACATCGACGATGTGCGCCATCTGCGGCGTCTTATAGGTCACATGGGACGGGTCCTTGCGGTTGCGCAGATAGGTCGGAATGGAGTCCATCGGGCCGGGGCGGTAGAGCGAGATCAGTGCGATAATGTCCTCGAGGTTTTTCGGGCGCATGCCGACAAGCACCTGCGTCATACCCGTGGATTCAAGCTGGAAGATGCCCTCGGTCTCGCCCTTTGCCAGCATCGCGTAGGTGTCGGGATCGTCATAGTCGAGGTTCGCAATGCGGAAATCCGGGTCCTTGCGGCGCACGGCCAGCTCGGTATCATGGATGACAGTCAGCGTGCGCAGACCCAGAAAATCCATTTTCAAAAGACCGAGACGCTCGATCTCCACCATGTTGAACTGGGTCACGGGCAGGCCGTCGTTGGTGGACAGCGGCACATACTCGGTAGCGGGGTCACGGGTGATGACGACGCCCGCCGCGTGGGTGGAGGCGTGGCGCGGCATGCCCTCGACCTTCAGCGAGGTGTCGATCAGCTCATGTACCTGATTGTCGGCGTCGTACAGCGTCTTTAAGTCGGGGCTGACCTCCAGCGCCTTTTTCAGCGTCATTTTCAGGTCTGTGGGGATGAGCTTTGCCACACGGTCCACGTCCTGATAGCTCATGCCCATAACGCGGCCCACATCGCGCACGGCGGCGCGGGCGGCCATTGTACCGAACGTCACGATCTGGGCCACATGGTCGCGGCCATACTTCTCGTTGACGTAGTCAATGACCTCCTGACGGCGCTCGTAGCAGAAGTCAACGTCAAAGTCGGGCATTGAGACGCGCTCGGGGTTCAGGAAGCGTTCAAAAATCAGATTGTACCGGATGGGGTCTATGTCGGTGATGCCAACGCAGTAGGCCGCCAGACTGCCCGCGCCGGAACCACGGCCCGGTCCGACGGGGATGTCGTGGCTTTTGGCGTAGTTGATAAAGTCGTAGACGATAAGGTAGTAGTTCGTGTAGCCCATCGTCTTAACGACATTGATCTCATAGGTCAGGCGCTCCTTCAAAGCGTCCGTGACCCTGCCGGGATAGCGGCGCTCGAGGCCGTCCCAGCAGAGCTTTTCAAAGTATTCCTGGTTCTCCATGCCGTCCGGAGCCTTGAAGTACGGCAGCTTTGTCTCGCCAAAGGTGAACTCGAAATTGCACTGCTCGGCAATTTTGTTCGTGTTCTCGCAGGCCTCCGGCACCATCGAGAACAGGTCGTACATCTCGTCGGTGGATTTCAGGTAGAACTCGTCGGTCTGGAACTCCATGCGGTCCACATCGTTGATGGTCTTGCCGGTCTGGATGCACAGCAGAATGCTCTGCATCTTGGCGTCCTCTTTCGTGATGTAGTGGGCGTCGTTCGTTGCGACCATCGGGATGCCGGTCTCACGCGCTAAGCGGATGAGCTGCGGCAGCACGGCCTGGTCCTCCTCAAGGCCGTGGTCCTGCAATTCGATATAGTAGTTTTCCGCACCAAACAGGTCACGGTACCACAGGGCCGTCTGCCTGGCGCGGTCGTAGTCCCCCGCCAGCAGTGCCTTGGGGATCTCGCCCGCGAGACAAGCAGACAGGCAGATCAGGCCGTCGTGGTATTTTTCCAGCAGCTGCTTGTCGATGCGGGGCTTTGAGTAAAAGCCCTCGGTAAAGCCGGCGGAGACCATCTTGATAAGGTTCTTGTAGCCTGTCTCATTTTTGCACAGCAAAATCAGGTGGTTGTTGCCGTCGATGCGGTTGACCTTGTCAAACCGGGTGCGGGTCGCCACATAGACCTCACAGCCGATGATCGGCTTGATGCCTGCGGCCTTGGCGGCGTCAAAAAACGCCACACAGCCGTACATGACGCCGTGATCCGTGATGGCACACGCCGTCTGCCCCATCGCCTTCAGTCGGTCAAACATCCGGTCAATGCGGCAGGCACCGTCCAGCAGGCTGTACTCGGTATGCACATGCAGGTGAGTAAATTGTCTTTGGGTCGTTTCAGGCATTCGTTGCTTCCTTTTCGGTAGGCTCCGGGGCAGCATCCAGACGGGCGGCTGCCTCCTGGATCTTCTTCATGCGGTGGGAAAGCCCGGCCTTGCTAACCGGCGGGTCAAACTTCTGCGCCAGCTTGGCCAGCGGCAGGTCTGGGTACTGCATCCGCAGCCTGGCGGTGTGGCGCAGGGTCTCGGGCAGGGTGTTCAGCGCCCCCGCCGCCTGCAGCTTTTCAATCGCCAGCTGCACCTGCACGGCGGCATTCACGCTTTTGCTGATGTTGGCCGTCTCGCAGTTGGAAAGGCGGTTCGTCTTGTTGCGCATTTCATTATACATACGCTGGTCCATGATACGCATGGCCGCGCCGCCCGCGCCCATAAAGGTCAGCAGGTCCTCGATATGATCCGCCGCCTTGATGTAGATCGTGTTCGCGCCCTTGCGCAGTGCGCGGTGCGGGTGGAAGTTGTGCTCCGCCAGCATGGCCTCCAGCTGTTGGGAAAGGTAATGCCGCGTGGAGAGGAACTCCAGATTATAGCTCTTTTCGGGGTCTGTCATCGTGCCGCAGCACAGAAACGCCGTGGCGATGAACGCCTGCATACAGTTTTGGCATTTGAAGTTTTCCGGGCGGATGCGCAGGGTCGGCTCCTTGCCGGTGTGGCCAAAGAGCGCCAGCATTTTGGCGACCTCGTCAGGGTCCTTCACGCTGAACTCATACACGGGGCCGGTGGGGCGCTCCTTGCTGATGACCGTCCCCTGCACGCCGCAGCGGCGGTAGAGCTTTTGGGCAAAATGGGCCACGCCCTCATTTTCGGTTTGCAGAACAACGCCGCGGTCATCAAAGTATTTGCCAAAACAGGCCACCGCATACGCGGCGGCCATATTGCAGCAGGGCTTTGAAATTTTGCGGCGCAGTATTTCGTTTTTCACTTCTTGAGAAAAGCTCAAGGCGGTGTTCTCCCTTATTATAGACTTCGGTTCACGTCGCGGTGCTGTACGCTGGGTGCGTAGCCGAGCTTCTTGCAAAATTCACCGATCTTACGCGCAAAGGTGATGGAGCGGTGCTTGCCGCCGGTGCAGCCCACCGCGATCATCAGCTGGCTCTTGCCCTCCTTCACGTAGAGCGGCAGCGCGTATTCGAGCATATACTCATAGCGGCGCAGCAGCTCCTGCGACTCCTCGGAGGCCATGACGTAGTCAACGACCTCCTGATCCAGACCGGTCTTGTGCTTGAGCTCCGGCACATAGAAGGGGTTCGGCAGGCAGCGTACATCCAGTACCAGATCCGCCTCCGGCGGCAGACCAAACTTGAACCCGAAGGACATGATGGTAAGCCGCATGGCGCTTTTTGCACCGCCATTTTTCAGGAAAAGGTCGCAGATGCGTTCCTTGTTCTGTGCAGTCGAGAGCAATGCCGTGTTGATGGTGTAATTGGCCCGCGACCGCAGCGGCTCCAGGATCTGACGTTCCTTCAGGAAGGCATCCCGGGTGGAAAGCCCCTCGGAAATGCTGATGGGGTGACGGCGGCGGGTCTCGCTGTAGCGGCGCATGAGCACCTCGTCCGGCGCATCCAGGAACAGGATCTTGTAGGGTTTTTTCTGCTCATCCAGCTGCTGCAGTGCCTGTTCGATCTCTTCCCGCGTGCGGCAGCCACGCACATCCATACACAGCGCCACCCGTTCCAGCTGGTTATCGCCCGCCTTGGAAAAGGCCGTGATGCTGGGCAGAAGTGCCGCCGGGATGTTGTCAATGCAGAAATAACCGATATCTTCCAGCGCATTCATAGCAACCGACTTTCCTGCACCGGAAAGTCCGCTGACGATCAACAGTTCCATGGATCCGATCCCGCTCCTTTTTGAATCTATCTTATTTCACGACCCGGATCTCTTTTTCCAGATCGTAGCCGGTCTTTTCCTTTACAATGGCGCGCACTTCGTCGCACAAAGCCAGCACATCGGCACAGGTGGCACCGCCCAGGTTCACCACAAAACCGCAGTGCTTGTCGCTTACGGCGGCACCGCCATGGCGGTAACCCCGCAGGCTGCACTGGTCGATGAGGGCCGCCGCAAAAGCGCCCGCCGGGCGCTTAAAGGTGCTGCCGGCGCTGGGCTTGTCCAGCGGCTGCTTGTCGATGCGCTTCTGCATCAGCTCGTTCATCCGGGCCTTGATGGCATCCGGGTCGCCTTTTTCCAGGTGGAACACTGCGCCAAGGATGCAGGCATCATTCTCTTCAAACGCACTGTGCCGGTAGGAAAAGTCCAGCTCGGACGCTTCACTGTCCACCCAGCGGCCGTCGGCGGTGAGATAGCTGACGGCATCCAGCACATCCTTCATTTCGCCGCCGTAAGCACCGGCGTTCATGTAGACGGCACCGCCCACCGTGCCGGGGATGCCGTAGGCAAATTCCAGCCCGGACAGGCCAT
>ERZ772900.3058-NODE-3058-length-11332-cov-7.182850_pt1 | contig 11332 bp, 8 predicted proteins | sample MGYA00512124_ERZ772900 | MGnify/ENA primary metagenome ERZ772900 (study PRJEB29015, sample SAMEA2737716) | human gut metagenome | biome: human gut; feature: human-associated habitat; material: faeces | place: China | collected 2012 ... | reverse complement strand
GAATCAGTTCCGGACTGATAGGTGTATCAATGATGTCGCGCAGGGTGATGCGGCTCTGCTCATCTACTCCACTCTCGGCAACATGGTTTACCAGATGACGAATCAGGGTCTTAGGGATGCTGGCATTCACGCCATACATGCTCATGTGATCGCCATTATAGGTGGCCCAGCCCAAAGCCAGCTCAGAAAGGTCGCCGGTACCTATCACCATACCGCCCATCTTGTTGGCAAGGTCCATCAGAATCTGCGTACGCTCACGTGCCTGCGAATTCTCGTAGGTCACATCATGCACGCTGGCATCATGACCGATGTCCTCGAAATGCTGTGTCACTGCCTTGGCGATGCTGATTTCCCTGATGGTGATGCCCAGACTCTGCATCAGAGAGATGGCATTGTTATATGTTCTATCGGTGGTACCGAAGCCTGGCATGGTAACACCCAGGATGCCACGTCGGTCCATCTTCAGCTTATCGAATGCCTTCACGCAGACGAGCAGGGCAAGGGTGGAATCCAATCCGCCGCTGATGCCCACTACCACCGTCTTGGCATGGGTATGGACGATGCGCTTGGCAAGACCCATCAGCTGGATATTGAAAATCTCCTCGCAGGAGGCATCCATATCGCTGCTGGTAGGAATGAAAGGATGCGGATTCACCTCTCTCTCCAACACGAATTCACGTTCGTTCTCAGTAGGATCGGCATCGATATTACGGATATTGAACTGTCCGCCGAGAACCGAATACTTGATGTTGCGCTGGGCGTTGACATAGGTGGAATTGGTGCGACGCTCCGAACGGAGTTTCTCTACATCAACCTGCGCGATAACCATCTGAGGATCAAGAGAGAAACGCTCACCTTGTGCAAGTAAAGCTCCATTCTCGTAAATCAGGGCATTTCCGCCATATACCACATCCTGTGTACTCTCACCGAAACCGCAGGAACTATACACGTATCCGGTCATGGTGCGGGCACTCTGCTGGCTCAGCAGACTCTTCAGATAGTTGTGCTTTCCGATGAGTTCATCGCTCGCAGAGAGGTTGAAGATGAGGTCGGCACCAGCCAGTGCCAGCTTGTTGCTAGGAGGAGCCGGAGCCCATACATCCTCGCATATCTCTACGCCAAACTGCACGCCGTCGTAGGTGTGGAAAATCTGCACATCGGGGGTCAGTTTCACCTTATGTCCGGCATAGCGAACCTCGCAATCGCGCAAGTCCTGCGCAGAGGCAAACCAGCGCTTCTCGTAGAACTCGCTGTAGTTAGGGAGATAGGTCTTAGGCACGATGCCCAGGATCTGTCCGTGCTGGATCACGATACCGCAATTCAGCAGCAAATCGCCAGCCACTACCGGAGCGCCGACAATGGAGATGATGTCGAGCTTGCGGGTGAAATCGAGCAGCATCATCACCGCCTGCTCGGATGATTCCAGGAGCATCTGCTGGCGGAAAAGGTCCTGACAGGAATAGCCTGTGATAGACAATTCCGGGAAGGTAATGATCTCTACGCCCTTGCCTTCTGCCTGGGCTATCAGATCTTCTATCTGTTGGGTGTTGAAGATTACATCGCCTACCTTGACGGCAGGGATGGCACTTGCCACCTTCATAAATCCGTACTTCATAATAAATTACTTTATTGTTACCTGTGTGGCACCATATCCATACTCCTGGAAGGAAGCATCCTGATAGGTGCAGTTCTTATAGCGATAATTCAACTCATGGATGAGCGCCTGGCGCAGAACGCCCTCGCCCTTGCCATGGATGAAGATGATCTTCTGACCCTTGTTCTTCTTGTTCTCTGCCATTGTCTTCTTGAAGATATCCATCTGATAATGAAGGATATCAGCAGAATTCATTCCAGCAGTTGTTTCGAGCACTTCATCTGCATGAAGATCGATGACGAGAGTACCGTCATCCTTCTTGCTCTTCTTCTTGCTGGTGTTGGCAATCACCTTCTCGTCCTTGTACATTTGCTCCTTCAAGCGCTTGGAATCGATGACCAGCGGACGGGCTACCTCGTCGTTCTCCACGATAGTGAAGAGATAGGCTGGAGTCTCGAAGAAATCATTCTCCTCAAAAAGATGGAGCTTGTAGAACTTCACCGGGTCGAGGCGGAACTGAACGTCTGTAGCTGGCTTCAGCAGGAATGGCTTGTCCTTCTTGTAGGCAATCATCTGGATGGCGATGTGCTCCATCTCATTCAAAGCCTCACGACCGAATTCCTCGATGAAGAGCTTGGTGTTTGGCTCGATTTCACCCTCCGCCTTCAGGGTCCACGCATTGCCCTCAGCTACGAGATAGGTGTAGCGCAGATAGTAGTTGCTGTCGTTCACCATATACGACTCGAAGCGGGTATTGGTTACATCCTTGATGTCGATTGGCACGAAGGCGAGGTAAGCACTGAGCTTGTTGCCGCCCGTACGCTCCTGAACCTGCTTCACGAAGGTAATCTCGCGGTCGGCAGCATCATATTCCTCTACGTTCATATCCACGTCGGTATCGTGCTCGTTCAGGATAGCCTTGATGCTTCTGCTGTCCTGATGCAGTTCGGTGTTGGCATGCTCTTCAGCCTTCTGCTTGGCATCCATCTTGGCAGAAATCATCTTGCCCATGGCATAGTCGTCCTGCTCTACCACTACCACCTCGTTGATCGGCATCGGAATCTCGAATCCATCTTCATCCTCAACCAACACTATGTTTTTGCCCTGGAAGCCGGCCACCTTTCCGCCGCCCACTTCGCTCAGGAATCTTACTTTATCACCTTTCTTCATATTTCTATTTATTTTTTATTTTTATCTAATTATCTATCTATCCTTAAGGATAAATATCTTTAGCCTTAAGGATAAATACAATTATCCTTAACTCAAAATATATTTTCCCTCAGGCAGAATCACTCTTTCTGAAATGAGGATACACTTTGCAAAGATACAAAAGATATTGCAGAATATGGATGTTTTTAATATTTTTAATGCAAGTAAGAAAATAATCTTGATGAAAAGCACCGGGTTTGGGATATTTTTTATATCTTTGCAAGTAGATTGCATATAGATTGCATATTGTGCATATAGATTATATAGATTGCATATAGTTAACGTATTACTCTTAAACATTATTGATTATGATTACATTTCCATGCGCCAAGATTAACCTTGGCTTAAATATAGTAAGCAAGCGCGCTGATGGTTACCACAACCTGGAAACCGTATTCTACCCTATCCCCCTGACTGATGCCTTGGAGATCAAGCTGATGGGAGATGAGTTTCCTAGCGAGGTAGCCTGCGACCTGAAGATTACAGGCAATGCCGTGGATTGCGATGAACAGAAGAACCTGGTGGTGAAGGCATATAATATGCTGGCTGCCGACTTCAAGATTCCCCGCATTCATACGCATCTCGTCAAGCGTATCCCATCTCAGGCAGGAATGGGTGGCGGCTCTGCGGATGCTGCCTACATGATTCGTCTGCTCGATGAGCGTTTCCGCCTGAACATCGGTATTCCTGAGATGGAGCGATATGCAGCCAAGTTGGGTGCCGACTGTGCCTACTTCATCAGTGCCGACCCTGAGAATGGAGATACAGCCTGCTATGCTGAGGGTATCGGCGATGTACTGATGCCGGTAAGCGGTCCTGGAGATAACATGAAGGGATATTACATCGTGATTGTAAAGCGTGACGACATCGCTGTAAGCACCAAGGATGCCTACGCTGCCATCACTCCTAAGAAGCCTGCGAAATGCTGCCGCGACATCGTTCGCCAACCTATCGAGACCTGGAAGGATGAGCTTGTCAACGATTTCGAGGCGCCTATCTTTGCGATGCATCCAGAGTTAGCAGATATCAAGCAGAAGCTCTATAATCTGGGTGCCGTATATGCAGCTATGAGTGGAAGCGGCAGTGCCATCTTCGGCATCTTCAAGCATAAACCAGCGAATATCGAGGAGCAATTCGACGGAATGTTCTGCAAAGTATTAAAACTTTAGATTTAAAACATTACTTTAGATTTAAACATTACTTTAGATTTAAACATTACTTTAGATTTAAAATATTACAATGAACGAAGAAACACATCAGAAACTGATGACTATCAAGCGAAGCTTTCGCTTGTTGATGAACGGTCCGGGTTCGCAATCCATGCGAGACAAGGGCTTGGGATATAAACTGAATTGGGGTGTGCCATTCTATGAATTGAAGAAGATGGCGCAGGAATACGGCAAGGATTATAACCTTGCCATCGAACTCTGGAAGGAGGATATCCGAGAGTGCAAGATTCTTGCTACCCTCATCATGCCTGCCGACAAGATGCTGCCAGAAATCACGGATATCTGGATGGAGCAGGTGCAGAGCCAGGAGATGGCTGAGATGCTTGCCTTCAATCTGCTGCAGCATGTGGAATATGCGCCGGTGATTGCGTATCAATGGATAGCCAGCAACAAGCCTTTCTATGAGATTGCCGGTTTCCAGCTCCTTGCCCGTCTCTTTGCGAATGGTCAGGAGCCTAACGATCGTGGAATCAACGAGTTCCTGGATCAGGCTGCCGTGGCATTGCAGGGAGATAACATGGGTATCAAGCATGCTGCCGCCAATGCCGTAATGCGCTTCTGCGATTTCGGAGAGGATTTCGAGAAGATTGCCCAGGGGGCACTCAAGGGTATCTTCGAGATATAATTTTATCTGCGTAGAATCATTCATCGGATTACGGAGATTTTTTATTCATCGGATTACGCAGAGTTATCGGAAACATTCTTGCTTCTCGGATTACGCACGGATTAAACGGAAAGCGACCTGTTCGGTCGAGTAACCGGAACTGCATGATGTATAGTCACGCAGATTTCGCAGATGACGCAGATTTTAGGTCTAAAATCTGTGTATATCTGTGGAATCTGTGGGATATAAATGGAATCTGTGGGATATAAAAAGAGTCAATCAAAAAAATCTGCGTTATCTGCGAAATCTGCGTGACCTTATAAAATGTGGTTTCAGCTCCCTCGACCGAACAGGTCGCTTTCCGTTTAATCCGTGCGTAATCCGAAAAGCAAGAATGTTTCCGATAACTCCGCGTATTCCGATGAAAAATATCACATGACGAAGAATATCACATGAAAAACTTCTGGTATTCATTTTCGAAATTCGGAGTGAAAACACCTTTTCCGATGTTTTCCTTGATTTCTTCCTTACTCCAGAATCTGCCACCAGACAACTCTTCCTGGCTCGGCTTCACCTCACCATCATATACACAACGGTGAACATACACCAACTCCTTTTCTCTCTGACTCTCAAAGACATAATGTCCTAAAGACTCCGGTTCGAAATCAGTGATACCCAGCTCCTCCCTCACTTCACGATGAAGCGCCTGGTTCACACTCTCGCCTAAATCCACATGGCCGCCACAGGCAGTATCCCACTTATCAGGCTGGATATCCTTCCATGCCGGACGGTGCTGGAGATACAGTTCCCCCTTACTGTTGAATACATGCAGATGAACCACAGGATGCAATATCTTGCATCCATCATGGGCATGCCCCCGGGTGATGGCACCCAGAATATTACCCATTTCATCTACTATCGGAAATTCCTCGTTCTTGTTATCTATCATATCTATTTATATCATATCTATAAAGAATCAGAATAGCCCCACGCCCTGAACCAACGGTCATCCGCCGAAGGGAAAGGGAAAGGGGCAAAAGCTTTGTAAATCATTATAGTGTTCCATACTCCTCAGAATAGCGGAGCATCTGGTCGGTATAGCTCTCCTCGTAATCGAGATTTACATCGATAGGATTGCCCTCCTCATCATAGACCAGCGTCATCTTCGGATTGATGAAACCCTTGTATGGAGCCAGGTTCAGCTTCTTGTATCTCGCCAGAATCTCGCGATGCAAGTCTGGATCGATATTTACAGCATACTTCTCTACCAACTGGCGTGCAGCCTCGAAATCTCCCTCGCTCTTGATGCGCTGAATCTCTGCTAGGAGTTCTCCGAAGAGATGACGGAGCTTCACGTAATCATTCACCTCCACATAGGTTCGGGTGGTTACGATATTTCCCTCAGCATCCTTCAGGGCATCCTCGGCAGAAGCATAGCTCACCTCTTCCGTCACCAGTTCCACGGCACCCTCGGCATGCTCCAGCGTCCACCAGGCAATGAGGGCACGGTTTCTCATGTGCGCCTCCTCTATCTTATCACCCTCCTTGATACGGATGGTCTGGGTGAGCAAACCGTTCATCAAATAACTGTAATACTGCGCCTTGTAAGCTTCATCATTCGGAGTCAGTCCCAACTCAACCAGCTCATGGTCAGCCACATAGTACAGACCGAAGAGATCGGCTCTCGCCTCCTCTATCGTGTTGCCATACGCCTTCAGTGCATCAGGATCGGTACCAGGAAGAAGCTGACCGCTGCCATGTCCCAGACACTCGTGAAGGTCGGTATGCAGGTCATCGGTGATATCAGCATACTGATTCATCAGCGCCACAGTCTCCTCATCGATGACAAACTCATCTCTGAATCCGTTGCCCTGAGCCGCCTTGTTGTAGGCATCAGTCAGATTGCCGATGGTAACGCTCTTCGAACCGTGCTCCTGACGGATCCAGTTGGCATTAGGCAGATTGATGCCGATAGCCGAAGCAGGATATTCCTCTCCGCCGAGCATCGCCGCACAGATAACATTGGCTGTAACACCCTTCACCTCCGGTTTGCGGAAACGTGGATCCACAGGCGAATGATCCTCAAACCACTGAGCATTCTTACTGATGGTCTGGGTTCGCTGGGTAGCCTCCAGGTCCTTGTATTCCACGATACCCTCCCAGGTTCCTTTCAATCCCAATGGGTCGCCATATACCTCGATGAATCCGTTGATGAAATCCACCATGCCTTCGTGCTGCTCCACCCAGGCGATGCTGTATCGGTCAAAATCCTCAAGATTACCAGTACGATAGAACTTCACGAGCAGGTCGATGACATGCTTCTGTCCCTCATTTTCAGCGAATTTCTGCGCCTTGAGCAACCAGGAAACGATTTCCTTGATAGGCTCACTATAGAGTCCGTCCTCCTTCCACACCAGCTCTATCATCTCGTTATTGCGCTTGGTAAGCTTGGAATTGAGTCCGTAAGATGGAGGTGTCGGGTTAGACGCATCCTTCAATCGGGCATAGAATCTCTCCACTTCCGCCTGAGTCACATTCTCATAGAAGTTGCAGGCAGAAGTCTTTACCAGGTCCTCTCCATCGGTCTGGTTCACTCGCTTCGGCATCACCTCCGGGTCGAAGATGACAGGTACGAGCTGAGCGAGGAGATCTTCCTTGCTCTCTCCTCTCTTGAGCGGCAACTCTTCCTCTGAGATTTCCTCCATCAACTGATAGAAGAATTCCTCAGAGAATGCCGGCTTGAATTTCTCGCAGCCATAATGATGATGGATGCCGCTGGCAAACCATACGCGCTTGAGATATACTTCGAAAGCCTTGAATTCTTCGGAAGAAGTTTCAATTTGAGTAGTAGTATCGCTTGCAGTCTCCGTGTTTTCGATAGCCTCTCCGATGATACCCTTGTAATGGCGATAGATTGCCTCCAGGGTTTTGCGAATGCGCAGGTTGTACTTTCCCTGCTGGTCGAACGTGATGTCACGTCCCATCAGGGTAGCCTTTGCCAAGCAGTAAATATACAATTTCTGATTGAGCGACAATGCCTCGAATCCCTTCAGCTCGTAACGCAGCATCTGGATGTCGGCAAAGCGCTCGTGGGTGTTTACATTACAATTTGCCATGTTCTAAACCTTTATTTCTAGCGCAAAAGTACGACAATTATTTGGATTTTCAAACTTTTCTGCCTACTTTTCGCACTTTTACTACTATAAAGGAGAGTTTTCTCCTATTTTTTTAGTAACTTTGCAGGAATATAGTAGAAAATAAGTAGAATAACCACCCTACTTTCACCAGGCGCTCTAGATGGAATAAAGGGGCACTGCAAATGAAAGAACTATCTGGAGAAAGTGAGAAGGAATTCTAAGAAATGATAATACGATTATGCAAATCAACGAGATATTGAAATCTTACTTCGGATACGATTCCTTCAGACCCAACCAGGAAGCCATCATCCGGGAAGTGATGCAAGGTAACGACTGTCTGGTTCTGATGCCGACGGGCGGAGGAAAGAGTCTGTGCTATCAGGTTCCGGCGCTGGCTATGGAGGGAACAGCAGTGGTCATTTCACCACTCATCAGTCTGATGCACGACCAGGTGGAAGCCCTCAAGGCGAACGGCATTCCTGCCGAAGCTCTCAACAGCGGCAACGATGTAACCGACGACCTCATCATCCGCAGAAGATGCGAGGCGGGCGAACTGAAACTACTCTATGTTTCACCCGAGAAACTCCTCAGCGAGATACCTTATCTGTTCAGCAACATCAAGATTTCACTCTTCGCCGTAGATGAAGCCCACTGTATCAGCCAGTGGGGGCACGACTTCCGTCCGGAGTATTCCCAGCTCGGACTCCTGCACGAGAAATTCAATGGCGTGCCCGTAATGGTGCTCACGGCTACAGCCGATAAGATTACCCGAGAGGACATCATCAACCAGCTGCACCTGAATGGGCAGACCTTCGTGAGCAGTTTCGACCGTCCGAACCTCAGCCTCACCGTGCGCCAGGAAAGTACGAAGAAGGAGAAGCTGAAATTCATTTACCATTTCATCGCCCGTCGCCCAGACGAGGCAGGCATCATCTACTGTCTCTCGCGCAAGAATACGGAGATGGTAGCAGAGGCTTTGCAGGAGCATGGCATACAGGCAGAAGCTTACCATGCCGGACTCTCCGCCCAGCAGCGAGCCTCTGTACAGGAACGTTTCAAGATGGACCAGATAGAAGTGGTGTGCGCTACCATCGCCTTCGGAATGGGTATCGACAAGGGTAACGTGAGATGGGTGATTCACTACAACATGCCGAAGAGCATCGAGAGTTTCTACCAGGAGATAGGACGAGCCGGAAGAGACGGCGCTCCTGCCGATACGGTATTGTTCTATTCGATGGCAGATATCATCACCCTCCGTACTTTCTGCGAAGAAAGCGGACAGAAATCGGTAAATCTGGAAAAACTGCGAAGAATGGAAGAATACGCCGAATCGAGAGTCTGCCGGAGAAGAATCCTCCTGAATTATTTCGGAGAGACCTCCAGCAAGGATTGCGGGCATTGTGATGTCTGCAACAATCCTCCACGTACCTTCGATGGTACCGTGCTTACCCAAAAGGCGCTGAGTGCCGTGGTCCGTGCGGGAGAAAAGATTGCCGTGGGTACCTGTATAGAGATATTGAGAGGTATGCAGACGCCTGCCATTGCTAGAAATCACTATAACGAATTGAAGACCTTCGGAGTGGGCAAGGATGTAAGCGTTCGCGATTGGCAGACCTATCTGCTGCAGATGCTTCAGATGGGATTCTTCGAAGTAGCGTATAATATGCATAACCAGATGAAGGTCACGCCATTGGGTTGGAAGGTTCTCAAGGGTGAACACCAGGTTTCATTGGCGATTATGGAGAACAAAGACCTGCAGAACCAGACTCAAGGAAGAGGAGCCAGAGGAAGAGCAGGAAGAAGTGGATATGCAGGAAACAACATCCCAGTGGTACATGCCGAGCGTGTGATTTTCGAGAATGAAATGGCGGATGTAGAAGATAAGAAGCTTTTCGAATATCTGCGTAAGATCCGTAAGAATCTTGCCGATGAACAGGGCTATCCTCCATACATCGTATTATCGGATAAGAGTCTGCACGAATTGACGAAGATGAAGCCAACCACCCTCCAGGCATTCGGTCTCATCAGCGGTATCGGCGAATTCAAGATCAAGAAATACGGCGATACATTTATCAATGCCATCAAGAAATATACTGGCAAATAAAGATGAAGAAAAAAACAAGTAAAAGAAAACAAAATAAAAGAAAACATAAAGCATAAGACATAAAAAAAGAGGTAACCACCCCAAAACGGGAAGTTACCTCTTTTTTTATGATAAAACGGGGAATTTTGGTATTTAATTATTAATTATTTACGCTACCTCCCACAATATCCAGCAATTCATTCGTAATGGCCTGTTGACGACTCTTGTTGTACTGCAGATTGAGTTCACGCAAGAGTTCATCGGCATTATCCGTAGCAGTCTGCATGGCAACCATACGGGCTGCATGCTCACTCGCCTGACTATCCAACAAAGCAGTGTAAACCATCAGATGAAGCTGCTTAGGAATCAAGACTCCCAATACAGTCTCCAGATCCGGCTCCACGATGAAGTCGTCGTTCAGAGGATGTGCCTCTGCACGCTGTCTTTCATCCTCACTAGCCTGCTTCTTGCGCAGATACTCCTGAGCCTTTGCCGTAACCACATTCGATGTGAGGTCACGGTCGTTGTCCTCTCCTATCGCCTCAGTGCTGAGGTCGATAGGCAGGAAAGTCTTCTGGGTCAGGATCTGCGAACCGGCACTCTTGAAGTGGTGATAGATCATCTCCACCTTGTCGAGTTCGCCAGCAGCATACTGCTTGGCAAGCTTGCGGGCGATGTCGGCACAAGCACTGGAATTAGGATGATCGGCGAGATCCATGAAGTTACCGCCAATCTTCAAACCCAGCTTCTGTGCCTTCTCAGCCACCTTTCTGCCGATAGGATATACCGTGATGTCGTCAATGCCATGAGCCTTATACTCGTCCACCGCCTGAATCATCATCTTGATGACGTTGGAGTTGAAACCACCACACAAGCTGCTGTTAGAGCTATATACGATGAGAGCCACACGCTTGATTTCCTTGTGCTCCACCTGCAATTCATGGTCCACATTCGGAGTACTCACCAGGAAGCTCTTCAGGATATGCTCCAGCATATTCTCATAAGGCAGCATATTCTGGATAGCTACCTGAGCATGATGCAACTTGCTGGATGCCACCATCTTCATCGCACTCGTAATCTTACGGGTACTGTTGACGCTGGCGATGCGAGTCTTAATCTCTTTTAACGACGGCATAGGCTATTACGCTTTATATTGTCCTGCTACATTAGCCATGGTTTCCTCAATCACCGCAATGCAATCGTCGGTGAGCTTACCATCAGCCAAAGTCTCGATTACATCGGCGTGCTGGCTGCGCATAGCGTCGAGGAACTGATCCTGGCACTCGCGAACCTTATCCATTGGCACGTCGTGCATCAATCCGTGCACACCACAATAGAGGATAGCCACCTGCTCGCCCACTGGCATAGGGCGATACTGAGGCTGAATCAGCAACTTGTCGTTCTTTCTACCACGGTCCAATGTCATCGCTGTTACGGCATCCATATCGCTAGAGAACTTAGAGAAAGCCTCCAGCT
>ERZ772900.3057-NODE-3057-length-11341-cov-4.382155_pt1 | contig 11341 bp, 13 predicted proteins | sample MGYA00512124_ERZ772900 | MGnify/ENA primary metagenome ERZ772900 (study PRJEB29015, sample SAMEA2737716) | human gut metagenome | biome: human gut; feature: human-associated habitat; material: faeces | place: China | collected 2012 ... | reverse complement strand
AAAGCACAGAGCCAGAAGATTGATGCAGAAATCGACGTGAAGCTGACTCAGGTTGCCCCCGCCCATAAAAAGCACTCGGTCAAGCGCCACCGCTCCCCGCTGGGGCGGCTGTGCAGCTGGCTCTATCGCCTGGTGGTGGTACTGTCGGCCATGATCGTGGTGGGCTATGGAGTGGTCAAATTCGCCATCCGGCCCCCGGAGGTGCCGTCCGCCCCCGACCAGAGCACAGCAGTGCCGGATGTCAGCGCAGACACCTCCTCCGGTTCCGATGTCTCTGTCCCGGCAGACCCCAGCGCCCTGGTCCGCCGGGAGGGGGTATACAACATCCTGCTGGCGGGCACTGACCGGGACGGCTTCCGCACGGACACCATGATGGTGTTCAGCTATGACGTGCCCAACCAAAAGGTGGGCGTGGTCTCCGTTCCCCGGGACACCATTGTAGACCGGGGTTCCGGGAAAAACCCCAAGCTGGTCTACGGTGCCGGCGGGGTGGAACAGCGGATGAAAGAAATTTCTGAAATTCTGGGCGTCCCCGTGGACCACTACATCAAGGTGAATTTAAAGGGCTTTATCGCCCTGGTGGACTATATGGGCGGGGTGGACTTTGATGTCCCCTGCAACATGAGCTATGACGACCCCTATCAGAACCTGTCCATCCACTTTAAAAAGGGCATGCAGCACTTGAATGGCCAGCAGGCCATGGAGGTGGCCCGGTTCCGCAAGAACAACGACGGCTCCGGCTATACCGACGTAGGCCGCACCCAGGCCCAGCAGGACATTCTGGTGGCTCTGGCGAAAAAAGCCCTGGCCTGGAACAGCCTGACCAAGCTCAACGGTTTTGTGGATATCTTCAACAAATATGTGGACACCGACTTGTCCACGACGGAGATGCTCTATTTCGCCTCTCAGGCCATTCACATCGACCCGTCCTCTGACGTGGAGACCTGCACCCTTCAGGGCAACGGCGAGGCCCACTACCGGGGCTTCTCCTATTGCTATGCCCTGGACCCCGCATCTACCCTGGAGGCGGTGAACCGTCTAGTGAACCCCTATACCCGAGAACTGACCCTGGAGGACATGAACCTGCTTCAGGGCAGCTGAGCGCTTCCCTGTCATAAAAATTCCCCGGACCTGTGCAGGCCCGGGGAATTTTCAGCTTGTCGATAAACCTTTTTCTGTCATTCCGAGGAGCGCAGTACCCGCAAGGGGTACGCCGCATCCGTAAGGCAGCAAAGCTGCCAACGGCTGCGCAGCCCGTGACTGAGGGATTCCGCACCCCCGTGGTCCCCCTCATCCGTCATGGCTGCGCCATGCCACCTTTTCCCCTGCGGGGCGAAGGCCATAGCCGTTCCGTCGGGAACGCTCAAATGTCGATGGCGCTCCCCTCATCCGTCATGGCTGCGCCATGCCACCTTCCCCCAGGGGAAGGCTTTTTTGACAGTCTCTTATGTTTTTCCTTTACTTCATCTGCAGATAGGCGCTGGCCACATAGCCGACTTTTCCGTTGCCGTAGTTGACCTTGGTCCAGTCGCCGGAATGCTCCAGGATGACCACGGTGGAGCCGTTCTCCGCGCTGGCCACCACATTATACTGGGAGCCGGGGCCGGAGCGGATATTCAGTCCGTCACCGGCGTTGACGATGATGGCCTCTTTATTGGCCGTCAGGGTGCCGGTGGAACTGGGGACGGTGACGCTGGGAGTGGTGGTTCCGGGGGTAGTGGTGGTGTTGCCGCCGGTGGAGCTGTTGTCGCCGGGGGTGGTGACCGTCCCGGGGGCGGGGGTGGAGCCGCCCCGGCAGTAGACGATACACTCCGCCGTCTTGTCCCCGGCGGCGGCGGTGATGGTGACCTTCAGCAGGCTGTCGCCGCTGTTCACGTTGGTCACGGTACCCTCCTCGTCCACGATGGCCACAGAGGTGTCGCTGCTGCTCCACTTCACGGCCACGTCGGCGGGGTCGGTGGTGGCGGTGATGGGATAGGGCTCGTTGGCCTGGAGGGTGAACTCCGTCCGGCTCAGGGTGATGGAGTTCACCGGCACGGTGGGCTCCTCCTGGGTGGAGGAGGAACTGCCGTCGATGGGCGTGAGGGAGGTGTCCCCCTGGCTGGAGCTGGTCCCGCCGGGGTTGGTGCCGCCCTGGTTGTGGAAGATCAGGGGGCTGACGTAAGTAAAGACGATGAACACCGCCGCGGCGATGATGGCCAGGGAGATGACCAGGCCCACCAGCTGTACCGGGTGGCGGCCACTGTGCCCCACGCCGGGGCGGCCGGGGCGCTCGTCGCAGAAGGGGCAGCGCTTATAGGTGACGGAATAGTCCTCGCCGCACTTTTCGCAGCGGATCACGTCGTTGCGGATGAGGGGCTGCCGCTTGCGGGGGGCCTGGGTGTTCTGCATATGATTACTCCGGGACGGGGCCTTCTCCGCCGCGCCGTCCGGCTTAGCCAGTCGTCTGGAGGGGGCTTTTTTCTCTGCCATGGTTTTGATTCCTCCGTTTAGTAATTCAGTCTTTCAGACCATACAGCTTTATTGTACAAGGATTTTACATCCCCGTCAACGAGTTCCCGGGAGATATAACAGAATATTCACATTTTATGTCACCCAGTCCCCGGCGTTGTCCTTGACCCTGCCCGTCTTTCCCTTTATAATGGTACAATAATGTTGCCACAAGAGAGGAGTGGGGCACCGTGCAGACGCTTACCCCGGAGGAGCTTCATCAGCAATATGCGCAGACGGTGGCCGCCTATGGGGCGCTGCTTCCAGAGCCCGCTCTGCGGGTGGCCTTTGCCCATCAGGTGGACGGCTATTTCCGTCAGTATCTTCTGGCCTTGTGGAAGGCCGGGGGGGAGAGCGTGGAGCAGCGCCAGGTGGACATTTATAACGCCGTCTGGTCCCGGGCCGATTCCGCCCCCGCCGCCCTCTATTGGGAGGTGGCCACCGGCGTGGCCCGGGCCGGGGACTTCTGTCCCCCCACCTTCTTTGCCGACCTGCGGTCCTATGACCGGCAGCACGCCACCAGCCTGTCCCGGCGCTTTGCCGACCAGCTCACCCTGCTCCTTCTGCTGTTTGCCTCCGCCGACGGCGGGGTGAGCGAGGAGGAGGCGGGCTATGTAAACGCCTGCAGCGACGCTCTGCTGGAGCAGTGCCGCCTGGACGGCATCCGGCCCGACGGCCCCGGGGTGAACGCCGGGGACTATATCTCCCGCCGCACCTCCGGCAAGTCCGCCCCCCAGGTCCCGGCCGCTCCCCAAAAGCAGACCCGGGAACCGACCCAGGACCAGACGCAAACTCAGAAGCAGCCCGAGGAGGAGCCCCTGCCCTCCCTGGACGAGCTGCTCTCCCAGCTGGACGGCCTGTGCGGCCTGGACCAGGTGAAGAAGGACGTGAAGAGCCTGATCAACCTGGTGAAGGTGCGAAAGCTGCGCCAGCAGGCCGACCTGCCCGTGCCCCCCATGTCCCTGCACCTGGTCTTTCTGGGCAACCCGGGCACGGGCAAGACCACCGTGGCCCGGCTGCTGGCCCAGATCTATCGGGCGGTGGGGGTGCTCAGCAAGGGGCAGCTGGTGGAGGTGGACCGCTCCGGCCTGGTGGCTGGCTATGTGGGCCAGACAGCCCTGAAGACCCAGGAGGCGGTGCAAAAGGCCCTGGGCGGCGTGCTGTTCATCGACGAGGCCTATGCCCTGGTCAACCAGGACAGCGCCAACGACTTCGGCCGGGAGGCCATCGAGGTCCTGCTGAAAAATATGGAGGACCACCGGGACGACCTTATCGTCATCGTGGCGGGCTATACCGATCTGATGGAGAAATTTATCCACGCCAATCCGGGATTGGAGTCCCGTTTCAACAAATACTTCTATTTTGAGGACTACACCGCCCCCCAGCTGCTGGAGATTTTCCGTTCCATGTGTACCCGGGGCGGCTATACCCTGTCCCCGGAGGGAGAGGGGGCGGCCCGGAAGCTGCTGGACCAGCTGTATGAGGACCGGGACGAGAATTTCGGCAACGCCCGGGACGTGCGCAACCTGTTTGAAAAGGCGGTCACCCGCCAGTCTGACCGGGTGGCCCTGCTGGAATCTCCCACCCGGGAGCAGCTGATGGAGCTGCTGCCCCAGGACATCGACGAACCGGAGGAACCCTGATGAAAATTGCCTTTTACACCCTGGGCTGCAAAGTGAACCAGTATGAGACCCAGGCCATGGAGCAGATGATGACCGCCCGGGGGCACGAATTGGTGCCCTTCGAGGGGGAGGCGGACGCCTACGTCATCAACACCTGCTCCGTCACGGCGGTGAGCGACAAGAAGTCCCGCCAGATGATCCGCCGGGCCCGCAAGGCCGCCCCGGATGCCATTCTGGCCGTGTGCGGCTGCTACGCCCAGACCCACCCGGAGGATATGGCAGACCTGTCCATCGACCTGGTGGCGGGCACCGGGGACCGGACGGGTTTTGCCGACCTGCTGGAACAGACCTGGCGGGAGCGCCAGCCCATCACCGCCCTGGATAACGCCATGGGCCGCCGTCTGTTCGAGGTCCTGCCCGCCGGGGGGCTGGAGGGCCGCACCCGTGCCATGCTCAAGGTGGAGGACGGCTGCGTGAACTTCTGCACCTATTGCATCATCCCCTATGCCCGTGGGCCCATCCGCTCCCTTCCTCTGGAAGAGGCCAAGGCCCAGGCCGCCCAACTGGCGGCCCAGGGCTATCGGGAGCTGGTGCTCACCGGCATCGAGATCTCCTCCTGGGGCCGGGAGTGGAAGGACGGCTCCTCCCTCATCGACCTCATCGAGGCCGTGTGCCAGGCCGCCCCGGACTGCCGCATCCGGCTGGGGTCCTTAGAGCCCCGGACCATCACCCACGAGTTCTGCCGCCGGGCCGTGGGGCTTAATAACCTGTGCCCCCACTTCCACCTGTCCATGCAGAGCGGCTGCGACACGGTGCTGCAGCGGATGAACCGGAAGTATGACACCGCCCGGTATTATGAGAGCGTCCGGCTTTTGAACCAGTATTTTGACCGTCCCGCCGTCACCACCGACCTGATCGTGGGCTTCCCCGGGGAGACGGAGGAGGAGTTTGTCCAGACCCTGGACTTTATCCAGAAGTGCGCCTTCTCCTCCATGCACATCTTCCCCTATTCCAAGCGTCCGGGCACCCCGGCGGCCCAGCGCCCCGACCAGATCTTAAACCAGGTGAAGGAGGAGCGGGCCCACCGGGCCGCCGCCGTGGCGGAGGCGATGGAGCAGCGCTATCTCAGCCGGTGGCCGGGGGAGACGGTCTCCGTCCTGTTCGAGGAGCAGCGGGGCGGGGCGTGGCACGGCTATACCACCCGGTATGTCCCCGTCTGTGTGGAGAGCGCAGAAAATCTCCACAACTGCCTGCGGGATGTGCATATTTTGTCGGCGGAGCACGGAACCCTCCGGGGGGAGCTGGCGTAACTTTTGTTTTTTCTCCACAAACCAGAGAATTTTGTGGAAAAGATGTGGCGCGGCCCCGTCCCCGGTGTTATAATGGGGGCCGTGAAATGACCAAACAGGGGCGACCGGCCCCGTTTTTTGAGAGGAGCACCTGCCATGAGCGAGGAACTGCACAGCGCAAACCCGGGCAAGAAGCTGATCCGCACCGTCGACGGCGTGGACTATCAGCGCATTCCCGTAAAGACCCACCTGATCACCAACAAGGACGACTATGCCGACGTGGTGGTGAAATACGCCAAGGACAAGATGCAGGACGGGGACATCCTGTTCTGCTCGGAGAAGTCGGTGGCCTGCACCCAGAACCGGGCCATCCCCATGGAGGACATCAAGCCCCGCAAGCTGGCCGTCACCCTCAGCCGCTATGTGACCAAGACCCCCGCCGGAATCGGCCTGGGCATCCCCGAGACCATGGAGATGGCCCTGCAGGAGTGCGGCACCCCCCGCATCCTGTTCGCCGCCTTCTGCAGCGTGGTGGGCAAAATTCTGGGCAAGAAGGGCTGGTTCTACACCGTGGCCGGCCCCAAGGCCCGGGGCATCGACGGCCCCACCGAGGGGACCATCCCCCCCTATGACCACTATGTGGTCCTCACCCCCGACGACCCCATGGGCACCTCCAAGCGCCTGGCCCGTGCCCTGGGCCACCCCGTGGCCATTGTGGACATCAACGACCTGGGGGCCAACATCCTGGGCTTCTCCCAGCAGCAGCCCACCCTGGACCAGCTGGCCAAGATCCTGGGGGACAACCCCCTGGGCCAGTCCAGCGAGTGCACCCCCATGGGCATCATCCGCAAGGCGTAACTTCAAAAAGTAAACCCCGGCAACTGCATTTTTTTCGCAGCTGCCGGGGTTTTGTTCTGGCTTGTTATGCTGGTTTACTTGGTGGCCCAGGTGCCTGTGGCCTCGCAGGTGAGGTAGGCGTTGATGAAGCCGTCCAGGTCGCCGTCCATCACGGCGTTGATGTTGCTGGTCTCATAGGCGGTGCGGTTGTCCTTCACCAGCTGATAGGGCATGAAGACATAGGAGCGGATCTGGCTGCCCCACTCGATCTTCAGCTGCACGCCCTTCAGGTCGGAGATCTTCTCCGCCTTCTCCTGCATCTGCAGCTCCACCAGCTTGGCCCGCAGCATCTTCATACAGTTGTCCTTGTTCTGGAACTGGCTGCGCTCCTGCTGAGAGGCCACCACCACGCCGGTGGGCTTGTGGATCAGACGCACGGCGGAGGAGGTCTTGTTTACGTGCTGGCCGCCGGCACCGCTGGCGCGGTAGACCTGCATCTCGATGTCCTCGGGGCGGATCTCCACCTCCACATCCTCGGGCAGGTCGGGCATGACCTCCACCGAGGCGAAGGAGGTCTGCCGCCGGGCGTTGGCATCGAAGGGGGACACCCGCACCAGGCGGTGGACGCCGTGCTCTCCCCGGAGGTAGCCATAGGCGTTCTCCCCCTCGATCATGATGGTGGCCGACTTGATGCCCGCCTCGTCGCCCTCCTGATAGTCCATGATCTGATAGGTAAAGCCGTGGCGCTCGGTCCAGCGGGTGTACATGCGATAGAGCATCTGGGCCCAGTCCTGGGCCTCGGTGCCGCCGGCGCCGGGGTGGATGGTCAGGATGACGTTGGAGGAGTCGTACTCCCCGGTGAGCAGGGTGGCCAGGCGGGCCTCCTCCATCTCGTGCTCCAGGGTCTGGAAGCTCTCCTCCAGCTCGGGCAGCAGGGACTCGTCCTCAAACTCGTTGCCCATCTCGCACATGGCCATCATGTCGTCCCACTGGCTCTGGCGCTTCTTCTGGCCGTCCACTTTGTCCTGTAGGTTTTTGATGCGCTGCTGCACCTTCTGGGCCTTGGCCAGGTTATCCCAAAAGCCGTCGGCGGCGGACTCGGCCTGGAGCATATCCAGCTCGCGCTCGGCGCTCTCCAGGTCCAGAGCCTGGCCCAGCTCCTCCAGGGCGGGGGCCAGGTTGTTCAGTTTGACTTTATACTCGTCGAATTGGAGCATAGGGTCCTCACTCTCTCTTGTAAAAACTCCCGGAAGTCCGGGGAACGTGTTGTATTTAAGCCAAACTATTATATATGAAGGGGCGGAAAAAGTAAAGGAAAAACTGGCCGCTGCCCCCGAAAGGCGGACGAAGGGGCCGCCTTTCCGGAAAGACGGCCCCCCTCAGCGGTCGCTGACCCACCAGTTCTCGCCCCGGAAGATCAGATCGTCCAGGTCGTCCCTGGGGTCGGGCTGGGGCGGCAGCTGCAAAATAGGGGTGGAAATGGTCTCGCTCAAACGTCTCATAAATCGGTTCCTCCTGTCTCTGTTCCATTGGTAGTCGTCCGGCGAAAGCCGGTACATATCAGTATATGGCGGGCACAGGGAGAGAGTTGCCGATTTTTGTACACCGAAGCGGAAAATTTCGGAAATTTTTCTGCTTATTTCGCCGGGGAACGCTGTCGAATAAAATTTGAAAAATTCTTGTTGACAAAGGCGAAGATATATGTTAAACTATCCTAGCCTTGAAGATTGAGACTGGAGTACACAGTTTGCCGGAGTGGCGGAATTGGCAGACGCCCGGGACTTAAAATCCCGTGGGAGCGATCCCGTGCCGGTTCGACCCCGGTCTCCGGCACCATATCGCGGGGTAGAGCAGTTGGTAGCTCGTCGGGCTCATAACCCGGAGGTCGCAGGTTCGAGTCCTGCTCCCGCAACCATAAAAACAGCCATTTTCTTATCGAAAACGGCTGTTTTTCTAACTTTTTGAGCATATTTAAAAATGGTCCCGCTCCAAAAGTTCAACTTTAGTTCAACTCGCCCCCAAAGTTCAAGCCTTTTTCAAAAACACGTCAGCCAGAATGTCGGCGTTCTTCTGGTCTGCCGCCTCCATCACGTGGGCATAGATGTTTGCTGTGGTGCTGACCTGGGCGTGGCCTAACCGCTTGGAGATGGACACGCTGTCCACGCCGTTGAAGTATAGCATACTAGCCATAGTGTGCCGGAATGCGTGGGGGTTGATGTGGGGCAAGCCGTGGCGCTTGCTGAACTTTTTTAGCCAGTCCGTCACGCTGTCCGGGTGCATCGGGTTCCCGTTGTCCTGGGCAAATAGAAAATCCTGGTTCTGATAGTATTCACCCAGGCGCAGCCGCTCCGTGTTCTGCCATATCTGATATTGCCGAAGGAGCCGCATCGTCTCGGCGGGGAGGGAGACCCAGCGGTCAGAGGTGGAGGTCTTGGGCGTGTCCTCATAGATACCCACATCTGGAGAATAGAGGATGTTGTTGCAGATATGGACGCGATCCCCGGCAAAATCTACGGCGTTCCATTTCAGGCCCAGCACTTCGCCCCGCCGTGCACCGGTGATAAGCAGCAAATGGGTGAGCATCCGCCACTTGGGCGGCTCTGTGTCCAGTGCGTCGCGGATGGCCGCCACCTGTTCAGGCTGAAAGTAGTTTACTTCTTTCCGGGCGACCTTCGGCAAGGTTGCTTTTGCCGCCACATTAAACGGGATAAGGCCCTCCTTCTCGGCCTGGTCTAACACGGTGGAGATTAGCCGGTGGTGCTCCAGAATCGTCTTTGCTGACAGGCCCTCCCCCGTGCGCTTGTTCTGCCCTGGCTTTGCGAGGTCGCTGTACAGGGCATTGAGATGGTCGGCCCGAAGGTCTTTCAGCTTGATATGCCCGATGGCCGGATAAATGCGCCCGGTCAATTCCTTATAGCGGACAATGGTCGAGTGCTTTATGCCCCGCTGCTGCTTCAGTTCGATCACATAGTTACAATATTCCTCAAACTTCAAACGGCTGTCGGAGGTCACGCCCTCCCGACATTCTTTCTCAAAGGTTGCGGCGAAAGCCTCGGCCTTTTTTCTTGCGCTTTTTTCCGTCCAGGTGGGCGAGACATCAAAGGTGGCCGTCCACGGCTTTAGCTGCTTACCGTCGGCCCCCCGGCCACGGTGAACACGGATAGAATAGGAGATCAGCTTGCCGGACTTGTCCCGGCGCTCTTGGAGGTTAGCCATGATTTGTGCCTCCCGTCATTTTCTTTTTCAATGCACGTCTTTTCCGTGCGTAATGTTTTTGTGGTGAACAATAAGGGCAGTATATTTGATTTTCACGACTAGGCAAAAAGTATGAATTGCAGCAGGCACACCGTTTAGGCGTGATTCCCTCATCGCACAGAAGAAGTAACGCCAGTTGATATTTTGCTACGCTTAAAATAGAATCCGCAACAAGAAAAAGGTGTGGACTATGATTTTCAAATCTTATTCTGACTGAAACAGATGCATCATTTACCCATTCGCTAATAAGTCGTTCGAGTTGATCATCGGACCATTTGGCCTTATTGTATGGATTATTAACTGTTTTTCTGCCGCCAGATAAGTTGAAATCTTCACGGTTTATGGTTTCGATTTTCAAAATTACATCTCGCAGCTCCCATAAAAAATCCATAAACTTGCCAAGAGGACAAACAAAACTATGCGCTTCTTCGCTCATATCTTCATCAACAAACGGCAAGCCATAGCGTTTTACCCAGTCAATAATTCTTTTTTTCCTTTTGCGATAATCTACCACATCATTCGAGAGAGCAATCAAACTATCCAGCAATTCACGGCTTCCAAAACTTTCCATCTCAGTCGGTTCTAACTCTGGCCTTTGAGAATCCCCTATAATGCAAGAATTATTAGAATGCCATCCTGTAGATGATTTATCTAGCTTAATGCTGTACTTGTCACATTTCCATAGTCCGGTTTCTATCTTGTCCGCTTTAACGGGTAGTTTTCCAGAGGAAGATGAAATAACTAAATGCATTGGCTTTCACCTCTTGCGCTCAAATGCAAAAAGTTTATGTATAAATTTATGATTTACAATTTTAAACATAAACTATCGCATGCTAGAATTGTACCACGAAAGGAGACAGCATACAAGTCCCTGGTACATAAAAACACGAAAGAGGAGTGATAAAAATGTTCTCCACCATCAGGCAAGCGTCACGCAGCTTGGGCATTCCTGAACATTTGATTCGGACACTCGTATCCAAGGGTGAGTGCCCAGGAATCAGGTCCGGCAACCGCTTTCTGGTCCACACTGAAGGGCTTCGGGAGCTTTTCGAGCGGATGAGCCGCAAGAACGTGGAGGTGAGCGACTGATGCCGAAAAGTGAAAAAGCCCGCTCCACGGCGGCAACCGTGAAACGGGCAGAAGCGGCGGCACTTGGCGGGTCAGCAGCTTCATCCTTTGGTGAGTTTACCACGACAACGCCCGCGCGTCAAGTGGCCGATTTTCTCCCGCACGGCGCAGCAAATGCCGTTGATGGAAGGTCATTCGCAACGGCTATGGGCTTCAAGTCTGTGCGCGAGCTATCAAAGAGAATCGAGCGCGAGCGCCGCGCCGGTCAACCAATCTGCGCAGCGGTCAGTGGCGAACACAGGGGCTATTTCATTGGCGATACGGAAGAGCTGCGGCTTTATCTGCACTCGCTTGACCGCCGTCTTAGAGAAGTGCGCCGAACCCGCGATGCTATTGTCGAAACATTGCGCCGCGAGAGTGGGCAGATGGTTTTGGAGGGCTGGAATGGCTGAAATCAAGGAAAAACACCCGTCATGGTTCAAAATGAAGATTGAACGGCGGCAGCTTATCAAGCAACTCCCGCCGGAAACGGCGGTCAATGTTCTTCTGGCCTGTTGGGACTACTTAGAAACCGGTGAAATTCCCGACACCCTGCAGCCGATGGAAAAGATCGCATTCTCTGCCTTCTTTCCTGACATGGAAGAGGCATGGGCACGATATGAGCAGCGTGTAAATGCCAAAAGAAATAAATCGACCGATAGCGACCGATAGCGACCGACACAGAACCAGAAACATATCCGATGGTCTCAAACACTTCCCGGCGGTAGATTGCCGCACCGG